>Ga0210402_10000246_pt1 | contig 62119 bp, 52 predicted proteins | sample IncBWC7MmetaG_FD_161055 | JGI IMG/M metagenome (GOLD analysis project Ga0210402, IMG submission 161055) | Forest soil microbial communities from Barre Woods Harvard Forest LTER site, Petersham, Massachusetts, United States - Inc-BW-C-7-M | ecosystem: Environmental > Terrestrial > Soil >... | reverse complement strand
CGATGATGACCGACATCGAATAGTCGAGATACGACCGGCGCATCTCCTCTTCGATGTTGACGGGTTGAATGTTCAGCGCGCCGGGGCCGGGACCATCGCCACCACCGGGCGGAGGAGTCAAGGGGAGTTCTGGATTCTGATCGTCAGGCATATGAGCAATGAGCTTCGAGCAGTGAGCTACGAGCTAAATCACGTTCCCACTGAACGGGCATCCTCCAGTCACGCTTCTAGCCCTGTAACTGGTTGTTTCTACAGGATGTTATGTGCCCTGGGAACTGTCGTGATTATAGCACGATGGCGGGAGAAATTGGCGTCGGAGAAGCGTATTTAGTGTGGCCGATGATTCCGCCTTCAGCCCTTAACCGCAGAGAACGCGGAGAAATACCGCGGAGGACGCAGAGAACTTCGGGTTGGTTGATTCCTGGTTTAATTTGCCTGAATCGTCTGTGGCAGTTGGAACGTTACGCCGCGCTCGTCGTTCTGCTTACGCGTAGCCTCCACGTCCAGATCCCTGATGGCGAATTTGTGCCGGTGTCCGGGCGAGAGGTCGAAAAGCGTTTGGCCGAGGATGGCGTAATTCGCGACCTCCATCGTGCGTCCGTCCTTGAAAACCAGAAGCGTAGGCGGCAGCGGAGGATCAGGCTCGACGGCGGGAGCCTCTTCCCGCATACGTTCGGCGCTGTGCGCGGGCGAAGTATCTTTCGCCGGAGGTACGTACGAGCGGGGGCCGGAACCGCGGCGATCGAACACGGTAGGACCGCCCTGGTAGTCTGCGTCGTCGGAGGCTTCTTGTTGCTGGTCGTCCGCCGGGGCGCCTTCAACTGCGTAGGGCACAGGATAGGCGTACCAGACTGGACTGCCAACACCGGATTCTGAGCGCCGTTGACGATGGCCGTCACGGTCGTGGTCGCCATCGTGATGAAAGTCGCCATCGTGGTGAAAGCCATTTCCCGTCGATGATAGTGGAGTGTGATGTGGAGGAGCGTAGCCCTGAGGTCCGACCGAGGTCACGCTGGCAGGGGGCCCGTTTACAGCATGGCCTCCGAAACCCGGTGAGGTCACCGAAGCGGGTGCGCCATTGATTTGGGCAGTAGCGGGGAGGGCAGCGACCAGCCCAACTGCTAAGGCTGCGACCGAAAGTGAGAACAAAGGCCGCACTGGAATATGATACTCGGAAGACTGTGTCATGGCGAACCTCACGCGTAGAACGCTGCTATTCAATAAGATTGCAATCAAGGCATGACGGATGCACGCGGAATATAATTCCCATTGGGTCCCGGGGCTAACGCCCGTGTTCTCAATGAGCCGGGTTATGTTGCCCTAAAGGGTCGTTTCCACAGTTCCGTCACGACTCGGGCAGTCCAGAAGCCCCGCCCTTTCAGCGTACAAGCGTACATACGAGCACGACTTAGTCGAAAATACAAGCAACGGCGACAAAGACGCGATGAAAACTGCTTTTCGGTTTGCCATGCTGGCGCTGGTTCTGATCGTGGTGGCCATGCTGTCGGGGCTCACGGCGATGCGGTTCGCCATTCATGGGCAGGAGGTGGCGGTGCCTCCGTTAGTAGGGCTGGCGCCTCCGGAGGCGGAACGCGCGACTTCGGGGCTGGGACTTCAGATATCGATCGAGCGGCAGTATTACAGTCCCCAGATCCCCGAGGGACGGATCATGTCGCAGCTTCCTCTGCCCGGAACCAAGGTGCGGCGCGGGTGGCAGGTTCGCGTGGCGCAAAGTCTTGGTCCGACGCGGGTTGCGGTTCCCGATGTGACAGGGCAGAGCGAACATGCGGCGGAGTTGAACATACGGCGCCGCGGGCTGGAGATTGCGTCGATGAGTGAGGTGCAGACGGCAGGGATCCCGGCGGATCAGGTGCTGGCGCAAAATCCGACAGCCAACGCCAGCCAGTTAGTGGCGCCGAAGATCAACCTGCTGGTGAGCAGCGGCGCTGAGCCGCAAGCGTACGTGATGCCGAGTTTCGTCGGCCAACCGCTGGGAAGTGCGAGCCGAACGTTACAGGATTCGGGATTCAGGTTAGGGAATGTAAGCGTGGCTTCGATCGTGGAGGTGCCTGCGGATCAGAGCGGCGCCGGCCAAGCTGTGACGCCGAGCGCTCCCGTGCAGCCTTCTCCGGCGAGCATTATTGTGTCGCAGGCTCCGGCGGCGGGGCTGAAGGTGACGGCCGGGTCGACGGTGAGTTTTGAGGTGCGGTGAAATCTCTTCCACAAAGTCAAAATCCCCACCCTGTCGCACAAACGCGACAAGGGTGGGGCATCCTCGAGATCATTTTCTGTTAGCGATTCACTAACGCCATCATGTGCTCGGGATAGCGTTGGCCTGCGGCGGCGTCTTTGGGGAAGACTTCGTCGAGACGGGCCAGGTCTTCCTGCGAGAGACGGATCTCGACCGCCGCGGCGTTTTCCTCGAGATATTTTCTGCGCTTGGTGCCGGGGATCGGGACGATGTCGTCGCCTTGTGCAAGCACCCAGGCGAGGGCGAGTTGTGACGGCTTGCATCTTCTTTCTTTGGCGATCTCTTCTACCTTGCGCACCAGGTCCAGATTTCTCTGGAAGTTTTCTCCCTGAAAGCGCGGGGAATTGCGGCGGTAATCGTCGGGGGCGAGGTCGTCGAACGTACGGAACTGGCCGGTGAGGAATCCGCGGCCAAGGGGACTGTAGGCGACGAATCCGATGCCGAGTTCGCGGCAGGTAGCGAGTACTCCGTTCTCTTCGGGATCCCGGGTCCAGAGCGAGAACTCGGTCTGCAATGCGGTGATGGGATGAACTTTCATGGCGCGGCGAAGAGTATCGGGACTGGCTTCGGAGAGGCCGAGATAACGGACCTTTCCGTCTTTGACCAACTGCGCCATGGCGCCGACCGTGTCTTCAATCGGTGTGTTGGAGTCTACGCGGTGTTGGTAGTAGAGGTCGATGGTTTCGACTCCGAGACGGCGCAGGCTGGCTTCGCAGGATTGGCGGACGTAGTCGGGCTTGCCGCTGACGCCGCGAACGTTGGGATTTTTGGGATCGCGGACGATGCCGAACTTCGTCGCGAGCACGACTTCGTCGCGACGGCCCTTGATGGCGCGTCCGACCAACTCCTCGTTCTTGTGAGGGCCGTAGACGTCGGCGGTGTCGAGGAAGAAGATTCCGAGGTCGAGTGCGCGGTGAATCGTGGCGATGGATTCGGCGTCGTTGAATCCGGAGTAGAACTCCGACATACCCATGCAGCCGAGGCCTTCGGCGGAAACTTCGAGGCCAGCGTGGCCGAGAGAGCGAGTTTTCATGATGACTCCTTGCGGGATGAAGTCGGGGCGGAATCGTACTCCTCTATAGATGCCCAGGGATTGAAGGATGGTGCGCGGAAAAGTTCGTCGGTGTAGCCCCGGACGCCTTCGTCCGGGGCGCCCTCCGCGCGCGTCTTTGGCGCGGGGCGTGTCTGATAATTGTTCACCGTATGACGCGGATCCGAGGTTTGGCAAGAGCAAGCATTTCGCCAATTTGTACAGCTGGCACTCCGGCCTGGTTCAGGGCTTGCGTTAAGGCTTCGCCGTCGGGAGTGCAGATTAAGAGGCCCCCGGCAGTTTGGGGGTCGTAGAGGATGGTGCGGAGGTCGTCGGGAACTCCGGGATCGTATTCGACCAGGCACTCGGCGAAGTCGCGGTTGTTCTTCAGTCCTCCGGGGATGTGGGCGGCGTGGATGCAGTCCAGGGCACCGTCGAGGAGCGGAACTTTGCCGGCAGAGAGATTGGCAGAGACGTTCGAGGCAAGAAGGATTTCGCGCAGGTGACCGATCAGGCCAAAGCCGGTGATATCGGTCATGGCGTGGATTTCGAAGGGCTGAGTTCCTGATGGTTGCAGGGAAGGCGCTGTCGAGCTTTGCTCGACCGGACGGACGAAGGCGTCCGTCCCTACATGGCCAGCTGAGCTGCCGGCATTCGCGATCACTTCCCCGGCACCCTTGTTCAGCGTCGTCATTGACTTGACTGCGGCGTCGATCCATCCCTGCTCGGCTTTGCCCTTTTTTATTGCGGTTGAGATCACGCCGGTGCCCAGGGCTTTGGTGAGGATCAGCTTATCGCCAACCTTTGCGCCGGCGTTCTGGTAAATCCTCCTCGGATGGATCACGCCTGTGACTGAGTAGCCGAACTTGGTTTCTTCGTCGCGGATGCTGTGGCCGCCAATCACTGCGCATCCGGCTTCGATCATTTTGGAAAGACCGCCGGCGAGGATGCGTTCGAGGATTTCAAGATCGGCCTTGTCGGGAAAACAGACCAGGGCCAGCGCGGTGAGGGGACGGCCTCCCATAGCGTAGACGTCGGAGAGTGCGTTGGTAGCGGCGATCTGGCCGAAGGTGTAGGGATCGTCAACGATCGGGGTGAAGAAGTCTACAGTTTGTACAAGCGCCTGCTCGGGCGTGAGTTGATACACTCCGGCGTCGTCGGCGTGGTCGAAGCCGACTAGAACATTTGGGTCGTGTTGCCGGGCTAATTTCCCAAGCACTTTGTCCAGCGCCGCCGGACTCAGCTTGGACGCTCAACCCGCGGCTTTCACGGACTCCGTCAGGCGAAATGGTTTTACTTCTGGCATCCGTTCATTTTACGCGCTGAGAAAGAACTCTCACCACAGTGAGCACAGGGGTTCACAGAGAAAAGAACTTGCATTCAGCGCTGTTTGTGGAAGTCGAATGTTGTAGTCGTGCTTGCGTCTTTGTTTTCGAAGACGACGTGAAGGGTTTTGCCGTCTGGAGCAACGGACAAGCGGGAAACACTGACGATCTTATCCTTGCGCTTGTGGGTGAGTTCCACCGTGCTCGGGTTCAGGAGTTTGGCAGCGACCAGGGTGTGGCCGGGGTCATCCTCCACGGGATAGAACTTGCCGTCAAACTTGGCATCGAATTTCTCGCCAAGCGGAGTTTCGCCACTGAATCCTTGTGGCGTGCACTTGTAGGTGATCAGCGATCCATTGTTGGAACGGTTGACCTGGAAGGCGTGCCAGGAGCCGGAAATCAGGTGAGCGTCCGGTGGAGCCTTTTCGACTCTGTGGGCAAGCGTTTCGATGGTGACGGTTTGGGCTTCAGTCGTGTCTTTAATCTGCTGAGTCAGAGTCGAGCCGTCGGGGGAAACGGACGCGAGTTCCGTAAACATCGTCTTGCCGGCCTTCTTCGCGACGATCTGCACGGTGCGCGCGTCCACCACTCGGACGTTGAGGGTGTCCCAGTAGTCCCCTTCCATAGCTCTGTGGTCAAGGCCGTCCGCCGTGACTTCGACATCCGCCCAATCAGAGGAGCGAAAGACTCCCTGGACGAGGGAATGCACGATCGGCTTCTGCGGTATCGGAGGATCGAGCACCCATGTGCCGTCGAAGGGACTCTGACCGAAGGAGCCAGGAGCCAACAGCAGCAGAATGAGGAGCGCTTTCATCAGATTTTCGCCCTCGTGGTGGTTATGATATCGCCGATTGCCGGATGGATGCCTATTTCAGGGTGACGTCTGTGATCTTGAGGTCGGGGTATTGATGGTTCCACTGGGTGGAGATGCTGTCGAAGGTTAGGCGGAAAGGTTCCGACTGGCCGGGGCCTAGCGGGGCTACGTTAAGGTCCACAGGTTCGTTGTAGGCTCCGTTGTTCCGGAAGAGACGAAGCGGCAGTTCTTCCCTTTGGGCTAGCTGGCCCATCGAGTCCAGGAAATTTACCTGCACAATGACGCGGGTCACCGTCTTGTCTCCTGAGTTTGTGATGGTGCCGTCGATATAGCTCACCGTCGCGCCGATGAAATTTTCTGCGGCACTCATTTTGAAATCGGAGAGCTTGAGTTGCGCGATATACGGCGAGGGCGGCACGACTTTTTTCGGCGGCTCGCGCAGAAAGAAGGCCGCGGCGAGCGCGAGTCCGATGACAACCACGACCGCGATGACGATGATCAGGCGGCTGGAATCGCGTTCTTCGGCGACCGGGGATTGCTGGCCGAGGCTGTCCATGGAGGAATTGTAGGACGTTGAGATTTGAATGTCGATTTCGGGATACCCAAAGCAAAAGGCATGAACCACAAAGGGCACGAAGTGACACGAAGGAAGAAACTTCGATTAAATTGAAGCATCCAACTCGCGGAGGATTCGATGCCCCAAGACCCGAACGCTTCGCTACGCCAACATCTGGTTGAACTGCTCACTGGAGGCCATGCCCACGCCACATTTGAAGATGCCATCAAAGGCCTGCCGCCCGCACTCTACGGAGCCAAGCCCACGAATTTTCCGCACTCGGCGTGGATGATCCTTGAACACCTCCGCATCGCGCAGCGCGACATCCTGGAGTTCAGCCGCAACGAGAAGCACGAATCGCCGAAATGGCCCGAAGGCTACTGGCCAAAAACCGATACACCGGCTAGAGCGAACGCGTGGACCAAGAGCGTCGAGGAATTCCAATCGGATCTGAAAGCGATGCAGGACCTGGTCAAGAATCCGAAGACGGATCTGCTCGCGAAGATACCGTGGGGTGACGGCCAGACGATTTTGCGGGAGGCGCTACTGGTGGCCGATCACAACGCTTATCACACTGCGCAGATCGTCGACGTGCGGCGGTTACTGGGAGCGTGGAATTAATGACACGGTGGGGATTTTGACTTCCTCTTAAGAATTCCGGCAGAAGCGAATGAAGATCTGCTGAGCTCTCACGCGACCACAGACAGTCTGCGCGTCTCGGTTCCTCCATGGTGAGCGCTCCGCTTGCGAAATACGACTCGCGCTCCCTCTCTCCAGCGCTCGTCAATCCCGACGAAGGCCCACTCAATCTCCGGGGAGATATAGCGCAAAATCACATCAGTCGACGGATGCACATGCAGCGCCGGAGCGACCAGGAAGAGAAGAGGCGAGTCCTCCGATAAGACACGACCGCCGAAATACCCAAACTTCAAAAACTCGCCGCGCCCGTGATGCCACTGCACGCGCGCCCAATAGTCCAGACCCTGCAGCGGCAGGTGAATATCCTCATCGGCTTTCAACTCTACGACTGCCAGCCGTCCATCGCGGGTCAGTCAGCACGTCGATCATCGCCCTGTCCGCCGCGGAAAACGCAGGGACCTGCGAATACACAGACTCGGTTTCAAGGCGCTCATCGATCACGCTGACGTCAGCCCGTACCAGCGATTCGAGCCATCGCTCGGGATGCATTCGAAACAACCGGTCGTGGCGCGGTCCGTAGGGATGGCGGGCATTCCGTAATGCGGTGAGCAATTGGACGAACAGAGCCCAGTTGCGGTCTTCCAGCACGCGCTCTTCCGCGCCCACGCCAAAAACAATTTCTTGCCGGCTGCGAAAGGTGATGGCCTCGGCTCCGATGCGCGTCCGCGCAAACTCGAGCCCCCGCCAGCGAAAGGCAAGCTCGGCCGGAGACAGCACCGCAACTTCACAGTTCTGCAGAATGTTCTGAATGCGGGTGATCGATTCATCGAATCTGTCGAGCGCTGCCGTTTCATTCGTGGCATGCACCAGGCGGGTCGCGATGTTGCCGCGATCGGTGCAGTCCATCTCGATCACCGAATCGTGCCGCTCGTCAAATTCGAAGAGGCGCCATTTGGCCGCCGCCCGATTCAGGTTTGCCATGCGCTCGCGGACCAATGACGAGGAGCCTGCCGGAACAAAAAGAACGAGCCCCTCGACGAGGAACTTTCCTGCAGAAGATTCGCGGCACACATCGAGCCAGAGAATTCCGAAGGTCAAAGCCACATCGATGGAACTCTGCGTCTCGGAAGCATTCACGCCCAGCAGCGCAAAGGCTGTCTGCCCTTGCCGCAGCAAGCCACACGCGTAAATCGGACCAAACGATCTCTCCAGATCAACGCGGGTGGTCAAGCGGGAGATGGCGAATCCGGGAAAGTTTCTTTCGAGCGCCCGTTTCAGCCTGGCCTCGTACGCTACCCGCGCCGCCCGCTTCGCTGTCGGAGATCGCCGGTCGCGCTCCCGGCAGATTTCCAATTTCGTAGGCTGCGAGTGGCCGAGGCGCTGCACGGCCAGGCGCAATGTGCCGCTTTTCACCTCCGCGTCTACGACACGCCGCACGGTATTCCGCTCCGGCGACCACAGATGGAGCAGGCACTTGTTGTGCTCGCCGGATATCGAATACTTCGACTGCGCCAGGTCGAACATCACTGCGCCATCTTCGATCACGACGGCGCCCGAGGCCTCGCCCAATAACTCCTCCAGCGTGTGTGTAAGCGACTCTGCATTCATGCGGCAATTGTCGTGAATCGAGGCGATCAAAGTCTGTGACGAATGAACATTGGCATGTGGAGATCTTTGGGAGGCGGAAACTAAGGTTGAGCCGTCAAGGACCGAACAATCGGGGGGGCGGGACTTTTTGCCAGTCTGCGCCACGGGGAATGGCGTTACCTGCGTACCGCTTCAACCTCCTGTTCTGCCGTCTGGTCTCCCCCATGTGTGATAATGGTCCATCGGAGCTAGCCCGAGTCCGCACGACACTCGCCGGCATCTAAACAACGTGGACAAATACAACGATAAAGCTCGCTTTTTCTTCGAACATTACGGCCTGGCCGAGCGCGACCTGGAACGGTATCTTGCTGCCGCGCTCTCGGCCGGAGGCGACTACGCCGACCTGTATTTCGAATATCTCTCATCGACCGCACTCTCAATGGACGAGTCGATGATCAAATCGGCCAGCCAGGGGATCTCCGCGGGGTGTGGAGTCCGCGTAGTCAGCGGCGAGCGCACTGGATACGCCTACACTGACGATCTTTCTTCCGACCGCATTCTCCACGCGGCGCGGACTGCGGCGCTGATTGCGAGCGCTCCGGCCAGGGCGACCGTTGCTGGATTTCAGAAGACCGCGGCGCGCAGCCTCTATCCGGTGACGCTGCCAAGCGTTGATGCCGAGATCAGCGCCAAGGTTGAGCTGCTCATGCGGGCCGACAAGACGGCGCGCGCGTATGATCCGCGCATCAAGGAAGTCCGCGCCAGCTACGGCGACGAGCTGCGCAACATTCTGGTCGTCGCCTCTGACGGAACTTTTGCCGAAGACTCGCAGCCGCTCGCACGCATGAACGTGAGCTGCATCGCCAAGACGGAAGGCAACTCAGCCCGTGGCACGTCCGGTGGCGGAGGTCGTGTCGCCCTCGATTTCTTCTTCGGTGACAAGAATCCCGAATTTTTCGCCAGGGAATCGGCTCGCCAGGCAATCCTACAACTTGATGCTCGCGAAGCGCCTGCCGGAGAAATGGAAGTCGTGCTCGGCCCGGGATGGCCGGGTGTCCTGTTGCACGAAGCCGTGGGCCACGGACTCGAAGCAGATTTCAATCGCAAGAAGACCTCGGCGTTCGCCGGCCTGATCGGCAAGCGCGTCGCCAGTGAAAAATGCACCGTGGTCGACAATGGCACGATGCCGTGGCGCCGCGGATCGCTCAACGTTGACGACGAAGGCGAGCCTACCCAGGAAACAGTCCTGATCGAAAAAGGAATTTTGAAGGGATATCTAAGCGACAAGCTTTCCTCGCGCTTGATGGGCATCGCTGACACCGGCAATGGGCGCCGAGAGAGCTACGAGCACATCCCCATGCCACGCATGACGAACACGTACATGCTGGCCGGGCAGGACAATCCGGAAGACATCATCCGCTCGGTGAAGCACGGAGTCTACGCCGTCAACTTCGGCGGAGGCCAGGTTGACATCACCAACGGGAAATTCGTCTTCTCCGCGAGCGAAGCATACATGATCGAAGACGGCAAAATCACCGCGCCGATCAAAGGCGCGACGCTGATCGGCAATGGGCCGGATGTGCTGACGCGGGTCTCGATGGTCGGCAACGATCTAAAGCTGGATGAAGGAGTAGGCACCTGCGGCAAGGATGGGCAGGCTGTGCCGGTTGGCGTTGGAATCCCGACGTTGAAAATCGATCGCCTGACCGTGGGCGGAACCGCGAGGAAGGATCCCGGCGGCTTCATGCAGTAAAGACGCGGGACTTCAGATTTGCGATTTCAGATTTCAGATTGAAGTCGCCGGCGTTGTTCAATCTGAAATCTGCAATCTACAATCTGAAATTTTCTTATGCCCCCTACTGAATTGGAAGTTAAAAAACCGAAACCCCAAACTGACCTCCGCGAAGTTGCCCAGGACATCGTGTCCCGTGCCATGAAAGGCGGTGCGTCTGCCGCCGAATGCGTCGTTCGCGAGGGCGACGAATTCTCCACGCTTGTCCGTCTCGGCCAGGTCGAGACGCTGAAGGAATCCGGCTCGAAATCCATCGGAGTGCGCGTGTTCTTCGGACAGCGGGCCGCCAGCACCTACTCGAGCGACTTCTCCAAAGAAGGCCTCGACCGCATGGTGAAGTCCGCGCTCGAGTTGGCGAAGATTACGTCGGAAGATCCCTTCGGCGGCATTCCCGACGCTTCGCAACTCGGACAACTGCAGGGCAATCTCGATCTCTATCACGAAGACGTTTACTCGCTGCCCGGTGCCGCCCGCATCGATTACGCCCGCCGCACCGAGAAGGCCGCGCTCGATTTCGACCCGCGCATCAAGAACTCCGAAGGCGGATCGTTCGACGCCGCCACCGGACACAAAGTCCTCGCCAACTCCCACGGATTCGTCGGCGAATACTCGCGGTCGTACTGCTCGGTCGCCGCAGTTCCCATTGCGCAAACGGACGAGGGCGCGATGCAGCGCGATTACTGGTACTCGGTCGCGCGGACGCTGAAGAAACTCGACGCTCCTGAAACGGTTGGTCGAATCGCAGCCGAGCGCACGATCCGGCGGCTGGGCGCCAAGAAAGCGAAGACTGCAACGGTGCCGATCGTTTTCGATCCCATGGTCTCGACCTCGATCCTCGAGCACATCTTCGAGGGCATCAACGGAGACTCGGTTTACCGCGGCGCAAGCTTCCTTGCCGGCAAGCTCGGACAGAAAATCGCCGGCGACAACGTTACAGTGATCGATGACGGCACGATCCCCGGCGGATTCGGCACCGCTCCGTTCGACGGCGAGGGCATCCCTACGCGTCGCACCGTCGTTATCGAGAATGGTGTGCTGAAGTCGTACCTGCTGAACACCTATACGGCGAAGAAGCTAGGCCTGCAAACGACAGCGAACGCCGCGCGAGGGCTGGCGGGGACGCCGGGCATCGGTCCGGGAAACTATTTCCTCCAGCCCGGCGCGAAGAGTCCGAAAGAATTAGTCGCAGGCATCAAAGAAGGCTTGTACGTGACCGAGTTCCTGGGGCAGGGCGTGAATCTTGTGACGGGAGATTACTCGCGCGGCGCCTCCGGCCTCTGGATCCAGAACGGCGAACTCACCTACCCGGTGGAAGAAATCACGGTCGCCGGAAATCTGAAAGACCTGTTCTTCAACATCTCAGAAATCGCAAACGACCTCGAATTCCGCGGCTCGGTAGCCGCGCCCACCATCCGCATCGACGGCCTAACAGTAGGCGGCGAATAGCCTGTATAGGGACGGACGCCTTCGTCCGTCCCGCGAGCAAAAGCGAGCGTGTCGAACCCCTCCGACCAATCAGGCGCTGGGAAACCCCTGTCCTGTGGCAGTTCATGACATAAAATGCATTGTCCTCTGCCGTCGCTGAAGAACGAATTCAGCACGTATGACACAGAGATCCACAGCGGATCACTGCCGAGGTGCGCTCATGAAGTTCGCCAAAGTAGTTTTCTGGATTGCCGCGATCTGGGGAATTCTCGTCATTACGCCTCTGTATTTTCTATATGACACGATCGGCCGTCAGGATCCGCCTCCGATCACGCATCCCGGCTTCTACTACGGGTTCGCGGGATCCGCCCTTGCCTGGCAGTTCGCTTTTATGGTCATCGCGAGAGATCCGGTTCGTTTCCGCGCGATGATAATCCCCGCCGTTTTCGAGAAATTCAGCTTCGCCATCGCCCAGACTCTGCTCTATGTTCAACACCGTCTTCATCCGTCAGACCTGTTCCTCGGCGGAATCGACGGCCTTCTCGGAGTATTGTTCTTGGTCGCGTTCTTTCGGACTTCGGACAGAACGCCGTCGCTGGATAAAGCCTGATCTCACAGGGAGCACTCATGAACCGCCGCGTATTCCTGAAATCCGCCAACCTCGCTGGACTCGCGATCGCTCTTCCTCCTGCTGCCTTTGCGGCCGAGGAGAAGAAAGCGCTTTCCGCGAACGAATCCTCCGATCCCAGGACCATTCTTCTCAAAGACTATCGCCCACGATCGATCTACAAAGTTCCAGTCACACGCGTCGAGAAAGCGAAGTTTCCCATCATTGACATGCATTCGCATCCCGAGCCCAAGACCGACGCGGAGATCAGTACCTGGATCAAGAACATGGACGAAGTCGGCGTGGAAAAATCCATGGTCCTGACGATGACCACGGGGAAGCCCTTCGACGAGATCTACGCGAAATATTCGAAGCACCCTGACCGCTTCGAAGTGTGGTGCGGCCTGGATTTCTCGGGACACAGCACGCCCGGATTTCCGGACAGTGCCGTTCGGGAGCTGGCGCGCTGCCACGAAGCCGGCGCGAAAGGCATCGGCGAAATTCACGACAAAGGACAAGGCCTGCGATCGGGAAAATCGACCGCGCCCGGTATTCATCCGGACGACTCGCGCGCGGACGCGATCTGGGAAAAGGCGGCCGAGTTGCGCATGCCGGTCAGCCTGCACGTTGCCGACCCCATATGGATGTACCAACCCATGGACAACCACAACGACGGGCTGATGAACGCCTATCAATGGCGATTGGACAATCAGCCCAACATTGTCAAGCTTCCGGGCATGATTGAAATTCTCGAGCGCACCACGACCCGGCATCGCAAGACGACATTCGTCGCGTGTCACTTCGCCAATCTCGATTACGATCTTACGCACCTCGGGGAAGTTTTCGATCGCAACCCGAATCTTTACGCCGATATCTCCGCTCGGTACGCCGAGACCGCGCCGATCCCCCGCTTCGCCGCGCAGTTCTACGCGAAGTATTCGGACCGGGTGGTTTACGGTACTGACATGGGATTCGACACGAAGATGTATCGCATCACCTTCCGCATTCTCGAATCGCAGGACGAGCATTTCTACGAGTCCGAGCAGTTCGGGTATCACTGGCCGCTTTACGGGCTGGGACTTAGCGACGAGATTCTGGAGCGGGTATATCGCGGGAACGCGGCTCGGCTGTTGGCAGCGCGGTCGACTTAAAAGGCTTTCAAGCTGGAGGCAGACTACACGCTCGCTATGCTCGCGGGACGGACGAAGGCGTCCGTCCCTGCACAAGCATATTTACTGGTGCTGGGCGGCTGCCGCTGACGTTGCCGGGCCTGACGATGGGGCGTCGAACGAATTGCCGATGGCGTCGCCGGAGAGAACTAACTCCACACGGCGGTTTTGCTGGCGGCCTTCGGGCGTATCGTTGGACGCGATAGGAGCGGTTTTTCCGAAGCCGTGCGCTTCAACCGAGCCCGAAGCAATTCCTTGCTGCACGAAATAGTCGCGAACCGCCTGGGCGCGCAGCTCCGAGAGGCTCTGGTTGTATTCGTCCCCGCCCACGCTGTCGGTGTGTCCTTCAACCGAGACGTGCAGGCTTGGATACGCGAGAATGATGCCGGAAACCTTCGCCAGGCGCTCGCGGGCTCCGGTTGCGAGCTCGTAGCTGCCGCTGCGGAACAGGACGTCAGACATATTGGCAACAAGCCCGCGGGCAGAATCGCGGGTGGCAAGAATGGAGTTGAGCTGCTGCAAGAGGCGTTCGCGAAGGTCCTGCTTCTCGCGTTCGGCCTGCTGGCGTAGATTTTCCGACTGAGCGGCAGCGGCGCGGGCTTGAACGGTTTCGGCAGCGAGAGCCTGCTGTTGCGCGACGGCATCCGCTTTCGCCTTCTCGGCTGCTTCTTTCTGGCGGGCGGCCTCCTGCGCGGCGGCCAATGCTTCCTGCTTCATCTGCTCGGCTTCAGCCTTGGCTTGTATAGCGGCGGCTCGATCTTTCTCGGCTTGGATGCGGGCCTGATCGGCGGCCTGGCGCGCGGCTTCGGCATCAGCCCGGCGCTTAGCTTCGGCTTCCGCATCGGCGCGGGCCTTCGCCTCACGGGCGGCTGCGGCAGCCTGCGCTTCTTCTTCCGCCTTCTGCTTTACGGCCATTACGCGCGCTTCTTCTGCAGTCTGTGTGGCTTCCTTGGCGGCGGCTTCGATGACATCCTTCTTCTGCTTCTGCCGATAGAACTCTTCTGCGTGCAGCAACTGCTGGCCGGCCTTGGAAAGAATCGAGGGCGCGTATTTGTCAGCCATAGCAATATGCGCGATGCGGACCGCATTGCGCGCTTCAAACAGCTCCAGCGGAGTTTTCGAATCGATGCCGAAGATGGCGTCCTGAATGTGTGCGTTGGTCGCGGAATACGTGCCGCGAGTGACGAGTTCGTACCTGGCTTCGATGTTCTCGGTCGCAGCACCGCTGATCGAGGAGCTCTCCGCCACGACCATGTTGCCGGGCTGGGTCACGGCGAAGTACGGCTCCGCGGTGACGATCAGGCCGAAGGTCTGCAAATCGGTGAAGGCTTTGAGTTGGGCATTGCCGTGGTGATCGAGAGTCAGCTCGCCAAGGTTGTCGGGACGTCCTTGAGGCGAGATTGCCCACAGTACATAAGTCAGATACTCGAGCCCGAACTTGGTAGCGTCTTCCAAGCCTTCGAACTTAGCTTCAATCTGGAAATTGGTCTTCTTGCCTTCCACCTTCGCTTCGCCCGTGGCGCGCTGCATCAGATCGCTGCCGTGAAAGTCGACTCTGGTCGATCCACCCTGCAGGCGATAGTGCATTGCTTTGATGGTGCGCATCACCGTGGGCGCAGAAGCAGCGTTGAGCATGCCGCTCGAGGTGGTGGCGACCGTCGTCGTGGTGACCGTTTGCGTGGTCGAGTACGTCGACGGAGCTTGAGTTTGCGCGGACGCCAGCGCCGCGGCGGCAGAAAAGACAACAGCCAGACACAGTTTTTTCACAGTGTTTCTCGATCTGGGGGAGATAGAGATTTCTAATCTTCTACATGGTGCGGGATAAGCGTCTGAATGCAAAGGACAAGAAGGGTGGGGACTTTCGTAACCGGTCAAGAGCCGTGGTGGGGCGCTCGGCTTCGCCTTCGCTGGACAGCCGAAGGCAGCTGTCCCCACTTGGATTGTTACGGGAGGTACGCGATGGTGCCTTTCGGGCCGACGACCAGCGCTCCGCCTTCAGGGAAGGGGCTGACGGCGTTGAAGGCGAAACCTTGCTTCTTCTTCCCGTTGATGCGCCGGGGATCGTTCGGCGGGCGGAAGTCGAAGATGAAGTCTTCCCCGACAACGAAAAGACGCTGGGGCGCGACTGGGGCGAGCTTTTTCCCGATCCCTTTCGCGGGTTGCTCCTCGGCTTGTTGCCGGAAGGCTGCAGCATTCACCTGCTGGTCGTAGGCCACGGCCGAGAAGTATGCCTGCGGATGCAGGTCGGAGAGCGTCCACATCTTGCCGCCATCCTCGGTGAAGGCAAGGTTAGGGCCGTCGTCATCCGGATGTTTGTAGTCGCCGCCGACGATGACGCCGTGACGCGCGTCACGGAAGGCGATGGAGAAGATGCCGGCGGATTCGGGACCGTGGAGGATCGGAGTGTTGAAGGCCTCCCAGGTTTTTCCGCGGTCTGGGGAGTGGAAGACGCGGGCTGCTTTGCCGCCGGTCGCGAACCAGATGTTTGGATCGGAGGCCGACGCAACGCTAGAGCGCCGCTCGTCCGCGAGCGCAATACAACTATTGCTGGCCGCGAAAGCGCCTTCTCCTTCGAGGGCTTCGGGCAGTTGCGAGGCCGAGATGGCGTGCCAGGATTCGCCATCTTCCGTTGTGAGCAGCTCGAATTTCGGCTTCCCCTTTTCGTCGGGGATAGGATCTCCGAGGATGATGCCATGCTTTGGATCCCAGAACACCATTGAGTCGAAAAATCCCTTGGGATTCGAGTTCGTGAATTGCAACCGCCAGTGCTGGCCCGCGTCGGCCGTGTGGTAGATGCGAGACTGGTCACCGGGGCCCGCGGACATCAGGAAAGCGTCGTTTGCCGAGAACGCTACTACGGCCCGGAAGTCGAGCGTCGCAGCATCGGGAACCTGGCCGGGAATCCAAGTCTGGCCGCCGTCGGTTGTGTGGAGATAGGTGCCGTGCGTGCCGCAGGCCCAGGCGACCTGGCGCGAGACCGCACTCACTCCGCGAAGATTCTCAGTTGTGTGTGAAGTCTGGACTCGAGGACCGGATTGGGCGATGGCGATGGCGGTTAAGAAGAAGGGCAGGATGCGCATCGGAGATTCTCGCGAACTGTTGCGATCAAGACTTCATGCCGGCACTTGCCGGTTTGTTCAACGTGAACCTGCTCCTACTTTGCGCTGAAGTCTACGAAGGACGCAGTCTTGCCGATGTAGATACGCAGGCTGCAACGGTTGCCCACGTGGGCGAAGGCGACCTCTAACTGCTCGGTGGCCGATTCCACCTGAGCGGTCTCCATTTGGGCACGTGCTACGTCTTGCTTCTCGTCGTACGCGGATCCCGCGGTCACGTTTTTGTTCACGACGATCGACCAGTTGCCGCGGGCTGGAATCGGATAGACCGTGTACGCACCGATAGGAATCACCGAGCTCCCCAGCGACAGTTGCACTTCCGTAAATAGCGTCATCGGTGTGCCCCCCGGGGCCCACGGCTTGCCGTTGGAAAACCTCTCTTGCTTGGCTGAGACGGGCGTGTAGCGAATATAAACCTGGCGCCCATCGTCCAGATTGCAGGTCGTAGTGGATTGATTGCCGCCATTTTGCGCGGCGACGCACGGAGACAACAATAACGATATGAGTACTGCTCTCCAGACGATCGTGGCCGACATGTGGAAAGCCTCCCGCGCAGAAGTGTATAGCCCAAAGGGGTTTTTGGGGAAGGGATTTAGAAGTGAAGAGTTCCCGGCAGCGGAGCCAAAGGCTTTAACCACGAAGGTCACGAAGGAACACGCACGGAGGCTTCAGTCTCGTTCGTGATGGACCTTCGGTGACGTTTAACGCCGCTTGACCCGTTGCTACCGTCATTGGCAGGTACCAGTGCGTCAGGTGCCAACGAGGACGGAGTCAATGGCGAAAGCAAAACTAAGAATTCTTTATGGCGAAGGCGATGGGGACGTTTTAGCGAAGCAAGCCGCGGCATTTGAAAAGGCCGGACACGTGGTACAGAAGGCCGAGGGGCGCAAGAACGTGGACGAGGCTCTGAAGAAATCCACGTTCGACCTGGTAATTCTGGGATCGACATTGAGCCGAAACGACAGGCATCACCTGCCCTACATGGTGAAGAAGGTGAATGCCGAGACCAGTGTGCTCGTCATGCATGCCGATGGAAGCCGCCATCCGTATGTAGATGCTTGCGTGGATACCGGTTCGAGCATGGACACGGTGTTGAACCGGATCGAGACCATGAAGATTGCTGGCATGATGCCGCAGGCGGCAGCTGCCGGGGCGGGAAGGTAAGAGCAGTCAGATACTCAGTACTCAGTTAAAGAAGGGCGGCTTGCGGCCGCCCTTTTTCATTTCATCGCCAACCGAGAATCACAGTTGGTACGAATCAACTTCGTTAATGGTGGAATGAGGGAGCCCTTCGGGGTTCGAATCGATGCTTGCGATGCGCGATTTGCTGTGAAGTGGGAAGAGATTGGGGAATTCCCAGGCGAAATCAAAAACCCCACCCCTTCGACTTCGCTCAGGGCAGGCCCTGTCACACAAAACGCGACAAGGGTGGGGCACCCTCAAGATTATTCGATGGTCTATTACGGAAGGGTTCGCGGGGCCGGCTTCCCGGCTGCACCCTTGTAGTCTTTGGGGTAAACCACGAGGCAACGGTTTGCGCCCTCGCCTTCGCTTTCGGTGTGCAGGTCTGCTTCGTCGCGCAGGGCTAAGTGGACGATGCGGCGTTCGCGCGAGGACATCGGGCTGAAGTGGTACGGAGTTCCGGTCCTGCGAACCTTCTCGGCTGCGACGTTGGCCGCGGTGCGCAATTCCTGAATGCGCAGGGAGCGGCGATTCTGGCAGTCGAAGCAGACTTTTTCGTGCTCGCCCGAAGCCAGGTGCAACATTTCGAGGGCAAGCAATTCAAGGGCGCGCAGCAACTCCCCGCCGCGATCGAGCAGAAGCGCGGAGTCGGGGCCGGAAAAGTCGACAAGAATTTCAGGCTTCTCCCAGTCGCGATTCTCCGGGAGAGGCGGGTCGACGATGATGCGGTACTTGAGGTGAAGACCGCCGTGAGTGACGACGGCCTGAAGGAATTGGTTGATCTGATTGGCGGCAGCGACTTTGTCCATAAGGCAGCTTTCAGCTATCTGGGGCGAAAGCCCCAATCTCTATTGCTTCTGACGCGGCGCTGAAGCGCCGCTCTTCCACCAGTTACTTGTCTTTCTTCCTGGCGCGTTTGGCCATCATCTCGCGCATTTCGCGGCCGAGCGACGTGCGATTCATCACGGCCTGCTGTGCGATCTGGATCAAATTGCTCATAGCGTAGTACAAGTTCAACCCCGCCTGCAGTCGGAAGAAAATGAAGCCCATCATCAAGGGCATCATCACGTTCATCATTCGTTGCTGTGCGGGATCCATGCCGGCCTGCGGCGTCATGCGCTGCATAACCAGGCTGCTGATGACCATCAGAATCGGGATTATGTAAATCGGATCAGGAGCTGATAGATCCTTGATCCAGAGCCAGTGCGCGTGCCGCAGATCGAGTGCCGTCGACAGCATGCGGTAATACGCGAACAGGAACGGCATCTGGATCAGCAGCGGCAGGCATCCGCCTGCGGGATTGACGCCCTCTTTCTTGTAGAGCGCAGCGATTTCCTCGTTCATCGCCGCCTTTCGCGGATCGCGCAAGCTGTACTTTTTGTATTTCTCCTGAATCGACTTGATCTGCGGCGCCACTCGCTGCATCTTCAGCATCGACTTCATTTGCGTGATGCGCAGCGGTAGCAAGGCCAAGCTGATGATCAGCGTCTGAAGGACGATGGCCCATCCCCAGTTGTGGATGACGTAGTGATAGGTCCAGCGCAGCCAAACGAAAAGCGGTTTGGCGATGATCCCCAACCAGCCGAAGTCGACCAAGCCGTTCAGATCGTTGTCAGCGCCCGAGACGCCGGGAACCGGAATCTTCTGCAGAACCTGCAACTCTTTCGGGCCGGCGAACAGCCGCTCGGAGGTTGGGCCGTGCAGGTTGCCGACGGCAGCGCCGATTACGTCAACATTGATTGTGTCCTGGGGCTTCTTTGGGTCCTTCGGAATCGGCATGCTGTGATTCAGAGTGACCATCGAAGCCGCGATAGGATCGTCAGGAATGAAGACGGCGGCAAAATATTGATCAGTGGGTCCGGCCCAGTGGAATGGGCCGGGCATGGTCGCTCCGCCGATCACCTGCGTGCATTTCGAGAACAGAGAGAAAATCCCTCCTCCGCAGCGGGGGGATACTCGTTCGATGTTCTTGTTGAACTGGTAGGCGAGAAGCGAACTCGCATAAAAAGCGGGCGAGGTCTGATCGCCAAACCCGGAGGGCCATGCTAGGAAAGCTTCCTTCGGCGACCCTTTGTAAGTTAGGCTGGCGTCGACTTTGACGACGTAAGTGTCGTCAAACTTGAAGACCTTGCGGACTGTTAGATCCTGGTCAGAGTATTCGAAGGTGATCTGCCTACCGTCTTGGGTCGCAACGTAGAGCGCCGAGTTCAGGCGTCCGCGAACCTCTTCGTCATAGGTCCAGAGCGAGAGCGGATAACCATACTGCGCGCCGGCAGTGGGATTGACCAAGTCGAGCTTACCGGTTTCGGCGTCATTGTCGAATTTCTTGAGAATCCAGGATTTAACCTGCCCCCCGCGGTTGGTGAAGGTGACGCGGTAGAGGTCGCTCTCGATGACAGTCTCTGTTTCCCCGGCGGCCTGCTTCGTGACTCCTGGCGCTGAGGAAGCTACGGGCGCAGTGGATGCACTTTTCGAGGCCGGAGGCGGAGGCGGAGTCTGCTCCGTCTGAGCCATCTTCTGCGGAGGCGGAGGAGTTGGGAAGTACTTCTTCAGCAGAGGCTGCGCCAGCAGCATGAAGACGAACGAGATCAGGAAAATCAGCAGCAGTCGTTTTTCGCTGCCGGGCTCGGTTTGAGGATTGCGATATTCGGCCAAAGTATTATGAGTTCCGTTTCAAGAACGACCACCGGGGCTAAGTCCCGGCGAATTCCGAATGTCTGACGCGTCCCCAGGGCCGCTCTTCCATGAGGCTTCGCCGGCTCGTTTCACCACCGGCTCGTAACCACCCTTAGCAAATGGATGGCAGCGCAGAAGGCGCGCCGCACCCATCATTCCTCCGTGCAGCACCCCGAACCGCTCGATCGCTTCCATCGCATATTCCGAGCACGTGGGTGTATAGCGGCACGAGGGTGGAAATATCGGCGAGACAGCCCACTTGTAAGCTCGCAACAACTGCAGCATCGCGCGTTGGACGGCTTGACGCATGATTAATCGCTTCTGGTTTCCGGCATCGAGCTTCCGCGATCCTTACGGTTGGCGGGGACCGAACCTCCCTGACCTTTCGCTAACTTCCTCTCTATGACTACGAAAGCCTGGCCCACTTCGTTCAGCAGCGCATCGAAGTCTATGGTTGCCAATACCTTCTTCGGATTGATCACCACGTCGACGCTTGGGCCCGGAAAAGGCCGGGTCAGGCGAACTGCCTCCCGCAATCGACGCTTCAAGCGATTTCGCTGAACCGCGCCTCCCAAAGCGCGCCCCACGGTGAATCCGACGCGCAGGCCCGAAATTGCCGGAACTCTAGCAGCGCCAGTGGCTTGCCGGTCCAGATAGAAAACGGTCATGGATGCCGAGAAATGCCGGCGCCCCTGCTTGTATACACGCTCAAAATCGGCGTGGCGTAACAACCGAGAGCTGCGGGGAAAAGTGGCTTTCGCCTTTCGCGGCTCGACACCTTGATTCGATGCTCCGGGCACACTGGCGGTCACAGTGCCTCTACACTACCGAACGCTTTTGCGATGGACGCAGTCGCGGCCGAGGGCCCCCGCGCCACACTATTCGCGGAAACCTGGTTTCACTGAGACCCGTTTGCGCCCCTTGGCGCGGCGGCGAGAAAGTACCTTTTGGCCGCCCTGGGTCTTCATGCGCGTGCGGAATCCGTGCTTCTTGGATCGCTTGCGCCGGTTAGGTTGGAAAGTACGCTTAGGCATGAAAAGTAGCTGCTCCTGATTCGTTCGACGGTCTTAGGGCAAACTCAAAGTATAAATCAGCGGTTGGTTTCGCGCCAAACCCAACATGGGTAGGTTGTGGCGATGGGAAAAACGGCTCCACCCCGGTTTTTGGGCAAATATGCCGCGTTTCTTTAGTGTAGAGTCGCGACAGTAACGCTGTTCAATGGAATTCCGAGCGTCCCAGCTTTGCCGGAGTTCAAATCGAAGACACCTGTACGCAGGAAGGAATTGACCTGCGGAACGTCAATCTCTAGGTGAAGCTGAAGACCCACACGGCGGGCATCCTCGTATACTTTGGGGGTGAGATGTATATCGGCTTTTTCTGCCTTTAAGTTCAGTGGGCGCCCATCGCGATCATACGCCACGAGCATTATTTCAACTCTTGCATTACCCGGACCATTAGGCGTTTTCTCGATAGTTAGGTCGTCGAGCGAGATAGCAAAGTCCACTCCGTATCGGTGGACCTGCCCTTTCAGTTCAGTGTTGCTTCCAGCGCGGGCGCCGTTGGCCGGTTGCGGATCTAACGCCAGAACACGTGTTTTGTAAAGAATCTCTGAAAAGTCAGGCAGCCCGAAACCCAATAGCGGAAGCAGCCGATCTCCCGTTAGGGATTCTCGGATTCGAGCGTCTTCGGCGTAATAGCCGGGACGGTGCGCCAGCCTGTACTTCCCGTCATGAAGCTTTACGTGGATGCTTCGATATCTACCATCCGTGTTTTTATTGGCCGGAGTGTACGTCAGGGTGTAATATCGCGCACCATTGTCCACGATGCTGGCCATCGCGGCAGCCAATCCATTGGTATCGTAAAAAGCCTGGCCACCTGTGTCATTTGCCAGTTCCTCCATGGCGATCTGGTTGGCGGCTCGCCTTTCATTTTCTTCCGCGAGTGTCCGGCTTTGGCGGACCTTCATCTCGCCCGGCGGGCCTGGCTCGTCTTCGGCGTAATACGTGGCGTCGCTAAGAGGACCTTCCGCCGACACGGGGTAGATCGCGACGCGGCTCGGGGTCAGCATCTCGGCGGTCTGTCGAATATCACCCTGAAACTCCCGCAACATATTGGTGGCTGGGAAAATGTTGACCGGAAAAGAGCCCGCGATCCAGATCACATTCTTCCGTCCCGGAATGGGTGAAAGGTATCGCGCGAGTTCCTGCAACGCCTTTAATGTGACAGTCATCCTCACGCCGGTGTTCGATGCAGATGTGGCTTCCATCTCCTGCTTTACCGCCTCGATAGTTGACGGTGCGGCACGGTTCATCTCCATTAGAGCGATAAGCTTCTGCTCGGTAGCCTTCTCCACAGTGGTGGGCATGAGAGGCGAGACTTGCGTTCGAGCCGTTTTGTTCCCATCAAAAGCTGATACCAACCCAGACAGATCATCCGTGAAGCCATGCACCATGCGTAGTTGTGTCCCTAGCGTGAAGATCGCTATGCGCGTTGCCGGTGAAACCTGCTTGAGATACTGAACGGCCTGGGTGTGCACGAATGCTTGGTCCTGTGGTTGCGTGTTAAGCCAATCGAGCAAAAGCACGTTGACTGAGTCCGGAGGATTGATTGTCGGATAATTTGTCCAAACATTTGGGGGCATCAGAGGCAGCTTTGTCTGAACAACTGGCCCACCACCTTTGTGCTCTTCGAAAGAGGTCACGGTCTGCGGCTTGCCGTCCTCGAAAACGCGAAAGTCATCCTTGCGGAGACCGGAGACGGGCTCACCTTTCGTCGTGGACACTAGCACGTCCACGAGAACAACGCGCACTTTAGACTGGAAGGTGGGTACTTTTTGGTTAGACTTGGATGTCGATGTCTGGGACTGGAGTGACGCACACACCAACAATGGAACGAGCCAAACTGAATTACGCGGCGACAACTATGCTCCTCTAAGCACACGACATTATCACACCCGTGCGAACACCACACTTATGCTGACCAGTGCTCAGGGCTTCTGTGGACTGTGCTGTTCGGCCTCTTTTATCGCATTCCTGAACTGTTCGACTGCGACGAGTTCAGGGAAGTCGTCCAATGCGTCCTTAGCCACGTAGCGCCAAACCGCTGGAGCATCTAGCGGATAATCTACTCGCCCTCTATAAACCTCAAAGCTATCCTCCGTCGGACCCGTTTCGTTATTAACAATATGCGGCCGTCGGTCCGTTACGGTTGAACGGCCGGGATTAGTGAGATCGGGCGAAGGACCCTGCTGATTAGCGTCGGGAATATTACCGATCTGATCGTTCGTGCGCTTATCCGCCGGGGAATTGCGGATCGTTGGACCATTCGCGTGTCCCGTCCGCACTGCGATGATCAAGTCCGCAGCCTCGGCATTCATGATGACCTTGAATCTGCCCCATTTCGTAATTGCATTTTCCACGTTAGTCTGCGCGGTTCGATTTGCGTTTGGACTCGTCAGAGGCTCACCTGCCTCAGGGCGAATCACGACTGCAACGGTCTGCGCCCTGAGCACGTACTCGGGGAGCACCTGCTTTTTCTTGTTCTTTGCACTCGCTTGGGGAACTAACAGAAGGAGAACGAGGAAAGCAATCGGCACGCGTACGGACATGTTTGCCTCCATGTTCTTGTTGCTGGCGATTATACAACTCATAGTGGTTAAGGATTTTGTTCGGAAATTGGAACACCAATAACGTTCGCAAGCAGCAACAGAGGAATATGTACACTACTGTGGGGCGGGCTTCGAACAAAATGGGTTGTCCCGCGATTTCTTGACGCAGTCTAAATCTGATCCTGAAAACCCAAGCGCCGCGACGGCGCACCAGAGCGCGGAGGTGTCCACAACTCCGGGTGCCGATCCTCGTCCGCCCGAGGTTAGCGCCAGCGATCGCGACAGCGAGGTCAACAAGGAGCTTCGACGGCTGAATCGGGCGCTGCGTGCCCTGAGTGCCTGCAATCAGGCGCTCGCGCAGGCGACCAGCGAACAGGAATTGCTGAACCAGATCTGCGGAATCATCGTGCAAGTGGGCGGGTACCGTATGGCTGGCATCGCCTACGCTCAGCAGGACGAGCAAAAGACGGTGCGCCCTATGGCCCACGCGGGATACGACAGCGGCTATCTGGAGACAATCGGACTCAGGTGGTCGGATACCCCACCAGGCAGGGGCCCTATTGGCACGGCGATTCGAGAGAACCGCATTTGCACCTTCGGCGATACAGCTCATGACCCGCAATTCACACCCTGGCGTGAGGCGGCCATGGAGCGGGGCTATGCCCCGGTCATTACTCTCCCCCTTCGAGTGGCCGGACTGCCCTTCGGCGTCCTCGCCATCTATTCCGAGCAGGTGAACTCGTTCGAGACATCCGAGGTCGAATTGTTGACCGAGATGGCCAACAATCTGGCCTTCGGAATCACGGCGCTGCGCTCGCAGGAAGAGAGCCGGCGGGTGACGGCAGCGCTGCAAGAAGCGGAGGCCAAGTATCGGCAACTCGTCGAGCAGGTGCCCGCGATCTCTTATGTTGCCGAGACCGGGGCATTCGGTCCATTTCTCTATATGAGCCCGCAGGTGACGACCATTCTGGGCTACAAGCCGGAAGACTGCCTCGCCGATCCGCACTTCTGGTGGGAACACCTGAATCCCCTGGATCAGCCGCAGGCTTTGCGAGAGGACACCTGGGAAGAGGGCCGGCTCTTTCACATTGACTACCGGATGCGGCGGAATGATGGGGAGGAAATCTGGGTTCGCGACGAGGCCATCATCGTGCGCGACCCGCATACCGGCAAACGCCTGACTCGCGGCATGCTGGTGGATATCACCGAAAGGAAGCGCGCCGAAGAGGCCTTGCGCGAGAGCGAGGAGCGCTACCGCAATTTTGTGGAGCAAAGTTCCGAGGGCATCTATCGGATGGAGTATGACCCGCCAGTACCCTGCCACCTGACGGTCGAAGAACAACTGAAGCGGGGCTACAAGGCCGGATATATGGCCGAGTGTAACGACTCTATGGCAAGAATGTACGGGCGCTCATCATCGCAGGAGCTGATTGGGAAGCCATTCTCGGATTTTTTGATCCTCCGCCATCCAGTCACGCAGCAGTTCATGGAGAGATTCATTCGCGAGGGATATCGGATCACCGATCAGGAATCGATCGAGCTCGACGCCCAGGGACAAAAAAGAGTCTTTCGCAACACCATGGTAGGAGTCATTGTCGATGGGCACTGGGTCCGCACCTGGGGCATCACGCGCGACGTTACAGAGAGACTTCATCTCGAGGAACAACTACGGAACGCACAACAGCTCGAGGCCATCGGACGACTGGCCGGCGGAGTGGCGCACGACTTCAACAACATCCTCAGCATCATCATGGGACACGCGGAACTATTACTGGCGACCGGCGTGGATGAGCGGTCACGTGTTGGGCTGGAGCAGATGCGGCGCGCCACCGAGCGCGCGGCTTCGCTCACGCAGCAACTGCTGGCCTTCAGCCGCAAGCAAGTGTTGCAACCGAAAGTGCTTGACTTGAATGACACCGTCGCCGACGTGCAGAAAATGTTGTCGAGGGTGATCGGCGAGGATATCGAACTCATCGCGAGACTGCATCCGTCGCTGATGGCGGTGAAGGCAGATCCGGGCCAGGTCGAACAGGTGCTGATGAACCTGGCGGTCAACGCGCGTGATGCCATGCCACACGGCGGAAAACTCGCGATGGAGACATCGAACGTGGAGTTTCAGGAGGACGAGGCCCGCGACCTGGATCTCGCAGCCGGGCGCTATGTGATGCTTAGAGTGACCGATACCGGCAACGGCATGGACGCGGTCACGCTGGCCCACATCTTTGAGCCTTTCTTCACCACCAAGCCAATGGGAAAGGGGACTGGCTTGGGGCTTTCCACGGTTTACGGCATCGTCAAGCAAAGCGGCGGAGGGATTCAGGTCGAGAGCGAACCGGAGAGCGGCACGGCCTTTCGCATTTACCTGCCTGCTACCGAGGGCAGCAGCATCAGGCAGGGGGACCGCATGAGGCAGATGCAGGTTGCGGGCGGGTCGGAGACAATTCTTATTGCCGAGGACGAACCGGACTTGCGGGAACTGACCCGAATCTTTCTGGAGAGTTACGGCTACAAAGTGCTGGAGGCCGGAAGTGCAGAGCAAGCCATTCGTAAGGCGGACGAATTTGGGGCGCGGATTCATTTGCTGCTGACCGATGTGATCATGCCGGGGATGAGTGGCAGGCAATTGGCCGAAAACATGCTGCAAAAAGATCCGAAGACCAAAATTCTGTATATGACCGGCTACACCGATGACATGGTCGTGCAGCACAAAGTGCTGGAGCCCGGGGTACAGTTGCTGCAGAAACCCTTTACGAGGTCGGAATTAGCAGTGAAGGTGCGGACGACATTGGACGGGATAGGTCCGGGATCAGGGGTCAGGGGATAGGGGCCAGGACCTCGTAGTTAGGGTCGGGATAAGTGCACGCCTCAGATCAACGATTTCGATCACCCACGGGCCTTCCGTTACTGACCGCTAATCACTGATCCCTACCCCCTGTCCGCTTCCGGTAAAATTTCCTACAGCAACTCTCATCCAAAGGAATCGAACTCATGACGCAGGAGAGCGGCGGGGTCGTGCACGATACGAAGAAGATTTGGGTAACGTTGACGGGGTTGCCGCTGACGGTGAAGCTGGATTGGCCGTTTCATCCATCGACTTCCGGCGCCGATTTCTGGGTGTTGCACGGCGATATCCGCCTGGAAGGCTCTGATGGATTGCACGCGCCGGTGGCCGTGAACATGTCGCAGACGGTGAAAGAAATTATGCCGTCGCTGGAACCGAAAGATGCCGAAGCTCCGGTCATCAATGCACTGAGAAAAGAAGTAGACCGCAGGCAGATTGAGTTTCTGAAGTCGGGAAAGCTGCTGCCGGTACCGTTTTCCAGCCGGCACTATGACTTCAAGCGCCAGCAATGGATCTTCGGCAAGGCGACCGACGATGCCATGGCGGAATTTATCGAGCGCAAGGTTTTCTGGCAGACGAAACTGGTCGGCGAGCCACGCGTATGGATCGGAGATCCAGCCGAGGCCCAATATGTGCAAACCACACCGGCGCATCTCATCGAAATTGCCGCGCGCCTGGTCGCTGCTCAGGGCCTGATTCGGATTGAAGGCGAACACGCCGAGGCTACGCCGGGCCTAATGAATCAGGCAGAGCTCTTTGAGAATACGCGTCAGGCTGCGATCGAGGAGTTGGAGAAGAAGCACGCATTCGAGAGAGGCTAGGTAGTACCAAGCACCGAGTTGCGAGTACCGAGATTCATCGGCGTACCGCACCGTTAGATCCCTGCTGCGCCTCTTGGGTCCTTTTCGAGAACAATCCCCAGCAGAACCTCGGCGCGATTGCGTAGTTTAGCTGCACCAGCACAATTGCCGCGATCGCGTAATACGTATTGATGAGGCAGAGGGTAGCTCCTGCTGCGTACATTGATTGCGCAATCACGATCCGCTGGACTAGGGCCGTATGAACTTCCTCAGGCACATCATTTTCGAGGAGGCGACTTCGCGTGGCGTAACTCCAACTCCAGTAAAGCGACACGCCGAGCAGGAAGATATTGAGCCAGTAGACCAGGAGCGCTATGCGGTAGTGAATGAACTCGGCCAGCAGCGACGTCGAGAACGGGATCAAACACACGGCGCACAGAAACGCGATATGAATCCAGGCGACGTTGCGGTCGGCGCGGGCGAAATAATTCAGCTGCGTCTGCTGGCCGACCCAGAAAATGCCTAGCGTCATCACGCTCATCAGAAAGATGAGCAGGCGCGGCGAAAGCGCCAGGAGAGCGTGCCAGAGATCGCGCTCGGAGTGAACCGCGTCGCTGGCGGGCACGCGAAGGTCGAGTACGAGCAGGGTCATGGCGACGGCGAAAATACCATCGCTCAGCGCGGCCAGACGCTCGACGCTCTGTCCGGCAACGCGGTTATACGTGGAATGCATCGAACCGAGTCTAGTCGGATGCAGGCGCGTCGGCAAAACCAGAGTCGCTCGCCTGGTTGTCCTTCCGAAAGGGCGTTAGGCCGTTGAGGAATCTGCTGCCGGTTTGCGGGCTACGCTACCAGCCACAAGCAGATTCCGGTTCGGCCGGAATCACGAGGCATGGAAGAGGTTTTCTTCTTCGGGAGAATGAAGCATCTCACGACTGCCAAATCTGAGGGGATTGTTTTGGGAAAAGCAGAAAAGATCTTCGCTGTCGTGCTCATCTCCTGCGCGTTCCTGCTACTGAGCGGGGCGATGCGGGCGCAAGACCAGTCCGAGCCGCCGGCTGCCCCTTCCCCGTCGAGTCCTCAGCCCGACAAATCGACTCCAGAAGAGCCATCTCCACAAAAGAAAGAGAGCGCCAATCCGGCTCGCTACGCCTATGAAGCGGCGGACGCCACTAGGCGCGTTGGCGAACTTGCACTGGTAAAAGCGCGGGACTGGGAGAGCGGTTGGTTCACAGGGGTCTTCGTCCCCAAAGACCAGATCAGAACTCCATTGACATCCGCCCAGCGCCGTGAACTCTATCTGCAGCAGACCCTGGCGACTCCCGGTGCGTACATGAAACGGATGTTCGCGGCGGGAATCGATCAGGCACGCGGTTCTCCCTCGCAGTGGGATGGCGGCTTCCGCGGATACGGGGAACGGTTTGCCTCCCGCGAAGGGCAATTTATTTCCGCCAATACGCTGGCTGCCTTGGGGAACGCGGCGTTGAAGTATGAGCCGCGGTATGACCAGTGTCGGTGCAGTGGATTATTGCCGCGCACACGGCATGCGATCCTGCGCAATTTCCTCACCTATAACGCCAGCGAGACGCAGCTTCGCCCCCAGTGGGCCCTCTACGCAGGCTCTCTTGGCGGCGGGATGATCTCGACCGCATGGAAGCCTCATCCGCGCAATGCCTTTGCTGAGGGCGGCCGGGCGATGTTGGGTCAGGCGGCCTTCGGGACGCTTTTAAATTTCTTTATTGAATTCGCCGGCGACATCAATCGCAAGATCGGCGCCAAGAGCCCCAAACCAACCGAATGAAAGAGTGAATCTTTGACTAGGCCGGAGTGGGTTTGCGCACAAGGCTGGAAATCACGGCGCTCAGCGTCAGCAACGACATCAAACAGACGAGGCCGAGCGAGATCACACAGTAGACGCACCAGACCCCGAGCAAGTCCTTCTCGATGTGCGCGAGGTACAGCGAAAACGCAAGGCTCCCAAGAGTCAGAAGAAGCAACCAGCGATAGGAACGGCGAAATGCCACCGCTGCCATCAAGATGTATCCGAGGATCCCTGCCGTGGCGACTGGCATCCCGCTGACGATCGGGATATGACTGTGAATGCCCATCTGATCAAACACCCCGCCCAGCACGGCAAACGGGCTGTGATTAACGACGCCGCAATCCCAGCGCTCGTTGATGCTGCACGGCGAGTCGCCATATTCGCGATAGTGTTCGCGCAGGGCCAGCGATGACACAACGATTCCGAGCACGGCCAGAATCAGCAGAACATATTTCATGAGTTCCTCTTATCGAAACGATGAGCAGTGAGCGATGAGCAATAACCATCCACTCAGGACTCATTGCTCACTGCTCATTGCTCGCTGCTCGGCAGCGTCCTTCATTAAATCAGAAACCTGCCAGTCGCCGCCGTGATACCACTTCACGATCTTGCCATCGGGTCCGATCACGGCAGTGCTCAGGCTGTGTGTGATCAGCCCGCCCTCGGGCTTTACGGTGAGCGCGAAGAAATCGGCGACCTTCGGCAAATCGGCCGCCTTGGGCGCCGCGAACTTCCAGCGGCGAAACAGCGCGGAGTCATGGGTGTGAGCCACCGAGAATCCGTAGTTGCGCAGGACTTTCGGCGTGTCGTGCTCCGGGTCAAAGCTGACACTCAACAACTGTGTCTCGGCCAGCGACGCGTTCGAAGCAAACTGCTTGTAGATCTCGCCGAAATTACTGCTCATGCGCGGGCAGAAGTCGGGAAACGGACAGCGCGTGTAGACGAACGTCACCATCAGCGTCTTCCCGCGAAACTGATGCAGCGAAATATGCTTCCCGTCCTGATCGGTGAACGCAAAGTCCGGGACTTCTTCTCCCGGCGCGGGCATATGAAATGCTTTCGGGCCCTTGGCGGGCGGTTGTGCAGCATGGCCAGTGACCTTGAGGTTTTCCAACCAGTAGTCGGAATCGGCGTTCTCGTCGCGCGGGTCGTGGTCGACCACCACGACATCGGCGGAAATCGAATCTCCAGGGGAAAGCTGGCGCAGTATCGACACCGGCTTGATCTTGTACGACATCACCATCGGTTCCATGAATCCCTGGATCAGGTCGCCGTCGATACTGGCGGATTGTGCCTGGTTATCGATGGAGATGACCCGACCGGTAAAGTGATAGCGCTTTGTAGCCTGCGGTTTGGAGCGATGGCAGGAGGAGGCGAGCAAGGCCGAGAAGACTAGAAGAATGATGAAAAAGCGACGTTCCATTCGAATGTTCACGTTGTACACACTTTAACTCGTATGGAACGCGCTTGGCCATGTGAGGAGGGACAAGAGGGATATTTCCCAAGCCAAGATCAAATCCGAAGTCAAAGTCCCCACCCTGTCCCTGCAAAACACGCAGGGCAAGGGTGGGGCACCCTCTGGATTTCTTCATCGGTGCTGTGAAATCCTACGCGGGATTTTCCATGCGGAGACTCTCTCAATGGCATGCAATCCTGAAGTTCTGAAACATGTTCCTCTGTTCGCCCTGCTCGATGAAGAAGAGACGGCGGTGCTGGCCGGCCAGGTGCGGCTGAAGACGTTCTCGCCGCGGCAGCGCATTTACAAAATCGGCGACTCGAGCGGCCAGGCGTATGTCGTGGTGTCGGGACGCGTGCGCGTGTCGACCGTCGATCAGGACCAGCAGGAAGTGGTCATCGACGAACCGTCCCACGGCGAATTCTTCGGATTCGCTTCCATGCTCGAGCAGACGCCGCACCAGACTCAAGCCGAGGCGATTGAGCGGGTGGAATGCCTGGAGGTGAACCGCAAAGATATCGCCGTGCTGCTGCAGCGCAAGCCGCTTGCCGGCATGGACATGCTAACGGTGCTGGGCCGGCAGTTCCACGCCTCACAGCAGTTGGTCCGGCTGCGGGCCAACCGGCACCCGAACGAAGTCATCGAAAAGGACGCGACTTTCGGCGAACATGTGGCCGACATCGTTGCCGGCTTCGGCGGATCCTGGACGTTCATCATCCTGTTCAGCATCCTGCTTGCGATTTATATGACCGTCGATGCTGTGCTGGGAAAGCGCGCCTGGGATCCCTATCCGTATATTTTGCTGAATCTGTTCTTAAATATGCTGGCGGCGTTGCAGGCGCCAATCATCATGATGAGCCAGAACCGTCAGGACACGAAAGACCGGCTGCGTGGTGAACTTGATTACGACGTGAACCGGCGGTCCGAAGTGGAAATCCAGGGGCTGGCGCGCAAGCTGAATCTGCTGGGTGAAAAAATTGGAGACGTAGAAGAGATACTTCGCGACAAGCTGGCGCGGAGTTGATCGTGCCGGTGCGCGGCCGGGCTTCGCGCCGGCCGGACAGCCGAGGCGGCTGTCGCTACGTGATCATCTTTAATAATGAAACCGATATCGCAGTTCCACGAATACCTCCCGCGGATTATTCCAGTGGAATCCTCCGAACGTGACGCTATTGTCCAGTTCCACGCGGCGGTTGGCCACGTTGAGCGCTGTGACCGATGCCGAAAAACGCTCGCCGAACTGCTTGCCTAGCGTCAGATCAAACGTGGTGTGTTGGGGGAGATAGTCTCCGGGATACGGCTGGCCGGGAAAAGCGTTGGCGAATCCGGAGCCGTAATAGACGTTGGTCGAAGCATACGAGTTCCACGGGAGCGTGAGATCTCCGCCGACATTGAGTGTGTTGCGCTGGTCGTGATCCAGGATGCAAAAGCTGCCCGGAGGAGCCGGCTCACAAATGTTGGTGGCGAAATCGGTCAGCCCGCCGTTGATTCCACCGCCGGCCTCGGCGATCTGATTCGAATAAGCAAGATGAATCTGCGCCCGGTGCGCGAGCCGGGGAGAACGCAGCGTGACCTCCCAGCCGCGAATTCGCGCTTTGTCGATCGTCAGTGGGAAGAACAGATTGGATTCTCCGATCACGTCGTGATCGAAGAAGTTGGTGGCGCGGGTGTGGAATGTGTCGGCGTCGAGCGTCCATCCGCGGAAGGGGATCGTGACGCCGAACTGATGTTCTTCATTCCGTTCGCCGGCGAGGGTTGTAAAGCCACAGTCGCTTGTATTACAGAGATTGATCAATGAACCGGAAGCGGTGACCAGCGGCGGAGCCTGGTAAAAATGTCCGTAGAACGCGCGGAAGGTCCAACGCAGACGAGGGATGGTGAGAGCAGCGCCGAATCGGGGACTAATCGCATTCTCCGAGAATCCGTTATTGCCGGAGAAGTGTGTGGGACGTATGCCCGCGGTGAGCGTAAGCCCTGGGAATGGTTTGAAACTATCATCGATAAAGAACGCCGCCAGGCTACCGGTGGGATGCTCCGCAGCGGCGAACACGGGGCGCCCGGTGCCGTCGTTGAAAATGGCCCCGAAGGTCTCGTTGTTCGCTTGATAGAAGCTGTATACGCCCGCCTGAAAGTTGTTCTTCGAAGAATTCGCCGTGAAGCTGGCCTGGCCTCCGGCATAGTTGGAGCTGCGATCCTGACGGGCTGCGACCGGCGTATCCGAAGGAGAGCTAGTATAGTTCGCAGCGTTGTAGTGGTAGAACGGCGAAACTGTCAGCAGCAGTTTCGAGTTGAAGGTGTGTACCCAGGACAGGTTCAAAATCGCGTCGGATTCGTGATCACTGTCGCGGAGCCCAATGCTGGGATACTGCGGAGTGAAGTCATTCTCCGGAATCGCTCCATTCTCAATGTCGTTGGGGATTGGATCGTAGGGAACCTGATAGAAGTCTTTTCGGAGCGAACTCACCAGCCTCAGCTGATTTGAGGGATTAACGTTGAAGATGAACGAACCGAAGCCGCCGTATCCGCTCGCGGCATCATGAACGACTTGCGGTACGGGCGGCTCGATCCCAAGATTGCTGCGGTTCGCGTTCACACTGGCGTAGTACGCGAAGCGCTCGCTGTGGCTGCCGAAGCTGAACTGGTCGTTAGTCTGATAGAAACTTCCGGCGCTGAGCACCAGTTCGGCTTCACGGTTGCGTTCGAATCCCGTGCGCGGCACAACGTTGAATACTCCGTAAGTGCGGTCACCCAGCTCTGCCCCGTAACTTCCTCGGCTGACTTCCAGATAATCGATGTCCTTGGGATCGAATTGCGGTCCGATATTCGACGCGATATTCGTGTTCGGAACCGGCACGCCATCCACCAGCCAGCTCGTCTGATGTCCGCCGCGGATATGTAGCTGATCATGCGTAATGTAGGCGCCCGGAACGAAGTTGGTGATCATGGCCAGGCTGTTGCTGCGGGCGGCTCCGGGCGTGCGCGCCACGTCGAGGCGGTTGACGACCGTGGTCGGAGTTACCGTATCGGTCGGCACCTCTTCGGTGGCGCCCGAGACGGTGACGGTCTCTTTCGCGCCGGCGACGCTGAGCGCGAAATGCAGCACTGGGTTCGAGCCCGAGACAACCATGACATCTTGCTGGGCCTGTTCGAATCCGACACCCGCGACGGTCACGGTATATTCCCCGAGCGGCACCGCACCAAACACAAAATTGCCGCCGGCATCGGAATTGGCGGTCGATGCCCAGTCGGAGTTCTTGGCCTTGATCATGACCATGGCTCCCTCGACCGGACGGTGCTGCGGATCGTGGATCACACCACGCACCGATCCGACCACCGCCGCGTAGACAGTGAGGGGCAAGAATATTGCGAACAGCGCAATGCGAATCAAACGCATGAAGTCTCCAGTGGCAGTGAGCAACTGCAGTAGCGGCACTCTCGTCCACAATCGTTCAGGACGCAGCGTGCTTGAGCGGATCAAGCGATGGAGACTAGCGGGGGAGCCCGAGTAGAAAGGGATGGCAGGAACCGCGCAAAGACAGCAGAGTCGTGCGTATCGAGGGAAACTTCGTGCGAGAGCTCCGAAGAGATCGCGCCGGTTTGGGGTTGTGGGTGGGCCCACCGAGCAGTTGTGACCGTGCGAGAGCAGTCGCCGTGGCAGCACCCGACGCCGCGGACGACGGGCTCCTGCGGATTCGTATCAGCAGCGTCGTGACAGTGATGCGCGGCCTGCCGCCGGCAGCAGGCATGTTGCGGCGTAGCCGTAGCCTGTAGCGCGGCCGGAAGAATCGTTCCGACAATCGCGAACAGCAGCAGGAATCTTGCGGTCAAACGCTGCATTATTTTCGGTGAATCCGAACCCCAAGTTGAGTTTGAGCATAAAGCAGAAAGACGGGCAGGGCAAGGCTTGGCCGCAACGGAGATAGGAATTTTATTTTTCGAACAAAAGTCGAAACCCCACCCTGCTCGAACCGCGCGGCAGCTGCTGGTCAATTCAACTGCGCGAGTATCAGGCTTTGCCGTTGATCTTGGCCCACCACCAGCGCACGCCGACGAACAGGAATCGCCAGTCGTGGAAGAACTCCGGTGGCTTTCCTTCAAAGGCGTGACCGATGAACTGCAGCAGCCATCCGAAGACGAACAACGCAAACGCCCACCACCACAGGCTGTGACGGATGAATCCGGCGGCGAACACGGCCACAGAGATCAGTATGGTAGGGATGCCGTAGGTATGGCACAACCGGTTGACCGGGTGCTGGTGGCTTCGCTCGTACTTTGCGATCCACTCTTCGCTGCTTTGTCCGCCAAGCATGCCGCGGACGATGATACCAGAGGGTGTAACCGGGTTTTTCGGCAAAGTGGGATGCGGAAGCGATGATTCAGACAAGGTGGGCTCCATTTATTTCTCCTGACGGAATTAACTACCGCGCAACATTCCGTTCTTATGGCTGTCTTGCCTGTCTTGTTTCTTCCCGGAGCGGTGGAAGAAAGCTCAATGGTTTGTTGCTCCCGCGGCGTGGGAGGTTGCGCCCACTCAGCAGTACGCCCGCGTCGGATCCGCCGCCCGGCTGGGCCGGTTGAGGCGTTCGCTTCCCACGTGTTAGCATCCTTAGCTTTGGCAGGTGATCTCGGGCTAGTCACGTCCTGTCCTAATTCCCGTCTTCATTCGTAGGCCGTTCCTTCCCGCGCCTGCCTGGAGGAGCCCAACTTGAAAGTCTATTCTGGAGCAAACATCCGTAATGTAGCGATGGTCGGCCACGGACACGCGGGCAAGACGTCCCTGGTATCGGCCATGCTATACACCGCCGGGGCTACCCAGCGCCTGGGCCGAGTCGATGACGGCTCGACCACCACCGACTACGACGACGAGGAAGTCGCCCGCCAGATGTCGATTTCGACCGGCAGCGCGGTCGTCGAGTGGGGCGGAACGAAGATCAACATCCTCGACACCCCAGGGTTCAGCATGTTCGTCCACGAAGCGAAGATGGACCTGCCCGTGGTCGACGCGGCCATCGTCGTGGTCGACGGCGTGGCTGGAGTGGAGGTCGTTACCCAGCGTGTGTGGAATTACTGCGAGGAGTACAAGACTCCGCGCTTGATAGTGGTCAACCGCATGGACCGTGACCGGGCGAACGCCGAGCGCGTCATGGAGTCGTTGACGGCGGCCTTTGGGCGCGATGTGATTCCCATCGAACTGCCGATCGGTGCCGAGAAGAGCCTGTCCGGCGTGATCGACCTCGTCCGCATGAAGGCTTACACCTACGAGATGGGTGGCAACGGTAAGGGGAAAGAGACGGAGATTCCAGCCAATCTGAAGGCTCAGGCGCAGGAAGCCCACGAGCGTCTCGTCGAGCTAGTCGCAGAGGGCGATGACAAACTCATGGAGAAGTTCTTCGAAGCGGGCACCCTCGGGGAAGAGGACCTCGTTCCGGCGCTGCACAACGCCATCCGTGAAGACAAGATTTTTCCGGTCATCTTCAGTTCCGGCCTGGGTAACATCGGCGCCGACCGGATTATGGACTTCATCGTCGACTACACCCCGGCGCCTTCCGAACACGAGTGGGTGCAAGGCGAAGCTGCCTCCAGTGGAAATGGCGACGCCCCCAAGCGTCATGAAACCGACGAAGAGCCAGTCTCGATCTATGTTTTTAAAACGGTGTCTGACGCATTCGCGGGCAGGATTTCTTACTTCAAAGTCTTTTCAGGTGTTCTGAAGAACGACGCTACATTGCAGAATTTCAGCAAGGGCATATCGGAAAAGCTGTCACATATCTCCCTGATGCAGGGAAAGACCGCGGTCCCGATCAACGAACTGCACGCGGGCGACATCGGAGCCGTGGCAAAGCTCAAGGACACGCTCACCGGCGACACGCTCGGTGACAAGGCGGCTCCAATTCAGTATCCACGCGTCAAGCTACCCGAGCCGGCGATTACTTTCGCGATCGAACCGAAGTCCCGCGCCGACGAAGACAAACTGGGCCCCGGCCTGCACAAGCTCATGGAAGAAGACGCCATGTTGCGCTTCTTCCGCGATCCTCAGACGCAGGAGTTTCTGATCGCCGGCACGGGACAGCAGCATATCGAGGTCGTGGTGGCGAAGCTGAAAAAGCGCTATCACACGGAAGTGGTTCTGAAAGCGCCTAAGGTACCTTACCGGGAGACGATTCGCGGAAAAGCGGACGTGCAAGGGCGGCACAAGAAGCAGACCGGCGGGCACGGACAGTACGGCGATTGCAAGATCAAGATGGAGCCCTTGCCGCGAGGCGGTCAGTTTGAGTTTGTGAACGACATTTTTGGCGGTGCCATTCCGAAAAACTATATTCCGGCGATCGAAAAGGGCATTAAGGATGCGGCGGCGCGCGGCTACCTGGCCGGATTCCCAGTGGTGGACTTCCGCGTCGTGCTTTACGACGGGTCGTATCACGATGTGGATTCGAACGACATGTCATTCCAGATGGCGGGCCGCATTGCCTTCAAAAAAGCGATGGAGGCCGCCAAGCCCACGCTGCTCGAGCCCGTCATGCACGTCGAGATCACCGTCCCCGACGACTTCGCCGGATCGATCATGGGCGACCTCAACAGCCGTCGCGGACGCATTCAGGGCATGGACAACAAGGGCGGCAACACCATCGTAAAGGCCGAAGTGCCCATGTCCGAGATGCTGACCTACGGCGTCGAGCTGACCTCGATGACGCAAGGCCGCGGCAGCTTCAACATGGAGATGCACCATTACGACGTCGTGCCGGGCCAGTTGCAGGAGAAGATCATCGAAAAAGCCAAGTCCGAGCGCGGCGAGGTAAAGGAAGAAGAAGAATAGTTCCGTCGTCTAGTTCAACCCAGTCCTTCCACCACGAAGGACACAAAGGAAAACGAACCAAGATTTCCTCCGTGAACCTCAGTGTCCTTAGTGGTGAATGATTTTGACCCTCAATCCACGATAATCAACTCCAGCCGAACTCCCGGGTATCGTAAGCTGTAAAGCCAATACTCGTCATCGACGTAGTCGATGTAGTAGTCATCATCGTCATACGCCCACGCTACCGGCCAAGGCTCAACCAGTGCGAACACAAATCCGCTGTACGTGAACTGCGGCCTGCCGCCATACACCTGCACGCGTCCCGGCGCGAAATGGTGCTCGCGTCCAAAGTGCGCGTGGAAATCTCGGTCAGGGATACGCCGCTGATTCCCGCCGTGCCCTTCCGCCCGGCCTTGTACCTGCCCTTGAGGCCGAGCCTGCTCATGGCGTCCTTGTTCACGTTCCTGCGGTTTTTCCATGTTCGGCCGCTCTTGCGGTTCCTGCATCTGCCGGTCGTTCTCGCGCGTTTGTGGATGCCGATCTCCACTCTGTGGTTCCTGATTCTGGCGTCCCTCGCTCTGCGAAGTCGTATTTTTGCGGTCCCCGCTCTCCGGTTCCTGACTCCGCCGGTCCTCCGGCCGAGCCTGCTCTTGCCGATTCTGCGGCTGCACAGTCTCTTGCCGATCATTCTTGTGCTCGTCTTGCTTGTGCTCATCCTGCGCGACGGCCATCCCCGCCGCTCCCAACAGCAACGAAGCACAAATCCCGCCCACGACTGAAAGTCTTTTCATAGGATCCTTTCGCGAACGTCAATTGGCCAAACGCATCCTCACGTGAGCACCTGCTCGCGTGAGACCCATAATCCAGATGCGGATGAGGAGAATGTTGTTGCCGTGCAAGGACTGATCTGCCTCGCGCAATATCACTCAGAAAGGGAATGCATACAGTTGAAAAGTAGTTCTTAATACTGTTCCCAATGTATTCGTTCGAAAATGGCGCGGACCCGGTTCCCTTTCGCCGGGTTGATCATTTCAACGAACGCCACTCTTCCCTGAAGGTGTGACCGAAAATCCGGGCGCCCGTCACGATTCTGACTCTCCGCTCCGTGGCGGACGCAGTTCGTCAGCATCGCCTTCAACTGATCAAAGTCGCGCCGCACGACATTCACTTTTTCGTTGGTGACAAGTCCGGCGAGGTGCTGCCGCACGCTTTGCCGCATCACCCACGTCTTGCGATGATTCACCCGCAAGCCCTCTTCTTGCAGGATGGCGGCAACGCTCGCGCTGAAACGTTCGACGCGCTTTTCGAAGTTGTGATCTCCAGAAAAAGCGAGGTCATCCGCGTATCGCGTGTATGTTGCTCCAGCGGACTCCGATAACGCAGTGAGCCGGCAGTCGAGCCGATAGCAACAAATATTGGCGAGCGCCGGCGACGTAGGCGCGCCCTGCGGAAGATGCGGTCTCGCATAAAGCTTTCGCAATTCAGACAAACGCGCCAAATCGACATCAGGCTTGATCTCTTCCCAAACATTCAGGGGCGTGGCGTTCGCGCAAACGCCTCCCAACAAATCCGCCACCCGTTCGGGATAGCCAAACGTGCGAAATACGTTTTGAATGCGAACTCCGCCGAACGTGGGAAAGAAGTCCCGCACGTCCATGCGCAGCACAACTCTTTTTCCGACGTGCGGAGCTGCAAAGGTTCGGATCGAGCGTCCTCTGACGAAGCCGTGCGCCGCGGTGTGAGGCGGGACTTCGCTCAGAATCCACAGTAGAATCTGTCGTTGCAGATCCTTCAACCGGGCTTTCGGCGCCTCGATCAGCCGAACGCTGTCGAAGCGCTTGGCCAAAACTCGATAGTGATAGTGTTCGAGCCGCGGTTCACGCTGTTTGTAGCCCAGAGCTTTCAGATCAGCGAACCAGCGAAGTTCGCCCGGATTCAGCCCCAGCCACTTTGCCAGGTCCCCAACAGATTCAATCGCAGGAACCTTCCAGACTGGGTCGCCGCTACCGGCGAACATCTGTTGTGGCGGCAACAACCACTCCGCCACTACGAATTCATCGGCGTGCTTTCGGCACACGCGTTGAAGCCCGACATCTTGCCGCAGGAACCGAACTACCTCGCGATGGCGCGGCCACGTCGCAGTTCCGAATTTCTCGAGATATCGCTCAGTGAGCGGCTGAAGCCAGCGCCAGCGTCTGCCCAGCGTGCGGCGGCAGCGATCGAACAGGAGATCGGGCGTCGGTTCGCCGGCCAGCAAAGCGCGAGCCAGTGCCTCAATCAGGAAAGAATCGGGCATGACAAACGACGGCGGAATGCTCCAACGAGTCTGACCCTGCGTGAGCGCTTCTGCGTGGGAGCGCAGCGAAGCTCATGCGACGAATAGCGTACATCCTTACGTTCCCCTGGGGTAACCCCAGAGAGGCAGAACGAGCCCGAGAGCCCGGTCATGCCAGCTTGGAGCATTCCACCGTGCGCGGACACTATAGCAGGGTCCTGAAAGTTCTTTAGGCTGTGTAGCGGCGGATTACGATTTCCCCTTCGGCGTCTCTTCTTGCGCCGCCACTTTCTTCACGTCGACCGGGCCGCCATCGTCCCCTGCGCTCCACGTCCCCGACAACTTGTCCGCGGCCAATTTCAGAGTAATCGTCCCAGTCGGTCCTCCTGCATCGAACTCGAGCGTCACATCCTCTCCATGATGAGTGCCGCCGGTGACGGTGAAATCCCCGTGCGAGGAGCGGATCATGCCCGACATCGCGCCTTCCTTCTCGGTCAGATCGAAGGTCACATTGATCACTTCTTCCGCTCTGTTCTTGGCGGTTCCTTCGTAGCGCCCCGCAACGGACCCTTTCGCCGAGTTGTTCTTGCCCTGCTGCGCCGTGGCGACACACAAGGGCGCCAGAACGAGGCAAAGAACCAGCATCCGCCGTACGATTGCCATTTCACCAAGCCGGGCGAACTTCTTATGGGATGTTTTCATTTGGCCTCCTTGGCGACCATCTTCCCCGCTTCGTCCTTCTCGATATACGCCCACGGCACGTGAGGATCGTGTGTGAAAACCGTGAGCCACTTTTCGGGAAGTGCCCGAGCATAATACTCCCTTTTGCTCTCAATTGTGTCCAGCGGATACAGATCAAATCCCATCCCCCAGGTCAGATCAATGTGCGCGGTCGTAGGCATGAGATCGGAAATATAACAAGCCGTCGGCGCATAAGAATCTTGAGGGTGCCCCGCCCTTGTCGCGTCTTTTGCGACAGAGCCTGCTCTGAGCTCGTCGAAGGGGTGGGAGTTTTGACTTCCTCGCACAATGATCCCCTGCATACAAGCCGTGTGCCCGCGAAACGTCTTCACCGAAATCCCCGGCACAATCTCCTCGCCACCTCTGAGCAGCGTCATCTGCCCGCTCCCCACCAGCGGATCATAATTCTCCGGAATATAACTGATCGCGTCCCGCTCGCTAGGCTTGCGCGCATACTGCCACTCGCCCTCCGGCGCGTAATACTTCGCCCGCGGAAACGTAGGCACCATCTTCCCGTTCTTGTCGCGCACGGTATTCCATCCGCAATGATCGAAGTGCAGATGCGAGTTGATGACGATATCGATATCCTCAGGCGCAATACCCGCAGCCGACAGATTTTCCAGCAGCTTCGCCGGCTGCCCGTAAAACTTCTTCATACGATCCGACAGTTTGTTGCCCATCCCGGTCTCAACCAGCACAGTCTGCTTGCCGGTGCGAATGAGCAGCGAGTTGAGGCCGGCTGTGACGTAGTTCCTTTCGTCGGCTGCGACCTTCTTCGACCACATCACCTTCGGAATCACGCCAAAAAACGCTCCCCCATCCAGCGGATAAATCCCATCCGAAAAAGCGCTAAGTTCGAAATCGCCAAGCGTCAGCCGATGCATAAGGCTAGTGTGCCACACGATGTCTCTCGCTCCACCGCGCCTTGTCATCCTGAAGCCTGCGCTTTTTGCAGGCTGAAGGACCTATGCAACTCTTCCACGCGCTCGTACCCTCTAGTTACTCGCAAGGCATCAAATTTCCACAGCAAAATCTTTGGACTTGTGACATCTGACCTTGCGCTCCACAGAGCAGTTCTGTCATTCTACGGATCGGCGACGCCGTACTTGTCTGGGAAATGGAAGCGAGGTAGCAAAGGCTAAGTCTTTGCGCCTCAAGATTTTGCCCCTAAGCCATTGAGCGCCAATATTTTAACCGATAACTCCTCCCAACTCGATGATTCCAAAGATCCAGGGAGAGGGGTTAGGGGTACTAAGCAGTAAACTTCCCCACCTTATGCGATGATCCAGCGTTCCCACCTTCAGGAAAATTGCTCGCCTCACCGCTCCGGTCCTGCCTGAATCCCTCGCTCATCTAATGAGTATCAGTTGATTACTGGCAGGAAGAATGGAGCAAGCCATGATTCAGATTCGCCCCAGTGCCGAACGTGGTGGAGGAAACCACGGCTGGCTAGACACCAAACACACTTTCAGCTTCGCCGATTATTGGGATCCCAAATGGATGGGATTCCGCTCGCTGCGTGTCATTAACGAAGATCACGTTGCGCCCAACACCGGATTTCCCACGCATCCGCACCGCGACATGGAAATCATCACCTACGTTCTTGAGGGCAAACTCGAACACAAGGACAGCCTCGGAACCGGATCGGTGATTCTTCCCGGCGATGGCCAGCGCATGACCGCAGGCAGCGGAATTCGCCACAGCGAGTTCAATCCGTCGACGACTGAGTCCGTACATCTTCTGCAGATCTGGATTCAACCGGAGAAGGCTGCGCTGCCGCCGAGCTACGAGCAGAAGACTTTTTCGGAGGCCGAAAAGCGCGGCAAGCTTCGCCTGATCGCGTCGCGCCATGCGAACGATGGATCGGTCAAGATCAATCAGGATGCAAAGCTCTATGTCTCGCTGCTGAAGCCCGGAGAAGAAGTCGCTCACGAGTTCGACGCAGGTCGCTACGGTTGGCTGCAGGTCGCGCGCGGCGCCGTCGAACTGAACGGCAAGAAACTCAATCAAGGCGATGGCGCCGCAATCAGTGACGAGAAGCACCTGTCCATTAAAGGCGCGAAAGACGCCGAAGTCCTGCTGTTCGACCTGGCGTAAACGGCTCTCACCACGGAGGACACTGAGGTTTACTCTGTGAACCTGTGTGTTCTCTGTGGTGGAAAGCTTCTATGCAGCGTCAGCTTGGCATCAAGGCGATTGCGTTACTGTTTGCTCTCGTTGCAGCTTATCTCTGGACCATCGGCGCGATAAAGCTCGCGTCGCCCGACGCAATCTCGCTCATGGCTGGAAGACATTTCCTCTACGGACTGGAACTCGCCGGACCGTACATGATGCTGCTCGGAGGCAGTGTTTACGCGCTCGTTGCGTTGGGACTGTTTCGTCTGCAGAGTTGGGCGCGCTGGACTGCGATGCTGCTGATCGTGATCAGCACGGCATCGCTCATCCCGAAGATCTCCATGGCAGAACTCGGCGTTCCGATTCTCTGGTACGGATTGCAGATCGCGCTACGGGTCGCGATTGGATGGTATCTGGCACAAGCGCCCGCGGTAATCGACGCATTTGCAGCGAAACGTTAGCCACGGATCAACACAGAGTTCACGGATAATTCTTTGTTGGTTCATTCGTGAAGATCCGTGAAATCCGTGGCGCTTTTCTTACCGCTTCGCTTTTGCCGGTTCTTTTTCCCCGACGCGCTTGCTGACCGCGAGCGTCATCTTGCCGGCTTTCTTGTCGGCGTCGACGACCACATGATCTCCGTGCAGGATTTCCCCATCGAGGATCTTCAGCGCCAGCGGATCCTGAATGAGCTTCTGGATGGCTCGTTTCAACGGACGCGCACCGAAGTTCGGATCGTAGCCCTGCGTCAAGAGCAGGTCTTTCGCCGCATCGGTGAGCTCGAGCGAGATCTTGCGGTCGGCGAGCAAGCGGCGAACATCTTCCAGCCGCAGCTCGATGATCTTGACCAGCTGATCCTTTCCGAGCGGACGGAAGACGATGATGTCGTCCACGCGATTCAGGAACTCAGGCCTGAAGTGCGCGTGCAACTGGTTCATCACCTGCTGCGTGGCCTTCTCGAACTCTTCGTCGGAGCGCAGGCCCTCAGCCTGCAGGAACGCCGACCCGATGTTTGACGTCATGATGATGATCGTGTTCTTGAAATCGACCACACGGCCTTTGCCATCGGTAAGCCTGCCATCGTCCATGATCTGTAGCAGAACGTTGAACACGTCCGGATGCGCTTTCTCGATCTCGTCGAACAGCACCACTGAATACGGACGACGACGCACTTGCTCGGTAAGTTGTCCGCCTTCTTCGTAGCCCACATATCCCGGAGGCGCGCCGATCAGACGAGCTACCGAGTGCTTCTCCATGTACTCGGACATGTCGATGCGGATCATCGCGCGTTCGTCGTCGAAAAGAAATTCCGCGAGCGCGCGGGCAAGTTCGGTCTTGCCGACGCCTGTTGGCCCCAGGAAGATGAACGAGCCGACCGGCCGCTTGGGATCGCTCAGGCCTGCGCGGGAACGTCGAATTGCGTTGGCAACGCGTTCTAACGCCGGATCCTGGCCGACGACTCGCTGGCGCAGGCGCTCTTCCATCGTGACCAGTTTTTTCACCTCGCCTTCCAGCATCTTCGAGACGGGAATTCCGGTCCACTTGGAGACGATGCGCGCGACATCTTCTTCGTCGACTTCTTCTTTGAGCATGCGCTGCTTGCCCTGGCTCTCGATTTGCTTGCTGAGCTTGGCCAGTTCCTGCTCGGCCTGGGGAATGAGCCCATAGCGGATCTCCGCGACGCGCTCATTGTTGCCCTTGCGTAACTCGGATTGCTCTTCGACCTTGAGCTGCTCGATTTTTTCCTTCAGCGCCCGAATACGCGCGATGAGATCTTTTTCCTTTTTCCAGTTCGCCTTGAGGGTATTTGACTTCTCTCGGATCTCAGCCAGTTCCTTCTCGATGACCGCAAGCCGTTCCTTCGAATTCGGATCGTCTTCCTTTTTGAGGGCCTGCTTCTCGATTTCGAGCTGCGTGGCGCGGCGTTCGAGCTGATCGATGTCGGTTGGCAACGAATCAATCTGGATACGCAACGAGGCTGCGGCTTCGTCAATCAGATCGATGGCCTTGTCCGGCAGGAATCGATCGGAAATGTAGCGGTGCGAGAGCGTTGCGGCCGCGACGATCGCCGAGTCTTTGATGCGAACGCCATGGTGGACCTCGTACTTCTCTTTCAGGCCGCGCAGGATCGCGATCGTATCTTCAACGTTGGGCTCTCCAACGAAGACGATCTGGAATCGGCGTTCGAGCGCAGCATCCTTCTCGATGTACTTGCGGTATTCGTTCAGCGTGGTCGCGCCGATGGCGCGGAGCTCTCCGCGAGCCAGCGCCGGCTTCAGCATGTTCGAAGCGTCGATGGCACCTTCGGCTGCACCGGCTCCGACCAGCGTATGCAACTCGTCGATGAAGAGAACGACCTGGCCTTGCGAGTCTTCGATCTCTTTGAGAACGGCTTTCAGGCGATCCTCGAACTCGCCGCGGTACTTTGCGCCCGCCAACATCGCCCCGAGATCGAGCGCGACGACGCGCTTGTTCTTCAGGACTTCGGGAACATCGCCCGAGATGATGCGCTGCGCCAGGCCTTCTACGATGGCGGTTTTGCCGACGCCCGGTTCGCCGATCAGCACAGGATTGTTCTTGGTGCGGCGTGAGAGAACCTGGACGACGCGGCGGATCTCTTCGTCGCGTCCGATGACGGGATCGAGCTTGCCGCGGCGCGCCAGTTCGGTCAGGTCGCGCGCGTAGCGCTCCAGCGCCTGGTACTTCGCTTCGGGATTCTGGTCGGTGACCTTCTGCGATCCGCGAACGACCGTGAGCGCCTTCAGGATAGCCTCGTGGGTCGCGCCGTGCTGCGCCATGATCTGCTGTGCTTTATCGCGCTTCAGGTGCGTGATGGCCAGCAGCAGGTGCTCGGTCGAAACGTACTCATCCTTGAAATTGCTCGCTTCTTTGAAAGCCTGCTCAAGCAGTTTGTTGACTTCGTTCGAGAGCGTGGCCTGAGAAGCCTGCCCGGAAACCTTTGGGAGCTTCTCGATTTCGGCATAGACCGCACTCAGTACGGCCTGCGGCCCGATTCCGATCTTTTCGAGCACCGGCGGAACGATGCCTTCCTTGTCTTCGAGCAGGGCTGCAAGCAAATGGATCGGCAGCAGCTCGGGATTGCCGTGCTCGGAGGCGAGCTCGTTCGCGCGCTGGACAGCCTCTTGCGCTTTGACGGTGAATTTGTCCCAACGGATGGGCATGACTTAAACCTCGATTTAGTAATTGAGTAACTTGGTCATTGAGTAATTGGAACAGATTTCGGCAGTGCGGGGTTCAAATTACTAAATTACTAAATTTCACAATTACAAAATGAACGGGAGGCGGTCACCTCTGCCGCCTCCCGTGAACCTCAGGGGCTAAAGCCCGCATTTTTCTTGCCTCTAGCGCGGCGCTGAAGCGCCGCTCTTCCACGTTGGCAGCCGCGGATCAGCTTCTCACAGTACGCATCAGTTTCTCTCCAGCAGCGCTCAGCTTCGCCTTCGCGGGACAGCCGAGGCGGCTGTCCCCACATGGGCCTTGCTGGCCACTGATCCCTGATCACGGGGCCACTGCCTTACGCGGCTTTGCTGGGGCCCTTGGCTTCGATCGGTTTTTCGGAGCCGATGTTGACCTTAATCTGCTTCGGCTTCGCTTCGGCTTTCTTGGGCAACGTGATCTTCAGGACGCCCTTGTCGTAGGTCGCCGAGACGTTCTCGGTGTCGACGGTCTGGGGCAGAGTGAAGGTGCGGGTGAAGCTGCCATACTGACGCTCCACGCGGCGGTAGTTCTCTTCCTTCTCTTCCTTTTCGATCTTGCGTTCGCCGTGCACGGTGAGCGTGTTGTTTTCAACGCGGACATCGATGTCCTTCTCGTCGATTCCGGGCACTTCAATCTTCAATGCGACCTTGTGCTCGTCTTCGTAGACATCCACGGCGGGGGCAAAGCTCGAGGTGGTGAGGGACTCATCCCTTCCGGCATCGTTGTAAGACTCGCGGAACAGTCGGTTCATGCGGTCCTGCAGCGTGCTGAATTCACGGAATGGCTCCCAACGGGTTAATACGGTCATGGCTAAATCCTCCTTCAGAAATGGGTGTTGATCAGAACTTGAGTTTGTTGACCGGAGTGAAAAGCATGGGCTAAAGCCCGAGTCTTAAGTTGTCTAGACGCGGCGCTGAAGCGCCACTCTTCCACCGTTCACTTCATTAGACGCATCGTTAGCGTATAAGAAGCATAAAAGTTGAGTGTAGTGTTGTCAATAACATTATTTGCTTATGCTGCCTTAGGTTACGTGTCCTATGACACACTTCAAATATGCGGTTTCGGGGACATTGAGCAGAACTGGATGATCCTTCCCTTGCCCGCGAACCTCAAGGAGACGGAGGGTTCGGTGTGCATCGACGGCCGCCGCGCCTAGCATTTCAAGGAACGTGGACTGGCTGACGTGATAGGAGCAAGAACAGGTCACGAGCACTCCGCCCGGCCGCAGCATTTTCAAAGCCCGGAGATTCAGTTCCTTGTAGCCGCGGAGAGCGGAGTCGAGATCTCGTTTGGTTTTTGCGAAAGCGGGCGGGTCGAGCACCAGGGTGTCGTACTGTTGGTTGGACGCGGCGTAGTCCTTGAGCAGGTCGAAGGCGTTGGCTTCGATCCACTCGATCTCGCGGCGATTGAGGGTTGCGTTCTGGTCGGCGACTTCCAGCGCAGGACGAGAGCTGTCGACGCCTGTGATCTTTTCGCACTTCGCGAGGTGCAAGGCAAAGCCTCCCTGATAACAAAAGACATCGAGGGCTTCGCCATGGGCGTACTGAGCGGCGGCGGCGTAGTTTTCACGCTGGTCGAGGAAGGCTCCGGTCTTCTGGCCTTCGAGGGCGTCGAAATGGAACTGTACGCCGTTCATGGTGAAGGTGGTTGCGGTCTTGTCTCCGTATACGAGACCGGAGGCGCGGGGCGGAAGGGTTTCAAGTTCGCGGACGCGCGGATCGACTCGCTCGATCACCGACGCGGGGCTGAGTTGATTGACTAATTCAGAGATGACGGTTTCGCGGACAGGGTTGGCATCGATTGCCTGGGTCAGAATCTGGAGCGAAAGAATGTCGTTATAACGGTCAACGATAAGACCGGGGAGGAAGTCGGCTTCGCTGAAGATGAGACGGTAGGCGTCGGTGTCGCGGACGAGATTCTCGCGGTAAGCGATCGCGTCGGCGATGCGGCTGCGCAGCAGGGCCGGGAAATCAGAGACCGCTTCGTGGGAGATCATCCGGATCGCGATTTGCGAGGAACTGGAATACAGGGCTGTGCCGTAAGGCTTAGCTCGCTGGTCGGTGACTGTGACGAGGGAACCGGGACGGATACCTTCCGCTGCCAGAATGTCGGAGCGGTAGACCCAGACGTGACCGGACTTCAAGCGCGTAGCGCCACGAGCGGAGATCTTGATTTTAGGGACATCGGACTGTCTAGTCGTGGGGGGCATGAGGACATGGTACTGCCTGAAGACTGTGAAACGGGATGACCGCGGAAATCGGTCAGTCCGCGACTACGCTTAACCCCCCGCGGCAGCGGTACCCACCGTTCTTGGGCGAACAGACGGCGCAAACTTGCACTAACTTCTCTATTCCACTCATCAACCGCGAGTCTGAGTAGTTTCCCTCGTGCTCACTTCTGCTAACGCCCCGGTTTCGTCAAGAATCCAGACTCATCTGCGGATCGCCCGCCGGGCTACGTCCCGGAGGACGAATATACTCATCGCAGCGTTTTCCGTTTACTAAGAAGGACCGTACATGAACAGCAGGGATGATAAGTGGGCAGGTTTGCTTTCAGGGTATCCGAACTTCTCCAGTCCCTACTGGCGTGCGCTACCCCTGGGGCGCATGAAGAAACTCCTGGTGGGAGTATTTTTCATCACGGCGGGTGTTGGTTTTGCTGTCGATCTGTTCCTGATCGATCATCCTCCTTTGGCACACGGTTGGTTCTGGCCCCTCTTCCTGGGTGTCATGGCAGCCAGTGCTTTTGCAGCCAGGATTAAACGCCCTCGTCTCGCCCTCTTGGCATGGTTGCTCATGGTCGTTCTTGCCATAATTGCTTTCAGAATTGCGAGTAACTCAAGGGGCTCTTTGCCGGGCAGGTTGAACCGTCGCGTTGGGTTCGACGCCGTCGGCATTTGGTTGGGCGTGGGGGTCGGCTTCAGATTCGTGGTGTCGTTTGTGACCACTGAGGGGCTAGACAGTGTTCGCATGCAAACCCAACTGTCTCTGGCCCACGCCATCCAGGCTACCCTCGTACCTACCATTTCGTTTCACAACGCGGCCTTTGAGGTTTACGGCAAATCACTGCCCAGTGACGAGATGGGAGGCGACTTAATCGACGTAATCGAGAGCGACAAAAACTTGCTGGTCTATGTTGCCGACGTCTCCGGACATGGTTTGGCTGCGGGCCAGTTGATGGGAATGTTGAAGACCGCTATGCGCGTTTCGCTTCAGTTCCGGCAAACCCCCACGGCTGTGCTTGAAAGTGCGGATCGCGTGCTCCCTGCCGTCAAGAAACTCGATATGTACGCCACCCTAGCGCTGCTCCAGTTCGACGGTTCGTCGCAGGCGGAATATGCGTTGGCCGGTCACGTTCCTATCCTGCACTATCGCGATTGCAGCCGAGATACCGCCCGGCTCTCAATGGAACAGTTTCCTCTGGGACTGATCCCCGGAGGTTGCTACCTGAGCCAGCGCATCCCTTACTCATCGCGCGATCTGTTCCTGATGCTTACCGACGGCATATCGGAAGTACCCAATGATGGGGACGAAGAATTTGGTTTAGCCCGTTTGGAGCAGCTGTTGACTCAGCACTCTGCTGAACCTTTGCCCCAAATCTGGGAACGGATCATGGAGCATGTGCGCCAGCACGGCTTGCAGCAGGACGATCAGACCTTGTTACTAATCCGAGTTCGTCGCTAGCTTACTCGCGTCGTTGGCGAAACATCTCATAGCACTCAATTAGCTCCGAGTCCCGTGCGATCGTTTCCGTGGCGCTAGAGTCGAGCTGCGCTCGGCGGACAGCCGAACGCAGCCGTCCCTACATTGTTCTCTAGTTAGTGGGCGGCGTGTTCGGTGGGCGCGGGGACTGCCGGCTTCGTGTGCGAGCCGGAGCTGGCTTCGTGACGGGCGGCGTCGAGATCTGTGCGGAGAGAGTCGAGGATCACCATGGGAAGCTCGCCGCCGAAGTTGTCGAGCTCTTCTTCTGACCAGTTGCCATTGAGGCGCGTGGAGCCGGTAATGTCTTCGGGGAAGGCCTGACGGAAGTCACCTTCACGGATCAGGATGTCGCCGATCAGGCGTCCAGTGTGAATGTCATAGACTCGGCGGCTGGCCTGGCCACTGGCATTCGTCAGGCAGAGGAAAACCTCGCCGTCACCAGCGAATTCGGGGCGGTAGTACCAGGCTTGCGGGGCATCGATTTTGGGGTGATGGCGTTTCGGTCGGTGGGGGGCTTCTTTCGTTTCGACCAACTCTTCCTTCGGATTGAAATAGAGGATGCGCTGGCAGGAGTCGCAGACCACGGTCTCTTTGCCCGACCGGACTTCGTTATAGGTCTGCGGACGCAGCATCACCTGGCATGCCATGCATTTATGATCGCGGACCTCGGAGATGCCGCTTCCGCGGAATTTCGAAACCCGCTCGTAGTGCCGCAGCAGGTCTTCGCGGATGCCGGTACGGAGTTGGTCGCGCTTAGCGCGTTCCTCGCCCAGAAGCTTTTCATCCAGGGCAGTGCGCTGGCGGGCATCTTCCTTCTCTTTCTCGATCTCGGCCATTTCCGCCTTCAAATCCGCCTGGGCGGCTTTGACTTCCTTGTCGCGGGTGTCGGCGTTGACCATCAGCTCGAGAATCTTGTCTTCGTTCGAAGTGATTTCCTTTTCTGCGAACTGGATTTCGTGCAGGAGAGCTTTGTATTGCTCGTTGGTCTTTACGTCGAGGGACTGGTCGCGGTACTTGGAGATTTTTCCCCGCAGGTCGCTGATGTTGGTTTCGTACTTGCGGCGGGCGGCCTCGTCGGCCTTGACGGCGGCATGGGCCTTTTCGAGTTGGGCTTTGGTTCCGGCGAGTTTCTGCTCGATGACGGCAACGCGCTTGGGAAGCTCGGCAACCTCGTCGTGCAGGCGTCGAATTTCCTTGTCGACATCTTGCAGTTTGAGCAGATTTTCTATGTCTACAAGCATCCGGTGTATTGATTTTAGCACGCGCCACGACTGCGGCTCCGCGACGCATATCGAGGTTCTAATGCCAAAAAAGGCCGCAACCACAAAGGACACGAAGGGAGACTTGGCCGGCTTAGTCGCCGTGCGGAGGCGCTTTCCGCGGTGTACACTCAAACGTTCGCCTGTGGGTTCCGTTTGCACATTTTTCCCGTCGAGGTTGCCCAGTGAAATTAGGTGCACGTCTGCCCTTTTGTCTTGTTCTTTTTGCCTGGTTGGGATCGATTCCGTTTGTGGCGCAGAGCGCGCCGACTAAACCCCTGAACATTGAGACCCTGTTTCAGCCGGGAGGGCTGGCGGGCCGCGGTCCGGAGACGACGGAATGGAGTCCGGACGGAGCGAAGCTGTCTTTTGTACAGCGCGATGAGAAGGGCGAAAAGGGCGAATTGTGGTACGTGGATGCAGCCACGGGAGAAAAGAAGGTTCTGGTCAGCGCGGCGAAGCTGGCGTCGCTCGATCCGGATGTGAACAAGGTGAAGAACGAGCGGGAGAAGGAGCGGCTGACGCGCTATCACGTGGCGGCGTACCTGTGGGCTCCGGATTCGAAACACCTCATCTTCGATTCCCAGGGGCAGCTCTGGCTTTACGACCTGGCGACAGAGACGGCGGTTCAATTCACTTCGGCGGGCGATCCGAGTGGAGATCCGAAATTTTCTCCCGATGGAAAGCGCCTGGCGTATGTACGCAAGCACAACCTGTACGTAAGTTCGGTGGGCGGGAAGAGCGAGAAGCGGCTCACGAAGGATACGGGCGACAATCTCTTTAACGGCGACATCGACTGGGTCTATGCCGAGGAGTTGGCCGTACGCAGCAATTACTTCTGGTCGCCGGACAGCAAAGAGATCGCGTTCCTGCACATGGATGAGGCGAATGTGCCGACCTATCCCATCACCGACTGGATGCCGACGCATCCGACAGTGGATCAGGAGAAATATCCGAAGGTGGGTGATCCGAATCCGGTGGTGAAGCTGGGCGTCGTCGATGCGGACAAGGGCAAGGTGAAGTGGATCACTCTGACGAGCGACCAGGATTTCTACATCCCGCGATTTGGATGGGTGAAGGACGGGGTGATCTGGGCCGAGGTGCTGAACCGCACGGAAGACAAGATGGATTTGTATTTCGTAGACACGAAGTCAGGGAAATCACGGCTGGTACTGACGGAAACGCTGGAAGGCGCGTGGTTCGACTTCGAGCATACCGAGATCCGGTTTCTGAAATCGACTGGACAATTCCTATGGCCGAGCTGGCGCGATGGAAACATGCACATTTATCTCTACAGCTTCGATAAACAGAATCCGATGGCGGCGGACGCAAAGTTGGAGCGGCAGCTGGAGAAGGGCGACTACGCCGTGTTGGGAATTAAAGGCGTCGACGAAGCATCTGGTACGGTGTTCTTCGAGGCGAATAAAGATGATCCGCGGCAGACGCATATCTACTCGGTTCAGCTTGATGGATCCGGCCTCAAAGCCCTGACCACGGAAGAAGGGTTTCACCTCGCGGACTTCAGCGATGACGGCAAGCGCTACACGCAGATGTACTTCGGCTCGCAGGCCTCGCCGGTCTTGTCGCTGTGCTCGGTCGGAGGAGCCTGCAATCCGGTCTGGAAAGCGAACGATGAGATTGCTGAGTACGGGCTAAGAGCGCCGAAGTATCTGGAGTTTAAAGCCGATGATGGGACGATTCTGTATGGTCGGCTGTTGCTGCCACCGGAGGCCGCGGCCAGCGGCAAGGTTCCTCTCATCATCAACATCTATGGTGGTCCTGCGGGGCAGACGGTTCGCAAGAGCCTGCCCGACCCATTTGACGAGATCCTGTCGCGCAAAGGCTTTGCCATTTTCTCGGTCGACAATAGGGGCACGCCGGGGCGCAATCGTAAGTTCCAGACCGCGATCCGGCATGAATTCGGGGCGGTTGAGCTGAAGGATCAGCTGACGGCGCTGGATCAGTTGTTGCCCCAGTACCCGCAGCTCGACAAGGACCGCATCGGAATCTGGGGATGGTCGAATGGCGGATCGATGACTCTCTATGCGATGACCCACTCGGACCGTTTCAAGGCCGGGGTGGCCGTGGCTCCGGTGACAAGTCAAGTGAACTACGATTCGATCTATACCGAGCGCTACATGGGGCTGCTCAAGGACGACAAGGCCGGATACGAAATGTCGGATGTGACCGGGTCAGCCGACAAGCTCCACGGGGCGCTACTGCTGGTGCACGGAACGAGCGACGACAATGTGCATTTCCAGAACAGCATTCAGATGATCAATGCGCTGATCAATGCCGGGAAGCAGTTCCGGCTGATGATTTATCCAAATAAGACGCACAGCATTGCGGGGAAAGATGCGCGGGTGCATCTCTTCACGATGATTGTGGAGCACTTTGAGAGGGAGTTGAAGAACCAGTAACCAGTGGTCAGTAACTGCGAAGAGAAACCGCTCTATTTGTGCCGGCCAGAACCTCGACGCGGAGCTTCCTTGGAAGAGCTTTCTTTCGAGGAATCCTTCGACGAGCCTTCCTTGCTCGAACTCTCTTTGGACGCGCCATCCGCTTTGGATTTGTCGTCCTTCTTGTCTTTGGAGCCAGAATCGCCGCCCGATCCCGGCGAAGAGGACTTCTTGGCGTAGTCGGTGACGTACCAGCCCGAGCCCTTAAACTGCACGGCTGGCGCGGAAATCATCTGTTCGACCAGGCCGCCGCAGTCAGGGCACTTCTTGACCATCTTGTCGGAGAACTTCTGGATTTTTTCGAAGCGATGGCCGCACTTCTTGCACTGATATTCGTAAAGTGGCATGTGATCTAAGACGGTTGCGAGGGACAACTTCGTTTCACATCGATTTTAGGGGCGAATCAGCGAAGCGTCAATTTGATCGGCTTCTCCCGACAGCAGAATCGACGCTCAGTTCGTTTGGCCGGGTTGGCGCGACTCTGCTGACCGAGGTGCAGCCGGTGCATGCGTCCCCTTCACGTAGCGATAGAAGCGAGGTTCCCCTCGTCCAATCCAATAGAGCGAGTGGTAGTCGTCGATCCCAGGTCCCGCAGTGAGGAAGCTGAAAAATACGTGATGAGAAGGCCTGACGACAATTCCTGCGTGCCCAGGCCACACGATAATGTCGCCGGGCTGAGGCTGCGTAACGCGGCGAAACCCTTCAACAACGCCGTCGTAAAGATCGTCGGAACTCGAGTACGCGTAGGGAAATCCGGCGCGTTCGTAAATTGCGTGAACCAGGTGCGAGCAGTCGTGACCGGAATTACGCCGCACTTTGGAGTCGAGTGCGGCGGCGATGATGGACAGACGTTCGTCTTGGGTTAGCGTGCGGTCGATTTTTCTCCCAGGTTTCGCAGGCACACTACTGGGCGCAGGGGATTGTTGGAGCGGCTGTTGCGCTACGGCGACGCACAGTCCGACCCCACAAACCAGCACCGCGACCGCAGGCTTCACATAAAACGGCATTGCCCTATTCTGATCGCGAATTGGGCTTCTAACGAGGTAACGGTAGTGCAAGGACCGGACCAGGCGGCTCCTTCGTCCTTACTTTGGCGGTTCCAGGCGCTGCCGGGCTGGAGAAGGCTTCGCCGTCGCAGGCTGAGCCGTCGCAGCCTGAGAGTCATTCGCGTTCCCAGACTCGATACTCGTGGACGTCGTGGCCTTTGCTTCCACTTCGGCACCCTTGTACTTGGGTTCGCTTACGTAGCCGTGGATATGGTCCTTGCTGATCTTGTTGATCACCAACTCAGCCGGCGTCTTCGAGTCCGCCGGGTAGAAAAACACCGGCTCATAGATGTTGACGTGCTTCTTCGACACCCTGAGATCATCGATCAGCATGTCGAGATCGGCATAGTCGTGCTTGGTGTTGGCCTTGCGCAATTGCACGCCCACGGGCCCCTCGCGCTGGAACTGCTTGCTCTTGTCGAGGTCGAACTCGTAGTAACTCCGTTCTCCCTTCTTTTCCAGCATCACGAGTTCTTCGTGAGTGGTCGCGATGGAGCCTTGGAGTTCAGTACGGGCGCTGGTCAGATCCTGACGATTTGCGTCGATTTGCCTGGCCTGGTCGTCCAGTTGGCCCTGTATTTTCTTCCAGCGCGGGTCATCGATGCGGTGACGGGTCGCTGCGCCGACCATCGGCTTCCGATAAACCCCGGGCCGCGCACTCGTGGATTTCTCGGCCTTGTCCGCTGCCCTTTCCGCATTCATCGCGTCGAGCTTGGTACTGAGAGCATTTACCTGATCGCGGGTTGCGTTCAGCGTGGAGGTGACGGCGCTATTCTGCTCTGTCAGTTGCTTGGATACGTTGTGCTCATGGAAGGCGTAGCCGCCGGCGGCGATCACGAGGGCCGAAAGCCCCGCAACGACGGCCCGGAATCGAACGATAGAACCTGCCACAGACACTAATTCCTGCATGGGGAGATCTCCTCGGTGCCCTGTTGGAGCAAGTGGAGTACCACGTGATGGTGCGCTAATCTATTGAGCAACAAGGGATTATCGTTTCCCTCCAGCCCATCCGGCTGGCTCAAATTTTCGCGCCACCGTGAAATCCTTGCCGCGACGTGCTGTTTTTGGGCTGCACGAGGCGCCGCGGGGCAACGTTGCGCCAAGCGGCTGCAATGGCCTTGGCCAGGACTTCTTTCTTTGCGGCTTTGAGTTGGACACTGGTCGCGCCGCGGCGTCCCCAGGTGCCTTTCACGGGGATGAACACGTCCGGATAATCCTTCGAAAAGTAGTGCTGATCTTCGGGCGAGAGCTTGACCATGCTGCGGGTTTTGTCGGGGTAGCCGAGAGTGGCGAAGATCTTTCCGGCGACTCGGAAGTCGGGATGGTTCATGTGCTGGCGCTCTTCGGTTTCGGGATGGGAGAGGGCTAGTTTGCGGAAGGCTGCTGGGGTCATAGGCGGCTCCTATTTCGCCAGCATAACGTGCTAATGGATCGGAACGTTACGCTGATGATTTCAGATTGTAAATTTCAGACTGCAGATTGGAGTGGCGCTTCAGTCCGGTATCTGCTGTTTGCAATCTGAAATCTCCAATCTGAAATCTGCAATCCGCCGCAGTGGTAGACTCCGGCCATGACGGATGCTGCAAGGCCAGCGCTCTATCTGGTGGCGACGCCGATTGGGAATCTGGAGGACATCACGCTGCGGGCGCTGCGGGTGTTGAAGGAAGTCGACGTGATTGCCTGCGAGGATACGCGACAGACGCAGAAGCTGCTCAATCATTACAACGTTACGACGCGGACTACCAGTTATCACGAGCACAATGAGATGACGAAGTCGGCCGAACTGGTCAAAGAGATGCAGGAAGGCGCGAGCGTGGCGCTGGTGACCGACGCGGGCATGCCGGGGATTTCCGACCCGGGATACCGGCTGATCACGCTGGCGATCCGACATCATGTGCCGGTGGTTCCAGTGCCGGGGGCGTCGGCATTTTTGGCGGCGCTGGTGGCGAGCGGGCTGCCTACAGATTCGTTTCGCTTCAGCGGGTTTCTTCCGGCAAAGCGCGGCGAGCGGCGGACCATGCTCGAGACGGTGAAGAGTTCTCCGCGGACGCTGGTGTTTTACGAGGCGCCGCACCGGATCGTGGAGGCGCTGGAAGATGTGGTCGAGGTGCTGGGTGGGGTGCGGCACGTCGTGGTAGCGCGCGAGGTGACGAAGATTCACGAAGAGTTTCTGCGCGGACGGGCGAGTGAGGTGCTGGAAACGCTGAAGGCGCGGGAGGCGGTGAAGGGTGAGATCACCCTGCTGATTGCGAAGTCGGAGGAGGGCGAAGCCCGTGTGGAGACGGGCGCTCTCGCCCGTCCTTCGGTCCGGCAGCGGATGGAGCAGATCATGGCCGCGGAGAAAATCGACGAGAAGGCCGCGCTGAAGAAAGTGGCGAAGGAGCGCGGGGTGTCGAAGAGCGAGGCGTATCGCGAGATGCAGAGGGGCGGGTGAAGCGGCTCGCTTCGCCGGACAGCCGAGGCGGCTGTCCCTACGTGGACATCGCTACTTTCCCGCTAGTTCTTTCTTCACCAGCTCGCTGACCACTTTCCCATCCACGCGCATGCCGGCCGCGTTGAACCTTGCCATGGCGTTCTTCATGACCGTACCCATATCTTTCATGGTGGGCGAGCCCATTTCGGCGATGGTGGCTTTGACTCCGGCGGCGATGTCGGACTCGCTGGCGGCTTTCGGCAGGTAGCCCTCGATCACAGTAATCTCGGCGGCTTCTTTGTCAGCCATCTCCTGGCGTCCGCCTTTGGTGAATTGCTCGATCGACTCTTTACGCTGCTTGATCAGGGTGGCGAGCACTGCCTGGGACTCCTTGTCGTCGAGCGCAGACATCTTTTCGACGGTCTTGAGTTGCAGGGCGCTCTTCACCATCCGGAGCGTGGAGAGACGGGCTTCGTCTTTCGCCTTCATGGCAATGACAATGTCTTTTTGAATCTGATCGACTAGGGGCATGCAGGGATTATAGATGGTGACGTGAGAGATAGCTGAAGACACTCAGAGCACATGCGTCGGTCGAATATAAACGGGTGCTTGAAAAAAAGCTGAAACCACGAAGGACACGAAGGTTAACGAAGGTCTTCCCGATGTTCCTTCGTGTACCTTCGTGTCCTTTGTGATTGATTGGTCTGAGCGCCGTCCTACCTACTCGATTCAGCGGAACAAAGATTGACTCCGGGGCATCAGATACCCATGGAGGAATCATCATGAGCAAACTTGCAATTTGGGCGCAACTCGAAGCGAAGCCGGGTAAAGAGAAGGAACTTGAGGAATTCCTGAAGTCTGCCGAACCGTTGGCCGAGCGCGAGCCCGGCACCCTGACCTGGTACGCGATCAAGATGGGTCCGGGAAAATACGGCATCTTCGATACTTTTGCCGACGAGAACGGGCGCAACGCCCACCTGAACGGGGAGATTGCCAAGGCGCTCTTTGCCAAGGCCAAAGACCTGCTCGCTCAGGCGCCGAAGATTGATAAGCCAGAGATTCTTGCTTCGAAACCGGCTCGCTGAGCAACTCCCAGAGTCGGAATCGTCGCAAACCGCTGCGGGGCGCGGTCTCCCAGGGCGTATTGCGTGACCGTGATCACTGCATAAAAGCGCAATTTGCGCTACAGGTCTGGTCGCGCCGACGTGCTCTGCGCCGGGCCTTCCTATAAACTAAAAGACTATTCCTACACCCAAGGACTCCGTTTATGTTGCATAAGAATCGTCTTTTTACTCCCGGGCCGACGCCGCTGTTGCCAGCGGCGCAGACGGCTATGGCTTCGTTTACCGCGCACCATCGGACAGCCGATTTCAAGGCGCTGTTTCAACGCGTACTCGCTGACATGAAGGAATTCATTGGCACCAAGAATGATGTGCTAGTGCTGGCCTGTTCGGGGACAGGCGTGATGGAGGCTTCGGTCTCAAATCTGACGTCGCCGGGCGACAAGGTACTGGTGCTGACCGCGGGAAAGTTCGGCGAGCGCTGGACTGGCCTGGCAAAGGCTTTTGGCTGCAACGTGGACGTAGTGAGCCTTCCGTATGGAGAGACCTTTTCGCTGGAAAACATTCGCGCCCGCGTGACGCCGGATGTGCGTGCGGTGTTCGTGCAGGCGACGGAGAGTTCGACGGGAGCGCGCCACGATGTGCACGGGATCGCGAAGATTGTGCGGGCTCAAGGGGACGACACGCTGCTGGTCGTGGATGCCATCACGGGACTGGGCACGACGCATCTTGATGTCGATGGCTGGGGCGTGGATGTGATCATCGGCGGATCGCAGAAAGCATTGATGATGCCTCCCGGACTCGCGTACTGCGCGGTCAGCGAGCGGGCGTGGAAGCGGATGGATGCAACGACTTCGCCGCGCTTCTACTTCGATCTGCGCAAGGAGCGGAAGTCGGCGGCCAAGGGAGAAACGGCTTATACGCCGGCAACGTCATTGTTTGCGGCTTTAGGAGCGGCGCTCGAATTCGTGCGCGGCATGGGAAAGGGCGATCTCGCCAAAGGCCGCGAGGAACTGGTCAACAACGCAGAGCTATGCGCGGAGATGACCCGCGCTGGAGCGCAAGCGCTCGGGTTGAAGCTTTACGCCTCAGTCCCAGCGGCCGCGCTCACAGCGATCTCGGCGCCCGATGGAGTGGATTCGGGAAAGATCGTGAAAGAGTTCCGCGAATCCTTTGACGCGGTGGTGGCAAACGGACAGGGCGAGATGAAAGGGAAACTGTTCCGAATCGCGCACATCGGGTACTACGACTATCTCGACACGATCGGCATTCTCGGTGCGCTCGAGCATGTGCTGGCCCGGGTCACCGACAAGAGCGTCGAATACGGTGCTTCAGTGCGGGCGGCCCAGCAGGTGTACGCCCGCAGTCATGAAGTGGCGCTCGCGGCCCGTTAGAACGGCTGGTTCCCAGCAGCGGCTGAACCGGGCTTAGTTAATCGTAAACGGCATCGCCGCCGAGGTTTGCGCAGGTGTTCCGCCCCCGTAAATGCCACCACTGCTGGTCGCCGGGTTCGTGACACTGATCTGGACGGTTGCGGCAGTTGCGACTGCCGATGCCGGGACCGAGATGCTGAGTTGACCGGCCATGCCGGCGGTCGTCGTCTGAGCAGCTCCGTTCCAATTAACAGTGGCTTTCGAGGCGAAATTGGTACCGGTCACAGTCAACGTGAATGCGGGGCCTCCAGCAGTCGAGCTCGTGGGATTGAGATTCGAAATGGCGGGCATGTTGCTGGTCCCTGTGCCGGACGGCTTGGAGTAGCCGCAAGCAAGCGTAATGGCGATCAATGTCCCTAGCAAAATCGTGGTGACGGTTTTCATAGTGTTCTCCCAGGGGCCAAGGCCCATTGGGAAAAAGTTTAGAAAACGAGCGTGACGGGATTGTCAGCAGTGTGTCATTTCCCCGTCAAATGCATGTCAGTCGAGCTTTCTGCAGCAGTCTCATATACATAAAAAGGAAAGCACTCATGAAAATCATTGTGGCGGAAAAGATCTCGTCCTCAGCGGTAGCGCAGTTACAGGAGCCGGGATGGACAGTGCTCACCGCAGATCAGTTGGATGGGAAACTCGCGGAACATCTCGAGTCTGCCGATGCGTTGATCGTGCGCTCCGCGGTACAGGCCGACGCCAAGCTGCTCGCGCATGCGAACAAGTTGCGGGTGATTGGCCGTGCTGGCGTGGGAGTGGACAACATCGATCTGGAAGCCGCCACGCACAAGGGCATCGCGGTCATGAATACGCCAGGGGCCAACGCAGTGGCGGTCGCGGAGCAGACCATTGGAATGATGTTGGCCATGGCCCGTCACCTGTGCCGCGCGGATGCGTTGATGCATGCCGGCAAATGGGAGAAGAAATCTCTGCAGGGAACCGAGCTGCGCGGGAAGACTCTGGGAGTGGTCGGGTTGGGGCGAATCGGGATGGAAGTGGCGCGGCGGGCGCGCGCGTTTGGGATGGATCTGATCGGGCATGATCCGTTCGTTTCCGTGTCGGTGGCGAAGGAGCAGGGGATCCGGCTGGCGGAAATCGATGAGGTCTACGCGGCGGCCGACTACATTACGCTGCACGTCGGGTTGACACCGCAGACGAACGGGATGATCAATCAGGCCTCGATTGCGAAGATGAAGAAAGGGGTCCGGCTGGTGAATTGTGCGCGGGGTGAATTGGTGAACGAGGCTGATCTGGCAGCCGCGCTAAAGGATGGGCGCGTCGGGGCGGCGGCCATCGACGTGTTTGTTGAGGAGCCTCCGAAAAACTCGCCTTTGCTTGCGGTCGACAATGTCATTTTGACTCCGCACATCGGTGGTTCGACGCACGAGGCGCAGGAAGCCGTCGGCGTGCAGATTGCGCGACAGGTGAAGGAATATCTGAAGCACGGTGTGATCCAGAACGCGGTGAATGTGCCTTCCGTATCGGCCGACGAGTACGCGGTCATGCAGCCATACATTGTTCTGGCGGAGCGCATGGGGGCATTCCTGGCGCAGGTTTCTGAAGGATCGCTGGAGGAGATTTCGATTCGTTATGGCGGACACATCGCCGAGTGGAAGACGGAATTGATCCGGAACGGAGCCATCAAGGGGATCCTGAACCAGGCGCTCGAGGAGAAGGCGAATCTGGTGAATGCGGCGACCATTGCGGACGAGCGCGGGTTGCGCGTATTGGAGTCGCACAAGGCGAAGGCTTCAACCGGCGGCGCCGGCAGTGTGCTCTCGATTTTTCTGAAAACCTCGACTGAAGAGCACATGGTCAAAGGCGCGGTGCTGCATGGAGAGGCTCCGCGGCTGCTGCATGTGGATGGCATCGACGTGGAGGCGCCGCTGGAGCGCAATCTGATTTACATGCGCAACCGCGACGTGCCCGGCGTCATCGGGAAAGTGGGGACGATTCTGGGTGAAGAGTCGATCAACATTGCAGACTTCTCGCTGGGGCGGCGGAGCGGAGAGCAGACTTCCGATCAGCCGCGGGAAGCGATTGCGGTCGTGCACGTGGACGGCGCCGTGTCCGATGTGGTGTTGACACGACTGCGCGGAATTCCCGCGGTGCAGAGGGCGAAGGGTGTGCGGCTGTTTTGATCAACGGGGATACTCGGTGTCAGAAACTCCGCAGTAAGTCCAGGAAGTCAAAATCCCTACCCTGTCTCGCAAGACGAGACAAGGGTGGGGCACCCGCGGGTTCCCTTTCTTAACGTCGCGGAACGTTCCGCGTTCAGGTCGGCCGGGCTCTGCCCTGGCCGGACAGCCGAGGCGGCTGTCGCTACGTGGTTCGCCTATGATTCCGATTCGTCGCGGCGGAGCTTGCGGCTTTCGGCAAGCAACGACATCGAGTGCATCAGGTTCTGCAGGGTAACGATGCCCACCAGGCGCTGGTCTTCGACGACGGGGATGATGCTTGAATTGCGCGCAGTGAGCTTGCGGAACGCCGTCCCCAGTGAGTCCTGGCGGACGGAAACCTCGAAGATCTTGCTCATTACTGCCTGAACGTAGCCATTGCCTTCCGCGCGCAGGGCTTCAAGAATGCGCTGGCGCGAGATCACTCCCACCATGTCGCTGCCGCGCACCACGGGAAAGTCATCCTGCAGGGAATGGACCGCTTTTTCCAGCGCATCTTCCAACGTGTCCGCCGGTGAGAGTGTGGCGAAGTCGGTGAGCATCACCTCTTCGAGCCGGACGTTATCGAGCACGGACTGGAACACGAGCGCGCGTTCTTCGAGTTGCGCTGCCGAGAAGATAATCACGCCCACCATGGTCAGCCAGGGATCGGTGAACAGGCCGGCGAAAATCAGGACCATGGACATCGCGGTACTGATGGTGACTGCCCGGCGCGTAGCGGCAGAAACATCCATCGCGCG
>Ga0210402_10000244_pt1 | contig 62244 bp, 87 predicted proteins | sample IncBWC7MmetaG_FD_161055 | JGI IMG/M metagenome (GOLD analysis project Ga0210402, IMG submission 161055) | Forest soil microbial communities from Barre Woods Harvard Forest LTER site, Petersham, Massachusetts, United States - Inc-BW-C-7-M | ecosystem: Environmental > Terrestrial > Soil >... | reverse complement strand
GTCTTGGCTGCCGGTGCCGCCACTTCGCCGAAGCCGCCGTCATCGTCGTCAATCGGCGCTGCTGCGGCGGCCGCTGCGATCCGTGCGGTCTCAGCTGTCTTCTCAGCATCCTTGGCTGCCTTCACCAGCCTAGCCTGCGCCTTGGCTTTCTTGTCGGCTGCGGTGGCCGCCAGCGCTGCAGCTTCCTCATTGGCTTCAGCTTCGGCCAATGCTGCAGCGGCGCTCGGCTTGTTGGCCACCTGACCGAAGCCGTCATCTTCAGCGGCCGGCTTCGGCGCTGCGATAGCCTTGGTGGCACCAGTGCCTGCCACGCCGTCGCGGTCGCCGCCCGTCAGGATGTTGCCGATGACGGTTTGGTCGGACTTAATGCGCGCCTTGGCCGCCATCACTTCGTCTTCCGACAGCCAACGCTTTGTGGAGAACAGCAGCTTCGGATACTCCACGGCGCTGTCAAACTTAACGTGGGTTTCCACCTGGGCACTGTGGTTCGCGCCGCGTGCCTTCAGCATCTCTTGGAACTGGTCCCAGGCATACCAGCCTTCGGCCACGTTCGCGCCGTCGTCCTTGTCCCACACGGAGGTTTGGGCCAGGCGCAGCAGCATGACAGGGTGCTTCGAGATACCGGCGACGCCACCTGGCACGATGGCCAGACGCTTGAACACCGAGCAAGCAGTTGTACCCTTACCGTTATCGGTGATCTTGGAACCCTTCACCGCGTTCGGGCATTCGGCGCACTTGTCCGCGCACGGCTCTTGCACACTCTTGTCAGGAGTGATGCCATCGGCCGAGTAGCAGTCAGGAGCCTTGTTCTCGCCGGGGGTGTAGGCACCTGCGTAGAACGAACGCGAGCGGGCCTTGTTCTGGGCCAGCACGACGACCTTGACGGACTGCATGTTGACGCGCTCATTGTCGGCGTCCAGTTTCGTCATGACCGTTTCTTCGCCGCCGACGACGCGACGCCATACTTTGCCACGGTAAGAGAGCTGGTCGATACTGACGCGCACGTCGATATTGCTCTCGCCTTCAAAGGCATCGGCGATGTGCTTAGGTACAACCACGTCGCCACCGGCCGTCACCGGCAGCGAGTTAAAGGGGATGATTTCGTTAGGCATTTTCTTTTCCTATGAGAGAAGGGTTGTACTGCGGTGACGTTACTCTTTGAGACCCAGCGACCGATACACGGCTGTCAAATGGTACGCTTGGTACTTGGCATCGTCCAGCGCGTTATGGTGCACCGTCAAGCGCGGTGTCACCACATCCGGTGCCAGGTAGCAGATGGTGCGATAGCACCGCTCCTTGCGCCAGCTCCATGGAATCTCCTTGCCCAGCGCCTTGTAGGCCGCTTGGATGATGCCCATGTCGAAGCGTGGAGGGTTCGCGTAGATCAGCTCAGGCCGGCTGTTGATCCAGTCGGTGAACATATCCAGCCCCATGGCCAGCGATACGGCGCGTGGATCGTTGAACACCTGGCGCGCCGCATCGGAGGTCTCAGTCATCCACCAGTTGATGGTGTCAGCGCTAGGCTTGAGGCCAGCAGCTAAGTTGGACTCAAGCGTGATGGCCACGTAGAACGTGCTGTCATGGTCCACTGGGTCTTCGGTGTCGGCCACCATCGGGTCGAAGTTGCATGCGCCGATGGACAAGATCGGGCAGAATGGGTCAGTGCCCAGCGTCTCGATGTCCACCATGATTCGGTTATTCTCAGTCATTCTTTCTCTCCTGGCTTTCTCACGCGTGCCACGTTCTCCCGGAAGATCGAGAGGCCGAGCGGCACCTTATTGTCATTGGCCTTCATGTAGTCGGCCACCGCTTGCTGCGAAGGACGGGCTTGCAAGAAACTGATGTCGCCCTCCGCAATTACAAAATCGTTGAAGAGGACCGGATCGGCGATGGACAGCTTGACTTCCTCAGTCGTGTACACCGTGCCGAACTCCGACTTGAAGCCGGTGATCTTCTGCTGGATCGTATGCGCCAGCAGGTGGCCGGCAGCGCAATCCATGAGCTGGTCGAACTCTGAATGCTCTTCCTTGTATGCCTTGGTCAGCGCTGCCTTGCGCTCCCGGATGGCCACGTAGAAGCGGACCTGTTCGTTGACCGGCATCATCTTGACCTTGGCCATGTACTGCTCCAGTACTTTCCTGCCGACTGCTGCCATGATACTACTCCTGATTAGTAACACATGTAAGTATTATACGGATAGTTGCAAATAGGCGCAAGCCCTACGCTGGTGGCATCCCGTCAGCCAGAAGCAGCTCCGCGAACTCACGCATGTTCTTCTCGCGCAAGTCCCAGTCTTCCGGCGTCTTGCACACCTTGGTCATGCCGCCGCAGGTGATGGTGATGAGATGGTCGATCACGGCGGCGCGGGTGAAAGCACAGTTCGCAGGCATCACGATTGTTTTGTCTTCGGTACTCATAGCTGCAACTCCTTTTTATAAAGTGACAGGATGGATTCCTGCGTCACCGACTTCTGCTCCACGATATCGTAGATCGCACGCTCCATAGCGTTCGCCGCGATGCGAGCGATGGTCATGCTCTTGGTCTGGCCGGGACGGTCGATGCGATTACGCACCTGGGCGTCTTGGTCATTGGAATGGATCGGCGCGTAGAAGATCACCATGTCAGCTTCGATCAAGTTCAGGCCATGGGCCATGACCCTAGGGTGGCAGACCAGCTCGGTCAGCGACGCGTCGTTCTTGAACTCGCTGAAGATACGCGTGCGCTCCTTGGGGGTGATGTCGCCGTTGACGATCTCGACACGCCGGCCGTCGCCGCCCTTGCCATTCGAGTCGTGCCAGGCCTGCAGCTCATCGGCCAGCGCCCGCAGGATACCCTTGAACGGCACGATGATAAGCACCTTGGCATTGGACTGCTGAATCGTTTCTATCAACACCTTGAGGCGTGGGCCATGCGGGATAATGATGTACTCGCCCGTCACCTTGTCCTTGACCGCGCCGCACAGAATCTGCCGCAGCTTGCCGATCTTGTCGGCCGCGTTGACTGCCGTGATCTTGATGTTACCGGCCTCGGCCACAAGGTGCGTCTTCATGGCCGCATACGCTACCTTCTGCTCAGGCGATAAGTCGCAGCTCCGGTTCGTGTACAGCACCGCAGGCAGGTTCAGACACTCGGACTTCTTGAACCTGATCGCCGGCTGCATCGCGTTGTAGGCGATCTCGTGCGAGCCTGGCTTAGGCAGCCAGCGGTACTGCGTCACCTGATACATCGTCATGCGCTTGAACGTGTTGAAGTGCGCAGGCACACGCGACGGGTCCACCAGACGGGCCAGCGCCCACGCATCGGTCGGCGCGTTCGGGCACGGTGCACCGGTAGCGAGCCACAGTTTTTTCTTGGCTGTCACACGCTTGAGCACAGCGTAGCGCTCGGTGTCGGCGTTGCGATACTCGGCCGCTTCGTCCACGATGATGAGGTCGATGTCTTCGCGACCGAGAATTTCCTTTTGGACGATACGCAGCGCGTCGTGGTTGATGATGTAGAAGTCGGACTTGAGCGCGAGCTTTTCCTTGCGCCGATCTGCCGCACCTTGTAGCACCGTACAACTTCTATGCATACACACGTCGAACAGTTCGTTGACCCACACGTCCGTCATGGTCGACATCGTGGTGACGATCAGCACACGCTTGATGAGGCCCAGCTTCATCAGGTAGTCGGCCGCCCACAAGATGGAGGCGGTCTTGCTGGTGCCCATCTCGTTCAGCACGAAGCACTTCTTGTACATCGTCAGAAAATCGGCCGTCGCATACTGATGGTCAAACACTTCAGCGAAGCGCGACGGCCGTGGCCAGTTATAGTAATAGCGGATCGGCGACGGAGCCTTGATCCCCATATTGCGCAGCACCTTGATGACGTGCAGCTCATGCTTGACCGCCAAGTTGTGGCCAAGGTAGTCCAGTGCCATGGAGTGCTGCGGGAAAATGCCCCTGATCTGCGCGACTAGTTCTGGCTTCAGTTTCAACAGCAAAGACTTCGTTGCTTTATGGACGATCATTTTGTTTTCCTGAAGTCTGGAGGTGCAGGTATTTTACTTGAACTGCGCGGCCAGCTTGACGATCTTTGCCTTGGTCGCTGCAACTTCTGCTTCGATAGCGCGCCACGGGGTCCAGTTGATGTACTGGGTGATCTCGTTCTCCAACAAGTTTGCCAGGAAACTCGGACTGAGCGCATCCAATTCCCAGCTCTTTGTGCCGTACTGCTTGGCGTAATCGGTGAAGCGCGAGTCCGTTACCTTGGCCGGATTTTCTGGCGGCTTGAGCGCTTGTATCTGGTGCATGTTCAGTGCGATGCGACGCAGCTCCACGTCCCCGCTCTCGGCGAACATGCTGATGCGCTCACGCAGATCGCGGGTCATATCGAGACCGCTTGGGTCATGGTCGCCCAGGTGCAGGATAACCGGCACTTGGCCGTCTTCGATACACTGGATCAGATCGGATTGAGCGAACTCACGCAGCACAGTGCCGGACGGGTAGCCGCGAGCAGCCAGTAGTGGTACGTCATACTTGTGGCAGGTAGGTTCCAGTACACCGACCAGCGCTTCCTTTTCCACGATGACGAACACACGTGATTCCTGCTCGACCCATAAGTCCTTGCGGTAGCTGCTGACCGACGCTTCCAGAATTTGCTTGGCGTTGATCCAGCGCTGCTGCCGCACGAAGTCGCGGGTGCGGTCTTCAATCGCGTCCCAGTCCACCAAGCCCGCTTCCTTGCCATCGTTGATGATCGACGCGATGCGCTTATACTCCTGCAAGGTGTTGGGGATAATGTCCTTGGCAACCAGTTGATAGTAGAGCTGCCGCACCGTGAGACGAAAGCCTTGGCTCTCATAGTCTTCCACGATATCGTTGATGGTATCCAGCATGGTCAGCGTCGCCGCTTGAAACGCTTTGAATCGATATTCCTGCTTCATGGTGATGGCTCCAAGATTTGTAAATAACATTCGAGTATGTCTAGTTCTTCGTCGCTGCTCACGCGTAGCACGATCCCGCCCGCGTTCTCTATTTCCCCCTTCGTTATGTACTGGCGATCCGTCAGGTCTTTCTTCGGAGCCTTGGCTTCAATGCCGATATAGAATCCCCAGTGGCAGCAGATGAAGTCCAGTGTCGGTGCGCCCATCCCGTTCTGCACTGGCATGTGGAAGTAGACCTTATAGCGATGCAGCAGCTTCTTGATCTTGTCCTTCATCTTACCTTCGGGGGTGGTCATAGGTCTTCTGCCAGGTGAACGATGTCAACATAAATGGTGGCGAACTGAACCCTGTCGATATGGCACGCCGCTATGGTGGCGTCAGCAGGTTCAGCCGCACCCATCGCCATATAGAATAGATTCCCGAGATGATCTATGCCGCGACCCACACGGCCTTTATGCGCCCATCCGTAGCAGCTTCGGTAGCAGCTATTTGCTGACGTCATGCACGCTGGATACCACCCTAGCAATCGCAAGTGTATCTCGCATTCCTCGCGTGTCATGCTCATCGCCGCTTCCCTTTCCCCACCCCCCAGAACTCGCACGTGGTAACAGGGCAGTGCGCGATGCACAGGCCGGAGGGGTTTGGGTTGAACACACCGACATGGAACGCATGTTGGTAGTTCTTCAGCCGTGGCACAAGCGTCTCCCACATCTCAGGTATCTGGTGCCGATAGAACGTCTCGACATCCATCGCGCCCAGCTTGACCCACCGATACGACACATGGACCGTGTTGATCTGCGGGTGGTGATAGAATGTTTGTAGCGCGAATATGATGAGCTGCTGCATATCCTTCTTGCGCTTCAGACCGGTCTTGTGGTCGTCCACCCAAGCCGTTGTGCCGTGCAGCGTCTCCACGTCCAGCACAGCGCGCAGCCAGATGTCCTTGTCGAAGAAATCCACCGACTGCAGCTTGATGTTCAGGCCGTACTTGCGCTCCACCTGCGTGATGCCCGGGCGATCCACGAACTCCATCAAGTACGGTATGTACTTCGTCATGTCGCCTGGCATCGACGCCAGCACGCCGTCAATGGTGTTGCGGATGAATAGTTCTGCTGCCTTGTGGAAGGCGTCACCCCAAAGCGAGTTAGGGTTTTTCAGGTCTTGGAAGTTTCGCAGCACCTTGACCTCTTCGTACTGCCGAGGGCAAGTCGTGAAGCTGTCGAGCGCGCTGTGACTCCACGGGAGTGGTCGGGCCATTTTGATCTTTCACATTAGGGTGATGTTCACGGTGCTTAGGAAGGCCAGGGCTAACATGCATATGCATATTTCGCTCGCTTTCCTCCTTACGTTGCGCACAAGGAATCATGATTTTTTCTTGGGCACGTTCTTGACCATGGAGCCATCCGGCTTGCGCGGAAAGCTGCGGTTGTCGTGAGCAGTTTCCACCCGCAGGTTCTTTGGGGCCAGCGGCGCGCCGCCTTTACCGAGCGGCGTCTTGTGGTCCACATCCTTGCCGTCACCCTTCGTCACCATGCCCTTCTTGACCATGAGGCGGCGGGCGGCGTCGCGCTCGGCACGCTTGGGCTTCTCGCCGCGAGCGTCGGACGTTTTCTTTTCCTGCTTGTAGTCGCGCTTATAGTTAGGAGAGCTAGGCATGATCGGCATCCTTGTAGATGTGGAAGTGATAGTGGGAGCGCAAGAGAATCCACGCATGCACCTTGGCCATCCACATGTATTGATAGTGATGCTTGCGGTCCGGCATGCCCGTGCGGATCACGAACATAACGTAGGGTGCCGGTGTCGTAATCAGCCACACTATAAACAGCGACAGCAGGTTGACGAACATCATGGACAAGTCCACCCAGTTCGGACCGCTTGTCCAGTAGCTATAGTGGCAGAGCGCTGTCGCACCCATGGCCCACCAGCCTATTGCATATTTTTTAAACATGGTACGGCTCCTTGAAGCACTCCGGTACTTCTTGGGTGAGCTTGAACCCGTCACGCTGCAACTCCTTGGGATAGAAGTTCGGGTCAATCATCACCATCTCTTTGCTGCGCAGCTTGGCCCTATGGTGCTTCTGGTCGTATTCCAGAATCTCATAAGGCCAGTCTGGTTTGGTCGGGCTAATTAGAAACAGTCTCATCGGGAAGTTGCACAACTTTGTAGTTGAGTTTCTTCAGCGACTCATCCGAGATGTCGCGAGTGAACGGGGCGCTGGTGCCACCCTGAAGCTCTGCTTGCTTCGTCACCTTGTCAAACTTGTTGATCTTCCACTTGAGTTGTGGGTGCTTGGTGTGCACTAGATACCATGGCATGTTGAGGCCCCTTAAAAACAAATCAGTATGCGTGCGTCCAATAATTGCAGCATCTGAATTACACACGTCACGTTCTTGCGGCTTGGGTCGCCCTCGATATATGCGATCCGCGCTTGCGTGACACCTAGCCTGCGTCCGAGTTCTGCCTGGCTCCATCCCTTCGCCTTGCGAAGTGACCTGAGTTGCGCAGATAACTCCGCAGACGACCGGATGGATACCTGCATGGTTACAGCTTTGCTTTGACGGCTGCGACCAGGCGCACCAAGTCTTGGTGGATGAGACCACCGAAACGCTCGGCATACGTCACGATGTCGTCCAGCGCCTTGTGCACTTCCAGCGCGGCTTCGGACATGACGGTCGGTGCGATGGCCGCAGCCACAGCGCCTTCAACTGCCGTCACTGGGTTTGATGCGGCCGCTGCTGCAGCGATCAAGTCGCCCATGGTCTGCACTGGATTTACCACGGCTGCGCCTTGAACTTCAGCGCTGATGGTAGGCGCTGCCGATGTGTCGACCATCGGAATGGCTGGAGCTGCCACAGCAGCGTCAACCACAGCAGCGTCAACCACGGGAGCGACTGCCGCTTGCTGCTGTGCTTGAGCTGCCTGGGCGGCCGCTGCTTGCTGCTGTGCCAGTGCTGCCTGGTCCTGCGCCAGTTGGGACTGGTCGGTAGCGAGGGTTGCTTCGTCGCCGGCCACCTTGGCTGCATCGGCGTCGACTTGGGATTGCAGATCGTCACTCATTTGAATCTCCTGAGATTAAAAAGGAACTACACTAGGTCAAACAATGCCGAGCTTCTTACACTCGGCAATCTGGTTGCGCAGGTTATTCAACACCTGCATTTGTTCTTGGGTGAGCACGGTGCGACCGGCGCGCACATCCTGCACCACTTCACTGTACAAGCGCTCGCCTTCGCTGGCCAACTGTTGCGCTTCGATGTTAGCTCTTAGCATGTCCGTATCTCCGGTTAAAGCCGCCTTCGCTATTGAGCGGCAATGTCTCGCACCACCACAGTGGGATGCGCATTTGTTCCATCAAGACCTGCATAACCCACGGTGCCTCAAATTCGTGCGCTACAAAAACGCCCTCATCATGCACCGACATTACCCAGCGGGCAATACCCTTCACGATCTTGGCAGTGCGCAGGCACTGTTCAAACACCACGATCCGGGCCAGGCACTGGACCACGTTCTCTATTACTTTCGGGCCATAGATATGCTCACGGGCTTTGCCATTCCAATAAGTCCACGCGCCCTTCCAGCCATTGTTGGCATCTTTCTTATACTGCAGGTCCGGGTACAGGATTTTAAGCCCGTTCGGCATGATGAGTCCATCCTTGCAAGTCTTCACCACACCGTGCTGGTCGAGCGCTACCCCCTCTACGCCGTTCGCAATGACCTTCAGGATACTCTCGCCACGCTTCCACAACACTTGCACCTGTGGATGGGCCTTCCGGTACACATCCACAACTTGTTGTGAGGTAGCGGCACTGATGATCTTGGGTTGCCCGTTCTCCTTGGCCTGAGCACGTACTGTATGGATGAACTTTGCTGCCCCCATGCCGAAGCCTAGCCCCAGCTTCATGACCTTGGCGAACTGGCGCTCTTCCGGGTCATCCTTCTTGTTGATCGGCCGCAAGTACAAGCGCTCGCCCATGACGCAGTACATGTCGGGGCCACCTGGGATCGGCTTGCCCTCCGGGGTATAGCCGATGATCTTGTCGGACTTGCGGTAGACGTTCACCATGTCTTCCTGGCCAGCCAGCCAGTCAAGCATCCGCGCTTCGATATTGGATGAGTCACCCACCACCACGGCGTGATCCTTGGGGGCCATGACCGCATCGCGTATCCATAGCGCCTCCTTGACCGAGCGGTCGATCCGCTTTAGTGCCTGCCAGTTGATCGAGTCGGCACCGGACAGCCGGTGCGTATTCGATGCACCTGAGTACTTGAAGTACATGCAGGCCGCCCCGCGCTCTGCCATGGCAATCATCCGCAAGCCGCTCTTCTCAGCGATGGTCGACTTGTTCTTGAGCCGCGCTTCGATCAGTATCTGAACGCGCTCATCGGGATGCTCCTGCAGCGCCTGCATCGGCGCATCGGATTTGGCAAAGGCATACACGTCACGCTTGTGAGGTGAAGCGATCTGCTCTTCCATGGTCTTCTTCAGCCATGCGGGGCTGATCTTCATTGGAGGGTCGACGCCCAGCATGCGCAACTGCTCGGCGAACTTATCGTTACTCATCAGGTCAGCGCGCTGCACCCCGGCCTGCAGCATCAGCGACGCCTTCTCAGCACCGATGGTCTTGACGTACTCTTTCATTAGGTCGATGTCGAGTTCCAACACCGGCTCAGTGAACATGCGGATGATACGGTCGTGTATCTCCAGCTCGGACCTGTCGAAGTTAGGCAGCAGTATCTGCGCTAAGTCATAGGTGATGTCACTGTCGAGACAGGAGTAACTGCCGTACTCCGCAAGCTCTCGTGGTGTGAAGTGACAGAAGCGTTTGTTGCGCGCCTTCAGAACTTCCTCACCCTTGGGGCGCAGGCCATGGAACTCGGACAGCGACTTGAGACTCAGATGCCCCTTGCCGGTGGCACCGTGCACCGCACGCGCCATGCCCAAGGTGTCGATGAAGAGACGCGGCCGGACATCGTAATGGAAGTTGCTGATGAAGCCATCGAAGTGCGCGTGGTGCATGCACACCGCATGCTTGTGCAGTTCGATCTTGTGCAAGGCTGCGGCCACCTTGTCACGCGGCACCCAGTACGCTGGCTCGGCGTTGCGCTTGATAGACAGCAGGATCGTCTCGAAACGGATGTCACGCACATACGCCTCGGTCGTCATCTCTTTCCCTGACAACGTGTAGCCGTCGCCATAGAACGTCTCGTAGTCTATCGTGTAGAGGTCCATGGATTAGCCAGCACGGAAGTCAGTCAGGACGATCCCAGCCTTAAGCGACTTGTGAGCTGTACCGATCAACGTGATCGTCTGCGGAAACTGGTCGTTATAGGTCGGGAAAAACCTCCATGCCGCTTTAGGTGACATGGCAGCCACCACTATCGCTGCTGTTTCATCGTAGCCCACATCAATCTCGGCTCGGCGTATGCAATAGAGTTTCATTTTCAAAGTCCTAAGTGATGCGGCGTGATGCCTGTCTTTGGATTGACCCAGCCCCGGAATAATTTGTCGGGCATTGGGAACTGATACTTCGGTTTCTTCGTGGGCTTCTGGCAGACGATGCCCCAGAAGCGGACGGAGACGTAGGGTTCAAGTGCTGGCATTATCTACCCCTCAACGATTACAGTGTCTTCGCCGTACACTACCATAGTGAAATGATACTCGTGGCCATTGCTCAAGCGCGAGCCCCAGTTAAACCACTCGCAGCTATTACCAGAATCCGAGACTATCCTTTCCCATTCGCGGGTCATAAAGGTAATCTTCCGATTGTGGTCTCTTAGTAATTGTGCGAGATGCACGCGCTGCGGCTTCGTCAACGATCTGTCTCTCAAACTTGCGGAGTACAGTCCGCACCCGATCTTGCTGTTCACGCATTCGGAGTGCAGTGAGTCGATAATCCTCCACTTCAACAAGAGCGGTTGTCCGTGTATCAATAGATGTGCGCGCAACTGGGCGTCGGGCATCCCCGCAGTCCCCTCCATGATAGAAGAACCCATTAATCTCGACTCCATTCTTCCACTCGGCCACTGGCTTGAAGACGACAATTCCGGGGTAGGCTCGCTGGATAGCGAGCATGAAGCCGTGGTCGGCTTCGCTCCGTAGTTTGGCAGCGGCATGTTGCATCTCCTGATTGAACACACCTACCTGGCAAATGAATTCGTCAGTGGTGTCGTATGTATCGGCGGTCATCGCAATTTTTTCGATAGCAGCAAAGCCAAGTGACTCGCGCATGTGGGCCGCACGGAACGCCCTGTTGCGATTGATCCAGTCATGGATCAGCACGCCGCCGCGCAGGATGATAAGCGCCGTGCGCTCGCGCTCTTCTATAACAGCTCTAGCTGTTGCATCGGCATATCCGGCCATGTCGCATTTCCTTTCTTTACGTTGTCCTCCAGTGGGATCACCCGAAGGTTCCACTCCACGTGCAGGCCACACACTATCGGGTTCACCAGCGGCACGATGTGGTCGACGCTGTGCTGTATGCCACTCATCGCCGTGGCCAGTGCTGATAGTTCCCACGCCTTGCGTATCGCGTTTCTATCAGCCCACGGTGGAGTGGCCCGCTTGTATTTGGCCCACACTTCCTTGCCACCTGACGGTCGCACCACCTTGGGCTTACGCGTGGTGACTATGAATAAAGGGCCAACATGAAAGCCGTCGTCAAAAAGGGACTGCCTCATTACATTGCCCTCCCTCGGCTGCCCACGTACACTCAAGCCAGATATCATGCAACTCTTCGCCCTGCACGCCGTACCTGTCACGTGCGATGTGCCACTCGGCGAGCGGGTGATGCCTGCACTTCTGGCTATGCTTGCGGTGCGGGAAATTGTAGTTGAGACAGTCGCATCGCTGCGCCGTGCCCCGTGTCTTTCTCCATGCGTCTTCCACGAACTTGGTGCTGCCGCAGATGCATGTGTACGGCGTGGTGGAGAACTCATAGTCTTTCCAGTCGACCGGAAGACAGCGACGCTTCCGGCATTTATCCCTGCTGCACCGGACGCCCACTGTCTTCACGGTCTACTCCGCTGGAGTTTCCGGGGCGGCTTCGCCTTCGGCCGCAGGTGCGGTGTCGAACGCCGGCTTGGTCTCTGCCGTGTCGATCACCTTGGCCAATTCCTTGATGCAGTTCTTGGCCATCTCAGGATCGCCGTTCGTGCAGTACATGGCTTGGCCATTAGCCACGATGATGAGGACAAAGCCGACAGGCGTTTTGGTCTGGGCGATGTCACGGATGGCTCCGTCGATGCCGCCGATCAGTCCTGGCAGTGCGTCGAGAATCTTCTTGGTGTCGACGGGCTTGACTGCTGTTGGTGTGCCAGCAGCTTGGGCGGCTGCTTCGCGTTGCTTGTGTTCAGACATTTTTAATCTCCTGTGATGGAACTTCAGTATAACTTGCAAATGCAACTAATTCAACTACGGTCTTGCGTTATAAATGCGTAGAAGCTTTCTAGGTGCCGCGCATCCATCTCTTCCAGCTTATCGTCCAAACCTTGGGGTGGCCGTTGACTCTTGTACCACGTGTCATCTTTTAAGAAAGACAGCCTATATATGGTGCCACTAGGTGCATGCGTAATGCAGGTGAAAAACGAACTTGATCCATTAATATCCGGCCCTCTGCGGTAGCCCATTAGCTTGAGCGTGATGATAAGTTCGTCACGGTTCATCACGGCGGTCCGATCTTAACGTAGTTATAGAAAGTCTCAAGTTCGGATGTACTAAAAGCTTCCCACCCTCCTTCCTTATAGCGGGCTGATTTAACGACGCTTAAATACCAGCGGGTTGTAACTCCCATTTCCCTGTACGTATCACCGGTAGGGATGTGCACGATGCTGCGCAGCGAGCCTACGACATTGCCGCCGATATCCATGTCTTCCCCGACCCTGTACCCCATCAACATCAGCGTAGTGACAAGCTGGTCGATGTTCATTTCAACCTCGCCGCCAACTTGCCCCACAAGCCAGAAACCTTCTTGGCTATCGAGGTTTCAGGCGTCCCGAACTTATTCGTGTGGTCTATCTTTCCTGCATGGCGAAGTGGTCTGACAGGGCGTGGGTCCGGGTACACCTTGAAGTCGGTGCATTCATCCATGTAGAACTTCGCCAGCGGAGCTGACCTCAGTTCGTCGTGCACACCTATTTTAGAAGCCCAATGCGCGTCTAGCATTTCATACCGGATAGACTCCAATGCCAGCCGTGATGTTTTCGCCATCGCAGCGATGCGAAGCGACAGCATCTTTTGCGGGTCAACTAACAAGAGGTGCATCCCATATTCAAGCGCCGTGCAGAATGCAATCAAGTGATCTTCTGGCACATCGCTCCATCTCTTCCAGCTTGTATCCACGCTGGTCGGGTAAATGTCGGCAACGCCTTGCTCGTTGATATACAGGCGTGTGTGCAGATCATGCATGATGCTCAGGTATCCCGCAGGCCGCCACCCGTGCACGATCAGGTGGGCCTGCATTTCATCGCGTGTCATGGTGGCGGCTCCTTGAGTTCTTCGTTGGCGCACTTGGCGCAGATGCACAACGTCTTCGGCCATTCCGTTACTTGCCGCGTATCGAAGTGCTGATCGCCTGGCACCGTGACATGGAAGCAGCCGAAGCGGCCGCACTTCATACCCAGCACCTTGCGCACGGTGCGCCAGCCACCGCCGTATTTCTTGGCATACCAGTCGCCGCGAGTCATACGGCACCCATGTTCAACGTGGCCACGCACTTGCCGTCGAACCAGACCGGCACCTTGGCTGTATTGCGCAGGCGCTCGGCGTCGCACTGCCGATGCAGCTCGGCGACGATACGCGAGAGCGACATGTCGAGCGCGTCAATCTCGACAGCGACGCCGATAGATGAGACCGATACCGTGACGCACTGTTTGATACGTAGGTTCGCACCTACGTGATCGCCGAGCTGGACGAAGCGTGTCTCCAGACGCGTCGTGCGGTCTGAGATTTTCTTCAGCTCATCATAAATTTTGTGGAGTATTTCGGCAAACATGATGCCTCCTAAAGGTTGCCAGTAGCTTCAACAAAATCGTTGAGCATGCTGATGGTTAAGTCGTCCCAGTCATAGCCGATGCTGCGCGTCTTGTCAGATCGCCGCTCGATAGTCGGGCAGTTCATGCCGGAGTAGCCGACGAAGATCATCCTGCCGTGTATCTGCGACACGATGGTCAAGCCAGTGTGCGGCTCCCAGCCGCGCAGCTTCAGCAGGGTGATGCAGTCTTCGCGGGTCATAGTAGCTTCTCCTTTTCCAGCCTGCCGAACAGCCAGAAGATGCGATAGACATTCAGCTCGGCCCAGATCGTGACATGGTGGCGCGGCGGGTTACGGTGCCGATACCGGATCACGCTACCGCCCCGAGTCCGGGCGATAATGCCATGCTCTCGGTGGTAGATGCCTACCTCATCCGCACACCCGGGTTCAGCGCTGGTGCGTACCGGCTGCCAGCCGTTCAACGTCATGGTGGTGATCTGCTGGTCAGCCTTGACCCTGCGCTTCCTGGCCAGCGCTTCACGCTTGCTGCGTTTGATCGTGGCCATGGCTACTCCACGTAAATGGTTTCGCCGAACGGTGCCACATAGTTCTCACCTTCATAGATCGACGCCCACACCACAGGATAGTCCGGCCCCTGCGATGGGAAGCTACCCTCCAGATCGGTGAGGATGATGCACACCTCCGGCAGCACATCGTCGTCCTCCAGCGCCTGAAAGATCGGGATGAAGTTCGTGCCGCCTGCCCCCCGTGGTGTGAGCGCAATGTCAATCTCACCCGCCTCCACGACCGGCCCAGTGTAGACGGCCGTGTCGAAGTAATACACGTGCACCCGCAGCGGCTTGCACTCGGCGAGGATCGCGTTCAGGTGGCCGGCGAAGTTGGCCTGCTGCGCCCGCTGGAAGCATGAGCCGGACGTGTCGATGAACAGCGCCACCACACCCAGCGCCTCGCTGGTATTGAGCGGGGCAAACAGGCCGTGCGTGCGCAGCGTGCGCTTATTCAGCTTGGCCCAGTTGTAATTGGCCACGGTCAGCGACTGCATATATCTGTGCAACGCGTTGTACCATGGTTCACGTGGAGCCTCGTAGATGTCGAGCGTGGCCTGCTCCATGCCAACAGGCACGTTGCCGAAGTGCTTGGCCGTGGCGAGGGCTTTGTCGACCAGCATTTTGATCTGCGTCTCGGCCACTTCTTTCTCTTCAGGCGAGCCTTTGAACTCTTCGATGTCCATCCGGCTGTCGGATGTGCCGGGGCTACCTTGCCCCTCGCGCTGCTGCTTCTCCAGATGCGAGTAGACCTTTTCAGCAGACCAGCCGAGATACTGCATGTCCAGCAGCCAGGTAGCGTCCATGACGAAGTTGTTCTGGGCCATCATGGCGTTGACCACGTAGTCGCACGCAGTATTCCACAGGCTCGGGTTGCGCATGCCGCGCCGCGTGGTGTGCAGGAACGCCTTGTGGCATATCTCGTGCACCAGCTCGGAGACCTGCTGCTCCAGTGGGATGCTCTTGAAGAACTCGACGTTCACCCAGATCGTGCGGCCATCCGTCCCCTGTGTCTTGAAGCGCTTGGCCAGCGGGTCGTCGGGATGCACCTCCACGATATTCATGGAGTAGAACAGCTCCGTCCAGAATGGGTGCATCATGGTCATGCGCACTGCGGCTGCGGTCGTTACGTTTTGATTCCTACTCATCTCTTTCTCCTAGCAAGTTATATCCAGCCTCGGGGTATGCCGAGAAATTCTTCAATAGCTTTATCGCTCATGCGATCCATCACATCGTCGGGGATGTAATCCCAATCTTGCGTGACGTACACCTCACCGTTAATGAGGCGATTATATTCTCCCTGTTTGATAGATAGTGGTGACGCAACCCAGCGGCTGTTATCCTCGTATCTCAGCATCATCGGGTTGCGCGTCTCACGCCGAGAAAATATCCTGTAGTTCCTCGGCGCTCCCTTGGGCACAGCAAGTATGCACCCGTTGAGCGCGAGGAACGCGGCGTTCGAGTGCATGGCTACTGCCTGATACCGTCGACCGATTCAAGGACTGCCATATCAGTATCGCCGTACAGGCTTACTTCAAAACCTTTGCCGGTATTGAAACCTTCAACGTTCGTGAGCCATCCTTGGATCATTGCTTTCGCTTCGTCAATGTCACGCGCTTCAATCTCAAACGAGCCCGTGATGTCTACATCAAAGGCATACGTGTGGCGCGGCGCATCGGGTACCCCACGCCACTCGACTCTGTAGTTGAGATAGCACGTGATGATTTCAGTGGACGGCGACAGCGACTTGAAATCTTTTTCGGTTAGCGCGTTACTCCAGGTACCATCTCCGGCCCAGTAACGGTATAGCTGCGCCTTAACTATATCGTTACGGACTTGATACCACCCCTTATGATCGGGGTCCGCGATAAACCAATTCGTTACTTGCATGGTGTTCTCCAGTTGGACAACTGGTCGGGTGCAACCAGATGTCCGAGTTTGATTAGCGGCCGTTGATAAGCTGCACGATTTCCGGATTGGATATCCAGTCCTTGTAGGCTGCCGAGTGGTGCAGGTTGAAGCCCTTACGGCATGCCAGATTGCGCAGCATGACTGCCTGCATTTCCATCGGCATGCGAACACCGAACGCCTTCACGGTATCCATCTGCTCCGGCTTGCAACGCATGGCCACCAGCAGCGATAAGATGTACTGTTCATCGATCTTGGTAGGCAGGTCGATATGTTCCGCGTTGGCCATGACTTCATCGAACGACGCAAGCCGGCCGATCAAGTCGCGATGCGCCATGTACGATGCACCGACGCCGCTGCCCAGATTGCCGGTCATCTCGCCCAGGGTCATCGGCGACTTCAGTTGGTCAGCCACCTTTTCCTTGTCGCTGATGCGCTTCCAGCTACGCATGGATGCCCAGATACCCTTGCGGCCTTCCTCGGCCATCAAGCCGCTGTTGGCTTTACCGGAGACCTTGTTGACCGAGCCGGAAGTCTGGAACACTTCGTCGTAGTTGTCGATGTCGCCCGGATGGTCCTTGAAATACGTCTGGACGTTAGGGTGCCACTCGTTGCGCGCCGCGAAGTTGATGTTGTCCTGCGCTTCGCTGTAGACCTCGATATGCTCGAAGCGCGACATGAACGCACGGCCCTGCTGCTGCACGCCGGACTTGTCTTCGATCCGGTTGCCGTCCACGATTACCTGCACGCCGTCAGGCAGCTTCAGCTTGCCGTTCATGTCTTCACGGTTCACGTACTTCTGCAACAGCTTGATGGTCGACGGATCGGCGTTGGTCATCTCGCCGAAAAAGATCACGCCCTTGAACTTGACCTCATCGGTCTCATCGTAAGCGTTCGGCAGAGCCACGTTGTTGTACAGGTCCAGCTTGCCGGTCTCGTAGTTCGGGGCCGACGCTTGGATGTCCATCGGCGACATGGTAGGTGCGTAGAACAGCCACACCCGGAAGTCCTCGCCGCGCTCGCCCAGCTTGGCCTTCATCTTCTCTCCGAACGCCATGATGGTATCGGTCTTACCCAGCGCAGGCTTGCCGTGGATGAAGGTCGAGATGCCAGCGAAGTAGTTGCGGATCAGAACCTGTGGTAAATCGTTGAGACGTGTTGCCATGATTGAAAATCTCCTATCGAGTGGTGGTGCGAAAGTTTGAACTACGGTCTTGAAACTAAGTCAGTGCCGAGAGCGCGGCATGAACAGGCTACTCTGCGTCAGCGCGACCTTCCCTGCCTCGCCGCACTTGTTCGGGTGAAGCTGGGCTATCGCCACCGACAGCTCCAAAAACCAGATGCGGGCGATGAACCTTTCCCCCGGATGCCCCTGTGCTGGACGCGGGGCATCCATCAGTCATCTCCCGACATGGACGACAACAGGTCAGCATCGTCGTCAGTCAAGACCGGCGACTTAGGCGCACTCTCGCCATGGCGCTTCATCGCGGCCGACAGTTTGTTCAGCGACGCCACGGCTTGCGACGTGGTGGCGAGGACAACTGGTTGTTCGACAACCTCATGTCCGCGACCGAACTTCTTGACCAGCTTGGTCGCGTCTTCGATAGCGCACTTGCGTGCGCCTTCATCCTTGCGCAGATCGCCGAGGTCGTAGTCGAGCAAGCGCTTAGCTTCATCGGCGAGCGCGGCCAACTTCGGATCGTTGGTGATGTTCAGCCCCGGCATCACTGCGATCAGCGCCGAGATGTTGCCGGTTAAGGTATCGTTGAACTTCTTGATATCTTTCTCGCCGTATGCAGTCAACGTCGATGCCATCTTGGATACCACGTCGAACAGGCGTGAGTATGCCGACTCCATGGCGGCGCTGACGCGCTCATCGACATCTGCCTTGGCCGAAGCGAGCAAGCGGTCGACCTCTTCTTGCGGGATACCGTCGACCACACGGAAGTCTTCCACGTTCGGCAGCGACTTCACGTCGACATTGATCGCGTATTTGGCACGTACTTCGTTGACGCCGGGGTAGTCGTCTTCATTGTACATGTCGGCCAGCGTGAACTTGGCATTCTGCACAGCCTGAGCGTAGACGTTGACCAGCTTGTCGACCAGCTCATCGTACTCACGCATCTTGTCGCCAGCCTCACGCATGAAGTCCATGTGACGTGAGCACTGGCCGATACGCCAGCCGCCATCATCCCACGGCGAAGTATTATGGTACACCCAGGTGCGGATGGAGGTTGCGCACTTCTGCACGTCGTCCAGTTCCTTGGAGTCGGGCAGCAGTTGCTTGTAGACATTGGCTGCGCCTTCGCTGGCACCGGCTTCGGTGTTCACCTTGGCCGACTGATCTTTGTCTTTCTTGCGTGCCGTCCATGTCGAGATGGACAGACGATACAGCAGGTTGCTATTGATGTAATTGCTCACGATTTTCTCCTATCGAGTTAGCTGCAATGAGTGGCAGCGGTCACTACTTTAAAACGGTTTAAAGAATCGATCAAGCGTGTGGTGGTATGGCGAACATCTTGCCATCCTTGTGCCACTCGATACCAAGGTGACGGATACCGCCCTCCAGCTCGGACTCGGACGTCACGTACTCGTATTCCCTTTCCAGCTTCTTGTGCACCCAGATGCACACGTCTTGCCACAACTCCGACATGCGCTGCTCGGCCGCGTCGTGCTCCAGCGTATCGCCTGCCACGATGTTGGTTTCAAATTCAAACGTCATGTGTTTCGACATGATGCTACGCCCGCTGATCCGTATCTGCCCTGTACCCTCTGGGAACTTGAGCGCGATGGCCGACAGCTCAACGCACACCGCAGAGATGTCCACCACATCGTCCTCGCGCTTGTTGCTGGCTTCAGGTATATACCCTACTAAGCCGGGTATCGTGACTTGATGCGCCACCCAGTTAGCATCGAACACCAGCGCCTCGCCGAGCGCGAACTGAAAGCCCAGCTTACCGCGACCGCTGACCGGCTCAAGACCGAGGTGCGATAGTACCATGGTGGCGTCGTCCAACATGACATCGGACCAGTCATCATCGAGATAGCGATCCCTGAACCAGTCGAGCGCACGAGCCTTGGCCGTGGTCGATAGTTCGTCGTAATCGTACACTTGTATCTCACGTGTTTGCGGCATGATTGCCTCCCTTGTTCAAATCTATCATCACAAAAAATGCAGCGTCACCCATAATACGGCCACCACGCACGCCGCAACTACGGTCTTGATTACCAGCGGCCGGCGACTGGGCCTCAAGACAGGACGCGGTGTACAGCGCGGGGCGAGCGCCTTAGCCCAGCGTTGGCACTCTTCCGCGTGGGCATCGGCTTGGTAAGTGAGCGAGTCGTTCGCAAGATACTCGTTCACATAGTCCGCGATCTCTTGCTGATCGCTCTTGTTAGGCGTACTCACGATCAGGATGGAATTCAGTGGATGCGCCAAGATGCCGCTGCATCGCAGTGATGCGCAAAGGCGACAGCTTGTTGAAGTACACAACGATCTCGAACTGCAGCCAGCCCGGGCGATCTTGGGGCGGCGCGTCGACAGGCGTGCGTTGGTTGACATTGATGTCGATCTTGTAGCCGCCGACCAGATGACCCTGGCAATGGGCGAGTACATCTTGCATCATGTTCGGCTCTGGCTCGTCGCCGGTCTTGTTGATGATATTGATGGTGTTCAGTTCCATGACGTTCTCCTAGCAAGTTGAGACACTTGGTTGCCCGCAACCAGATGTCAGGGTAGTGCGTTTATCATTTCATCCGTGATTGAATCAAGGATGGACTGGTCGATTGAGGCCCACGGCAGCTCGCTGTAGTGCTCCAGCTCAAACGAAAGTTTATCTACACGCATCCACTGTAGATTATGGTATGACAGCATGTCTTCACCTGGCCGTGTCTGCTGCTTGATGCGCAACAACTTGTCGATACCGGTATTCATACCTACACCTGGCTCGAACCGATACAGCCTGTATCCCTTCAACGAAAGGATCAGTGCGATAGGGTGCATGCTATCCCTCCTTGAATACGTCAAGCAATTCATAGGTGAGCATCATCAGCGGCTCTCTTGTAATGGCGAGACGCCCGACCTCCTTGTAATTACTCAGCTCGATAGAACGCCGCACGACCCACTTGTCACCCTCAAAGCGCAGCATGCGTTCGTACCCACGTTGGCCTCGCATGATACGCAGGCTCTGAACGGTGGGGCAACTGACCTGTGACGTGTAGATGCGCAGGCCCATCAGCCGCAGTGTGAGCCACATCTCTTCGCTGCGGATCATGGCTATCCCTCCCTCATGTATTCAATGTCGGCTTCACCCAACTGCAGCAGGTCCGTCACGCACGCCTCCCCCCAACTGATGGGGACGTAATTGTGAAGAGGCATGCTGCTGGCCGTACCCCAGATGCCACCTATACACGTGAGAACTTTCTCGCAGTCGTGCAGCCCACGCTTGAGACGAAGCCTATCGTAAGTGGCCATGGTGTGCAGGTAGGGCTTGATGCCTAGCAGCGTGCACATCATGACAATCTCTTCCCACCTGCTCACCGCATCACCCGAGCAAGGCATTCCTTCATGATCTTGAACGCCTGTATCTGGAGGCGGGCGTCGTCGCTGTCGCCACTGAAGTGCAGCGCTGCCTTGCGCATCTGGGACGCGGCACACTGGGCTATCTGCACCACCAGCTCGCCGTCGCAATGCGGGTAGCCGGACTGGATAATAGGCGCGGCGACGAATGGCGTGACGCAGGTGGCAATCGCTACCCACACCAGCTCATCGATGTCGTCGCACGATGGTGTCTCCATCAGCTTCTTGATGGAGATGTATTTGGTGACGCAGCGGCGCACGTTGTCGTCGACGAACTGCCCGATATACTGAGCGGCCGTGCAGCGCTGCGATGTGAAGTCTGCATATGTGAACATGGTTCTTCTCCTAACAAGTGAAAGACATGTGGTCGGTAGCAACCAAGTGTCTATTGATTCAACAGCCAGTCAAGATCGTTCTGGGATATCTCACCCATGATCGGTGCAATGACTCCCCACTCTATCTCCGAGTATTCCTTCAGCGATGCGCCGTGCGTGGTGTGCCAGCCGTGTAGATTGGAGAACGTAAGCATGGGTTCACCATTCTTCTGCCCACGCTTGATGCGATACCGGCAGTCAGTGTAATTGAGGTAGGGCTTGAACCCGCACAAGGCAAGCGTTGCGGCAGTCGGGTGCATGCTAGGTGTCTCCCTTCAAGTTGTCCCTGATCTTGTTGGCCTCGACACGCAACTTGCACGCCTGATCCTGCTGCCGCTTGGCCTTGGCGTTGAGCGAGTCAGCCTCGGCGTCCAGCTCGGCTGCCTTGGCCAGCAACTTGTCGTTACGCGACAGGGGTTTGTTGGATTGATTGGTCATTGCATCTTCCTTCCAGTGAAGTCTTCGTTGAAGAGCGTGACGATATGCCGCGCCCACATTTGCGTCTGCGGAGTAATCCCTCCGGGTAATTCGAACACCATGTCGTCCTGGCAGTTGAGCACCAAGACCCTTGCGCCGTCCTCATCCGTCACCTCCGCGATCCACAATGGCGTGAGTATGGGTGCGTGGAAGGTGAGGTCTGTCATTCCGGCCAGCCGACGATGATGAGGCAAATAATAATGACCGCCCAATAGTACTTCACGAGCCAGTTCATGGCACCACTCGATAGTTGGCCAATGGAATCCAGATGCCACGCTTGACTTCGATCTGGCAACCGCCGATATACTGATAGCGATACGCAAGCCCAATGTCTTGGGTCTTGGCGCGGCAGCTATACGAGTCCACTATATAGCCAATGCCACCAATGACACCGATAGTCACGGCGCTTATCATCAGCGCCACGGCTATGATGGTAATCTCGACGCGGCTCACGATGCCACCCCGCATGCATCCATGAAGCGTTCATTGCATTGGCGGCAGACACCGGCCATCAGTTGCGCCATGCGCTTACGTTCTTCCAGATCGCGGATGCCTGCTATGGCTTCGGCGACCAGCTTGAAGTGTTTGCGACTCACGTTAGTTCTCCTTAAAAGATACGCGGCCTATTCTAGCACCGCGTATGTGTTGGACAGTTGGTTGCTACCGACCAGATGTCTAGTCGCCGGTCGGCGGCGTGTTGACGTAGTGTGCTTCTGCCTGCATCGGCAGCTTATCAATGAAAGCGCGGGCTTCGTCCATACTGTTAAAAGGTCCGTACAGTTCCACGCCCAGCAATGACTTGACGACAGCGACACAGCATTCGGTTTTCACTGGCTCGGCGCACTGATCGCACGCCACCGCGTCGCCGGTCTGAACAGCTTCGCCGAACTTCTGCAACTGCTCGGCGCTGGTCTGGGCTGGCAGCACCCAGCTTCCCATGTGTGGGGTGAGAACGCGCCAGCCCTTGCCGTCACGCAGGTTAGCGTCGACCCCTTCCACGTGTACACCGGGGTGATCCTTCAGCATGCGCTGGGCCGCGTCGCCCACGGTGTCAGCCTTGTAGTGCCGGAGTATCCCGTTGCCCGAGCGGAAGCGGAAGATAGGCTGCACGACAGTCGTATCGTCGGACGATGTATCGACGCTGGCCCAGCCGCTCGGCGCTGGCTGTGCAGGTTCCAGTGCCAGGCCGGTGCATTGCCGATCACGGTAGGATTCCACCACGTATTTAGACGCCGCGCTGAAGTTGGTCGCTTCAAACACTGCGTCCGGTGTATTGCAGAACGTGGCGCGGTAGGACTGCGGCCGCTCCACTACGCCTAGACGAGTGACGCGGGTGATATTCCTGCGCTGGGCCAGATTGAACTGGTTAAGCGCCAAGACCACATCGTCGGCCTCGACATCGTGGTACTCCCCGGTCGGGTATCGCACTCGGAATGTGTACATCTGTTTCTCCTTTAGAAGTTTCGGATTCAAACGCCCTCTAATATAAGACGCTTGAAAAAGGAACTTCAACCATGTCATGACTACTGCCCGATCACGCGGGCGATCAACGTGCCTAGTCGATTTGAGCGGGTAAGCCCCGCGAGCTGGGTTAGGCGTTGCCCGGGATCAGGCGGCAGCGGCCACGGCATGGTGTATGTGAGGTGCGTTCGCCGCACCGCAAGGATGGTTGTCACTCAAGCCGACATACAAGCGGCCTGTGCTGCATCCTCGCCGATCTGGACAAGTGGTTGTGGACAACCAAGTGTCGCAGATCGTTGTCGAATTGTTAGAGAGCGGTAGCTGGTGCCCGTGTTCTGCACCCAGGACTCCAGTTTCCCCCTATCAACGAATTCGATCTAGTCCTCGCCGCCTAATCCCCAATCCTTTATCAGCTTTTCGACTAGCGCCTGATCGGCGGCTATCTGCTCCGGCGTGCGTGGGTCTGGCAGATACTTTACTTCGTGCTGCGCGGCGCGCTTGGCCCTCGCTATCTCCGGGTCGACCCCGCGCCCTGTAATCTGCCAGTACTGCACTTTGACCTCATGGTCATCGACTTGGCCCATCTCATTGGCCACCACGCCGCAAGCCCTCATCCATGCGTTGATGGATAAGTCGCGCTGCTCGGGGATGATGCCCTCCTGCTGCATCTGGGTCATGGCACGGACGATACCTGGGTGTATCTTGGGATACGACCGGCGACGCAGCACTAAAGTAGTTGTCAGGACCGGTTCGCCTAGCGCCGTGCGAACGTGGGCAAAGCAGTAGCTGTGCGATGCGTGGTTAGCCCAAACATCCTCGCCCTTGTAGATGGTCACGCGGTACTGCGGGATAACTGCTGGCCTGTCTTCAGGTGCTTTCGGACCCTTGCCGCAGCCGCAGCTTGTAGTACGGCCGCTTGTCAGGTTATCTCCACGAACGATTGCCACTTTGCCGCAGTCGCACAAACAATGCCACTGCACCCGCCCGACAGAATCGTTATCTGCTCGCGCCACGGCCAACATCCTAGAAAATCGTTGGCCTTGTAGGTTGTTTATTTTGCTCATAATAGTTCCATTCCAGTGTAAGTATTCAGGTCATTTTCACATCCTCCAACATCCTAGGGGCATCCTACATCATTTGCCATGGAAAGGCTAGTTTTAGATCGAATAATAGCTACTCATAGGCAGAGTGATAACTGAGTTGCGCATATGGCATCAATAATAGTTACAGGCCACCCCTGAATAGTAACAATGCTAATAGTTGCACCAGTAGCCCTACGCCCCACAAAAAACAGTTGGCTCTCGCAGGTGGTGGCTAGGTCTCATAGGAGAAAAAGCAATAAAGCAGAAAAAGCGTTGTTTCCGACATAGATACCTATACAGTTTCAATAACTCTAGTATGTAGGTAATGCAACTATTCTGGGCCGGAAGAAAGTCGAGTGGTGAGAGGATTTGCGGGCAACTGCCTACATACTAGAGTTATTGAAAATCTATTGTCGTATCATCTGGAAACCGCGAAAGTGAGATTTATCCGAGCACAGCCATACAATACAAACTCTTTAAAGAATGAATATATGGCTATCCCAAGCCGTTTGCAGCCCGTTTGCCCTTGCAACTATACCCAAAATACTTGCACCACCTAAAAGTGTTGTTTTTGAACTTTGTGTAACAGAGCACACCTGTTTGGCTTAGGCAATGGGTTTGCGGCCGATAATTCTTGCACCACTTGTAAGTAAGTGGGCACTAACATTGTTACTATTCATGGGGGGGCTGTTACTATTCCGGGGGGTCGTGCAAGAATTCTCAAAAGCAACTAAACACTTATGGCATTGCACCATAGTTACACATCCTACTAGTGCCATAGAAACAATAAAGCCCTGCCAATCGCTTGACAGGGCTTTCGGGCTTACGACAACTGGTTGTCAGCAACCACCTGTCAAGCGTTAGGCGGCCTTGTAGTGCTTGGCAATCGCTTCCAGCGCAATCGCGTCTGTGTGGGTCTTCGCATCAGCCTTGAGAATGGCTGTAATGGCTTGCATGGTCTCAAAGACCCCGAACTTGGCAACCATCTGTTCTACCTGCTCGCTTACAGAGCTGTTGCGTGGTGCGACTTCGCCTGCTGGTGCGCCCACTGGTGCGGCAACAGTTTTAGGAGCGGCGGCGCGTGCGGCACGCTTAGCGATGGCGGCCGTTGTCATGGCGACCGGGAGCGCACCATACAAGGCCTTGATGGCCAAGTTGTAAGGCTTGCGCACCCACTGGTCATCTACCAACCCGCGAAACTGTGCCAGCGTTTTGAGTGCGGCGCGGTCGGCCGTGAACTGCTTGAATGTTGGCGCGGTCTTGCCATAGTGGGCTTTGAGGAAGGCGGCCAGCTTGTCGGCCTGCGTGGTTTGCACGGTGTTGAGTTCGTCAGCCTGGGCGAACAGCAGGTCATACAGACTGGTCTGCCATGCGCTGACCACGTGCTTGCCATCTGGTGAGACGACAGTGGCTTGTGGGTTGTCCTGCAGTGCTGCCAGCAGCTCATCGTCTGTCAGCTTGTTGATGCTTGCGCTAACGACTGGCAAAGCGCTTGCGGCGTGGGCAACGACCGCGTTGAATGTGGTGGCTTTCATGTTAATTCTCCTATCAAGTAGCACACAGATTGTGTGAGTCTTCATCTTAGTTGCAATTGCAAGTATAGTCAAGCCGGACAAGTGGTTGCTGACAACCACTTGTCCAGTATTGGAGGGCCAAAAGAATTCTTTTTCCCGGGCCGAGGGCACCCCCCCAAGGGGGTCGAAAGGAGGGTAGGGGGCGGTATTCTCCCCCAAAGCTCTGTGAGGATTAGGCCCAAATCTAATTACTTGCAATTGCAACTATTCTAGCGCGCAAAAAATTGGGGGTCTCAAAACCCCCGTGTAACTATTACGGATTTCAGTAGTGCGCGTCGTTGACGTTCTTCAAGCAGTGCCCAGCCCCGAAAAAGAAGTCGATGCAGGGAGCGACGATCTTGGCCCAGCGCTTGCCGGCTACCAAAGCGATCCCGGTCCGCTGGCTGATCGTCTCGCCGGCCGAACCACCGAACAAAGCGTTACCACATTCATCCTGCGCGATGGCCATGCTCTTGGCCCGAGTCTCGGAACCGGCGAGAGCTTGGAAGAACATGGCCACCATGAGGACCGGCACCAGCAGCGCGCAGACGAACCACAGTGCCAGCAGCTTGGCGCGGCTCATCACTTGCTCCCTGGCTTCTTGACCATGCCTGCGCCTTTACCCAACACCTTGTTCGCTGCCGCGTCGACCTTCGCTTTCAGTGCCGGCGAAGCGTTACCCTTGTTCGCTTCCTCGGATACGCGGGCTTTGGCATTGCGAGCGTGGCTTTTGTCCTCGACAGGGTAGGACTTGTTGGGACCGGCAAATTTCGACGGAGCGATTTTCTTGCGTTCTGCTGCATTGAGCTTGGCCATGCTATTCTCCTGTAGAGTTTTCCATAAAATGGCTTAGTTGCAAGCCGGATTGCCTTGATATACTATCCCAGCATGAGCAAGAACACCATAATCGACCCGAACGACCCCGACAGCGACAGCGAGCTGCTGAACGCCCTCGCCCGTAATCCGGCCGATCTCGGCTTCCCGCCCCTCCTGGCCATGGACCTTGCGCTCAAGATCGCCAAGCCGCGTGAAGTCTGCGAGATGTACGGCATTACCAAGCAAGAGTTTGGGGAGATCATCAAGCATCCGGTGTTTGTGAAGGCATATCAGGAAGCCGTGGAGATGCTCAAGACCGAGGGCATGGCGTTCCGGGTCAAGGCCAGGCTCATGGCCGAGGGCTACCTCACCACCGCTTATCAGATGGTCCAGAACGGGCGCACCAGCGACGCCGTGCGGGCCGACCTCATCAAGAGTACGGTACGCTGGGCCGGACTCGACGCCAAGGCAACCGATGTCAATGCCGGGACGGGCTTCAACATCCAGATCAATCTCACCCCCGTCGTTCAACCCACTTAGGAGTTAAAACCCTATGACTACCGCCGACACCCCTGTAATGCTCGAAGGTGCGATCACCCACATGGTAACTAAGGCCACCGACCCTCGCGCCACCTCCCACGAGGCCATGCAGTTCTCCCAGGCCGCGCTGAACCTGGCGCACGCGCTGCACGTCACCAAGACTGCCGCGAACATCCACGAATAACCACCTGGGCGGTGACAGCGCCCTTACTCGGAAAATCCATCATGACTATCGCACACGATAAAGACCCGCAAGCGGCGCAGTTCGCGCCACACACTTACCAAATGCGCGAGGGATATGAGCGCTGTTCCTATTGCGGCAGTGTCGCTCCCAGCGCGCTGGCCGTACTGCTGAAAACCGAAGGCACTGCAGTCGAGTGGGCCGATTTCAAGTACGGCTGGCCGCACAAAATCTATGTGACTGGCCCAGGCATCCCACACCTGAAGTTCTATACCGTGCACCTGAAGGACGCCACGCCTGAAGAGGTGGGCGTGATCGAAGGCGCGATGAAGCTGCACTTCGTGTGGGAAGGCGACACGGGCGTGAAGTGGTTCCCGATATTGGGCGAGCTGGAGGAAGTGGCCGATATTCCGGTGAAGATCGAGATCAAGTTGCCGCCCAAGAAAACCATTTTTGAGCAGAGCTTGGATAGTGTGTGGGCCAAAAAGCAGGCGGCTGATGCAGACTATGAAGCGCTGCGCGATATGCGCCGCACGCTGCATAATACCGAGTCGGTGATACGTGAGATGCCAGATTCGCTCGGTGGCTTGCGCGACGACATGCAAGCGATCTTCGACAATCATCGTGAAGCAAACGGCTGGCCGGAGTGGAATATTCTGGGAGGATGACATGCTGGAACAAATCAAATTTTGGTTACGTATCCGTTGGGTCAAGTACCTAGATGACCGTGAGTTCCGGCGTGCCAAGCATGTGGTTAGCCGACAGGTCCATAACATGACTGGGCACTACGACCACAACGGCAAGTATCACGCGTAGTTTTTTCGCCCCGCAAGCCTGTGAAGGTGACGGACAACTCAACCGACCCTAAAGAGGCTAAATCATGAACACCAATATCAAACTTCAAGTAACAGGTAATCTTGCACAAAAGCGCGCTGTCGACGGTGCTTCCACTTCCAACACGGGCGGTCAAGTCGACGTGGAGCTGAACATGCTGGAAGGGGCAATCGACGACATCATCAATGCAAAACGTGCTCTGCTCAACCGGCTCTATAACGTCACCGGCATCGCGGCCGACGAACTGGAGCCGGTGCCGCAACCGATGATGCCTGGCGTAGATGGTGAGCCGTGCGCGCCGAAGGTGCCGATGGCTGACCGCGTGCAGTATTTGCGCTGCCGGCTGGAGCAGGTGATACGCGATTTTGATGTACTGTTGAACCGCATCGAAGTCTAAAGGAAATTTCCGTGACCACTATCCACTATACGCCGCCGCCGACAGTCAACGAGTTCATCCAGCACTACAAGCCGCGTGAACTCTTCACTGACTGGATCGTCGGACCAGTGGGTAGTGGCAAGACCACGGGCATCTTCATGAAGCTGATCCACATGGCGGGGCTGCAGGAGCGGTCCCCCATTGACGGCATCCGGCGCAGTCGCTGCGTGGTGGTCCGCTCAACGGCATCGCAGCTCGCCGACACGACGATCAAGTCATTCAACTACTGGTTCAAGGACGGCACGGCCGGCAAGTGGCACGCCACCCCGAAAAATTTTATTTTGCGCTTCGGCGATGTCGAGTGCGAGGTGATGTTCCGGCCGCTTGATACGCCAGAAGATATCGACCGCGTGCTGTCGCTCGAAGTGACGTTCGCCATTGTCGATGAATTTATCCAGCTCCCTCGGCCGATTATCGATGCGCTCTCGGCGCGCTGCGGCCGCTACCCACCGGAGATCGAAGGCGGGGCCACCAACTGGGGCATGTGGGGCGCGAGCAACCCAGGCAACGAGTCCGACTGGTGGTATGCGATGCTGGAAGATCACGGCGCGCTGCCCGAGGGCGAGCTGCCACCGGAGAACTGGAAGTACTTCGTGCAGCCGTCAGGCTTTTCGGCCGACGCCGAGAACACCGACAATCTGCCAGGCAAGCGCGAGTACTACACCAACTTGGCCAAGGGTAAAACGAAGCACTGGATCAAGCAGTTTATCGAGGTGTGCTGGGGCTTCAGCCTGTCGGGCAAACCGGTATTCCCGATGTTCGACCGCGATCTGCACGTCAGCAAGAAGCCGCTCACCGCGCTGCGCGGCCTGCCTATCGCCATCGGCTACGACCCCGGCATGCACTCAGGCATCATCCTCGGCCAGTACAATGCCTATGGCCAGGCGCGGATACTGGACGAAATCGTGCTGGAGGGATTCTCGACCGAGCGCATGATCTCCGAGCGACTGAAGCCCCTGCTGCGCACCAAGTACCCCAGCTATGAGGTGGTCTTGATCCCGGACCCGTCCTCGGTGAACCGTGCCCAGGCGGTGGACAGCTCGGTCATGAAAGTACTCCGCAAGCACTTTGTGGTTGTCGAGGATAGCAACAACCAGATCGAAACGAGGCTGGCACCGGCCCAGCACTACATGATGACGCGCACCATGGCCGGCGAGAGCCTGCAGATCGATCCCAGTTGCATAAAACTGATCCGGGCATTGGGCGGCGGCTACAAGTACACCGTGACCAAAGCCGGCGAAACGCAGGGCGACACACCTGCCAAGAACTTGCACAGTAACATTGCCGACGCCTTTACTTACCTGCTGCGGTACTTCCGCAAGGGCGAGGAAAAGGCCGGCCGGCGCGAAGAGCGGCCCCGTTCTACCCAGCGCCGGACGACCAACTACAACATGAAATAGTGTAGACTGGCGCGAATAATCACAGGGAGTTTGCCATGGCCACAGCTCTGCCAGCACGAAATACCGCCATCCAGTCAGCGACGCAGCCTGACACGACCACCACACTGCAAGCCCCACTGGTCATCAAGCCCGAGGGCATTCAGAAGCTGGGGGCCATGCTCGCCGGCCGGTTCAAGCAGTATGAGTGGGATCGCCGTCTGGCCGAACTGAAGTGGACGCGCAACGCACGACAATTCCTTGGTATATACGACCAAGACATCATCCAGCGGATGGACATCAACCGCTCGCAGGCCTACCCAAAGCTTACCCGCTGGAAGTGTGTGTCAATGCTTTCCCGGCTCATGAACCTGCTATTCCAAGCAAGTGACAAGAACTGGGGGATTGACGCATCGGCGGTGCCGAACCTGAGCGAGCAGGACTTGCAAACTGTTTTGGATACGCTGATGCCCCCGCCGCCAGCGGCCGCCAGCCTCTCCGCGCCATCCATGCCGGCCGCGCCGCCTCCCCCACCACCGAGCGACGAAGTGATCGAACAGGCGATCCGCAATTTCGCCAAAGTGCGTGCCAAGAACTTGGAGCGTGAAGTCACCGATCAACTGCAGGAGCTGGGCGGCGCGAAGACCTTCGACTACGTGTCGCTGTGCCGCGAGGTCATGATGTCGGGCATCCAGTACGGTGCCGGCATTCTCAAGGGGCCGTACATCGAAGAGCAGGAGAAGCGCAAGTGGAAGCGTGGCGCGGACGGCCGAATGCAGGCGATCACCTACACCGCGTATCGCCCTCGGTTCGAGTTCGTGCCGATCTGGGAGTACTACCCGGACATGGGCGCGAAGTACCTCAACCAGATGGACGGCCAGTTCCAGCGCGTCATCATGTCAAAGCACCAGTTGGTCATGCTGAAGCAGCGGCCGGACTTTTTCGCGTCGCAGATCGACAAGTTTTTGAAGCAGTCGCCGACCGGCAATTACATGCGCAAAGCTTACGAGACTGAGCTGCGTGGCCTCGGCGTGCAGATCAACACCGCCATGTCCGAGCGCGTCAAGTTCGAGGCTATCGTGTGGGAAGGCTACGTGCATGGCCAGGAGCTGGCCGACGCCGGCTTGGATATCCCGGACGACAAGCTGAATGAAGATGTGAAAGCGACCGTCTGGATCATGGGCGATACCGTCATCAAAGCGATGGTCGACCCTTGGACGACTCTGAAGACTGATGGCGAAATGCCGATGTACCACTTTTTCATTTTTGAAAAAGATGAGTCCTTCATCCTCGGTAACGGCCTGCCGAACATCGTGCGCGACTCGCAGATGGGGCTGTGCGCCGCGACGCGCATGGTGCTGGACAACGCGTCGGTCATGCGGGTGTTCGAGTTCAACACCGAGCTGCTGCGGATCGACCAAGACATCAGCGCTGTCACACCGGACAAAATTTTCTACCGTGAAGATGATAGCCCGCAGACCATGCAGTACCCTGCGATTCGCACCGTCGAGCTGCCGATGCACTTGCCTGAGCTGCAGAAGATGGTCGAGATGTTCCAAGGCTTCGCAGATCAGGAGACCTTCATCAACGCGGCTACTGGCGGCGACATGCAGCGTGGCCCGAGCGAGCCGTTCCGCACCGCCTCCGGCGCGTCGATGTTGCGCGGCGACGCTGCGTTGCCGTTCAAGGACGCTGTGCGCAACTTCGATCAGTTCACCGAGTCGGTGATCTCCGCGATCATTACTTTCAACGAGCACTATTCGCAAGACCCGGAGCTGCAGGGCGACTTTCAGCCGGTGGCGCGTGGCGCGACTTCACTGATCGCCAAGGAAGTGCTGGGCGCGCAGCTCGACAACCTGGCGCAGACCCTGCTGCCGGAAGAGAAAAAGTACATCAAGTTCCGCAGCTTCCTGCGTGAGCGCCTGCGCGCCCGCGATTTGGATGACGACGATATCGTGATGGACGACGCCGGCTGTGATGCCGTCGACCAGAATGAGGCCCAGCAACAACAGGCGCAGCAAGCGCAGCAGCAGAAGGCTATCGAGACTCAAATCCGACTGCAGTTGTCGGAGATCGTCAAGAACATCTCGCAAGCCACCAAGAACCAGGCGAACGCGGAGGGCCAAACCGTCGACGCCATTCTCAATGCAGTTGAACACGGAGTACAGCTAAATGCCAATGCACAAAACCAACCGCAACCGGGAACTGGAGGCCCAGCTCCAGCAGACGATACAGGCATGCAAGGAGGAACCGGGGCTGCAGGCCCTAACCAAACTCCTAGTCCTGTGGCAGCAGCGCCAGGACCAAGTGCTGCGGCAATGCCTACCGGATGAGTTCCCAACAGCCCAGGCCAAGGCGAAAGTCATAGCCGACATTTTGGGCACCGTACTTGACACAGTTAAATTGCAAGGAGTATAAAACCGATCATGACTACGCCAAACACACCAGCTCCAGCGGCTGCTGCCCCAACGCTGACACCTGACGAAGACTTCGCGGCTGCCTTCGGTGAGATCAACCCACCGGAGCATGCGCCTGACGCGAAGCCTGCTGTTGCCGCTGCCGCGCCTGCTGCCGCCGACGCCGCCAGTGAGATTGTCGAGGCTGATCCGACTAAACCTGCTCCTGCTGCAGCAGCCGGGGCCGAGGATGATCCCAATGCTACCCCAGCACCAGCAACTCCTGATCCTGCTGCGGCATCTACGACAGCGCCGGTTACTACTCCAGCAGCGGCTCCTGATCCATTCGCCCTTATCGAAGCGCTGCAGGCTGAAGTTGCCGCGCTGAAGAACGTGCCGGCCCCGGCTGCCGCACCTGAAATCACGACACCGCCGCCTCCGCTCTATACTGCGGAAGAGAAGGCCATTCTGGATGCGTACAACAAGGAATGGCCAGACATGGCACGCGGCGAAGCGCTGGTGCGCCGGCAGGAGTACGTCAATCTGGCGGGCTATATCTTCGCTCAGATCGATGCCCGCTTGCAGCCGCTCGAAAGCAACGTGGCCGTGACGCACAATTCGGTCCAGTACAATGACATCGTGCGCCTAGTGCCGGACTATGAGACGGTGCGCGACTTAACGCTGGAGTGGGTGGAAACACAGCCTGCCTTCCTGAAGAAAGCCTATCACGACGTGGCCAATACCGGCACCGCCGAGGAAGTCGCCGAGATGATCGGCATCTTCAAAAAAGAGACAGGTTACGTGGCTCCAGCGGCCTCGGCTCCAGCTCCGGCTCGCGCTGTAGCTCCCGCAGCTGCCGCAGCTCCTGCCGCGCCTGCAACTCCTACCGTGTCGGCCGCCGCTGCGGCTGCCGCAAAAGCGCTAAAACCTGTAGTATCTGGTCGTAGCGAACCGACGACTGCGGCTGACCCCAATGATTTTGATGCTGGCTGGGCCGATTATTCCAAGGTCGCTTAAGGCTTAAGGATTAAACCCACCTCAACTTCAGGAGCAATATCATGACCATCAATCGCACCTTTTTGCAGGGCATTTTGCTGACGATCCAAGAGAAACTGGGTCTTATCGCCCTCTGCGACGCTGTGGATGCCCTCCCGGCTAACGCCACCACCGCTTCGACAGCCGAACTGAGTTCACTGGCCGACCAGCCAGCCTCAGTTACAACTGCAACTACTCCCGGCACCGGCACCTGCGCGGTGCAGTTCGCGTTCAAGGACGCCCAGGGTGCCTCTTTGGGCCATGCCGTGGCTGGCGGCGCATACTTCTCGAATGCAGCCGGCACCGCGTTCGCCCCCGCTACCAGTGGCGCTACTCTGACAAACGGTGCGTGGAACGAAGCCAAGGCAGGCAATTTGGCCCAGTACATCACAAGCGCTGCAGGGCTGCTTGGCGTCACCGTAACAGCCGCTGCCGGCACGTATTACATCTCTTTTGAATTACCTAGTGGGAAAATCATCACAAGTTCTGCTATAGTGTGCAACTAAGAAGCGCCGTTTTACCAAAAAGCACTGTTCCGTTCCTATACAAGCGGGTGACGGACTACACTGCGAAACCGCAAAATTTGATGTGAAAATCAAGTGTAGTCCCACCTGAATAGGAGCGTTTATCATGACTGCTGTTACCCAATATGGCGACATCTCGCCTCGCGTAGCCGCTTATGCGGTCTCGCAGCTCTTGAAACGGGGTATGCCGTATCTGGTCCTCGAAAAATTCGGCCAGACCTACCCTATCCCTACCAATGCAACCAAGGTTGCCAAGTTCCGACGCTACTATTTGGTCGGTTCCACTGGCTCGGCTGGTGACGGTAATCCAGCAAATGCTTTCGGTGTGCCACTGGCAATCACTCCGCTGGTTGAAGGCGTGACGCCAACTGGCAAGAGCTTGACCAATACCGACTACACAGTAACGCTTGTGCAGTACGGTGACTTCGCAACCATCACTGATGTGGTGCTGGATACTGCCGAAGATCAAGTTCTGAACCAAATGACTGAATCGCTCGGCGAATCGGCTGCACAGACTATCGAAACCATCCGGTACAACGTGCTGAAAGCAGGCCTCAACGTGTTCTGGGCAAACGGTGGTGCTCGCACCAGCGTCAACACCCCGATCACCCAGGCCCTGCAACGTAAGGTCACTACCGGCCTTACCCGCCAGAACGCCAAGCGGATCACTCAGATCGTCAAGTCGACGCCTGACTTCCGCACAGAGCCTATCGAAGCTGCGTTTATCGGCCTGGTCCACCCTGACCTCGAAACCGATATCCGCAACATGACCGGCTTCGTTCCTACCAAGCAGTACGGTACTGTGACTCCTTGGGAAAACGAAATCGGTTCGGTCGAAACCGTGCGCTACCTGCAATCGACCATTTTCGCGCCGTTCCCTGACGCAGGTGGTGCAGCCGGCCTCATGCGCTCGACCTCGGGCACCAGCGCTGACGTGTACCCAGTGCTGTACATCGGCCGCGATTCCTACGGTATTGTGCCGCTGAAGGGCAAAGACTCCCTGGTACCGATGGTGGTCAATCCGAAGCCAGCGCCAGGCGATCCACTGGCTCAACGTGGCACTGTTGGCTGGAAAGCCATGACCGCATGCGTGATCCTAAACGACGCCTGGATGGCCCGTTTGGAAGTCGCTGCAACCGCGTAATGAACTGACCCCCGGCCTAGCCGGGGTAGTTCTGACCGACATCAATTTCAGGAGCGCATCATGACAATCCTCACACAAAAGACCTCGAATGCGGATGGCGTAGTCAACACGCAATCGAGCTACATGACCACTGACGGCACCGCAGCCGCAGCGTTCACCTTCAACACAGGTTTTACCCCGCGTTACGTCGCGTTCGAGAACATGACCACTCAGGTCAAGGATGAGTTCTACGAAGGCATGGCGGCCGGCAGCTCGGTTCACACCGTGGCGGCAGGCACCCGTACCCTGGTGACGGGCGGTAACGGCATCACTATTGTGCCAGGCGGCTTCACTGTTTCGGCGGTGATGATGGCTGCGTCTTCGACCCTGCTGTATCGGGCTGAAGGCTAAGAGCGCTGGGGGGGAGACCCCCAGTGTTACTTCCATGGGCCAACTAGGAGCAATAGCCATGAGCGATGACTGCGTGCTGCGGATCGAGAAACTGGAGAACGGCTACGAAGTCGAAATCGTGGACCCAAAAATCCAAGAAGAAAACGCCAAGCCGAAGTCGTCTTGGCAAGACCCTTGGAAGGGCTATGCCTTTTCAACCAAAGAGGAAGTCGTAGCGTTCGTCACTGAACACCTCGACAAACTCAAACCTAAGCCCTCGGATGACGATGAGTATGCCTCGGCGTTCAACCAAGCGGCCAAAAGCGAGGACGATTAATCATGGCTACCAAAGCAAAACCACGGACAAGCAAGATCGCGGCAGCGAAGGAAGCGATCAGCAAGATGCCGGTAGACTGGCCAGGCGAGGGCAACCTCGAACTGTCGGGCGTGATCGATACCCCCGGCGAATCCAAAGCGGTCATCGCCGCTGCGAAAACAGCCAGCCAGATCAAGCGCTTTAAGATCGTGCTGGAAGACAACGAGAATGCGCCACCAGGCGGCGTCTTCGTGGGCTGCGACGGCGTGGGCTACCTGATCCAGCCAGGCATGGAAGTGGAAGTGCCAGAATCGGTCTTGAACGTGTTGGATGACGCGATCATGTCGGTGCCCATGGTGGACTTGGGCCGCCGCGTGGTGGGCTACAAGGACCGCCTGCGCTTCCCTTACCGCCTAGTTCAGGAACGTACCGGCCGCAGCGCTCGGGAGTAATCCATGAACCTGGGGCAGCAGCTCACCGAGCTTCGCTTCAATATCCTCCGCGACAGGTCTGACATCATCGCGGGGGATAGCGACTCTCTGTGGACTGACGAAACGCTCCTGATGTACATCAAAGACGCCGAGCGGCGCTTTGCCCGCCAGTCGATGATTCTGCGTGACGGCGACACCTCCGCGATCACCCTGGTTAAGCTTGAAGCCAACGTCAGCAACTACCCACTGGACAAGTCGATCATCGCGGTGATCTCCAGCCGCTACCAGCTCGACAGCTACGACTTGCCCCGCGCCGGCCACTCGCTTCTGTATCAATTGAATGCACCTGAGTTCCTGAATTGGAACGACGCGCTACAGGCCCAGTACCCGCCTGGCAAGCCTATCGCGTACTACACCGATGAGACGCTGGTATATGCCGGCTCGAACCGTGTGACGCTTTCGATCTTCCCAGTCCCTAGCGCTACTGAAAACGGCAATACGGTCAAGATGCGCGTCATCCGAGTGCCGACCACTTGCTACGACCGCGACCATCTGGATGTCGAGTCGCAGCTCCCCGAGGACTACCAGCTCTCCGCACTGCGCTGGGCCGCCTATCTGGCACAGTCAACATTTGACGCCGATGCCGGTGCGCCTACCTCGGCTGCGGACCACAAGAAAGCATTTGACGAAGCCGTCAAGGATGCTGTCAAAGAGCGCAAGCGCATGATGTTCGCAAGCGAGCAAATCAAATACGGTATGAATGGCTTCCGCTGGACGAGGTAAATCATGCCAGGGAACCTAGCCACCCAACGCGATCAGGATGTCGTAACGTTCGAGAAGTTCACGGGCCTACGCAACGATGTCTCGCCTGAGCGGTTCGAGCAGGGCGACTTGGCCGTGGCCGTCAATGTCGACATCGACAAGTCTGGCCGCCTCTCGCGCCGCCAAGGGTTCACCATGGCGATCCCGTCCAACGCGCACTCCATTTGGGCTGACGACACCGAAAAGCTGTGCCTGTACGTCACCGGTTCGCAGCTCATGTGGCTCAAACTGGACATGACCAGTGTAGCTGTGGCCAATCTCCAGAACCCCAGCGCCCGGATGTCCTATTGGGAAGTCAATAGCTCGGTCTACTTTAGTAATGGCACGGAGTCGGGCGTATTCGAGTTCGGCGCGGCGCGGAGCTGGGGGCTGCCAGTACCACCACTACCTGGGGTAGCGACGACTGTGGGCTACCTTCCGGCCGGTATCTACCAATTCGTTGTCACATACTTTCGGGATGACGGGCAAGAGTCCGGTGCGGGGCTGGCCGGCGCTATCAGCGTGGCTGCCGGGGGCGGCCTGGTCTTCACGATGCCCATGTCTACTGATCCTGGCGTTGTCAGCAAGGGGCTATACCTGACCACCCCGAACGGTGGTGATTTGTTCTTGGCCATGACCATGCCAAACAGCCAGGTGAAAGCCACCTACACCAATGACACCACTGAGCTGGAGCTGCCGCTCAACACCCAGTTTTTCAGCGCCCCGCCGCCAGGCCAGATTCTGGCGTATTATCGTGGCCGGATGTATGTCGGCGCGGGCGACGTGCTCTACCCTTCTATCGAATACGGCTACGAGCTGTTTGACTTGCGCGAGAACATCCCGATGCAAGGTCAGATCACCTTGCTGGCCCCGATGGAGGACAAGGAACGCGGCGGTGAAGGCCAGCACAGCGGTTTCTTCGCCGGCACCGATGAAAGTTGCGGTACTATCGTCGGATCAGACCCCAAGGATTTTCAGTACGTGCACAAGTTGGCATACGGTGCGATCCCTGGGGCAACAGACTACGTGGATGGCGCTTTGTTCGGGGACAACTCTACCGGCGCACGGCCCCTTCCGATGTGGCTGACAACGCAGGGTATTTGCGTCGGCATGCCGGACATGGAAATCAGGAATTTGACCCGGACGAAGTTTCAGTTCCCAGCATCCGGTCAAGGTGCAGCGATCTTTATGCCGGGGCCAAACCGCTTTATTGCTAATTCAAACCTCTAGGGGAATATCATGACAGCACGCTTCTCAACGGGTTTCCGTAACGCGATCAACAAAGAGGGCGGTATCGATAGCTCCCTGCGTAACGGCTCGATCACCATCTATTCCGGCACCCAGCCGGCCACGGCTGATGCGGCCGCAACAGGCAGCCCGCTCTGCATTCTGACCAATAACAGCGGAGCGCTGACCTACGAGGTGCAGTCTTCTGGCAATATCACCCTGACAGGTGGCGCAGGCGGCGCGGTCAACACCTTGACCGTCAACGGCGTCGATATCCTCGGTGCCGCTGTGCCGTTTAACAGCACCCTGAACCAAACCGCCCTGGACGTTGCATCGCAGATCAACCGTTACAAATCCGAACCTGACTATATCGCTACCGCTTCCGGTGCCGTGGTCACGATCCTGGCGCTCCCAGGAAAAGGCACCTTGCCAAACGGTTTCACGGTAGCTGCTACCACAACCACTCTGACTGCAACCACTGGCAACATGGCAGGCGGCGTCGCTCCGGTCAACGGCTTGCTGTTCGACCAGTCGATTGCCGGCGTCTTGTCCAAGCTGGCCACACAGGTGTGGAGCGGCGCGAACGGTGCGACAGGCAGCGCCGGCTGGTGCCGGTTCCATGGTTCTGTCACTGACCCGGATACACTGGACTCGACAGGCCAGTACATTCGTATCGATGGCGCTGTGGCCACTTCAGGTGCGGAGATGAACTTCAACTCCGTGGCATTTGTAGCCGGCGCGACCACTACGCTGTCCAACTGGTCGATGACCATTCCACCGCAGTAATCCGCGATGACCAATGCCGCAGCATTCACACTCCCAGCTCCGGTTCTAGCCGCCTCCGGCTACACCGCGAGTGTGGGTAGTGCTGCGGTAGTTTTACCCCGCTTTGTCTATTCCGCAGGTAGCGTCCCCAACAGTGCCGCGTTCAGTCTGCCGGTGCCGACCTTCTCGGCCCAGGGCAGTATCGGTCTTGCCGGTACGGCAGCTTTTACCCTGCCGTCGCCGCAGATATCCTCCGGCGATTCGACAGGCATTTTCACGTTACCGGCCCCCGTTCTAGCTGCACAAGGCCTGGCCGGCATCGCTGGGGTGGGCGTGTTTGTGATGCCACTGCCTGTCATGGCTGCATACGGGCAGAGCGCCGCGATGTTCACACTGCCAGCGATGGTGCTGAGCGCCGAGGGTATAACTGGTGCCGTGGGTGCGTCAAATCTGCTGCTGCCTGCACCCGTGCTAGTGTCGTCAGGCCTGACTGCCTATCAAGGTAGTGCAGCCTTCGTGATGCCTAAACCGACCTTGATTGCTTCTGGCACCGTGGGTAATGTCGGCCAGATGAACATCGCGCTGCGTCAGATCGCTCTTGCTGCGTCCGGCGCGACAGGTAGCCTCGGCACCGCGCAGATGATACTGCCGGTCATGCAGGTGAACGCCCAGGGCTACCAAAATACTGTCGGGTATGCGCAGATCACGCTGCCGATCATGCTGTTGCAAGCGACTGGTCATACGCCTGAGAACACCGTCGCCAACACCATCGTCATGCACACCGAGAACTTCGCGCTGACACAGTACGAAGGTTACAACTTCAACAGCTTCGCCAAGTTCAATAACCTATACCTGGGTGCCAGTTCCAGCGGCATCTTCGCGCTGGCCGGCAGCACCGATAACGGTGTGAACATCGACGCGGTAGCGCGCATGGGCATGTCCGACCTTAGTACTTCGCATCTCAAGCGTATCGACCGCTGCTATGTGGGATACCGTGCTGATGGCAATCTTGTCCTGCGGGTGTACACCGATGAGATCAATCAGCGCGACTACATGCTGGCCGCGAGCGGGGCCGCTGGTCTGCATGGCAACCACACGCGGATCGGTAAAGGTCTGGCTGCACGCTACTGGCAATTCGAGGTCCGCAACCAGAACGGCTCCTACTTTGAACTCAACGCGCTTGAGGTCAAGCCAACAGTTCTGCGCCGCCGTATAGGTGGGGGCGATGCGTGAGTATGGCGTCGTCCGCAAGGGGCTAACAGGCGACGGTGCCGACCCCGCCGCTACCGAGGCCGCGTCGCCTTATATCGGCACTGCACGCACTCTTCTTGGCCAAATGAAGAACCGCATGCAGCTTGGAGGTGTGACACACCTGAGCCGCACTGTGAACCTTCCTGATGGCACGACTATTCAGGTTACTTCCTCCAACGGCCAGGACACAATACGCATCAACGCAGCCAGCACCCCGCGTCCTGCGGTGCGCGAAGAGGCACATGTCATCAACGAGTCTACTGAGTTCGAGCCTGAGCTTCCCGAGATTCCTGAGATCGTCAACAATTCGGCCGAGTTCTATGTGCTGCCCGGATCGTTCGGCCCAAGTCAGTTTGCCAGCACGCTACCATGGACAATCGCAGGCAAGCAGTACGCTACGTACCCAGCCGGTCTAAAGTTTGCGTCAGGCTCCAGCTTCACGTTCAAGAACCCAAGTTTCGATAGCGACCAGATCATGCTGTTGGGTCTCATCGCGTTGAATAAGTTCGGCGGCCAGCTCCCACAGAAGCAGCAGCCTACCAATTGGGTGTGCACCAATCAACCTGTGATCCTGATCTTCACCGCTGACCAGATTCAATCGGCTCTGCCAGATAGCGGGCCACCGTATTTTGCTACTGCTTATTTCAATGTGCCGGCCGGTAAAATGACCGAGTTCAAATTCAGGGGCACGACGAAAGAGCCGGTCCCGCAGGTCGTTACGGCGGTACTAAAAATCGGCCTGCCGAAGCACAGCTATGAGTACACCTACATCGACTTCGGCGCATATGGCCAGTCGATCTCGAACGGCCTCACACTCGCTGGGCCGTCCAATGGCGCGTACCCATTCAATGGCACTATGAGCTGGGGCCAGGACGGGCACAATGTCTACCCTCCCGAGGAAGACTTGGTGCACGGTAGCCAGTCCTACACGATCACACTGAATTTGCAGAATCAGCCGATGCCCCCCAACGGCGGTACGCCGGACGGCTACTTCGCTTTCAATATCAACCAGACTTGGACCACGAAGAACTATGGGTCGCTGCCGGCTACTAAATATGCGAGCCTCGGCGCGGTCATGGATGATATCGGTGCGATCATGCCGCCAGGCGGTGTGTGTTTTCAGGAGTCGAACACCTCTCAGCACGTGCGCAGCACACCCCCCGACAACACGACAAACTCATACTTTTACACGCTGCGCCTGCATTTTTTCACCTCGGCCGACGCGCCGTCGAACTACAACGAGACGGTGGTTTTCATTGTCGACGCCGATAATTCCTGGGTTCAGTTCACCCCTGTAAAGTCGGTGGATTCGTCTGGGTTATATATTTCCAACGGTTCACCGCTGATTGTGCCCTTCAGCTACGGGCTTAACGCCCTGTACAAATATTTCCCAGCTTTTCAGGCCGCTACGCCCGGGCTACCGGATGCCGTAGGTGGTGTGGGGCTAGGCATTGGCACTAGTGGCAAAGTTGTCATGAACCGCAAACAGATAGAATTGCCCATTACTCCGCTATAATGTGCTAGAAAATTACTAGGGGAACCACCATGGCACTCGATCCCGGCCTTCCGCTACCACCACCGCCCCAATCCACAGGGGCTTCTGTGCTGGTGACGGACGGCTTCCAGAATGCCCAGGGCTATGCGTCTTCTGCCTTCAATAACGCCCAGGCATTCCTTAACCAGCTTAGTCAGGCCGCGAACCGTATTCAGGCTATCCCGCCTGTCAACGTTGACTTGACCCCGATTAATGCGGTCGTGACCCCCTACGTGCCGCCTCCAGTGCCGGTAATCCCTCCTGGCCTGGCCATGACGCTGCCTCCGGTGCCGGCCGACCCAACGCTAGTCCCGGTAGCGCCGCTCGACGTGGGCGCAGCCCCGCAGTTCACCGCCGTGCCGCTGCCGGTCAACCTCGACTTTCCAGCCCCGGTGCCGCTGACCCAGACCGCGCCGCTCGCACCGTCGCTGCTGAATGTCGTTGTGCCTGCTGCGCCTGACACACCGCTGCCGGCTGTGCCTAGCCTGCTGGGTATCGAAGTACCTGTGGCCCCCCTGCTGAACCTACCAACGTTCACTGCGATCCTCCCTGGCTCGCCACTCGCGCCGCAGTACATCTTCGCGTTCCAAGAGCAGACTTACACCTCCAATCTGCTGCAGGACTTGCGCAGCAATCTGGACACGTGGGTCAACGGTACGTACACCGGCCTACCGCCGCAAGTCGAGCAAGCGATCTGGGATCGCGGCCGCACCCGCGAGAATGCAGTCGTAGGCCGCAAGCTGCGTGAGACTATCCGTAACTATGCGCAGCGTGGCTTCCGCAAACCGCCAGGCGCGATGTCGCTCGAAATTTCGGACGCGCTTCAGAACTCGCAAACCACGAACACGGACTTGTCCCGTGACGTGATGATTAAGCAGGCTGATCTCGAACAGAGCAATCGGCGCTTCGCGTTCGACCAAGCGTGGAAAGTCGAGGAAGGTCTCATTACTTACAATGGCCAGATCGCCACTCGCGCTTTGGAAGCAGCCAAATTCGCGCAGCAGATCGGCATCGACATCTACCACGAAGAGGTGCAGGCATTTGCCGCCCAGGTACAGGCATTTGCCGCTGAAGTGGAAGCCTATAAAGCGACCCTGCAAGCCGAGTTGGCCAAGCTGGATATCTATCGTGCGCAACTGGATGGCCAGAAGCTGATCGGCGAGCTGAACATGCAGCAGGTCGAGGTCTACAAATCGCAGCTCCTGGGTGTGCAAACCTTGGTGGATGTATTCAAGGCCAAGGTCGACGCTGCCAACACGGTGGCGCTGGTCAACAAGACCACCATCGAAGGCTTCGCTGCACAGGTGGGTGCATATGCCGAAACCGTGCGCGCCAAGTCAGCCGAATACCAAGGCTACGAAACTGCAGTGAATGCACAGGTGGCCAAGATTAGCATCTACAAGACGCAGGCCGATGCATACGGCAGCATCGTGAATGGATTCCGCGCCATGGTCGATGCCGGCGTCGCTCAGAAGCAGATCGAACTCGACATCAGCCAGAAGGTGCCGCTCGACTTATTCAAGGTCCGCACTGACGTGTACCGCACTGAAGTGCAGGCTGAATCCGAACGCGTCGGTGCCGTGGTCAAGACACTGGAAGCCGGCACCCAGGTGTATTCGGCTGAGGTGCAAGGCGAATCGTCCCGCGTCGCGTCGCAGGTCAATCTGTTCAAAGCGCAGGTCGACGTACAAGTGGCCGAGGGTAATCTGCGGATCGAAGCTGCAAAGGCCAATGTACAGACGCTGGTGCAGGAAACCAATCTGCTGATCGAAGCGATCAAAGGTGGCGCGCAGGTCGCTGCGCAACTGGCGGCCGCGTCTCTGTCGTCGGTCAATCTGTCCGCGCAGATCGGCGATCATACTGCGTACAACGTGGGCTTCTCGAACAGCAATTCACTTTCCGCTTCGCAGGTGACTTCTAGTTCCACTAGCGAATCGAACAGCACCACGAACGCTACGTCGAACAGTACGATCAACTCGACGCAGACTTCGCAGGGCACTAACACCAATATGAACTACAACTACAATCCGTAAGAGGCAAACATCATGGCTGATCTCAACGCGATGCAGGGCTTGAACACTCAGGGCTTGCCTACACTGAACCAACTGAACGTGACTGGCACACGTCCTATCGTCAACCCAGGCGCAGGCGTGGCCACAAGTCCGCTCGGCTCTTTAGCCAATCAACTGATGGCGCAAGGCATCTCGCTGCCAGGTGTCGGTAACGCACCTGTGGCACCTACTGCCTCGGCACCGGCCGGCGTGAACACAGGTATGAATGTGGCACCGACTGCACCGCTGAACACAACCGGTTCCCCGTACTCCACGGCGAATCTGGACCTGAGCCAAGTGTCGCCGACGCAGCTTCAGCAACTGAAGATGGTGGACCCAACTACCTTTGGCCCATCCACCCCGCTACCGCAGTTGACCACGACGCCTACTCGCGCTGCCAATAACAACGGTAGCGCTATAGGCGCGGCATCTGCAGCTCAGGCGTCAACGCCATCGGCAGCCAGTGAAACGCCAGGCGATGCCAGCCTATCTGCACGTAACGGATTCCCGAATAATATCGAAGTGATCCGAGGTGGCCAGGTCGCGCCGAACACATCTAGCTGGGGCGCGACGCCGGGGCTGCCGAACGGCTTTGTGGACCCACGCAGTGCGATTGCGACTGGCTTCCAGCAACAGGAAGCTTATCGTCAGCACGGCCTAGCCGACATCATGGAGGCAGCACGCCAGGGCAACCCGGACAACTACAGTTATCGCCTCGGCCATTTAGTCGCTGCCCTCGGCAACAACAATTTTGGCGGTGTACAGGGTCAAGGTGCTGACTCGCTCAACCAGTCTATCGCGGGCATCACTAGCGCGGGTATCGGCGCGGGTGCCAGCATGTACGGCAGTGACCAGGCGTCGGCGCGCACCGCTGCCGAGATCGCACAGCAGCGCGAACAGCTGGAAGCCACACCTGTGCAGGCCGGTGGTGTCGGTATCGTACCTCCTGGCGGCATGCTACCGATAGTGGTGCCTACATTCCAGAACCGCGTGCGTGACGCCAACGGCCACTACTCCTTTACGCCATCAGGTGCGGAGGCGCAGCGTCAAGAAGCGGCGAAACCAAAAGAAGGCATGACTGGCAAAACGCCTAGCGGCCAAGCAGTCGTGTTCAAGAACGGATCGTGGCAACCAGCAGGCAGCTAAAACATGGATATCGACCAAAACTCAGTAATCCCTGATGCACCCGTCACAGGTGTGATTGACCCTAATACCGTGACGATAGATCAGCCCCGCCCACCAGTGAAACGCGGACTGGTGGGTTCGGCTATGAGCGGCCTGAAAGCGGGCGTCGCCGGCCTCGGTGAAGGTGCAGCGCTAGTGGGTAGCGTTCCGGCCATCGCGCTCGACGCAGCGCGCAGTGCGTTCACTGGTCAGGACACGACTTCAGCGCAGGACTGGTATTTCAAACACGCCGTCGATCCGCTCGCCAACTATGCGGACAAGCAGGCACTTCAGCCTGGCGAAGATACGTTCGGGAACAAGGTCGCGTATGGCGTCGGCGGCATGGTGCCGGCAGCGGTCGCTGCGATTGCCACGGGCGGCGCGCTTGACGCTCCAGCCGTTGCAGGCTTCGCGGGCCGTGCGATCACCGGCATGGGTGCGATGGCTACGCCGTCTGCGCTATCAGGTGTGGCGCAGGCAGGCAACCTTGTACGTCAAGGTGTTGACACAGAAACTGCGGGGGCTTCGGGCTTGGTGCAGGCTGTGACAGGTACTGTAACAGGCGCGGTGCCGATGGCAGCCCAAGGGGGCAAACTGTTGCGCGCTGCAACTGGAGCTGCGTCAGGTGTGGCCACTAGCGAAGCCGGCCGCGTCGCGCAGAACGCAGTGCTGGGCGATCACCCTGAACTACAGCAACCGTTTGACTGGACCAATGCTGCTGTGAGCGGCGTGACCGGTGCGCTCCTAGGCACCTTGCTTGGCTCGAACCCGCAGAAGGAAGCGCTCAAGGGCATGACCGATTCGGCTAACGCCGACATGGCTGCAGGCGAGCCGCTGCCGAACCCAGGTACACCTGAAACACCACCGGCCCCGGTAACTGGCGGTCAAGCTGTTGTGGATCAAACATTGAACAAAGGCAAAGCGTCCTCGGCGTCGATTGAGGATCAATTGACCGCGATGCATGCCACAACGCCTACCGAGGCACCATCGACTATCGGCCCGGAAGCAGGCGTCGCCGGAGCCATGGAGCAGATACGCAGGGAAGCCCAGGCTCAACAGCAGGATAGCTTCCAAGCAGGTCTCAGCACAGTACCTGTGGACACGCTCAAAAGCGTCGAGACTACGCCAATTGACAACCTCTTGTCAGAGCATCAGACCGTCGCGCCGGCAGCGCCGCTGGGTATCGAGAACAAGCCGAACCCGCTGATTGCGTTCCCGGACGGTTCCTTGGGTACTCGCGCCCAGGCTGACGCCTATATCGCAGGCTTGCCGGAGGATCAGCAGGTCGCCGCTCGCGCCAAGCTGTTGGGATACGGTGCCCAGCCTATCGAGCCAGAAGCCAATTCACTCAAGGCAACATGGCAACAGCAGATGTCGGATGCGCAGATCGACCCATCCGGTCTGCGCGGCCAGTACCTGGCTAAGTTGAACAAGACGGTCGCCGCCGTCGACGCGCTAGGTACACCGGCCGAGAAGATCGCTGCGCTGGAAACGGCCCGCGATGCGACCAAGCAAAGCACCCTGTCATATTCGATCTACGATACGCTGGCCCAGAACCTGAAGGGCGAGGCGGCTCCAACGCCAGAAGTGGAAGCCCAGCAAGTGGCTGCTGCCACCCCGGTGATCCCTGCTTCGGATATCCCAGGTGCTGCATCTGATGTGGCTACTGCGGCCGCCGCAACTGAACCGGTGGTCAAGGCTGCGGCCGATATCACTGCCACCGTGCCGCCTGAAACCAACACTGCCAAGCCACCGGCAGAGCCTGTGCCATCTACCTCATCCGTGCGTGAGAACGCGCAGGCCGCCGCCGATAAGCTGGACGCCACCGTGGCTTCGTTCAATGAGCGCCTGCGCGCTGGTGAAGAGCTGACGCCACTGGAGCAGGAGCGCTTTGAAGATGCGCAAGGGCTACGCACCACACTCAACAAATCGTTGAGCGGTACGCGCAATGATGCCGACGCCTACATCAAAGACATCACCGATTTCGCCAATCAAACCGCGACTCCTTACACCAAGTCGTTCCGGTCCGAGTACCAAGCCCCAGTCAATTCGGAAGCCCGGAGTGTAGGCATCGTCAAGCAGTTACTTGCGCCGAACGCCGACGCTTCCAGTATGCTTCAGCACCTGGCCGATAACGGCTCTGAACCATGGGTGCGCGATTTGGCTACCAAGCTTCAGTCGTATGGTCTGAAGACGAAGATGGGCATGGCCGAGCCAGGCGAATTGAACCACGGCACTCTGGGTTTCTATGACGGCATAAACGACAAAGCCAGTTTCGCTGAAGGCGGCGAATCTGAACACGTGGTGCTGCACGAATTGACCCATGCCGCGACGACTATGCGGCTGGTGGCGGCGTCGCAGATCGACAAGCCGCGCAACCAAGTGGAAGCGCAGCTCAAGCAGAATTACAAAGAGCTGAACAAAATTCGCATCGCTGCCATCGACCGCACCTTTGGAGAAAAGCCATACGGCTTGACCGACCCAAAGGAGTTTTTGGCCGAACTGAACACGAACCCTGAATTCCAAAAGTTCTTGGACACCAAGAGCTTGTGGGGCCGCACTGTGGACGCAGTGCGCAAGCTGCTGGGCATGGAGCCGAATCAGAAGACCGCGTTAGAAAAGGCGATGGACTTGCAAGGCCCGTTCTTCTCCAGCGACACTTACAAGGATTTGATAGCTTCGCAAAAGACGGCTATTCAGCGCGACAGCCAGTTCAACTCATCCATGAAGGGTGCGGGTGATGTCACCGATGATTCGCTTACCGGCATCGCCAAGGCTATCGACACCATCGGCAACAAGGTCAGCATCAAGGGATTAGACATAGCCGTGTTCCGCGTGCTATCCGGTGCCAAGACCATGATGTATATGGCCGACCGCGTGCGCGCTCTGCCTGAGATGGTGGCGGCCGGACTCGACAAGGGTGTCGACGGTATCATTGATGCCCACGCCGGCCAGCGCCAGGCGGCGCTACGTGCGGGTGAGAACGCCGGTTTGTTTAACGATCGTCTCCAGAAAATGTTCCGTGGCATGAAGAACGAGGATGCGCGGTCCCTCAATAAACAGATGGCCGAGATCGGCACCGGCAGCTCTATCGGTGGCTTCGATCCGACGATGAATTTCAACGATAACGCACGGGATCGGCCTGAGCTGTCGCCGTCGAACAAGCCGTATATCGATGGCATTTATCGCAAGTTCACACAGTTGTCGCGGTCCGATCCAGCCGCAGCACAGGCCATCGTGGACGGGGCGAAAATTCACCGCCAGGCTACCATCATCGACACCGCGTCGATCATTAAGAACCTGATTACCGCGCAGAGCAATCAGTCGGATGAGAACGCCAGCATGGCGCAGCACGTCCCTGGTCTCGACTTCATGAACAAGGATTTGCAGAACCAACGCAACACGAATACCAAAATGTTCTTCGACGGTCATAGCGCTACGTTAGATGGCCGCATCCGTGCAGCTATCGCCGATGCCGGCAAGCTGCCGGAAGGTAACGCGCTGCGCACCCAGATCGAAGCGCAAGCCGACATCTACGACAACCTCGTGCGCAACCCGTACTACAGCGCCGGCCGTGATGGCAACTATTTCCTGCACGTGGGCTTCGAGAACATGGACGATGCGACGTGGGCGAAGATGGAGAAAGCGCTGTCGGGCACCAACAAAGTGCTGGGCGACTATACGAACCAAGACCATGCATTCTTCCGGTTCGATACGATGGACCAGGCTGTGGGCATGCGCGCCAAGATGGTCGCTGCGATGGGTGACAAACTCTCGCAGGACTCGCTCGCTTCCGGGGTCTTATCCGACAAGAGCAACCTGTCGAGCCGCGCCGGCATCTCCGAAGCGTTACGCTCAGTGCTGGCTACTCTGCACGAAAGCATTGATAACAACCCAGGCTTGCAGGGGCCGCAGGCTGATCTGATGAAGGAAGCGATGACCCGCAAGTTCCTGTCAATGCTGCCTGAGACTTCGACTAAGCTGTCGTCCATCAAGCGTATGGGTATCCCCGGCTACGATGGTGACTTCCAAGGAAATTTCGCTCGGCGTGCCGGTGGCGGCGTCAACGATACCGCGAACATATACTCGGCTCCAGCGTTCTCGGATGCGTTCAAGCAGATCGGTGCAGCCATGGATAACTTGTCCCGCGCCGGCAATCCTGAGATGCAGGAGAAGGGCCAGATCGTCGCGGATGAAATCAACACGCGGCACGCCAACTCCATGCAGCCAGTCGACAATTCGACGGTGAACCTCATCAACTCGCTCGGTCACAGCTTCTACCTGGCTGTCGCACCCGCATTTTATATCCGCACCATGGCGCAACCGTGGCACCGTGGCATCCCGATCCTCGGCTCGCGCTATGGCTTTGCCAACGCATCGAAAGAGATGTTCGGTGCCACGCCCGTATCGCTCAACATCATCAAGAATTCGATTCAGCAAGGCTGGGCCAGCGATGGCTTGGCCGGTCTGGCCAACGGCAGCATGAAATTCAAGGACATGGGCTTGACTCCACGGGAGGAACAATTCGTCCAAGACCTGCACGATAGTGGTGATCTGAAGCTTGGTCAGGCACAGCAGCTTCAGAAGATGGTCCTCGGTGGTAGCCAGAAAGTGCAGGACTTGACCCGTGTGGCGTCGATGACAGCACAGTACGCGGAGATGACGAACCGGCTCATTACCGGCCTGGCTGCTTTCCGGCTTGCTGAAAAGGGCCGCCCGGATGTGACGCAGCAAGGGTACGAAGCGAATGTGGACTACGCCCGCAATGCCATCGTCAACGCGATGGACAACTTCGACTCCTACAACACCGCCCGCGACATCGGCAAGAACGGTGTGTTCGGCAAAGTCACACCGCTGGCCACGCAGTTCATGAACTACTCCATGCAGACGATGCAGCAGATCGCTCGCACGGTGCACGATGGTATGTTCAACCGCGACCAGTCGCCGGAGGGTCTGCAGCGTTCCAAGGAAGCGAAGAAAGAGTTCGCCGGCCTGTTCGCCACCACCGCCATGATCTCCGGCGCGATGGGCCTCCCGTTCGTCAACGCCGCAGCCGGCGTCTATAACATGCTGACCTCGGACGAAGATAACCCGACCGACATCCGTGAGAGCGCACGCAACGGCTTGGCCGACATGTTCGGCCCTGAGATCGGCAACGTGCTGTCGCACGGCATCGGCTCCGCTGTCGGTGTGGACACCTCGACGTTCGGTCTCCAGAATCTGCTGCCAGGTTCCGAGTTTATCGCCAGCCGCCGCTTGATGAAGGATCGACTGGACGATCTGTCGCAGAGTCTCCTCGGCCCAGCGCTCAACGGCGCTATCGACGTGACCAATGCGGCCGTGAAGATTCATGATGGGTACTACATGAAGGGGATTGAGGCGGCGCTCCCGTCCGGCCTGAAGGGTTACTTCAAAGCCTGGGAGCTGTCGCAGAAGGGCTACACCGATAGCAAGGGCAACCCTATCGGCCTGCCGGTGACGAACAGCGACATCGCATGGCAGAGCGTCGGATTGCGGCCAGCGGACAAAGCTGTGCAGGCTGAAGCGCAAGAGTACAGCATGGCCGATCAGGAGCGCCTGGCTGATCGCTCGAACGTGATCCGTACTCACATCATGCAGGCGCAGGGTGATCCCGAGGCGATGCAGGATGCGATGCAGGAGATGCGCGAATACAACCAGAAGAACCCCTACCAGCCGATCACTGGCGACGCGCTGATGAACACACTGCGGCAGCACATCATGCTGCAGGCGTCAGGGCTGATGTCAGGTACTGGCGTGGGGGCGACGAACGCCAAACAGTTCGCAGTGCAGAATCAGAAGCTGCGATTTGCCAAGGGCAGCAACGCCGCTATGCCATAATGGCGGTCAACTAAGGAGTAGGTCATGAGCTGCTGCGGAAACACTCAAAACTTTTGCGTCGGGATCGGCGCTACGTTCCATCCGGTGATCCGGTGGGGGACTGACGTGCTCATCAGCAAACCGATCTCGGCGATCTCACAGTCCGCGCCGGCCGTGGTGACTGCAAACAATCATGGCATCCCTGACGGCTGGCAGGCCGCTGTGGTCTCTGCGCTTGGCATGACGCAGATCAATGCGACACGCTACCCGCCCTCCGGTAATGATTGGGATGAGGTTTCGGTGATCGATGCGAACAACGTGGCGCTAGTCGATACCAATTCGGCCAATGCGACTGTCTATGCGTCCGGTGGTTTTCTGGTGTACAGCACCCCCGGCCTGCAAGCGGGCATGACCGCAACGATGTCGTTCTACGATCCGACGACGCCTACCGGCACGCCGTTGTTGACCTTAACCAGCGGCAGCGGGATCACGCTCGACTTCACCGGCAAGACGATCAACCCGTTGCTGGCAACTGCTGGCCTGCTGTGGAACTCCGCGTACTTCCGGCTCGACGTGACTGACACAAGCGGCATCGTGACCCAGATCATGGACGGCATTTTGACGATTCAATAGGGGCTGCAATGGCAATGATATTAGTGGAGATAAATGGTGAGCGCAGCGAGATGGATGAGTCGCTGCTGTTCAAGCGCTGGGGCATGCAGGACGATGAATACACCCGCGTCGACTGGGTTGAGTACTACCTGCCTCATTCGATGCTGATGGTCCACCGCAGCGCCCACGCAACGGTTCACAAACTACCGCCCAGCGAGTCCGCTGCCGGTCACTTCTAGGAGAACGTCATGGCCGCAAACGTACCTGCAATCTGCAACAGCTTCAAGACCGATCTGCTCAACGGCTACCACGCATTCAGCGCGGCCTACCGTGCGGCAGACGCGTTCAAGGCTGCCCTCTATCTCATCAACCAGTCCATCGGCGCTGCCACTGCGGCTTACTCCGCTACCGGCGAAGCCAGTGGCACCGGCTACACGGCGGGCGGCGCGGCTGTCACCAACGCGTCGGCACCGGCCTTGTCCGGCTCTACCGCATGCTGGACACCCTCGGGTAGTCTGGTGTGGGCAGGCCTGACGCTGGCCTCGGCGTTCGACACGGTGCTGATCTACAACTCGACCCAGGCCAACAAGGCTGTGTCATCCCACAACTTCGGGCCACAAACAATCACTGCCGGTACGTTCACGCTCACGATGCCAGGCAACACTGCTGGCAACGCGCTTGTGCAACTGGCATAAGGAGCCGTCATGGCCACGATCAAACAGATAGTCGGCACGCGCACCTCGCTGGCCTACACCGGCCTGGCTGCGCTGGCCTCTGGCACTTACGTGCAGAATACCACGGCCTACGACTGCACGGCCAATCAGCCTATCGACGTGATCGTGGAAGTCGACGTGGCCACCACGAACACGCCGGCCGGTAACAAGCAGGTAGTCGCTTTCATCCAAGAGTCACTGGATGGCACGAACTACCGCAGCGGCCCGACCAGCGGCACGACCACGACCCGCGAGCCGAATCTGAAATTCCTTGGCGTGGTGCCGCTGACCACGGCGTCGACCACGGAGATCGCCACCTTCAGCATCGCGCAGGCGCTGGGTTATGTCCCGGCCAAGTTCTTCATCGTGCTGAAAAACGATCTAGGCGTCGCGCTGACTTCGGGCACCGCATGGACCAGTGAGATCAGCAGCACGGTGGCGTAATGGGCCGCCTTCTAGTTCCTCGCCGCTTCACGCAGCAGCCGTCGAATATCCCAGCTATCGACGGCGGCAATCCGCTTGCGCGGGGGCTAGTGTTCTACGCGCTGCCGGTGGGCGGCGTCATGATCGACCTGATGACCAATCTGATCGGCGCGCCGCTCGGTACTACCCCACCGATCATCCAAGGTACGCCGAGTGGCAAAGTGGCGAAGTATGCCGGTGGTGGTCCGACTGCCAGCTACTCATCGTTCGGCACCGGGGTGAAGGCACTTGATCTTGGCAGCGGCCCCGCCACGTATTTTTTCTACCTCTGGCAAGCACCAGGCGTAACGTGGGTCGGCGGTATCGCGGACAAGAGCGACGGCCAGTCTTCCGGTCTTGGTGGCAGCTCCGCAGGCTGGCAGATTTATGTGACAAACGATGGCTATCCTGCGTTCGATAAGTGCGGCAGTGATCCGCTCTACGCGAGATACAACTACCCGAACTTCCTGCCGCCTGGCCAGCCCTGCTCGCTGTGCATCACGTTCGACGGCACGCTGCCGGCCAGCTCATCCGACATCGTCGGCTATCTCAACGGGATCAACATCGGCATCGGCATCGGCCGCAACGGCACTGTGTCATCGATCACCGACGCAGCGTACCCTCTGTTCCTGGGCACCGCGAACAATGCGACCTCGGGCGGCGGCGCGGTGCCTTACACACCTGCGGCATCGAACAGCGCTGTCGAGTGCGCTGCGTTCTACAACCGTGTGCTGAACGCCACCGAGGTGCTGGCGCTGCACAATAACCACTATCAGGTTCTCAAGGCACCGTCGCGGGCCTACTACGCGCCGTCGCCGGACTTGACCCTGCCACTGGTGGGCGTCTCGATGACCTCATCCGTGGGTAACATGGTGCCGCCGCTCTCCGGCGTCGTGGCCACATCAGCCGCTGGCACCGTGGCACCTACTCTCACCCTGGCATTGACCGGCAACGCCTTGACCTCTGCTCCGGGCACCGTGGGCTTCGGCATCGGTTTCGGTCTAGTAGGTGTGGCCGCCACGTCGAGCGCTGGCACCATGATCGGCGGCTACCTGCTCACCGGCCAGTCGGCGGCCGCTACGCCTGGCGCTGTCGTGCCGTCACCATCAGTACTCTTGGCTGGCCAAGCCGCTACCGGCAGTGTGGGTACCGTGGCCCCTTCCCGCTCGGCCGTGCTGCCTGGTGTTTCGGCGGTGTCGGCTCCGGGCGTATTCCTTCCTACAAACGTGTTGTCAGTTACAGGCAATTCGAGCGCTACAGCCGAGGGCACCGTTACCCCTTCCCCATCCTATTCCCTACAAGGTGTTTCCGCAGCCAGCACGGCAGGGAGCATGGCGCACAGCCTGACGCTCGCCCTCACCGGAGCCGCGATCACTTCGGCGATAGGCGCTGTAGGACCAGGCGTTGCTGCACGTGCAGTTGGGGTATCGGCCGCTTCGGCTGCCGGCACCGCCGCGCCGTCGACGCGCTTGAATCCGCTCGCGGGCGACCTGGCAACTTTCCTCTATGGAAATCTTATTCCCACAGGTAAAGATGTCACGCTGCCAATCACTGGTTTTCGCATCCAGTCTGGTATAGGATACGTGCAATCGCATATGCGCCTAGACCAGATTCCAGTGTATGTTCGCACGACGACGCGAGCGCCTTTTATTCATCAACCGCTGGTCAGGATTTACTTCAGGTCAGAAGCCGTGGTGGCTTACGCGAGAACCATTAGGTCTCTTTCCTATCCAACGAGGTGAGCATCATGCCAGGCCCGACCATAGCAAACGTTACACCGATGCAGACTAACAGCAGCGGCCAACTTATCCCGAATCAATTCTTTGACGAACCCAGCGGCGAGTGGATCATTGTATCCACGGACCATCCATTACCAGGCAGCGGAGGCGGTGTGAGCGGATTACCTACCACGGGCGGCACAATGACTGGAGCGATCCAGTTCAATGGTGGCACGTTCCAATCGCCAGGTGTGGCGATGAATATTTTTGGTGACGGCAACGAGTGCGTCTTTGACCTGTATAACGCCAGCGGCACCGCGAATCAGCGACGGTGCATCGTGTACTTTGCTGGCAACAACTTCCACATATCGTTCGCCGATGATGCCCTGGGCGCGCTGATAGATGCGATCCAGATCACCGGCACATCAGCGGCCGTGACCGCCATCGCGCTCAACGGGCCTGTGACGGCTCCGTCATTCAGTGGCCACGGTGCGATCCAGACGATGGCTGCGGACGGCACTATCGACGCGGTATCGGTGCACATGGTGCGCGGCGAAGCGGCCCTGACAACAGGTTCTGTGACAATCACATTGACCGGTAACGCACAGTTCACCGATGCCACTACCTACCAAGTGTTCGTGACAGACGATACGGGCACCGCAGCAGCCGTCTCAGTGGTCAAGACAAACGGGAGCAGCTTCACTATCCATGGAACGGGCACAGACTCAGTATCGTGGATGGCAATGGGCAACTAAATAGTTGCATACAGTATGGAAACAATGCTAATCTTACGGCAAGTTTACGGGCTTACTTTGGAGAAAAATATGCCATATCGCCGCCGCCCTATGACCAGCCAGGAAGAGGCTAAGCCAAGCATCATCGACACGCGGTTGCCGCTGTCTTGGATCATCAGCTCCATCTGTGCCGTCATGGTGGTGATGATTGGGATAGCGGTACAGTTCAACAATACGTCCACGTCGATGAATGCCAAGCTGGACACGCTTCTAGGAAGTTTTGCCGAGCAGAAGACGCTCAATGAAAAGCGGGATACCAAGTACGACCTACTAAAAGAAAACATGGACAAGGACCAGCGCATCCTTGACGCCCATGATCTCAGGTTGACCAACGTGGAGCGGGCGCTGGCCACTCCAGCCAAAGGACGATAATGACCGCCACGACTAAAGAGCATCTGCGGATGCTGCAATGGGTAGCAATCTCTTTCACGTTTTACCTGGCTGCGATCTTGTTCAAGACTTACGGTGCCGATGCCGAAGTGCAGATCGTGGCAATGAAGCTGGGCCACATCACCATCGCCGCGTTCGTCGGCTACTGGATCGACCGCACCGCCTTCCGCACCCGGATCACCGTCTCATCCCACCCGCTTGAAAGCGTTCGCCGCGCCATCATCATCGCCTCGGCCATGCTGGCTATCGCCCTGGGGCTGTAATGCACCGCGCCATGGTAGGGGCGTGGCTGCTCATCCTGGCCACGCTCTATTCCTGCACCAACGTCCATGCAGCCGATCCAGCGCTGCAGTACCGTTCAACCCTAGTCCGCGAAGCCCAGGCCGTTTATGGTCTAGGTGCGCCTGTGCCTATGTTGGCTGGCCAGATTCGTCAAGAGTCCGGCTGGCGCGCAGGCGTGACGGCGTGGGACAACGGCCGGGGCCTGGCGCAATTCATGGATGCTACTGCACAACAAGTTGCTAGAAGTTACCCTGAGCTGGGCAAGCCTGATCCGTACAATCCACGCTGGGCGATCCGCGCCTTGGTGCGCTACGACCTGTGGATTTATGATCGGGTGAAGGGTGATACGCCGTGCCAGCGGTGGGCGGCGGCGCTGAAGGGATATAATGCCGGCGTCGGGTTCGTTCAAAAGGCGCAGCGCAGGTCGGCCGAGCCTGGCATTTGGTTCAACTACACCGAGGACATCAACGCTGGCCAGACGGCCAAGAACTTCGTGTACTCGCGTTCGTATCCACGCTGGATACTGTTCAAGCATCAGCCGCTCTATACCACTTGGGGCACCGTTGTATGCCAAGGAGTAGCACCATGAAAGCATTCTATATCCTGCTGGCCATCGTCCTTGTGTTCGGTGGCGGCTTTGTATCAGGCGACCATGTTGGTTCCAACGCCCAACTGGTCAAGACCCAAGCGGAAAAGCTGGCTACCGCGAACGGGAACATCAAAGCGTTGAGTGAGGCTGCGGCGCAGGTGAAAGCCACCGTGATTGCAGACCAGGCTAAAGCACGAAAGGCGACGGCAGATCATGAAACGGCTCTCTCAGCTCTTCAACAAAAGTATGATGTTCTTGTGGCTCAGCGCAAGTCTGCTGGCGGGTTGCGCGACTCCCACGGCATCTGTCATCCCGCTGCCCCAGGCACCAAAGCCGCAAGCACCAGCGGACCTGATGCTCCCAGCACCGGCACCGTCCAGCTTTCTGACGGAGTTACAGAGCATCTTTATGCCATGACCAAGCGGGCCGATATGCTGGCAGAACAGCTTCGCGGCCTGCAAGGGTGGGTAAAGGCAAACGGGTTCTACGGTGATCCTGATGTAAAGGCACAAGTGGACAAGGTGGAGTTAGGCTTACAGGTTGCACGCGCCGAGATCGACGCGCAGATCATTGAACTTATGGAGGGTAATCATGGCACTGACATTCGATAAACTGCAGGAGCTGAAGATATTGGCCAACAGCGGCCAGATCACAATCGACACCGCGATGGACCGGCTGTACCTTTTGTTCCAGCAAGAGGTGGCGGCCACTTACGAAAAGATGCAAGCCACTATCCCGGTACTGGAAAATCCGTTATAGTGCAACTGTCTCCTTGCTGTTTGTCTCCGAGTCGGCCCGCGATCTGTGATGGAATCGCGGGCCTCTTTTTATCTACATCAGCTCGCCACAGCCTATGCACCGCTCATTGCCGGACTTGTCGTAGTACGATTGGCCATGCTCGCAGTACAGCGCCTCCGGCTCACGCCTCTCGAATAACTTCCCAAGCCGTTGCCAGATAGACGTAGGTTGCGTGTTCAGGAGCTTCCGGGCTGCCTTGCTGACCGAAGGGTCCAGCGCTACTTCGATGTGCCACTGGATCAAGCGCTCGACGGTGCGGCGGGGGTCTTCCGAGGTTAAGGTAATGCCGGCGATAGCGCAGTAGTCGATCACCGCCTCCTTCCATGGATCACCTCGGCGCGTCGCCATCTTCGGCAAATTCTCCTTCTGCCATTCGAGTATGCATGCCGCGCAGTTGCCGTGGTGCAATGGGTTAAAGCCAGCCTGGCCACAGATGTGGAGTGGAGGTATGGCATTAGCGGCCATGATGGTACTCCACAAACTCTTGTGCGCCAGCCACATAGAGCGGGTGCTTCGGCGAGCCGTCCTTGTTCGTGCCCAGGCACCACATCGTCGTCCCGGCCCGCTTGCACAGGTCGCAGAACCACTTCACCATGTCCGGGTCGACGCGCTCGCCCCACGTGCCCCAGGCCACAACCACATGGCGATTGCCGGCGACAATCTGGGACAGGTAAGTCTTGTTGTCGGCACCGACTGGCCTGCCGTGGATCAGCAGATCGTGCGGCCGCGTAGCGCGGTAGGCGAACAGGTTTGCCACCACGACCCGTTCATGGCCACGATTCTCGGCAAAGCTGACGACGCGCCGGATGGTCGGGTCATCCGTATCGGCGTCGGCCGTCGACGGGTTGAGCATCACCCAGATGTCGGTGGTGTTGGAGGGTGTTGGCTCCGGCCCACGTGTCAAGAGATATCGGTACAACCCGTCTTCGCTGATGACTGCGCTCATGGCATCACCTCCCAAAGCTTTATGGCAATGCCGATGAGACATACGGCAGCGCCGACCAACATACCACCCGCTGCGTAGTACGCAGGCGTGTCGTAGCCGCCTTCAATGGCTACCGACGCACCCCAGCGGAACAGGACGAACAAAACAAAACCGATGGCTGTCATGTGGCACCCATTTGATGCAGCAGCGCCTTGATGTCGGCCGACAGATTCGGGTGGGTGTGGCGGCAGGAATCAGCATAGGCGGCGAGCGCCCTGCGTGCATGAAAGTCGTTGTCGATGTTCAGCACGAAGTAGCGCTGGCCATGGTGTCGGCCGCCAGGCAGATCGCTGCCGTCGACACGAGTGACCTTGTACTTGTTGTAGATACCCTGCTCTTCCTGCGGCAGGTCCGGGTTTTTATCAGGGAAAACTTGTGCGTCGGAACTCATGATGTTGCGCCTCCAATGGCTGTAACGTTTGCGGGTAGAGAGTCTGGCACAAGTGCCAGGTCGCCGCCGAGTCGTGTTGCGTCAATTCGCCAGCATCGGGTTTGCCCCTTTGCCAGCACCGTATCTGCCCCAAGAACTTTCTGTGTGTTCTTGTGGGTCAAGATTCCTTGCTGCTCCAGCTCCTGCTCCATTTTGCGGAAGCTGGTCTTGATCTCAGTGCAGTGGTCCAATATCGCGCTGCGGGCCACGTAGATCAGTTTGTTATCCATGTCATGCCGGATCAACAGCGCGTTCGTCGGACGCTGCACCACGTTGTCCACGTTCATCGCGGACTTCGATGAGAGGGTCAAGGTGTCACGCACGTGGCCGTTCAAGAACTCAACCAGCAAGTCCTTGGCCGACGACGAACTATCGTTGACGTGGACACGCTGCTGGACCATGTGGTCGACCATCCATGCTAAGTCTTCCTCGACTGGAAAGTCCAGTATGCCCATGCCCTTGGCGATCAAGCCTGCGGTGTAGGCGGCGGCCACCACGGCCGACCAGTAGCGCTCGGCCGACGCGTTGTTCGAGTTGAGCATGCGGTCGACCTTGGCCACGTTCTTGATGTAGCCGCTCACCATGGTCTTGTAGTTCTGCACCACGGCCTTCATCATCAGCGGCCCGACATGGCCATAGTTCTGATTCAGGGCGCGCAGCAGCCGGTCTGCCTTTTCCTTGCCGGCAGGGCTGGCGTCGATGTCGCCGAACTCGACGCCGACCAGCCGCATCAAATGTGGGTTCACGTCCTTACCGCTCGACATGATGCGGCTCATGTCATCGGTATTCGCTGTGGCCAGTACCAAGGTCTGCCATTCCACGGCCTTGTCCTTGATCTCGGCAGCGGCCGTCATGCGCACCTTGCCAGTGCCCTGGGAGACGTTCAACAAGAAGCGCCGCAGGGCGTCCGGCTCGCGCTCGGTGATGTCATCCCACAACAGCGGCAGGTTGCAGTAGGTGCCGAGGATACTGTACAACGCGTTGATCGTTGTGCCGTCATTGTTGCCGTTGATGACCATACCTTCGGGCTTACCCCACAACGACGCGCACGCCTTGAGGCACGTGGTCTTGCCGCGCCCGGACGGACCGCTGGCCGTCAGCAGCGCGCCCTTGTTGCCGGTGTCGTTCATGTGGAACAGCGGCGCGCCGAGGGCGGCGTAGATGAAGAACCGATGGCCTTCCATGCCTGGCTGCTTGTAGAAGTTCATGGCCTGCTGCCAGCCGCCGAGCGATCCGGCCGAGGTGATGGAGTCCTTGGTCGCGGTACGGATAGCGTTGCTCGGGATGTGCGGGCTGGTCTTCCCGTCGCGGTGTATCACGTGTTGGCCAAGCACGAAGACGCCATGGTTCTCATGCCAGCCAAGGCGTTCGTACAGCTTCTCGCGGTCGGCCGCAGCGGCGAGGATTTGCAGGTATGCGCTCATATAAAGTTGCGACGCCTTTCCTTGATCTTGTGTGAGGTGAACACCCTTGGACATCAGGTGCGCCGTGAGCTTGCGAGTGTCGGAGATCATCTGCTGCGAGATGTCGAGGTCCACGATACCGACACGCGGGATGTCGACGCGCCACATACTGCGCTCATCGACCTGCTGCTCGTGGCCATTCTGCCGGAGGATTTTAATCGGGAACAGATCGTAGGGGCAGACCACCTCGAAGATCGGATCGCCGTTATCTGTCTCCGTGGCGATGACTACGCCGCCACCTCTCTTACGGCTGTATTTTTCCGGGGGCGGCGGTACTTTAAAGACTTGAACCTCTCCGTCCTCGTCGACAATCGATACGATTGCCGGTGCGGCTTCTTTAACCTGACGACCAAGCTGCGCCGGAGACGTAATCTTTTCCCACGATGGGCAAGCTTCGCACGTGAGAGGATTCTCTGCATGGAAATGCGAGCACGCCGTAGGGCCGGTTCGCCAGTTCTCAATCTTCTGCTCAGTCGCCGCCTCATCATAACCATTGTAGCCATCCGAAATCGACCGATAAGCGAGGCGCGGGTTCTCGCAGAACTTAACGATGCCGAGACCGGCGCGCCATAATTGCTCGCCGACTCCAGCGCCACGGCAAGCCATCTGCGCACCCAGTTGTTCGCAAGAAAACGCGATACGGTCAAAGTTAAGCGGTTCATTCTGGTAACTCCCTAGATTGCTGTCCATGTCTTCCAGCGCTACCGGCGCACCATCCATGGCGGGTCCGGCCGCTGCACGCGCTACGCTCGGGGCGTGCGTCGCATTGACATTGATGCTGTTCTGGTTCTTGTAATCGATCAAGATGTCGGCGATGCGGTCGAAGTCATACGGACCGTTCGACAGCGTGATGAGCGACACAGGATGATCGCGCTTGAAGTTGAAGCCACCGAGACAGCGTAGCACGCGGGCCTGGTCTGAAGTCAGGCTGCGGTCAGCCTTGAAGCGTTCATGGATACAGATCGCCTTGAAGATGTCAGCCACTGGACGCCAGGTCGACGTGGCTACCTCTTGCGCCAGCGGCCAGTACGCATGAATGCCGCCGCCGCTGTCGATGACCATCGGCTTGGGCAAACCGACCAAGGTGCAGAACTCACGCAGTGCGGTCAGTGCGTCGACTTTCGAGTTGAACTTCGCGTCGTCTTCCGGGTCAACATCAAGGTCGAGGAAGAACGACTTGATGTTGAGGGTGTTGGTCTGTGTGCGGGTGCGCCACTTGCCGACGATCTCGCCGGCCGGATTCTTCCACGTGTCGTCCCAGACTTTCTTCTCTTTGTAGGTGGACAGCGCGTAATACGCTTGCTTCCCTGAATACGTCAGCGCGGTGACGTGCTGTACTGCCGAGGGTATATTTGAATGGCATGTGTTGAGCCATCCCTTGCCGCCCGCGTTCGGCGTTGCCGTTACCACGTACCCGGACTGGGGTAGCAGTAACGTTAGAAACTCTTGTGCTGTCATTGGATGCCCCCGTGGGTCGACCTGATGGAACTCCCTTGGTCATTCTAAGAGAGGGGTACTGGTGTTACGCAGGGCGAGGCGCAGGCTTGTATTTCTCAATGAGTTGCACGACAAGTTCAACCCGTGCTTCGGTGGTGCCGAGCAGCGGAAATTCTTTACCTTTGCGCGCCTTGCGCAGCAGAGCCAGGAGGCGCTTCAACTTCAGCACCTTGTCGGCGTCGCGGGGTTCGCTCTCGCCATACATCCAACGGTAGATCGTCGGTTCGGCCACGTGAAGCAGCTCGGCCACGGCGACCACTGGCACGTTGCTTTCGATGACCAGCTCGCCCAGGGCTGGGCCAAGCAGTTCGGGATTGCTCAAACGCGCTGCTTTGATTTGTGCTACTTTTTCGGCGTTGATGATGCGGCCCATTATGGACTCCTGTTATGAGGGAAAAGAGGGGAGCGCTCGGCTCCCCCCAGTGCAACTATAACCCGATTATTCCGGGTCGTCACTGCCCCAGTTATCCATCAGGCTGGCCAGACCGGCCGGTACGTCGCCGCCCTCTATGACAGCAGGGCTGGCGGTCGGTGTGGCGGCCGCTGCCTTTGGTGCCGTTTTAGCAACTACGGTCTTGGCTGCCGGTGCCGC
>Ga0210402_10000242_pt1 | contig 62472 bp, 58 predicted proteins | sample IncBWC7MmetaG_FD_161055 | JGI IMG/M metagenome (GOLD analysis project Ga0210402, IMG submission 161055) | Forest soil microbial communities from Barre Woods Harvard Forest LTER site, Petersham, Massachusetts, United States - Inc-BW-C-7-M | ecosystem: Environmental > Terrestrial > Soil >... | reverse complement strand
CCTCGGTGCCGTACGTGCGAAAGGGTCGGATTCCCGAAGGGAGAACACGACCGGCCGCCGGGAGGGCGGCCAGCAAGAGAAGCAATACGGCACGGCGAGCGGGCATCGGACAGGATGATGGTAGCGCCGATTTGCCGGAGCGTTACGATGTATGGAGGAAGGTATTGCAATGAATGGCATGAAGACAGCGATTGCGATCGACGAGGACGCCATCACCCGCTTCTGTCGAAAGTGGCAGATCGCGGAGCTCAGCCTCTTCGGCTCGGTGCTCCGACCCGAGGAATTTCGAGAGGACAGCGATGTCGACGTGATGGTGACTTTCGAGACGGACGCTCGGTGGACGCTGTTTGATTTCGTCGATATGCAGGACGAGCTGACGCAAATCTTCGGGCGAAAAGCGGACCTGCTGTCGATGCGCGCTCTCAAGAATCCGCTACGCCGCCGCGCAATCCTCTCTACGGCAAGAGTGTTGTATGCCGCGTAGGAACCGTGGCGACGCCTCGTATCTCGCGGACATGCTTTCGTTCGCGCAGGAGGTTCTTACCTTCACGAAAGGACGTTCACGCTCAGACTACGACACCGATGCCGTGTTGCGGCGCGCAGTGGAGCGCGCAACGGAGTTAATCGGAGAGGCAGCAAGCAATGTTTCTGATTCGACGCGTGCCGCGCATCCGGAAATCCCGTGGCGAAAAATCGTTGGCCAACGTCACGTTCTGATCCACGACTACGGAGACGTCGACGACGACCTCGTCTGGAATCTGGTCGAGCTCGAGATTCCGACGCTCGTCTCGATCCTTGATCGGATTGTCCGGGAGGATCTCGCGGAATAACGCGGCGCAGGACATGGGACATTGATGATGGTGGTGGCGTGTCGCACCGCGGCCTCGCCGGTGTTCTGTTCAACGGCTACTGTTCCAATTCGCGCGAAGTTTCGTCCAGGCGTCCCACTTCCGTTGGTCGTCCTGAGCCTCGAGATCGTCACGCCGCTCGAACGGTGACCCGTTGCAGGCCTCGTCGAATTCGAGCAGCGACATCGCTGCCTTGAACGCGTCCGATGGTGAGAGGGGATTTCGCCGCATTTCCTTCAACTCGCGCGCCGTCACAGCGGCATGATTTTCCGACCATCGGCGAATGTCCGAAGGATCCATGAGTCAAGGATTGTACCGAAACGATACGATACCGCCATGCGCAGAGCACTCATCACCGGCATCCTCCCCGTTTTCCTCACCGCCACCCTCCACGCCCAATGCGCCGACGTGACCAACATCGTCGGTCAGCTCGACGGCGCGCGGATGAAGCAGACCGTGGAGAAGCTCGTGTCGTTCGGCACGCGGCACACGCTCTCCGACACGACCTCGGATACGCGCGGCATCGGCGCCGCGCGGCGATGGATCTTCGATGAGCTGACGCGCGTCGCCGCCGCCAGCAACGGCCATATGACCGTGGCGTATCAGTCGTCGATGCAACAGGCACAGCGGACGAACAACGTGCCCGTGGAGATGATCAATGTGGTGGCCACGATTCGCGGGACGACCGATCCCGATCGAATCTATATCGCCACCGGTCACTACGACTCGATGAATTCCGACATCATGAACTCCACGCTCGATGCTCCCGGCGCGGACGACGATGCCTCGGGTGTGGCGGTGATCATGGATCTGGCGCGCGTCCTTTCCCAGCATCCGCTCGATGCCACGGTGATGCTCGTAGCCGTACAGGGCGAGGAGCAGGGACTCCTCGGCTCGCGCGGCCTGGCCGAGGAGGCCGTGGCGAAGAAGTGGAACGTGGAGGGGATGATCACCAATGACATCGTCGGCGGAACGGTTGGAGGCGAGGGTGATATCGACAATCGAACCATCCGCATCTTCTCGGCGAACACGAAGGGAGCCGGAGATGGAACGTCGCGGCACTGGGCGCGCTTCGTCCGCGACGGCGTCCGGCTCTACCTGCCGCACGTCAAGCCGCGGCTGATCTATCGTCTCGACCGCTTCGGCCGCGGCGGCGATCACGCGCCGTTCTTCGAGAGAGGCTTCCCGGCCATTCGCTTCACACAGGCCAACGAAGACTACAAACGCGAGCACCAGACCGTGCGCACGGAGAACGGAATTCAGTACGGCGACCTGCCCGAATTCGTCTCCGGCGATTACATGCGCCTCGTGGCCTCGGTCAACGCCGTCGCGCTCGTCACCGGCGCCTGCGCACCCGCCGCGCCGAAGAACGTGAAGGCCGGCGGCGCGGTCACGAACGACACCACGCTGAGCTGGGACATGGGAACGGATGCCGACCTCGCCGGCTACGAGATCGTCGTCCGCGAAACGACGTCCGATGAGTGGGAGAAGGTGATTCCGGTCGGGAAAGTGGCTCGCTACACGTTCAAGGACTTCACGATCGACAACGTGTTCATGGGCGTGCGTGCCGTCGACAAGGATGGGAACCGTTCGCCGGTGCGGACGCCGGAGGAGAGGCTGGTGGAACCTGCGCGGAGCGCGGCACCGGCGCCACCGGCGAAGTAGGCCGGAGCGCTCCCCCTCGACTTTGCGCGGTAGAAGGTTTTGGCGACACCGTCGGCGGAGCCTTGGGCAACCAACGCCGCCGGCCGTGCCGGCTACTCTTTCTTGATCGACAGCCTGGGAGACTGCGATTCGACAAGCACGCGGGCGGTGTCGGTGGGCGCGTGGCTCCGGCGTTTCTGGATGGGGAGCCTGGTGTAGACCTGCGTGGAGAGGATCGAGGCGTGGCCTAGGATCTCCTGAATGTCGCGGATGTCGGCGCCGGAGGAGACCAGCATCGCCGCCATCGTGTGGCGCAGAGAGTGCGGCGTGATGTGGCGCTTGATCTCGGCCAGACGGACGTGCTTCTTGAAAATGTTCTCGATCGAATAGATCGTCAGGCGCGTTCCGGAGCGGCCGACGAAAAGCGCGTCGGTGTTCAGGCTGCGCTCGGAGCGCATCTCGAGGTAGTTCATCAGCGACTCGATGACGACGTGCGAGGTGATCGTCACGGTCCGGCCGCGCGTGGCACGGCCGATGATGTGGATCTGGCTGTTCTCCATGCCGACGTCGGAAACGTTCAACGCCACCAGCTCGCCGATGCGGATACCGGTGGAAAAGAGGAGCTCGAGGATGACGTTGTCGCGCACCGCGCAGAAGTAGCGGTTCCGTCCGCCGGCGGAGTGGTCGCGCGTTCCAGAGAGTGCGCCGATCTGATCCTTCGGCGCGGCCAGCAGGGCGCGCACCTCGCGCGACGAAAGCACCGTCGGCACGCGGTTCTCGACCGGCTTGCGGATCTTCAGCTTCCGCGCGGGCGATTCACTGAAGACGCCCTTTTCCTCGAGATAGCGGAAGAAGACTTTGAGCGCGGCCACTTTGCGCCGGATCGACGTATCGCGATACGGGCCCGTGCCGAGCTTGTCGAGATACTGCTCGAGATGCTCGGCGGTGATGTCGAGCATCTGCGCGCCATCGACATGCACGTGGAACTGGCTGAGATCCGACTGGTACGCACGAATGGTACGGTCGGATAGATTGCGCACAGCTTGTCCATGCTGCAGAAAATCGGCGATCGCTTCTTGCACGTTCATCATTACGCTCGCGTCAGAATAGTTTTATTGCTGGTTGGGGGGACTGCGGGCAGTGTAGTTGGGGATGATTGATTGTCAAGAATTATTTGCCCGATCGCGTTATGCTGTAAACGCATGAAGACAGCGGGTTTGGGGGACGACGAAGGCGGGATTGTAAACGCCTCGTTGACACCGGCGTGAAAGGCCAGAAGCTCTTCGTTCGCCCGATCGAGGCCGCGGATGCAGCCGCCATCCGGGCGTTCGCTGCACAACATGGAGGCTCGTCCGAAGTCCACTCCGGTCTTGTGGGCAAGCTGGTCGGCGATCTCGCCGCGGTTCTTTCGATGGAGGTCGAGAGCAGCGCGGTTCGCCTGCTCGATCTCGTCGTTGCCGAAGAGTTGCGGCGCAAACGCATCGGACGCGTCATGCTGAACGAGCTCGCGGCGCTGGCGGCGAAGCTGGAACGGGCGTGGCTCATAGCCGATGTCGCGCACGCCGGGTTCCTGCGGCGCGTCGGGTTCATCGAAGAAGACGGCATGATGAAGCGGAGGGTGTGATGGAAGGTAGAAGGCAGAAGGCAGAAGGCAGAAGTGAGAGTCGGGGTTGGCTACTTCTGCCTTCTGCCTTCTGCCTTCTGCTTTTCATCGCTTGCTCCCACCCCGCCCCCACTGCCGTCCCGCTCCCTCCTCCGCCTGCTCCGGCGCAGGCGCCGGTCGAAGTTGTCGAGCCGGTGAAGCAGCCGACGCTCGATGACGTGCGCCTGTTCCGGATGAACAATCAGCTCGATCTCTACGAGAGCGGGTTGAAAACTCTGGCGCAATCGGCGGACGCACAGACGAAGGGACGTGCGCTGGCGCTCCTTGCTCTTTCTTACATCGATCAGAAACGGACGGGAGATGCGCTCGCCGCTCTCGGTCCGGCGGCGGATGCCGATGCGCTTGCGGCGCCGTGGCTTCGGCTGCGGGTTCTCGACATCGACGTCGCCGCCGGTACGTGGGCCGGCGCCATCACCGTCGCCAATCGGATCATCCAGGACACGCCGGCCAATTCCGCCGCCACCATCGCCCGGCTTCGCCTTCCGGCGCTCTACGCGGCCGGGGGCGATCGCGCAAACACCGACGCCGCGTTCCAGGCCGCGAACGCCATCGCCATCGATGTGCTGACCGAGGAGGATTTCGTCTGGCTGGCGAAAGCGCTGGCGAAGGGCGGACGGATGGACCTGGCGACGCCGCTGCGGATGCGGATGCTCACCGAGTTCACGCAGGGCCGCTTCACCGAGGATACGTACGATCATGTGGCCCAGGCCACACCGTCGCCGCTCGACGCGCTCTCGTTCGACGACGAGTTGCACATCGCCCAGCAACTCGGCCGGAACGATCGTTACGGCCGCGCGTTCGATCTGCTCGCGAGAATCGCCAGGCGTTTCCCGAAAGAATCGGCGAGATCGAGCGCGTATCGCGCGGTGCGTCTGCACGCGCTTTTCAACGCGCGCCGCTACACCGATCTGCTCGCCGAGACCGGCCGTGTGAAGCTCGCCGAGCCGCCGCTCATCCTCACGCGCGCCCGCGCTGCCTGGCGCGCCAATCAGCCGAAAGTCTTCCTGGCCGGACTGAATCGGATCGAAAAGAAGTTCCCGTCAAGCGGCGAGGCCAATGAGGCCAGAATCCTGCGGGCGAAGTACTACGTCACGGATGACGTGAAGTATGGCCTGGCCATCGCCAACCTCGAAAAAGCCACGGCGGCCGGCGCGGCCGGCACCGAGGGGGAGAACATCTGGACGCTGGGCTGGACGTATTTTCGAGCCGGCCGGTATGACGATGCCCTGAACGTCTTCGCCCGCTACGCAAAGCAGTTCCCCGACGGCGACTACCTGTCGAACTCCCTCTTCTGGGCCGCGAAGATCCACGAGCGCCGCGGCAATCTCCAGGCCCGCGATGCGGCGCTGCACGAGCTCGAGGCCGCCTATCCCTACAGCTACTTCAGCTATCGGGCACGCGCGATCATCGGCGAGCCGATCCTGGCGCCGAACGAGGTCGCCAATGGCAACGCCTTTCCTGATGTCGACGCCCAACTCGCATCCGTACACGAGCCGCGCCTAGACTCCGTCCGCGAGCTGGCCTGGCTCGGCCTCTACCGCGAAGCAACACGCGAGATGAAGTCCGTCGCCGCCGCCTACCCCGCCAACCTCGGCATGCAGTTCATGCTGGCCAATCTCTACGTGCAGGGCGGCGAGCCGTTCTCCGCGAATAACGTGCTGCAGCGGAAGTTCCGCCAGTTCGTCCGCCACGGCGGCACCGGCGTGCCGCATCGCTTCTGGGAGATCCTCTTCCCGCTCAATTACTGGGACACCATCAAAACAGAAGCGGAGCAACGTCAGATCGATCCGTATCTCATCGCCTCGATCATCCGTCAGGAGAGCGGCTTCGAGCCGTCGACCGTTTCGAACGCCGACGCCGTCGGCATCATGCAGATCATGCCCGCGGAAGCGGCCAGCATCGCCACGCGCGCGGGCCTTCCGCCGCCCACGCGCGAGCAGCTCTTCGATCCGAAGTTGAACATCGCCGTCGGCGTCGCCGAGTACGCGCAGAAACGCGCCGCCGAGCAGGGCAACACCACGCTCGCCATCGCCGCGTATAACGCGGGTGAAGATGCCGTTGGCAAATGGATTGCTCAACAGCCGGTCGATGATGAGGACTTGTTTGTCGAATCGATTCCGTACGCGGAAACCAGGCTCTATGTAAAGACCGTCAGCCGGAACCGATTCGAGTATCGGCGGATTTATGAGGCAACAACAAAGCCGTAGACCACTTCTTCAAACTCTCATTCTCACACTCCTCCTCGCCGCAATCGCCGGCGCGGCTCCCACACGACTCGTCGTGAGCCGCGATTCCAGGCCGCCCGACGAAATCAAAGGTATCGTCGATCTGACGATCCTCCCCGACTTCGATGACGCGCGCGTCACGGTGACCGTCGATGGGCAAACGATCGCTGAAGGCTTGCGAGCGCCGTGGCGCATTCCGATCGACTTCGGCCCCCAACCCGTCGAGCACAAGATCGTCATCACCGCACTCGGCGCCGATCACAAGCGCGTGCAGTGGCAGACGACGATCAACAAAGGGCATCAGACCCTGAGCGTGAAGATCGAGCCGGTCGACGCCGCGAAGCGCATTTTCGAGGCGAACGTAACGGCACCCGGCGAAGACCCGGTCACCAGCGTTTCCGTTTGGGATGACGGAAAGCCCATCGCCTCGGCGGATGCCCCTCCGTATCGCTTCACCATTCCCGCGGAGCACTACCTCAAACAAACGGTTCAGGTGACCGTACGAACGAAGTCGGGCGGCGAGGCCGCCGATTTCTGGTCCGCCGCGGGAGACGTGAAGAATGAGTCGATCGAAGTCCGCACCGTGCCGCTCTTCGTGTCCGTGGTCGACAACAGCGGGACCGCGCGCGACGACGTCGATCAGGCGCTCTTCAAGGTGGTCGATAACGGCACGGAGGGGAGGATTCTGCAGATCGGCAAGGCGTTCGATCAGCCGATCTCCATCGCTCTGCTGCTCGACGCGTCGAACAGCATGACCTACGAGATGCCGCGGGCGACGAGAGCGGCTATCAACTTCGTCGAGCGCACTCTGAAGCCCGGCGACCGCTGCGCCGTGTACTCCGTGAAATCGTCCCCGCGCCGGGAGGTGGAGTTGACCAGCGACCACGCCAGGCTGGAGAAGGTCATCAGGGAGATCCGGCCCAGCGGATTCACGGCGCTTTACGATGCCGTGGCCAGCGCCGAGAGGGAACTTCGCGACGAGAAAAACCGCCGCGCCATCGTCATCCTCACCGACGGCGGCGACACGTCGTCCATCGCCTCATTCGATGAGATCGACCGCCTGACGAAGGAAGCCGGCGTTCCGCTCTACATCATCACCTACGACACCGGCGTCAGCGACGACGAGTCGCGGGACGTGAACCGTCTCCAATACCTGGCCACCGAGACCGGCGGTTTCCTCGTCACCGCCTCGGCCCAAAACCTCCAGGACCGTTACTCCGAAATCGAAAAGGACCTCCGCGCCCAATACGCCATCACCTACCAGATCACCGACCTGGCCCGCCACAATCAATGGCGAAAAGTGAACGTGATGCTGAAGTCGAAGCAATTGACGGCCAGAACGATCAGAGGGTACTTCGCGCCGTAGGCGCAAGCAGGAGCGCTCGCTGCGCCGGAGCGCTGGCGTCTCGCCGCTGAGACGTCACGACACGTGAACCTGAATGAGTTCACCTGGTGAAACAGATGCAATCGCTGAACGGATTGCGTCGATTGCCTTATTGATTTCGCGGAAACGCAGACTTGCCGTAAGGATCACAACGACACCTATATCGAATCGGGCCAGATTCTGCTGGAACTGCAATCTGCGGTCAGCGGTTAGGAGCACGTCGAAATTGGCTTGTGCCCGACCGAGTAGTTCACCGTTCGCAAAACTGGTCCAAGCTTCTTCCTGAACGGTCCGAACAAAGCAACCGGGCAACTCGCGCCGGAGTTTTCGTGGCAGGTTCTCGTCGAGCAGGATGCGTCTCAAGCAATGCGCGCCAGCAGCGCCCGCCCCGCCTCTTCGAGAAAGGCGATTGCCTGTTCGCGTGAGACGCTTGGAAAGTCGTCGAGAAACTCCTCGATCGTTTCGCCGCCCTCCAGATAATCAAGCAGGGCTTGCGCCGGCACGCGTGTGCCTACAAAGACAGGCGTTCCACTAACGATCTCGGGGACGGAATGCACGATTTGTTTCGGATCCATAGCCAGGGAGTAGCATACCGCGTTCCGCCTATGGATCAACGCCCGACTGGCGCTTTCCGACGACGAGCACCGTCCCCAACGTATCCCCGTCAGTCGTTGAGAATCGACCGATCAGAGATGCCCCAGCCTCAGTAGTGATTCGACTCACAACCCGCTCGTCGTACGCGTTCACCTGCATCCATGACGGCCGGTGAATGTCGTGCGGCAGGACCCGGTGCACGACGCGCGACGCGCGACGCATGCGGGCGAGACGCTGAAGGCCGCCGCCGTGCGGCTCTAACGTAAGCTGAATCGCGGCAACGCCTCCGGGAGCGAGTAGGCGCAGGAGAGTACGAATGAGACCGTAGGCTTCTGCCGGATGGATGTGCTGAAACGTCAGGAGCGAACAGACGAAATCAAACCGATCGTCGAGCAGTCCAGTCAGTTCGCCAGTCTCGATGAAGGTGACGTTGGACAGTCCGGCTTCGTGCACATTCCGCCGTGCGTGTTCGAGGATCGTCGGCGCGATATCGCAGGCGACTACTCCCGCCGCGCGGCGCGCCAGAGGGAGGGTGAGACGGCCGGCGCCGCACCCGAAGTCGAGCACGGCCGCCAGCGGAGGGTCGCGGCCGAGAATGGAGGCGATCGCGGCGAGCAACAAGACGATGTCTTCCTCACCCGTCTTGAGGAAGTCGGCGTCGCGCACCCCCTCATCGGTGAGCACGGGAAAGTACGGCTCACGCCGCGCGAGATCCTCCCAGTCCCCAGCAGTGCGGTCTTTCACATTTCGCAGGATACTCGGCGGCGAGATTTATGTTTTCGCATGCAACGTGCAATCCTCAACCGAACGAAAGGAAGGAACGAACATGCCTCAACTGAACGCCTATCTCTCTTTCAACGGAAACTGTGCCGAGGCCATGCGCTTCTACGAGCGCACGCTGGGCGGCAAGCTGGAAATGCTTACCTTCGCGCAGACTCCCAACGCGGACCAGACGCCGGCCGCAGATGCGGACAGGATCATGCACGCCTACCTCGTCCTCGACGGCGGCCATGGACTCATGGCCGCCGACGCACCAAGCAACATGACGTACGAGCCGATGAAGGGATGCGCCTTGGCGCTCTCTTACGAGACGGCGGAGGAGGGCAGGCGGATCTTCGATGCGTTCGGGGAAGGCGGCAAAGTGACGATGCCGTTCGAGCCGACGTTCTGGGCTGAAGGCTTCGGCATGGTGGACGACCGTTTCGGGACGCACTGGATCATCAACGGCGGCATGAAACCGATGTAAGGAAGGGAGAGACGATGATGCGTTACGGGATTGCGCAGCACCGCGCAACCCCGAGACCCGCTACGCCAGAGCCGCCTGCTGAACAGCGGTCAATACACGCGCCATCGCCCGGTCGATCGGTTCCATGGCGCTGTCGTCAAGCCGTTCGTCGAGCGCGTCGTCGTGCATCGGATGGATGACCGCGCCGACGTCGAGAGACGGTTCGCTGATTCCGAGATCTTTCAGACAAGCATCGAGACGTGCGCGCAGCGTCCATTCGTCCGCTCCGCCGCATCCGATGTGCAGCAGATGGAAGAGCGCTTTCTGCATCGGCGTAGACGCGACTTGCTCCGTTCCGCCGCGGTACCACGCCACGACGTCACCCAGAGGCACGACCGTGCTCACTCCCGCGGCGAAGGGGGCGGCGTCGAAGGTGAGCTCGTTCACGCGAAACTCGCCGCCGCTGACGGTGATGGCGGCACTGAACGAGCCGGGAACGGCGATGTTGAACAGCAGACAGGCGTCGTAGAAGAAGAGCTCGACAAAGGAAGGAACGTCGCGCGGCGCGAGGTGCCCGTTCTCATCGATCACTGTTAGGTCTATGCGGACGACGTCCTCCTCGGATGCCAACGGTCTCCAGCCGGCTCTCACGCGAACGATGCCCTTCGGCGTCGTGTAAGCGCGCTCCTGAAACGAGGAGGTCGCACTGCTCCAAAGCTCTTTGGCGGCGCCCGCGTCCCGCGCATGCCGCGCAACCTCGGCGGTGAATCTGTGTTCGTTCATGATCGTGTTCTCCCGTGCTGAGAATCGCACCGTGCCTGGCTCTTCCTGGATTTCTCCGATTCGCTTCGCGTCCCGCCGAGGCCTGGCCTCGGCGTGCGCCGGTGAGTTCCCCCCATGGCTCTACAAAGTGTGGAGATGAGAGTCGTGCCTGAGTAAATTGGGGCATCCGCGCTCATTAACCCTGTCATCCTGAGCCTGCCGGAGCGCTGAGCGAGCGTAGCGAGCGCATTGCGCGGAGGACGGCGAAGGATCTCAAGATTCGCTGCACCTGCCACAGGCGCTGCCACTGGAGATCCTTCAGCGTCCTGCGCGCATCTCGCTCGCTGGTGCTCGCTCGGCGCTCCGGCAGCTTCAGGATGACAATTTGCTCCATGTTCGATTTCTTCACAGCCTCTGAGGCTGCCGGAGCCGCGTAGCCGAAGGCGGAGGGGCGTAGGGCGCCGAAGGATCCCCTCACTACCACCGGAAAGGGGGGGGCTTCGACGGTCCGCCAGCCAGAGTGTACTTCGCGCGAGCAAGTAATCGTCACGGGTCTACTCCAATTCAACCCTGACATGAGACTCAGCCTGAACGCTGACGCGGCCCGATAGGCGCGTCGACAATTCTCGTAATCGTCCCAAAGATTCTGAAATCGTCAGGCGCACCGAGATCGATCGTTGGTTCGTTGTGCTTGTCGAGGTAACAACGTTTCCCTTCGCGACGCCAATAACCGATCATCCTTCCGAGGTGGCCGCGATCGACCGCAATCATCTCGCCGTTGCGCGGCGTGCGGAGATGCATATCGATGAGAACGCGATCGCCATCGTGCAGCCGGTCGGCCATCGAATTCCCGCGCACTCGGATGACCTGAAACCGCTCACCTCGAATGCCCTGAATCGACGCGATGACGTCCGCATCATCCGGCTCGAACTGAGAGTCGGTGCCGACTTGACTGGCCGCCAGCGTATGCACCTGCTTCCGGATCGATACATACGCTTCGAAATCTTCGAAGTCGCTCGTGTACGCAACACGTTCATCGTCACGTCGAGCGAAGTTCGCGAGTGACCAGCGCGAAAAAAGAGTCAGAATCTCGCGTTGAGGGGCTGTCAGAGGCTGATGCTCGATGGTCGGCAGAAATGCGCAGATGGGAACGTTCAGGTCCCTGGCCGCGTCGGCGACGGTAAAGAACGAAGGCTCTTTCGCAACCCGCTTCCCGCTCTTCTTGCCTCCTCGGAGCTCACGCCATTCGGGGAGAAGGTTCAGAAGATGCGACAGCGGCCCGGTCAATTTGAGGCGGGTTGTGTTGGCGATTTCGTGCTCACGCCGGAGGCGCAAGAACGCGCGCGCCAGTTCGAGGAGCTCCTTGCCGCGGTCGCGTCGGGTAGCCATCGCTTCGAAGTTACGCTCGCCTTAGAGCGCACAACCGGCGACGTCTTGGCAGACGGCGGCAAAGGGTACCGGCAGGTTGCAAACTGACAAGAACAGACACCTTTTCGAGTCAGTTTACAACAAAGAGAAAACGCTACGGTCACCGATCAGTCCGCTCCGAACAACCGGCGCAACGACCGCTCGCCGCCAGCCGAAAAGACCACCGCGCGGCTATCCAACTCCTGACGGGCCCATCGCAAGGCGAAGATGCGGCCGAGAATGGCGGCGCCGAGGGCGCCGCCGAGGTGATGGCGACGCTCGCTCCAGTCGAGGCAGGGGCGGCAGAGAGGGCGGCGCAGTTTCGCGAGTGAGGCGACGTCGATTCCGAAAGGCCTGAAGAACGACTCGGCGTCGCGGGAGACCTGGGAACCGTCGATCAGCCTGCGCTCGCGCAACTGATCCATCAGCCACACACCCCGCTCGCCGGCGAGATGGTCATAGCAGACGCGGGCCACGCGCAGCGCCGGATCGGCAGGGCCGGTACGCCGCCGCGGCCCGCGGCGCGAAGCGATCCCCATCAGCTCTTCCAGCATCTCCGCGATCTCGGCATCGTAGAGACGGAAGTAGCGATGCCTCCCCTGCTTCTCAATGGCCAGAATCTGTCCCTCGGTGAGCCTGGCCAGATGCGCGCTGGCCGTCGATGCGGCCACGCCCGCCTCGAGCGCCAGCTCGGTGGCCGTCAGCGCTGTCCCGCTCATGACCGCGGTCAGCATCCGCGCCCGCGCCGGGTCGCCGATCAGCGCCGCCAAGCCCGCCAGGTCGGGCGCGTTATCCCTCGCCAGCCCCTTCACGAGCGCACCGTCGGATGATGATGAATGGGAACGCTGCAGGAGTTGGCGATGAAACAGGTCTCATGCGCCCGCTCATGCAGCTTCATCGCGCGCTCGACCTGCACCTTCTCAGCGACCGTCACCACAGGATGCAGCACGACCTCCTCGAACCGCCCGCCCCCCTTGCCATCCTCCTTCATGATCCCCTTGGCCGCATCCTCGTACGTCAGGACGCTGATACCGTACTTCGCGCAGAGCGCGAGATACGACAGCATGTGACAGGAGGAGATGGCCGCCAGGAAGAGATCCTCCGGATTGAACCTGTCCGCGTCGCCCCGAAAGGCGACGTCCGCCGTCCCCTGCAACTCCGGCTTGCCGTCGATGAGAACGCGATACTGCCGTCCATATCCGGCATAGGTCGCCGTCCCATCGCCGCGATTGCCGTCCCAGATCAAGTGCGCGTTGTAGTGATGTTCACCGTTGTTCATCGGTACATCGTACCGAGGATGGGGCCGGGATACTTCGGTGGGGAACGAAGGTTCGAGACCTCGAATACGGGTAACCGATCCACCGCCGCCGCGTACACTTCGAGAATGGCGGAGTGACCTGTTTCTAGGACAAAAGGCGCTGGTCTCTGTTCCGTCTACGACGCCGGTTCCACGCGGAAGCGTCCGGCAGTTGCCCTTGAGACGACCGTACGATACGGCGCCGCAGGGACGTCGGTGATCGCCTCCCCCTGTAGCAGTGCGCCCAGGATCGGGTACGGATCGCACGGCCACTCGATCACCGACTCGAGGTCGTCGTCGCGCAGGAGCGCGCGCTCGAACGCCGCGACCGCCGTGACGAGCGCATCGCGGCAGCCGACCGCGGCGAAGAACCCCTCGGCCAGTTCCTCGATGTACGGCGACGCCGGCGCGCGGTCGAGCGCGTTCAGCACCTCGTCGTAGAGGCTGCGGCGGCGCAGCATCGACGTCGTCAGGCGGCAGTGGCGATCGAGGCGGAATTGACGCCAGCCGCGGATCGTGTCGCGCGTGACCTCAAGCCCAGTCGACGCCGCGGCGGCGGCGATGTACGGGTCGGAGGTCTCGCCCTGACCGTGGAGCAAGGCCTGCATAGCGCGCTGGTGCTCGCGCAGCGGCAGTCTGCCGACGGCGGGTTTCGGTGTCTGGGCTACACGTGGGCGGCGGCTCGCGGGCTCGACGCCGTGGACGGCAGCACGCACGCGCTGCAGCTCGGCGCCGATCGCTGTGTAGCCGACCGACGGCACCGCCGGACCGAGGAGCTCGAAGATCACCGCCTCTACGTTCGGGGCCACGGCCAGCACCTGTTGCAGCAGCGCAACGGTTTCATCGCGCGTGGTCCGCGAGTGGACGTCGACCTGCAGCCCACGGTCTTCGGTGCCGCACGCGACATGGATCTCCCGTATCGCATCGAGGTCGATCTCGTCGAGAAATGCATTGGCGCTGCACACGCCGTTGTGTGCGTCGCATTCGAGATTGTAGACGTCGAGCAGCAGCCCGCAGCCTGTGCGGCGGACGATCTCGTTGAGGAAGCCTGCCGGCGTGTAGTCGCCGCCCGCGTCGGGGAAGAGATTGACGGCGTGCTCGAGGAGGAACGGTTTCGCGTAGCGGCCTAGAACCGTCTCGACGCGCGTGCAGATCAGCGCCAGCGCCTCGTCCGTGCGCGGTGGCACGAGCATCGTCCCGAGGTGCTTGCCGTCGACGCTGACGTAGCCAATGTGCTCGCTGTGCCATGCCGGATCGAGCTCCTGCATCAGTGTGTCGGTGAGGCGGAAGTAGTCGTCGTTCATCGTGTCGGCCGATGCGATCGACATCCCAACTCCATGAAGAGTAATGAGCGAGCTGCGCGCAATCGCGCGCAGCTCGCTCATGGTCTCATCCGGGATCACCGGCACGCTGTCGCGCAGCGTGGCGATGGCGTCGGGCGTGACCTCGACCACGTCGGCGAACGGCAACACCGTCCCGACAAAGCGCGGGTCACGCCCTTCGTAATTGACGCCGACGCGAATCACCGCACCGTGCCGCTGAAGCCCTGAACGTTGTCCAGCAGCGGCTCGGGGTCGCCGCCGTGGATCACCACGTCGATGCCGAGCAGCCCGCAAGCGAGACAGCCGTTCAGGCGGAAGATCTGCGCGAACGCGGCGTGCACCACGTCAGGCGTTATCTTCGCGCCCGGATTCGCGACCAACCTCACTGTCTTTCCGAGATTTCTGTTGTCCACTCGTGTCGCCTCTGTCATGTCACTCCTCCTTGTTTTAGCCCCTTCAGATCGAATTCTGAATGGGGTAGACCTGGACCAATCTCCACGGTCATTTGAGTAGTGAACGATGAGGGCAAATCGTTACAAATCGAATGTCTGGCGCTGTCCAAGGGAAAATCCGGGGAGAATCCAACGGTGACAGGCCTCGTTCTTTTGACAGCTCGTAACTCACTGAAACGGCCGTACTTCAAACGGCCGGTTGGACGGTCGCCGACGATCATCAGTTAAGTTAAGTGGATGACGCGCCTCCGTTACTTTGCGGCCACCGAAGCGCCGCGGTGAACTGCGTGCGCAGCGGAAAAAGGCAATCCGCGATGCCAGTGCGGATTGCCCGGGCCACCGAAGCTGGATACCGCGAGTCTACGGCACGTCGATGCGGTTGACGACTGTCTTGACCCCGGTGACCTTCGCCGCGTCGTCGTACGCTTTCTGGCGGTCCGCCGCGTTGGGCAGGTGGCCCGCCAGCGTCACGACGCCGTCGGTGACGTCGACATCGACGCCGGTCAGGTGGTCGCCCAGCAGATTCTTCTTGATCTCGGTCGCTGTCGTCGAATTGTCGAGCGACTTCGGGGTCATCCGGTTCCAGTTCGAGCAGCCGAGAGCCGTGATCAAAGCCACGGACACGATGGTGGTAGCGAGTAGTTTCTTCATTTGGCTGTTTCTCCTGACACGGTTGTAGAGCAACAGGCGGGCCAGACTGATCGCTGATGGGAGCGCTTGCCGGAACGTGAAAGGTGGCGTGCGTTTTCGAATGCACCAGTCACAGATCCGCTGAGCACAGGGTGCTAATATCCAGCTCATCATGTCGTTCGCCTCGGAACACCCTGCGCGGCCCCAGGTCGGTCGTCCCATGACTTTTGAGGAATGGGCCGCCATGCCCGAGGATGAGCCGGGCGAGTTGGTCGATGGCCGTCTTGAGGAGGAGGAAGTGCCCGATCTGGTCCATGAGCTGGTCGTGTCCTGGCTGGTTCGGGTGCTTGGAACGTGGCTTGGCCGAGGCGGCTTCGTGTTCGGATCCGAGGCGAAGTATGCCGTGCGTGCGGATCGCGGCCGGAAACCTGATGTGGCGGTGTACCTCGGCTCAGACGGGAGTCACCTGCCGCGACGCGGAATCGTACGTGTACCGCCCGACATCGTGGTGGAGGTCGTATCGCCCTCGCCCCGCGATGAGCGGCGTGACCGCATCGAGAAGATGGACGAATACGCGGCGTTTGGGGTGCGCTTCTACTGGATTCTCGACCCGAGCCTGCAATCACTCGAGGTGTTCGAGCTGCTTGATGCGCGCTATGCTCGCGCCGCGCGGGCCACGGAGGGGGAGATGGATCCCGTTCCGGGTTGCCTCGACCTGGTGATCGATCTCGATGACCTCTGGTCAGAACTCTCTCGACTCGGTCCCGCCAACGAATAGTCGCTGATCTCCATTCGATGCCGGGATCATGACTACCCCAGGCCTTTCGAAGTCCCTCCTCGAGCGAATGCATCGTGTGTTGTCGGGACACATCGAGCGCCGGAATCTGCCCGGCCTCATGGCGCTGGTAAGCCGTCGCGACGACGTGCATGTCGAGACGCTCGGCACGATGTCGTGGCAATCCGGCGCCGATGAAGCGCGACACGATCTTGCGCATCGCTCGATCGATGGAGTAGGCGGATACAGTCGTGTGTGTCTTCGCCGGCATCCACGTTTGAGCGCCTGCCCTCACTCCATCCGGAACAGAGGCTCGACGATCACGTCGCACTTCACGGAGTTTGCGACGAGGCAGGTCTGGTGGGCTTTGGCCAGGACCTCGCGCGCCGTGGCGAATGACTCCTGATCGAACAGGGTGATCACCGGGGCGACGATGACGCGCGTGAAGTGGTAGGAGATCTGATCCCACTCCAGCAGCCCCTCGGATGAGCTCTCGTACGTACCGAACGACAGTCCCCGTTTTTCGGCCAGACCGACGAACGTCAGCATCAGGCAGACCTCGATCGACGCTACGAAGAAATCCTCCGGTGTCCAGTGCCCCGCTTCACCCTTGAATTCGGGGGGACTGCTGACCCAGATCGGAGGCTTCCCCTCACCGGTCAGAGTCCCGGTGCGGCCTTTCACCTCCCCGACATTCGTGCGGTAGGTAAACGATTTCGGACGGATCCGCGGCGGGGTAAGCGTTGTGGTCATGAGGAGCCTCCGAGTAAGTCTTACTCCGATGCCGGTGAGGGTGCAACGGTGGTCCGCACACGTCGAACGTGCCGGCTGTCACGGCTTGCTGGTCAGCACCTCGGAAAGCGTGCGCAGAAGCTCTTCGGCCGTGTACGGCTTGGTCAGGATGTGGGTGACGCCCGTCCTGGCGATTTTCGACATCGATGCCGCAGACGGATTCCCCGTGGTGGCGATGATCCGGACGCCGGGCACCATCCGATTGAGGGCCGCGATGAGCGCGGCGCCGTCGATGACCGGCATAGCCATATCGGTCACCACCAGGGCGATGTCGGCGAGACGGCGGGAGAAGACGCCGATGGCCTGCGCGCCGTCTTCCGCGGTGAGCACTTCGTATCCGAAAACCTCCAGGGTCTGTTTGGTGATGCTGACCACCGATGCGTCATCGTCGACGATGAGGATCAACTCGCCGTTTCCGTGAGGCGGCCCGGTTTCCTCGGGGATCACCACGGCTGCCGACTGCTCCGGACGAGCGGGAAGATGGATGGTGAACGTGCTCCCTTCGCCAAGGTTGCTGGAGACGCCGAGGAATCCGCCGTGGCTGCTGATGATCCCCTGCGCTGTCGATAGTCCCAGCCCCGTACCCTTGCCGACTTCTTTCGTCGTGAAGAACGGATCGAAGATCCGGTCGAGGATCTCCTTAGGCATCCCTTCTCCGGTGTCGGTCACTTCCAGAACGACTTGTGGTCCGCTGTTCGGGTTTCCATGCGGGAGCGCATCGTGGTCGTTGATGCCGGTGTTCGAAGCAGAAATGATGAGCTGGCCGCCGCGCGGCATGGCGTCGCGGGCGTTGACGCAGAGGTTCAACAGCACCTGGGTCAGTTGCGTGGCGTCGCCGGTGACCGGGCTGAGATCGTGGGCCATCGAGACTTCGAGGGTGATGTCCTTGGGGAAGGTGCTGGTGATGATGGCCTCGATCTCGCCGACGACATCCCTGAGCTGAACCGTCTCCCGCGACGTCTCGCTGCCGCGGGCGAACAGGAGCACCTGCTTCACCAGTTCGCTGCCTCGCCTGACGCTGCGCTCGATGTTGTTGATTGCTTTCAGGCTGGCCTCGTTCGGGTCGAACCGTTTGAGCAGCGTCACACCCATGAGGATCGGCAAAAGCAGGTTGTTGAGATCGTGCGCGATGCCGCCGGCCAGGGTCCCCAGACTCTCCAGGCGCTGGGCGCGGAGGAGTTGTTGCTCGAGATGAACGCGGTCGGTGACGTCTTCGGCGATGCTGGCCGTGCCGATGACCTCTCCGGAGGGGGAGTAGGTGAGGGAGTTGTTCCACTGAAGGAGTCGTCTCTGGCCGGAGCGCGTGAGAATCTCGTTCGTGTAGTGGCGGATCTCCTCACCATCGGAGACCAGATTTGCGAATGCCCTTCTCATCTCGTCGACGATTTCCGGGGGCACGAACCGCTCAAACCAATTGGTCCCGATGACCTCTTCGCGCTGCCAGCCCGTCAGGCGGAGAAAATAATCATTGCAGTAAATGATATTGGCCTCGCGGTCCATCATCACCGAGACCAACTCGAGATTGTCGAGCATCCCGCGGAACCGGCGCTCGCTCTCATGCAGCTCATCCTGGGCGTGCTTGCGCTCCGTGACGTCGCTCCAAACGCCGACCAGTTCTGACGGCAGGCCTTTCGAGTCGCGCACGACACGCCGCGCATCGTCGACCCACCGATAGCTTCCGTCCTTATGCCGCATCCGGTATTCCGTCCGGCTCACTCCCTGCGCCACCGTTTCCTGAATGCTGGCGTGAGCGCGTTCGTGATCGTCGGGATGAAGCTGCGTTTGCCACCAGGCGAAGCTGAGCGTTTCCTGCACCTGAAACCCGAGCATCCGGGTGATGTTCTCGCTGACCAGCCGGGGAATGACCGTGTCGCCTTCCAGGCTGAGCGCATACAGCACCGCTGGGCTGTGATCGAGGAGCTCGCGGAGCTGCTCATGTGCTTCGTGTAGCTGCACCTCAGCGTGCTTGCGCTCGGTGATGTCGTGCATGATGCCGACGAAGTGCGTGACCGTGCCAGCGGCATCGCGCACCGGTGTCACCGTATGCTCGCCGAAGTAGATGCGTCCATCCTTGTGCCGGTTGACGAATTCGCTTCGCCACCTCTCGCCGGCGAGGATCGTCTTCCAGAACTTGCTGTAGAAGGCCTCGGTGTGCGTGCCTGACTTGAGAATGCGCGGCGTCTTGCCGATTGCCTCCTCGGCCGTGTAGCCCGTCATCGTCGTGAACGCCGGGTTGACCCAGAGCATCACCCCCTCGGCGTCGGTGATCATGACTGCCTCTGCCGCCGTCTCCAGGGCGATGTTCTGCAGGCCGAGCTGGCTTACGGCGTCGCTCAATTCGATATTCTTTTTCTCGAGCTTCGTCACCAGGCCGGCGTTGTATTCCTTGAGCACGTCCGTGGTATCGAGGACCGCCGTCGGCCGGCGCCCGGGGTTGGAAAGGGCGGCCTCAATCGTGCGCATCATTTCGTCGACAGGTGCCGGCTTGAGCAGGTACTTGTCGGCGCCGAGGTCGAGGCTGAGCTTTTCGTCGGACGGCGAGACGTACGTGGAGGTGTAGGCGATGAACGGCAAGTGACGATGGCGCTCGCTGTTCCGCACCTCCTGGCAAAGGCGGTAGCCGTCCATGACCGGCATGAGAATGTCGGAAACGATGACGTCGACCTTCTGGCGGTCAAGGACCGCCAGCGCTTCCACGCCGTTATGCGCCTCGACCACCGTGTGTCCCTCTCCCTCCAGTTGCGCTCGGAGGAGCTTGAGGTTGATGGGAAGATCGTCGACGATCAGGATGGTCAGAGGTTTCATCGATCCGTTCGCTCCGCGTTCTCCACCACGTCGGTCAGCGTCGCCGGAAGGGTGCGGGTGTTGATCGGTTTACGGAGGTAGGCGTCGCATCCGGCGGCCAGCACCTCGGCCATCGTAAACTTCTCCGGATGTGACGTGATGGCGACGATGGGAATATCGCGCGTTGCCGGATCAGCTTTGAGCTTTCGCACCAGTGTCAGGCCATCCATCCCCGGCAGCAACAGGTCCATCAGGATGACCGTCGGGTGATCTGCCTTGATTGCCGCCAGCGCTTCATCGGCGGCCTCGGCCCGCGTGACGTCGTGACCGGCGGCACTGAGCACATGAACCGCCAGCTTTGACGCGATGACCTGATCTTCGACGACGAGAATCTTCATGGTCTTCTCCGCAGGTAACCGGCCACTACACCGGGGAGCGTTCGGGTGTCGATCGGTTTGGTGATGTACCCGTCGCACCCCGCGTCCCGTGCTTTGGCGTCATCGCCTTTCATGGCGAACGCGGTCAGTGCGACGACGATGATGTGGCGCGTCGTCTCGCTCGCTTTGAGCAGCCGTGTGAGCGTCAATCCGTCCATGCCCGGAAGGGCGATGTCCATCAGGATCAGATCGGGCGGCGTGCTCTTGATGATCTCCTGTGCCGCCTCCGCATCGCTGGCCTGCAGAATCCGGTAACCATCGAACTCCAGAACGTCGGAGACCAGTTTGAGGTTCGTGTTGTTGTCGTCGACGACGAGGATCGTGGCGCCGTTCATGCGTGTTCTCCTGTCACGAAAGGCAGAGTCACGCGGAACGTGCTCCCGCTTCCGAATTCACTTTCGACATCGATGGTGCCGCCATGAAGAGCGACCAGACTGCGCGTGAGCGCCAGACCGAGTCCCGTCCCGCCGAAGCGGCGCGCCGTCCCTGATTCCAACTGCTCGAACTCCGTGAAGAGCCGGCCGATGTCCTCGCTGCGAATCCCGATGCCGTCGTCGGAAACGGCAAGCCGGAAACGGCCCTTTCCATGCAGCGCGGCGTTGATTCCGACGTGCCCGCCTTCCTCGGTGAATTTCAAGGCGTTTGAAAGCAGGTTGAAGAGGATCTGTTTGAATCGTTGCCGGTCGAGAGTGACGAAATCGAGCTCAGGGTTGACGTCGATCCTGACCTCGATCCGCTTCGATTCGGCGATCGTTCGCACACCGGCACGGACTTCGTCGATTCCTTCGCGGAGGGAGAACCGTTCCACTCTCAGCTCGACCTTCCCAGCCTGAACCTTCACCAGGTCGAGCAAGTCGTTGATGAGGTGCAGCAGGTGCCGGCCGCTGTTGAGGATGTCGCCGAGGTACTCCTTTTGTTTATCGTTGAGCGGCCCAGGCTTCCCGTCGGCGAGAAACTCGGCGAAACCGATGATGCCGTTCAGCGGCGTGCGAAGCTCGTGCGACATGCCGGCCAGGAAGCGATCCTTGGCCCGATTGGCCCGCTGCAGCTCCGACGTGCGGTCCGCCACTCTCTGCTCCAGAGTGGCGTGCGCCTCCTGAATCTCCACGTGTTGCCGCTGAATCTCGAAAAGCATCTGGTTGAAGGTATCCACGAGCTGCTCGATCTCGGCCGCGCTATTCACCGTGGGAGCGCGAACTGAGTAGTCCTTCTCCGACGAAACGGACGCGGCCAGTGACGCGAGGTCGAGGATGGGTCGGGAAATCGCCCGCTGCGGCAGTTGGGAGATGAGGATGGCGATGAGGAGCGCCGGAATGGCCACGAAGCCCGTAACAGCGGCGAACCGCCGCCAGGTCTCCTCGATCTCAGAGAGGTCCGATTGAACGAACAGCGTCCCGAGGAGGCGCCCTTCGGACGAGATTGGCCGGAACACCGTGAGATCCTGATCGGTGAAGCTGTAGCCGGACGGCCCGTGGCGGAGATTGAGAGGGCGAACAGTCGACTGCTCGCGGCGGTATAGGGCAAAGATGCGGCCGTTTGCGGCGATGCCGGCGGAAATCACCTCCGGCCGCGTCTTCAATGAGCGGAGAATGATCGTGGCAGCCTCGGTGTCGCCGAAATCGACTGCCGCGGCACTGTTGAATGCGATCAGATCCGCCATGGTCTCGCATCGGCGCAGCAGGCTGCTTCGCACCTCATGCAACTGGAAAAAAAGAAGTGCCAGGCTGGCAGCGAGAAGGGCCGTGCCGCTGCCGAGCACGCTCAGCCAGCGCAGTTGATGACCGATCGAGCGTGATGGCATCGTGCGTTACCTTCCACCCGATCGCGATTCATCGACAATCCGGGCCAGGTGCAGAAGCTGCGAAGACGCCTTGAGCCCGGCGCGATCGATGGCGTTTTTGTTGATGTCGAAACGGATCTGATGATCTTCGGTCGTGATCAGATTGATCATTCCGCCAAGCTCAGCGAATTGATCCATGTCTCCTACCGTGAGCACCGGGGCACCTCCCAATGCCGCGAAGATCTGTCGCAGATTTCCGCGCTCCGACGAGCTGATGAAGAGAACGTCGCAGCGAAGGGCCTCCTCCAGCCGGCTCAGCCTCATGATCAGGATGACCCTCCCTTGCACTCTCTCGCCCCGCACCAGATCACGCAGAGCCGGCCCAAACGGATCCTTGCCGATGATGCCAATGACAAAGGGCGTGGTCGCATCCGGGACGGTCGTTGCCGGCCAGCGGATGTAGGTGGCGAACTTGTAAATGAAGGCCGCCTTGACCTGATACTCGGGTATTGCCGCGTTACCACGCCCCTGCGAGACGCAGAAGACTGCGACGATTACCAGTACCCATGGCCAGGCTCGGCGACGATGCACTACGAGCCCCCGAAGTGGTTGATGTAGGCAATGAACACGCTTCGCCCGATCTCCGTGCGTGTGGAAATGTCGGTGAACTCCCCGTGTCCTTTCCCGAACAGGTTCCGGCCGGTTACGGAGACCTCTGTCCCGCGACGCGGCTTCCAGCCGAAACGAAGATCGACGGCCGAGTACGCGGGGACCGTCGGATCCGCAAGCGCGGAGACGCGGCGGGCGGTGACGTCGAATTCGCAATGGTAGGGAAGATCGAGCGAGGAGCGCAGCCGCCAGCTCTGTTTCGCATCACGGCCCTGTTGTGCAGCGAGAGTGGCGGTGTCGTTGCTGCCGGGTCTCAGCTCGAGGTGCTCGGTCAAGCCGTCGAATCCAGCGCTCAACCGCCAACGCTGCGACGCCTGATACGAGCCCCAAATCTCGAGGCCGCTCGTCGTTCCCTTCATCCCGTTCGCAAAGAAGAAGCTGGTTCGGCTGGGAGCGATCTCCTGCGTCCGCAGGTGGTCATACAAAGAATGAAATGCAGTTGCCGAGAAGGTGATCGACGAGACCGGCTGTCCTCGGTATCCGAGCTCGTAGACATTGGCCACTTCTGAGATGACGCCGGCTCCGCCCGTGAGCAGGAACGGCGGGTTGCCCGGAACGAACACGTCATGGTCGAACCGTGACGGCGCCCGGACCGTGCGGGAGGCCGCTGTCCATAGAAGATGATCGGCCGCGACGTTCCATGCCAGCCGGACATTGGGGAGAAACTCGTAGCCGGTGTAGTCGTTGCGCTCGCTTCTGGCACCGAGGGTCAGGCGCAAGTCTTTGCGCAACGTGATTTCATCCTGTGCGAAGAGTGCCATCCACTTCTGATTCAGATGCGCCGGCAGGAAGGCCACATAGGGACTGTTTCTGACACTGTCCAGGCCGTAGCGGTACTCTCCGCCCCAGGCGATGGAGTGCTGGCCGCCCAGTTTCAAGGAGTGGAGGAATTGCAGGTCGCCGATGTTCAGAGTCTCGGCGAACGTCGGCGGAACCGTGCGTTCGGTCCTGTCGAAATAGCCCTGCACGGTGATGGTTGAGCCATTGCCGAGGCTTCGCTGCCAGTGCGAGGTCACGTTCCATCCGGAGATCTGGATTGTGCCGAGCGTGAACTTCGCACCGGTTGCCAGTGTGCCCGGCGGTGGTTGGCCCTCGGAGCCTTTGTAGGCGTTCCCGAGGAGGGTGAACTGGTTCGCTCCGTGCTCCCAATCGGTGCGGAAACCAACCTGGCCTTTGTGCACGGCATCGTCTTTCACCGTGCCGTTCGCAGTTTCGGTGCGGCTGCGGTCGACATACTTGCCGTAGAGGCGATAGCCGCCGTACGCGCCGGCGCCGGAGCCGTAGCGCATCGCGCCGATGCTCTCGCGATTGCCGGCGCCCGCGGTGAGTAGCTCGCTCTGCGTTTGCTTCGCTGAGCGGGTGATGATGTTGATGATTCCGTTGACCGCGTTGACGCCCCAGAGCGTTCCACCAGGTCCGCTGATCACCTCGATGCGTTCGACATCCTCGAGCAGTACGTCCTGAACATCCCAGAAGACGCCCGCGAAGAAGGGGGTGTAGACCACCCGGCCGTCGATCAGCACCAGGAGTTTGTTCGACGAGGAGCTGATGAAACCCCGTGCACTGACCGTGTAACTGCTGGCGCTGACCTGGACGACCTGCAGCGCTGGCGCGAGCCGCAGCGCCTCGGGAAGGTTCGTGGCACCGGAGCGGCGAATGTCGTCGCCGGTGATGACGAAGATCGACGCGGCGGCATCAGAGAGACGTTCCGGCCGTCGCGAGACCGACGTGATCTCGATATCCATCAGCTCCTTCAGGTCGAGATTGACAAGCGTCCCCGGGCGTTCCGTCTGAGCCTCTTGCTGGGCCAGCAGACCGGGGGTCATCGTCAGCGCACAAAGCAGCGCAATACAGCGGATCTGTCGCTTGAAGCCGGGAGCCTCTTCGGCAGCCTCTGCGCTCGTGTTGTCGAAGAGTGTCGTGGGCATGATCAACCGGACACTTTCTTTGAGACTGGTGCCGTTTGCATCGGCGACGAAGATGCCGGCGCTGCTCGCGCGTTCTCCGCCGCGACCACGAGAGGCAGGACCACGCGGAATGTGCTCCCTTTTCCAGGCACACTCTCCACGTCGATCATGCCGTCGTGAAGAACGACGAGGCTCCGCGTGAGCGCCAAGCCGAGCCCCGTTCCGCCGAAACGGCGCGCCGTCCCGGTCTCCAGTTGCTCGAATTCGGTGAAGAGCCGTCCGATGTCCTCGCTGCGGATCCCGATGCCGTCGTCGGAAACGGACAGCCGGAAACGGCCCTTTCCATAGGCCGCGGCTTCGATTCCAACGTGACCGCCTTCGTCGGTGAACTTCAAAGCGTTCGACAGCAGGTTGTAGAGGATCTGTCTGAAGCGCTGCCTGTCGAGCGTGACGAAGTCGAGATCAGGAGCGACGTCGATCCGTACGTCGATCCGCTTCGCTTCCGCGATCGGACGCACGCCCGCGCAGACTTCGTTGATCTCCTCACGGAGAGAGAACCGTTCCAGACACAGGTCCGCTTTTCCCGCCTGAATCTTCACCAGGTCCAGCATGTCGTTGATGAGATGCAGCAGGTGCCGGCCGCTGTTGAGAATGTCGCCCAGATACTCCTTCTGCTTGTCGTTCACGGCGCCCGGCTTGCCGTCGGCGAGGAACTCCGCGAATCCGATGATGCCGTTCAGCGGCGTGCGCAGCTCGTGAGACATGCTGGCAAGAAAGCGGTCCTTGGCCTGATTGGCCCGCTCCAGCTCCGCATTCTTCTCCTGCAGCGAGCGCTCGATGCCTCTGCGGTCGGTGATGTCGCGGATCGCGCTCGAGACCAGCGTTCCTTCCTCCGTCTCCAGCGGACTGAGACTGATCTCGACGGGAAACTCTGATCCGTCGCGGCGGAGACCGTGTAGCTGAAGGCCTTCGCCCATGGACCGTGGCCGCGGGGCGTTGAAAAAACCGGTCCGATGGCCGGGGTGTACACCGCGAAAACGCTCCGGAACCAGGATCTCTACCTTCTTACCGAGGAGCTCCTCCCGCGGATAGCCGAACAGGCGCTCCGTCTGGGCATTGACCAGAACGATCTCGCCGGCGCGATTGGCGATGACCATGGCATCAGGCGCTGATTCCAGGAGACCGCGGAATTTCTGCTCGGCCCGTTTCTGCACGCTGATGTCGCGGATCGCACTCATCACCAAAGTTCCCTCATCAGTTTTGAGAGGGCTCAGGCTGATCTCGACGGGGAACTCTGTGCCGTCCTTGCGTAGTCCGTATAGCTCCAGACCGGCCCCCATCGAGCGCGTGCGCGGATGAGCAAAATATCCGGAACGATGGGCCACGTGGCCGCCGCGGTACCGGCTCGGCAAAAGCAGCTCGACCAGGTGTCCCAGCAATTCGCCGCGCTCATACCCGAAGAGCGCCTCGGCCTGGCTATTCGCCAACACGATTCTTCCCGATTCGTTGGCCATGATGATGGCGTCCGGCGTCGACTCCAGAAGATCGCGGAACTTCGCTTCGACGAGTTTTGCGTCGCGCAGAACCTTCAAGTGGGTGACGTCTTTCTGAGTCGTGACGATGAGCTCGGGCTGTCCGTGCTCGTCTTGAATCACCTTGTTCGTGACCACCGCATGGACGAGAGAACCGTCCTTCCGCTTGCGGGTCGTTTCGAAGGTGGAGTGTCCTTTCTCCAGCGCTTCCCGCCTAAACCGAAGATATAGATCCTGGTGCCCGGCCGGAACGATCAACGTCGCCAGCGGCTGGCCGACCGCCTCGGCGGCCGAATAGCCGAAGACGCTTTCCGCTTCGCGGTTCCAATACAGCACCTTCCCATCCGGCGTCGTGACGACGATCGCGTCAGGCGTTTCGTGCAGGAGAACGTCCGCGATGGCTCTGGTCACGAGTGATCCGCCTCCTGCGTGATTTGCTCGTGCCGGATCGGCAGTTCGACCATGAACGTGCGGCCTTTGCCAGGCTCGCTCTCAACGTCAATGACGCCGCCCTGCAGCTCCACGATTTTTCGCGTGAGCGCAAGACCGAGGCCGGTGCCTTCGTACCGCCGGGAGGCGCCCGACTCCAACTGCTCGAATTCACGGAAGAGCCGTTTGATGTCTTCCTGCCTGATCCCGATTCCTGAATCTTTGACCGCCAGCCGGAAGCGGTTCGCGTCCAACGCGTCCACGGAGATCTCCACGGAACCGCCGTCGTCGGTGAACTTGATCCCGTTGGAGAGCAGGTTGTAGAGCAGGTTGTAGAGCACCACCTCCTCGGGCTCATATCCGTAGAGGCGGCGCGCTCCTTCGTTCCACAAGAGGATCCTGCCGTCGAGATCCTTGCCGATGATCGAGTACTCGGTGGAGGACTCGAGAATGTTGCCGATGAAGTCGACGGCCTCCTCGGCTGTGGTGACCATCGTGGGGTCAAAGAGGGTAGGGGGCATGAGAACCTCGTAATGGAAAGGGTGTCAGGAAATATCGGGCTCATTGGCCTTCCGGACATTTTTCCATCCGGCGGCGAGATTTGATGAGGGTGGGTGGTCCTCAGTGGTGAGAATCGCGCCGAATGGAGATCCGATGACCGGAAAACCCCTGGCCCGTGAAGGCTACTCGGCCCGATCCGCAAGGACATTACGCCAACGTATGTTGCCGGCTCGCGCCCCTTTGCCGAACTGATCAGCTTGCATCGTTTGCCGGACGACGATCCTTAGCCGGGTGAGCTCGTCGTGTGCTTCGGGAGTCGCGTTAATGGGACCGGCGAAAAACATTACGAGGCCGTATGTTTCAGCCTGGGGAAGGCGCCTATTCTTGTCCCTCTAGTCAAGTGATCGCTTCGTCCGGAGTCGATGACGACGGGAGTCCCTGGGAGATTCATGTCCAATTCCATCCTTACGCGGAGCGGCCCTGGTTTTGGCTCTGCCGGAGAAGAGATCACCTTTCGCGTGGGTGAAACTCTCCTCCTGGCAAATCAGACCACCTCTCACGTCTTTTTCCCGGTGAGTCTGGTGGCGACCCTCGTGCGTCGCCTCCTCGACGGAAGTACGATCGAGGTGGGGATGGTCGGCTACGAAGGGGCCATCGGCATCGAGGCCATGTTTGGCGCCACCGCGCAGCCGAACGACGTGATCGTGCTGGTCGAAGGGACAGCCATTCGCATTCCCGCGGCGGCGGCCAGGGCTGCTTTCGACAAGGAGCGCGGGCTCCGCGGACTGGTGCTGCGGTTTGCGAACGCCTTCACGCTTCAGGTTGGCCAGTCGGCCGCCTGCAACTGGCTGCATCCTCTCGATCGCCGGCTGGCGCGCTGGCTCTTGAAGGTCGCGGACAGGATGGCCGAACCGAAGCCGAACGGGAAGATGGAAATCGAGCTGACGCAGGAGTTCCTGGCAAGCATGCTCGGGGCGCGAATTGCCGGCATCAACGAGGCCGTCTCCGCGCTCACGGCCTCCGGCCTGATCCGCCACCGCAGACACGTGATCGAGATCGTCGACCGTGCCGCTCTGGAAGCGGCCTGTTGCGAGTGCTACGCGACCGTCCGCCTGCTCTACCAACGCGACGAGGTCATGTGATCGATGAAAGAAGTCAGGAGCCTTTGAAGTGTCCGCGTGTGTCCGCGTTATGATTTCACCGCTATGTCTGACACGATCGTTCGCCAACATCTCCTCTCTCTTCTCAACAGTGGCGACGCGCATCAGGACATCGATTCCGCCATCGACGAGATCCCCGCCGCGGTCCGCGGCAAACGTCCCACCGGATCGCCGCACTCGCCATGGGAGTTGCTCGAGCACATCCGCATCGCCCAGTCGGACATCCTCGAATACTCGCAGGATCCCAAACACGTCTCGCCTGAGTTTCCGAATGGCTACTGGCCGGCCACTCCCGAGCCTCCCACCGAATCCGCCTGGGACGAAAGCGTAGCCAGCTTCCGCGCCACCCGCGCCGCCGTCTCCGCGATCGCCGGCGACGAGTCGAGGGACCTCTACGCCAAGATCCCCCACAGCACCGCCAACTGGCTCGCCCAGATCCTCCTCATCGCCGACCACAATACGTATCACCTGGGGCAGTTGGTGCTTTTGCGAAGGATGTTGACGGCGTAGAGCAGGCGTCCGCGCCTGCTCCCGACGGGCGTCTCGCCCGGCGGTGGGGAGGAAGTCAAACGTACGTGTCAGGCATAGACAGCGCTGTCTGCCTCCGCGTTTTCAGGCTCAACCCTGCTGCTCCTGGGACCGACCGCCGGGCGAGACGCCACGGCGGGAGCAGGCGAGAGGCCCGCTCTCCGATAAGAAAACCGGAGCCGGCGTGCGCCGGCCCCGGTCACTGCAACTATGTACGAACCCTCAGTCCGTCGGCAGCTTCGGTTCCATTTCGGCGGTGACGCCGCCGATGGCCAGATCCTTGCCCGCCTTGAACGTCGCGTTCACCTCGTCCGCGGTGGTGACGAGGATGCGCAACGCCGAGCGCCAGGCCGCCGGGAGAAGCGCGATAGCGGTGACGCCGAGGAGGATCGGGCGCACCGCCGCGTAGACGATGTTCAGACGCTGGATCTGATTGTCCAGCCCCTGCACCGCTCCCTGCGACGTGAATGCTGCCGCGTCGAATGCCATCACATGACGGTCGATGTTCCCGAACGTGACGTGACTGATGTCGCTTTGCTCAATACCAGTGCTCATGATGAATTCCTTTTCTGCCGCGCGTGGCGCGGCCGTTTGGATGGTTGATGGATAGAGGTTGACGAACTAATTGATGATGGCGGCCGTCTTTCCGGCCAGAGGACGGCCGAGCCCCGACGCCGGAGCCTGCATCAGTCCCGGCGGCGTTGGCAGTCCCACTTTCCCCCAGGCCTCGGCCACGATGCGTTGCACCGCGCCGCCGAAGACGAACTTCTCTCCGGCGGTGCGAAACGCTCGTCGACCTAATCCTTACACATTACGAGCAGTTCGACCCGAACTACAAAGCTAAGGTGCCGCTGAAGCGGTGTATGTGCCGGATCGCGAGGGGGCGTAGCACTGATGACGCGCGTGAAGAGAGAGCAGCTCAGATATGGCCGCTTCTGACGTTTGCCGCGTCGATTCGGATGACACTGACGTACGTTCGGCTCGCGCAACTGATCGGCGGCATGCCTCCGGGCCTTGGACGATGGCTCGAGCCCATCCAATCGTACTGTCTCATCAACGAGTTGCCGCCGCTGACCGTGATCGTCGTGAGCGATATCAATGGCAAGCCCGTGAAAGGATTCCTTGGCGTGCCGATGTACCCGAAGCGCAAGCGCGTGTCTTCAGGTATGGCTGGCTTGCAATGAAGCGCCTGCCGACTGCGGCCGACCTTGCCAATGCGGTCGTGAGACATCCTTCGAACGGGATTGTCACGCGTGACGGAAGCGGTGAAGCGTAACATCGCGAACATGCACGGTTATATCGGCAACACCGACTACGAGTGGTTCACGTACCTCCGTGCAATCGAGCCGCCGATCGACGACGTAAATTTCTGGCGATTGAGGTGGGACCAGTCGTTCCGCGCGCTTAAGCCGGGCGAACCGTTTTTCTTCAAGCTAAAGTCGCCCCATACCGTAATCGGCGGTTTCGGCTATTTCGCGCACTTTTCAAAACTTCCGGTTTCGATGGCGTGGGAGGTCTATCGCGGTGCGAACGGCGCGGCATCCTATCCGGAGTTGCGCGAGAAACTCGTGCGCATTCGCTCGCGTTTCCGTATCAGAACGGAGCCCAAAGAGGACTTCTGGATTGGCTGCATTCTTGTGAATCAGCCGGTCTTCTTCGAGGACCATGAGTTTGTTCGTATCCCCGACGATTTCACCGGTCCCATCGTGCAGGGGAAGACCTACGACCTCACATCCGGCGAGGGCGAGCGCATCTGGTACGAGTGCCTGGCCCGGGCAGCGAAGCGGCCCGAATGGATCGGCCCCTATGCCGATGTCGATGAGGAGCCGCGGTACGGTGACCTCATCGCCGATTTGCCTCTCCGCTCCGGTTACGGCGAGCCGGCGTTGATTCGTCCTCGTCTCGGGCAGCGGAGCTTCCGCATCGCGGTGCTCGATTCGTATGGCCGCCGCTGCGCGGTCACGAACGAGAAGACCCTTCCCGCTCTCGAAGCGGCGCACATCCGCGACTTTCGCGATGTGCAGGAGCATTCGCTTACGAACGGCATACTCTTCCGGGCCGACATCCACAAGCTGTTCGATGCTGGCTATGTCACCGTGACACCCGACTATCACTTCGAGGTCAGCCGCCGGATCAAAGAGGAGTTCGAGAACGGGCGCGACTACTACGCACTACACGGATCGCCGATCCGGCTGCCGAAGAAGGCGGCCGACTGTCCCGCCGCCGAGGCGCTGTTCTGGCATAACGAGGAGAGGTTCTTGGGGTGAGGTCGTGGCCTCCAACGCGGCGCTGTTGCGATCGCTCGGCGAATGACGGGCCGCAAGGTGCGGCATCTCGTCACACGCTAACCAAGGTGAGGTTTGGCGAGGTCCAGCCGGCGAGACGCCAGCGCTCCCGTGGACACCGGCTCTCGTATGTGACAGCTGCTAACGCGATCGAGATCCTGGCAACCACGGGAGGAAAAGGAACCATTCGTTCCAGTTTGACGCGCTGCCTGATCTCTTTCGGCAGGAAGTCGCGTTACCCTTGTAGCGAGGTGATTGACGGTGTTCCGGGTATGAGCACGGAAGAGCGGGTTGCGTTGGCACGGTCGCCGATTGTCGAAGCGGTGGTGGATATCGATTGCGATCTGCCGCCGGATATCGTATTTGCGGACCTGGAGTCGCGCGCGAAGGCACGTTTCGCGGATCAATATCCCGGCTTTGGCCGGCGGCTCCGTCAGCCGTCGAGCGAGCTCCTCGCGGGAAGCTCCCGTCCAAAGCTCAATGTCCGGGAGGCGACCGACGCGTTTCAGTTTCTTGGTGAGCATCAACTCGTACAGGTCAGGCGAGGCGGCTTCTCGTTCAACCGTCTCGCTCCGTACCTGAGTCTCGATGAATACCTCCCGGAGATCAAACGGACATGGCAGATCTTCGTCGAACTGGCCGAGCCCGTGACGATCCGCCGCATCGGGCTGCGATACATCAATCGCATTTTCCTTCCAGCCGGCGAGGGCATCGTCGATCTCAGCGACTATCTGTATCTCGGCTCGAAATTGCCCGAGGAAGTCTCGCTGAAATTCACCGCTGTTCTGAATGAATACTCGGCGATCGAGGATGCCACGGGGCACGAGGTCAAGGTCCGGATGGTTATCAACGAACAGGAAAAAGAGATCTGGCGGCGTGAGGAGCAACCGTTGCCGGTGATCTTCGACATCGCCGGCAGCCATCGTGGCTCCGCCGATCCGCAGGTATGGGAGAATATAGAGGCGACGATCCGTGCTTTGGGTTACACGGCGTACGCCATTTTCTGGAGCAGTCTGACTGAACGATGCCTGAACCTATTTCGATGACGAGCATCCCCCCGGATTACGCGAGCCTGAACGCCGCGGTCGGCGACGAGACCGCGGTCTCGCCGGAGGCGGAGACCATTCGCAGATCGGTCTCGGCGGCGATGGAGTCGATGCAGCAGTCGATTGCGTTGTTCGGACCGAAGACATCGGCCGTTTCCGAGATTCTGGCGGTCGCGGCTGAGCATGGCGAGGCAGACTGGAATGGCGAGGGCGCTGATCCGGTGTCGATGCCTGCGGTTGATCAGGCTAGGGCGTTTATCTTCGCGCTGCCTTTTGGGTTTCCCATGCCGGGAGTGGCACCGGAACCAGACGGGTCGATTTCACTCGACTGGATCTACTCCCGAAGCTGCATGTTTTCAATCAGCGTGGGCGCGAGCGACAGACTGGCTCTTGCCTGGCTGGATGGGACCGATCAGGGACATGCGGTTGCGCGGTTCGACGGAGAAAGGATTCCACCACTTATTCTCGAGCGAATCCGCGAGGCGATGGGGAATGCTGCCGTCCGGGCTGCCTGAGGTTGTCGGCGACGCAGAATCGCTGGCGCGATTCCTCCGGTCATCCTCGTATTTCAATGCGACGAACGTGAAGCCGGTGGCCTTCCTGCCCAACCCGAAAGAAGCGATGACCACGTCGGTCTTTCGCCACGAGGCCGAACCGCGCGACCGTCTGCTGCAAATCGGTCGTGAACAAATCGGATCGACCGCCAACGTTCACGGGGCTGCGATCTGCAAGGCTGCCGTCGTCCGCGAAGCGAGGCTCGACGTCATTCCCGATGAACCCCCTCTGCTGCATGCAAACATCGTCGGATGGCCGGTCAACGCGGCGGATGAGCGCCTTCAGAAAGCGGCGCAAATCGAGCGAGCTCTTGTCCTCGTCTCAAAGTGCACATTGGTTCGCTTCGAATCAAAGGCGCCGTGAAGAGGTTCTTTGGCGTGAGTTCGCAGCCTCGGGGGCGAGACGCCCCCCAGGCCAGCCGGCGAGACGCCAGCGCTCCTGAGCGCGCTTCGCGCTCTTATTTTAGTTTTGTGAAATAAGGGAGCTCCTTATTTTAGGAAAGTGCCATTTTCTAAAATAAGGAGTACCGCATAGGTCACTTCCCCGCCTTCTTGACCTCCAGGTCGTCGATGTTCTCCCATTGGTCGGTCACGTCGTCCCAGACTTCGATCTTGGTGACCGGGTGGATCTCCCAGAGCGTGCTGCGGTACTTGTTGAGGTGGTTGGCGTGTTGGGGGTCGAAGAGGAGCCAACCGCTGATGCGGACGGGGAGGTCTTCGTTCAGCCATGGCTCGAGGTTTTTCTTCGTCCATTTGGGGTGCTTGATCTTGATGCGGGGGGTCGGCTCGACGACGATGCTGGTCTTCTCTCCGTCGCCGGGGAACTCGGTCAGAGCGATGTGCCAGTCGGTGGCGTCTTCGCCATGCCATGCGCAGTTGCATGACTCGCTGTTCGATCTCTGGGGCTTGATGGCCACGATGTAGCCGACGGTCTGCACGGGAGCTCCCTCGACTTTGGTGATCGGGGCGAGCATGTCCGCGGAGTACTGTTCGCGGCTCTTCGGTGCCTTCGCCGGGTAGGGGAGCTCGGCGATGGCCCGCCACGTCACGTCGTGATACGAGGAGGGGATGTCGGTGCGGTTTTTGAGCCGGTTCGTGCCGTGATCGCGCTTGTCACCGCTTCCTGTGGGACCGCACGTCTCGCCGTCCAATTTGAAGTTGCCGGTCCTTGGCTCGGGCTTCTGCCAATCCTCGGAGATCGCCGTGGCCGCCGCTGTTTCCTTTGCGGCTGCCTCGGGAAGCAACTGGCCGGCCGGGGGCTCGGAACGGATGAATCGCGCATAGGCCCAGCCCTGCAGTCCATCTTCAGTCTGTATATGAAGGAAGCCGTCCTTCTGCATGGGATCGAGCACCTCCACTTCGTCTTCGGGGAGGAGCACCCGCAGCGATTTGGCTTTCGTCGATGGTGACTGGCGAAGGTGGACGTTGCGCCGAACGATGCCCTCGTCTGCGAAAAGCGTCGAGGCGAGGAGGATGAAACCGAGGACCATGAGCAACCGGCGATAGGCGGTCATAGACGCTCCTTTGAAAGGTTGGATTGTTGGATTGTAGTCGGGAGCGCTGGCGTCTCGCCCCGACCCGGCAAGACTCCAGACATTTGTTGGTAACCACCGCAGCGCCGAGACGCCAGCGCTCCGGAGCGCAAGCGCTGTCGCGCTTCCGCGCTCGTTACTTCGCCGGCTCCGCCTGCCAGCCGCCGCCGAGGGCGCGGTAGAACTGGACGAGCGCTACCAGACGGTCGCGGCGGGTGCGGGCGACGTTGTTTTCGGCGGCCAGGAGTTGCTCCATGGCGTCGAGCACTTCGAAGTAGGCGGAGAGGCCGGAGGCGTAGCGGAGGTTGACGAGGCGGACGGCCTCCTGGTTGGCGCGGAGGGCGCGTTCGCGCTCGTGCTCGGCGGCGGCGAGGCGGTCCATGGCCACGATCGACGTCGACACTTCTCCCAGCGCGTTGGTGACGTCCTGCTCGTACTGCAGGCGCGCCTGTTCGAATTGGGCGACGGCGACGCGTTGCTGGTTGCGAAGCCGTCCGGCGTTGAAGATGGGGCCGAGGAGGTCGGCGCCAATCGACCAGGCGATGCCGTGACCGACGATGTTGGCCAGGTCGCTGCTCTGTCCTCCGAGCAACCCGGTGAGTGTCAGCGTCGGATAAAAGGCGGCCTCGGCGACGCCGATGTTGGCGTTGGCGGCGATCAATTGCTGTTCCGCTGCACGGAGATCGGGACGCCGCAGCAACAGTGCGGACGGCAGGCCCGCGGGAACGGTGGCCGGCGCCGGAAGTTCTGACAGCGGCGCGCCTCGGGCGATCGGTCCCGGGACGCGGCCGAGGAGGAGGTTGATCCGATTCTCCTGCGCCACGATCTGTTGCTCGAGCAGCGGGATGTTGGCCGATTCATTCGCCAGCAGCGCCTCGGCGCGCGAGGTCTCGAGACCCGACGCCGTCCCGCCCTGCAGTTGGCGGTCGAAGAGGTCGTAGGTCTCCTGAAACGCTTTCGTCGACCGGCGGGCGATGTCGAGCTCCGCATCGAGCTCGCGAAGATCGAAGTAGGCGGTGGCTACCTCGGACGTCAGCGCCAGCAGTGCCGCCCGCCGTCCCTCTTCCGAGGCCAGGTAGGAGGCGCGGCCTGCCTCGTTCGAGCGCCGGATGCGGCCCCACAAGTCGGCTTCCCAGGAGATGCCGGCGCCGGCGATGAGGATGGTCGTTCCGTCGCCACCGACGCGCTGCCGTGTCGGGTTGATTTCGTATCCGACTGTCGGATAGCGGTCGGCGTTCACGATGCCGAATCGCGCGCGGGCCTCCTCGACGCGTGCGGCGGCGATGCGGGCGTCGTAGCCGTTGCGCAGCGCTTCATCGATGAGCGCGCGCAAGGTCGGATCGCCGAAGACGTCGAACCACGGCGCATCGGCGAGCGACGCGGCAGACGGCGTTCCGTTCGCGCCATAGAACTGATCGGGGATCGCCACCGGCGGCCGTTGGTAGTTCGGCCCGACAGTCTTGCAGCCGGCCAGCGCCGCGGTTGTCATCAGAATGATGATGGCGCGCTTCACGAGTGCGCCTCCTCGGCGATCGGTTCGCGGCGGGCGAGCCGCGCCTCCAGCTTCTTCTCCGAGCGCGCCAGCCGCTCGACGATGACGTAGAGCACGGGGATGAGGAAGATGGCCAGCAGCGTGGCGGTGAGCATGCCGGAGACGACGACTGTGCCGAGAATGCGTCGCGACGCCGCGCCGGCCCCCGAGGCCAGCCAGAGCGGCACGCAGCCGAGGATGAAGGCGAACGACGTCATGAGAATAGGCCGGAGCCGCAGTCGCGCGCCGTGCAATGCGGCGTTGACGAGATCGCCACTTCTCTCGAACTCCGCCTTCGCGAACTCGACGATGAGGATGGCATTCTTCGCGGCCAGTCCGATCAGCACCACCAGGCCGATCTGGCCATAGACGTCGAAGTCGTACTTGCGCAGCAGCAGTCCGAGAAAGCCGCCGAAGATGGCCACGGGGACGGAGAGCAGAACGCTGAGCGGCAGCGACCAGCTCTCATAGAGCGCCGCCAGGATGAGGAAGACGAAGACCAGCGACAGGGCAAATATACGTCCCGATGTGCCGGAGGCGCGCTTCTCCTGATACGACAGATCCGACCACTCGTAGCCCATCTCGCGCGGCAGCGTCTGCGCGGCCACCTCCTCGAGCGCAGCCATGGCCTGTCCGGAGCTATAGCCCGGCGCCGCCGCGCCTACGACCTGAGCGGCGCGATAGAGGTTGAAGTGCTGTGTGTATTCGGGCCCCGAGGTGGATCGCAGCGTCGTCAACGCCGATAGCGGGACCATGGTGCCATCGTTGTTTCGGACATAGAAGCGGCCGACGTCCGCGGGGGTGAGGCGGTTTTGCGCTTCGGCCTGCATGAAGACGCGCCACTGGCGGCCGAAGCGGTTGAACTGATTGACGAACGAACCGCCCAGCAGCGTTTGCAGCGTGTCGTAGATACTGGCCACCGGCACGCCCTGCTTGAGCGCTTTGTCGCGGTCGACGTCGACGAACATCTGCGGCACTTGCGCGCGGTAGCTGCTGTTGACGTTCAGCAGCTCCGGCCGTTTGCGCGCCGCTTCGAGGAACTTCTGTACGTTGTCGCTAAGGAACTGCGGCGTGCCGCCGCTGCGGTCCTGCAGCCAGAGGGAGAAGCCGCCGGCGGCTCCCAGGCCGGGAATGGCCGGCGGCTGGAAGGCAAAGACAGTCGCCTCCGGGATCTCCGCCTTGAACCTCTGATTGAGCTTCGCCACCAGCGCTTCGGCCGTGAGCCCCCCTTCTTCGCGGTCGCGCCACGGCTGCAGCGAGATGAAATAGAAGCCGTTGTAGGACGCCGAAATGTAGGAGAGGAGACTGAAGCCGGCCACGGTGGTGTAGTAGCGAACCCCTTTGGTCCCGGCGAGGATCTTCTCGACCTTGAGGCAGACGGCGTCCGTCCGCTGCAGCGAGGAGGCGTCGGGGAGCCGTACGTCGAGGTAGAAGGAGCCGTTGTCCTCCTGCGGCAGGAAGCTCGTCGGCACCTTCTTGCCGGTCAAGCCCGCCAGAAGAGCGAAGCCGAGCAGGATCGCCACGGCCAGGATGGCTTTGCGGATCAGCAGCGACGACACGCTGACGTAGCCGCGCGTGGCCCGCTCGAATACCCGATTGAAGCCGCCGAAGAAGCGGGACAGCAGGCCGCGCGAGGCAGTGCGTGGACGGAGAAGGAGCGCCGAAAGGGCGGGCGAGACGCTGAGCGCGTTAAAGGCGGAGATGAGAACGGAGACGGCGATGGTCACGGCGAACTGCTTGTTCAGTCGGCCCTGAATCCCGCCCATGAAGGCCACCGGCAGAAAAACCGAGGAGAGGATCATGGCAATCGCTACGACCGGGCCGGAGACTTCCTTCATCGCCTGCAGCGTGGCCGCCCGAGGAGCCATCCCTTCCTCGATGTGATGCTCGACCGCCTCCACGACGACGATGGCATCGTCGACGACCAGGCCGATTGCCAGCACCAGTCCGAACAGCGAAAGGGTGTTGATCGAGAAGCCGAGGAGGGGGAAGACGGCGAACGTGCCGATGAGCGAGACCGGCACGGCCACCAGCGGAATCATCGTGGCCCGCCAATTCTGCAGGAAGAGGAAGACGACAAGGATGACCAGCAGCATCGCCTCGACCAGGGTCGTCGATATCTCCTTGATGCCCTCCGTCACGGCGGCGGTGTTGTCGACCGACACGGCGTAATCCATGTCCTCGGGGAAGCGCTCCTTCAGCGTCAGCATGGTGGCGCGTACGGCCTTGGCCACCGCCAACGCATTCGAGCCCGGAGCCTGGAAGACGCCGATGATCGAGGCGGGCTTTCCGTTAAGCCGTCCGATCTGTTTGTAGGTAAGTCCGCCGAGCTCGACACGGGCGACGTCTTTGACCTTCACCATCGAGCCGTCGGGATTGAGCCGCACCACCACGTTCTCGAACTGTTCGGGGGTGACGAGGCGGCCGACGGCCCGGACCGCGTAGGTGAACTCCTGTCCTTTCGGCGCCGGCTCCGCGCCGATCTGCCCCGCCGGATTGACGGTGCTTTGCGCCTGAACGGCCTGCCGGATATCGCCGACCGTGAGTCCGAGCTTGGCCATCTGATCGGGATTGAGCCAGATGCGCATCGCATACTCGGCCGCGCCGAAGTTCACCACCTGCCCGACGCCGGGGACGCGGTAGATGGCATCGTTGATGTTGATGAGCGCGTAGTTGCCGAGGAAGAGACCGTCGTAGGTGTTCCTGGGTGAGTAAAGCGAGACCAGAATCAGCGGCGTGCCCTGCGTCTTCCGGTAGGTGATCCCGAACTGATTGACCTCGGGCGGAAGATTCGGCAGCGCCTGCGATACGCGGTTCTGCGAGTTGACCTGATCGGTGTTGCGGTCGGTACCGACGTCATAGGTGACGCGCACGGTCATCGTGCCGTCGTTGGCGTTGACGGACTGCAGGTAGAGCATGTCCTCAACGCCGTTCATCTGCTGCTCGATCGGCGTGGCCACCGACTGCTCGATGGTCTGGGCATCGGCCCCTGGGTAGGAGGTCTGGATCTGGATGAGGGGCGGAACGATGTCGGGGAACTGCTCGATGGGAAGGCCGAACAGCGCGATCAGTCCGCCGAGGACGGTCACGATCGAGATGACGATGGCGACGATGGGTCGATTGATGAAGAAGCGAGCCATGGCTGCTTACCGTGCTCCCGCGGCGCCGGAGGCCGGTGCTTCGCTCGGCGTCACCGTCATGCCCGTCTTCACGCGGAAAAACCCTTCGACGACGACCCGGTCGCCGGGTTTCAGGCCCTGATCGATGAGCCAAAGGCTGCCGAGCCGCGGACCGGCTTGCACACTGCGGATCCGGGCCACGTTGGCGTTATCGACGACCGCGACCTGATATCCGCCCTGCATCTCGTTGACGGCGCGCTGCGGTACAAGGATGGCGCCGCGGCGGATCTCGGTCGCCGCGCGGATCTTGGCGTACTGGCCGGGGCGGAGCCGGTTGCCTGGATTCGGAAAGGTCCCGATGGCGGCGATGGTGCCGGTCTTGACGTCGACCTCGCGGCCGGTGAGCAACAGGTGGCCTTTCTGCGGGAAGGTGCTGCCGTCGGAGAGCACGAGATCCAGCGGGGCGTTGCGCATGGCCGGATCGTTCTGAAACTGCAGGTACTCCTGCTCGCTCATCTGGTAGAGCACGCGAATGGGGTCGAGGCGCGAGACGGTAGCCAGCACGGTCTGGGGACTGACGAGGTTGCCGACCTGCGCCTGGGCGATGCCGGCGATGCCGCTGATCGGGGAGGTGACGTGGGTCCAGGAGAGGTTGAGGCGGGCCTGTTCGACGGCCGCGTTCAATGCGCCGACGCTGGCGCGCGCCGCGGTCTGCGCGGAGCGGGCGTTGTCGAGCTCCTGCTGGCTGACGGCCTTCTGCGCGGCCAACGGCTCGAAGCGGGCCACGTCGCGGTCGGCTTTGGTCAGGCCAGACTGCGCCTGCGCCAGATTGGCCTCGGCCTGCTGCAACTGCGCCTGCATCTGACGGGCGTCGATCTCGAACAGCTCCTGGCCCTGATGAACGAAGCTTCCCTCGGTGTAGACACGCCGCAGAAGATAGCCGTCCACCCGCGGACGGATCTCGGCGTTGACGTCCCCTTCCGTCGTGCCGATCCATTCTCGATAGATCGGCTCATCGCGCTGGATCACCTGGCTGACGATGACGGCGGGTGGAGGGGCGGCGGTCTTGGCCGCTTCCGATTTGCCGCAGGCGATGGCGCCCAGCGAGAGGATCATGAGCAGGGCGGCGGCGGATCGTTTCATGTTGATTTCTCCTCGGGTGTGGCAATGCCGCGGCAGATGAAGTCGCGGACGAATTCGATGTCTTCAGCGATGGGCCGTTTGTTCTTCTCGGCCATTCGCTGCAGGCCGATGTCGCGGACGACGGAGGCGAGGGCGATGGCGATCCGTTCCGGGGGCTGCGCCCGGACTTCATCCTTTTCGACGGCCATCTCCACCATCGACACGAGCTGGGCGATGTGCGTCCGGTACGAGGTGTGTTTGCGCAGACGCCGCTCCCCGAGCGGCTCAGCCATGGCCAGGTAGAGGCGGAAGAACTCCTGCTTCTGCTCGAAGTACGCGAGCTGCGCCTGGACGACCTGTTCGACGCGCTCGCGAAAGGTCGTGCCGCGCCCGATGGCTTCGCGGATGAGGATGTGAAACTCCTCGAAAGAGAAGGACATGGTCTTCTCGAGCACGTCTTCGCGGGACTTGAAGTAGAGGTAGACGGTCCCCTTGGCTACGCCCGCTTCGTCGGCGATGTCCTGGACGGTGACGTGGTCGTACCCTTTTCGGGAGACCACGCGCATGGCCGCCTCACGAATGGACTGGCAGCGGAACTGCTCGACGATCTCACCCTTTGTCGTAGCCATCTGACTCCAGTGAACAGAAAACTGACCGGAGCGTCAGTATAGGCTTCGGGTGGGTCAGGCGATGTTACATTTCGGGGGATACGTGCCGCTGTGCCTCGGAGAGCAGGCATCTTGCCTGCTCCCGACGGGCGTCTTCGCCCGGCGGTGGTTTCCGTGAGACGCCATGGATTGCGAAAAGAGACGCCACAGTTCCGTTAACCTTGCCGCAAGCCGCGAGCTCGCACGGAAACCCCCGCCGGGCGAGGACGCCCGTCGGGAGCAGGCGAGACGCCCGCTCTCCGCGGCGATGGCCTGTGAATCGCTCGAGGGCTGTTGCCTACTTCACCATCTCCCCCTGCTTCCGCCAGCGCTCCGCCTCGGCGGGCTGATCGGATTCTTTCAGCAGGGTAACCAGCATCGCGTAGGCGCGGGACTGCCGGGGATCGACTGCTAGGGCGCGGCGGAGGTCGGCTATCGCTTCGTCGCGGCGGCCGAGGGCGGTGAAGGTTTCGGCGCGCATGATCCAGGCGGCGGTGAAGTTCGGACGCAATTCGACAGCACGCGTCAGCGGAGGCAAGGCTTCCGCGTCGCGGCCGGTGCGATGGAGGATCGCGGCGAAATTGAATTGATACTCCGGGATCTCCGGGTCGGCCTCCATGGCCGCGTGTAGATCGGCCAGTCCGCCGGCCGTCGATCCGACGCCGACTTCGGCGGTCCCTAGCCAGTCGCGCAGACGCGGATCGCGGATGGCCGCGTCGCCGAGGGCGCCGATCAGATCGAGAGCGATTTGGAAGTGCCGCTGTTGCAACTGCGCGGCGATGAGATCGAGACGGGGAACGATCGACGGCGTCACATCGAGATGTCTGCTCAGAAAATCTGTAGCAGCATCGTTGCGAGGCATGGCCCGAAGGATGGTGACGGCGCGATAGACCTCGCCGAGCGGACCCTCCGGCACTTCGGCGCGATCAAGAAAGCGGACGTCGTCGATATGCGACTCATGCTCGGCCAGCGGCGCGGTCGGATCGCCCGGCGGCGGGTGGCGCTGGATACGGTGATCGGTCATGACCACGTGCACGACGTCCTGAGCTCTTCGCGCCGGCATGTGGCATTTCACGCAGTCGTTCGATTCAGTGTGCCGCTGATGACAGCCCAGGCAGACGGAAACGACGTTGGCAAGGCGGGGATCTTTCTTCAACGGCTGATGCGGATCGTGGCAGGAGATGCAGGTGATCCCGCCCTTTATGTAGCAGAGGCTCTGCCGAAGGCGATAGGCGTGATGGTTGATCTCGAAGCGCTGCGCGGACGGACGTCCCGGCTCGTCGATGTCGACATGGAGGATGTAACTGCCGAGCGCTTCACGAGGGCGGAAGGAGTAGTCGCCGCGATCGAACCGGCGCACGCCGATCATGGCCACAGCCGGCTGCAGATGACATTGAAAGCAGACCGCGTCGCGCAGCGCCGGCGGCAAGCGCGACGGATTGACGATGGCAGCCCGCACCTCGGCGTCGCTCTCTCCGCTCATGGCCATTCGCACGTGGTCGCCGCCCGGACCGTGACATCGCTGGCATCCCGTCCCCTCGGGGAGCGCCACCGGATAGCGCTGCGGCATCCAATGCGCGTCGCTCCCCGCCGGTACATCGGGATAGGCGTTGTGGCAGAAGAGACATTCGCGGCGGACCGGCCGCGTAAGGCCGTCGTTGTCGGCGCGGTCATAGCCGGGGGCCATCCCCCAGGCGTGGTCCTGCGTGTACCAGGCGATCGGAAGCTGAAACATCTCACCGCTCGGCGTGCGATAGAGATAGACGCGCGAGCGATGACCCGATCCCAGGATCCAGTCGACCGGCTGTTCGATGAAATTGATCCGTTGCCCGCCGGCGTCGATCTGGTACCGCCGGAAGAGCAGCTTCCCATCCTTCCAGCTCATCTCGAAGTGACTCTGCGACGGTTGATGAAAGAAGTGCCCGTTGCGGAAGTCTTCGATCATCACCTCGGCACGCGGCCGCCGCATCGACTGCGCCATCCCCACGCCCTGGTACGACGCGTATTTCGATGCATGACACGTTGCGCAAGTGTTGTCGGGGACGTAGACCGCCGCGTTCAGCGCGGGACCAACGAGGGCGGCGATGGCGAGGAGAAGGATACGCAAGGTAGTCATCAATGATAGGGGCTTCGCCGTTGCCGGTTGGCGGTTGTCTCCGTGCCTTCAAGACGCCAGTCATTACCTAAGCCATACGGTGACAATAACTTGCACTAGAATGCATTTTTCCCCGAGACAGAGAGAGGTCCACGCCGATGAATTTTGATTGGGCGACGATCAGCTACCCGGACGGACGTGTGTCGAGAGTGGCACCCCCCGAGTTCTACGGCATTCCCCTCGGTGAGCGCATCGAGCTGCTCACGCATGGAAGGATCAAGTTCGAGAAAGACAACCAACCGATCTCTCCCCTCGAGGCCATCAGAAAGAAATGAGAACACGCTCCGTCATCGTCACCGCATCGATCATCGTCGCCGCCGCGATCTGGGTGGGAACCGTAGGCGCGGCGGCTCGCGCCATCCGCCGCTTTGAAGCCACGCCCGGACGTGAGGCCTCGGCGCCGAAGAGCTGGCCCGCCGAAAGCAGCCTCGTTCGCAATCACGACGCGCCGACGCTGGTCATGCTCGTCCATCCGCAATGCTCCTGCACGCGGGCCAGCCTGCTGGAATTGCAGGCGGTCATCGAGAAATCGCCGCGCGTAATGCGCACCTATGTCGTCGTCTACCGTCCGCGACAGATGAAAGCAGGATGGGAGAAGACGGATATCTATGACGCGGCGACGCGGCTACGTGGCACGCATGTCGTCGTCGACGAGGATGGGCGGGAAGCGAAACGCTTCGGCACGTTCACGTCGGGACAAACCTTTCTCTACGATGCCGGCGGAACCCTTCGATTCGAAGGCGGCATCACGATGTTGCGCGGACACGCCGGTCTGAACAGCGGGCGTGCTGACGTCATCCACATCGCTAACGGAGAGAGTGGAAAAGGGACGCATCCGGTGTTCGGCTGTTCGATTGTCAGCAGAGGAGAACGAAGATGAGTGACATGGTCGCCGCACGCGCCGCAGAGATCCACAAGGCTCAGACCGACATCCGCCGTGCCAAGGTAGACCGAATGTTCGCGGTGCTGCTGATCGTGCAATGGATCGCCAGCATCATTGCCGCAATCGTCGTCTCGCCGTACGCGTGGGAGGGGAAGGAGCACGTGCTGCACATGCACGTGTGGGTGGCCATCCTCGGCGGTGCGGGCATCACGATCCTGCCGGTCCTGCTCGCGTTCCTTCGCCCCGGTACCACGCTGACGCGTCATGTCATTGCAGCCTCGCAGATGCTCGCCTCGGCGCTGCTGATCCATCTGACCGGCGGCCGCATCGAGACTCACTTTCACGTGTTCGGCTCGCTGGCCTTCCTGGCGTTTTATCTCGACTGGCAGGTCATCATCACGGCCACAGTCGTCGTCGCCGCCGATCATTTCCTTCGCGGCATCTACTGGCCGGAATCGGTCTACGGCGTGAGCAATCCGGAATGGTGGCGCTTCCTCGAGCACGCAGGATGGGTGGCCTTCGAGGACGTCTTCCTGATCTGGTCCTGTATTTTCGGGCAACGAGAGATGGCCTCGGCGGCCACGCGTCAGGCCTCCATCGAGTATCTTTCCGAGCAGGAGCAGCTCAAGACCGCGGCGCTGGAGATGGCCTTGGCCGAGATGAGCGCGACGGCTTAGCCACCTCGTTCGCCTTCGAGCACGTTCATCATGGTTGTCGGTTGTCGGTTGTCGGTTGTTCGGTACCTCCTTCTGCGTTTTAGCCTCCCGACAACCGACAACCGGTCATACGTTGATCGGAATGATGGGAGCGCCCTCGCTCGTTTCGTTCGCCGATGCGCAAGTTATTTGCGGCGCTACTCCTTATCGCGTCCGCGGCGTACGCCGACAACATCTCCTTTCGTTCCGTCCAGTCGGGATGGGGCTCGGGGGCGACGCCACTGTTCGATCACGGCATCTACGGCCAGCGGCAGATCATCGCCATCCTCGATACCGGTCTCGATTGGGATAGCTGCTACTTCGCCGAGCCGGATGGATCGCCGCCGCCGATCAACACCGGCTCGCCGCAGGGGGGGCTGAATTCGTCGAACGTCGACACCAACCGCCGTAAGGTGATCGCCTACGATTTTCTCTACTCGTGCGATCAGTTTCCCAATGCCTTCGGCTGTGACGACCCGAGCAGCCCCACCGCCTACGACAACGCCCAGCACGGCACGCTTGCCGCCGCGGTCGCTGCCGCCGACAGCCACACGCCGCTCGTCTTCGACGATGCCGCGGACGGCATCGCGCCCGGCGCGAAGCTGATCGTGCAGGATGGCGGATTCATCGGCGGCGACAACTGCAGCCAGCGCCCCGGCTTCGGCTGTCCGGTCAACCTGACGCCGATCCTCGAGCAGGCGTACACGCAGGGAGCGCGCATCCATTCGAACTCCTGGGGCGACCGTCAGGGGACGCCGTCGCCGTTACCGGCGCCGACGGCGAACTACTCCGCCGGCGCCCGCGATGTCGACGCCTTCGTCTGGTCGCATCCGGACATGCTCGTTATCTTCGATACTGGCAACTATTCGAGCAACTCTCCGCCTCCCGCCAGCTCGCTGGCTGCTCCCGGCTGCGCGAAGAACACGCTGCAGGTGGGGGGGACGCGTTACTCCAACCGGTTCGACGATGTTCTGTCACCGTTCTCGCTCATCGGCCCGACACGCGACGGCCGTATCAAGCCCGATCTCGTCGCGCCGGCGGTCGTGCTGGCCGCCGACAGCGACGGCAACATCACCACGCACGCATGCCCCACGAGCACGCAGGCGGGGACGTCGTGGTCCGCGCCGTCGGTGGCAGGCGAGGCGGCGCTGGTGCGCCAATACTTTACTGATGGGTTCTATCCGACCGGCGTGGCCACGCCGTCGAACGCCTTCGTTCCGAGCGCGGCGCTGCTGAAGGCAACGCTGATCGCCGCCGCGCGCGCGGTACCGAACAACTGGATTTACAACGTCGGTGTTGCTCCCGCGAAGCCAGTCCCGTCCTACGACCAGGGTTTCGGTTTCCCGGTGCTCGACGATGCGCTCTACTTTCCCGGCGACCGCGCCCGCACGCGCGTCGTCGATGTGCCTCTGATGCTGGGGCTCGCGCAAGGCGAGACGGCCACGCTGCACCTGAATGCCTCGACGAACGCGCCGCTGAAAGTCGTGCTGGTCTGGACCGATCCGGCTGGTACGCCGCGCGGCGTCTCCGATCCGACTTCCGAACTGGTGAACGACCTCGATCTTCGCGTCACCGATCCCACCGGCGCGACGCTCCTCGGCAATGAGTCGCTTCATCCCGGTCAGCCCGATCGCCGCAACAATGTGGAAGTGGTCTCGATCGATCCACCATCCGCCGGTCTCTACACGATCTCGGTGACGGCGTCCCACCTCGGCTTCGGTGCGCGGCAGAGCTACGCGCTGGTGATCACCGGCGATCTGACGGATCCGATCCCGGCGATGGCATCGCCTGTCCGTTCGCGCGCCGCGCGACACTGATGCCGTAGAATCCCCCGCCATGATTTCCCGCGAATACCTCCGCGAACATGCGGACGCCTACCGCATCGCACTGAAGAATCGCGGTGCGAACGTCGACCTGGAGCGTTTCCTCGATCTCGACGCCGAACGCCGCCGCACGATCGCCCAAGTCGAAGCGCTGAAAGCGCAGCGCAACACGGCCACGCATGAGATCGCGAATCTCAAGAAGAACAAACAGGACGCCAGCGCACAGATCGAGGCGACGAAGGGCGCCAGCGATGAGATCAAACGTCTCGACGAGAGTCTCGCCGGAATCGAAGGCGACCTTCGCAACGTCGAGCTCTACTTCCCCAACGTTCCGCATGAATCGGTCCCCGTCGGTCCCGACGAAACGCACAACCGCGTCGAGCGCATGTGGGGCGCCAGGCCGGCGTTTTCCTTTACGCCGAAAGCGCATTGGGACATCGGCGAAGCGCTAGGCATCCTCGACTTCGAGCGCGCCACGAAGATCACCGGAGCCCGTTTCTCCTTCCTCTTCGGAGCAGGGGCGAAGCTCAATCGCGCATTGATCAACTTCATGCTCGACGTTCACGAGCAGCAGGGTTACGTCGAGGTCGTCCCTCCGTTCATGGTCAACGCCGATTCGCTCCGCGGCACGGGCAACCTGCCGAAGTTCGAGGAGGATCTCTTCAAGCTGACGGACCGCGACTACTACCTGATTCCGACCGCCGAGGTCCCGGTCACGAATCTTCATCGGGACGAGATTCTCGAGGCGGCGACGCTGCCGCGCCTATACACCGCCTATTCACCTTGTTTCCGCAGCGAAGCGGGATCGTATGGGAAAGACACGCGCGGCCTGATCCGCCAGCACCAGTTCGAGAAAGTTGAGATCGTGAAATTCACAACGCCGGAGACGTCATGGGTCGAGCACGAAAAGCTGACTGCTGATGCCGAGGCGGTGCTGCAGGCGCTCGGTCTGCATTATCGCGTCGTGACACTCTCGACGGGGGATATGGGGTTCACCGCGGCGAAGACCTACGATCTGGAAGTGTGGTTGCCGGGTCAGGAGACGTACCGCGAGATCAGCTCCTGCTCGAACTTCCTCGACTTCCAGGCGCGGCGCGCCAACATCCGCTATCGCACGGCGGAGAAGAAGAGCGGCTTCGTCCATACGTTGAACGGATCGGGCCTCCCGATCGGTAGAACGCTGGTGGCCATCCTCGAGAATTACCAGAATGAGGATGGGTCGGTGCGGGTGCCGGAGGCGCTGCGGCCATATATGAAGGGCGTCGAGAGAATCGCCCGTTCTTAGCTCACGCGAAGGCGCGAAGACGCGAAGAAGTAACGGCTTTTCTTCGCGCCTTCGCGTCTTCGCGTGACAAGATTCTTCTTCATGAAACGCCTCGCCGCAGCGCTACTCCTTCTCGCCGCCTGCACGACAACGACAGCACCACTGCCGACAGCCGAAAAAACGGCCATCGAATCGAAGACCGCTAAACTCCATAAGCTCGACGGCTACATTCCGTTGTTCTGGGATGCCGAAAACGGCAAGCTGTTCATGCAGATCTCCCGCTTCGGCGAAGAGCTGCTGTATCAGTCTTCGCTCCCGGCCGGCATTGGCTCGAATCCGATCGGGCTCGACCGCGGCCTGCTAGGTCAGACGCAGATCGTCACCTTCGACCGCGTCGGCCCGAAGGTGCTGATGACGGCCACGAACTATCGCTTCCGCGCTCTCAGCAGCGACGAGGCGGAGCGGCGCGCGGTCGCCGACTCCTTTGCCAGGTCGGTGATGTGGTCATTCAAAGTGGAAGCAAGCGACGCGACGTCCGTCCTGGTCGATGCCACCGACTTTTTTCTCAGCGATCAGCAAGGCGTCACGCGCGCCCTTCGCCAGACGCAGCAGGGGAGTTACGCGCTCGACAGGAACCGCAGCGCCATCTACCTGCCACGCACGAAAGCCTTTCCGCGCAACACCGAAGTGGAAGCGATCCTGACATTCCAGACCAGCGAGAGGCCTGGCAACTACGTCAGCGGCGTTACACCGATCGCCGACAGCGTCACCGTCCGAGAGCATCACTCGCTCGTGTCCCTTCCACCGCCGGGCTACACGCCGCGGCGCGCCGATCCGCGCGTCGGTGTCTTCAGCGTCGACTTCTTCGACTACGCCAGCCCGTTCACCGGACCGATCGAGAAGCAGTGGATCGCGCGGCATCGGTTGATCAAGAAAGATCCGGCCGCCGCGGTTTCCGAGCCGGTGGAGCCGATCGTCTACTACGTCGACGCCGGCGCTCCGGAGCCGATCCGCAGCGCGCTCATCGAGGGAGCTTCGTGGTGGAGCCAGGCCTTCGAAGCCGCCGGTTTCCGCAATGCCTTCCAGGTCAAGGTCCTCCCGCCGGATGCCGATCCGATGGACCTCCGCTACAACATGATCAACTGGGTTCATCGCGCGCAGCGGGGGTGGTCGTACGGCGCCGCGGTCATCGATCCGCGCACCGGCGAGATTCTCAAGGGGAACGTCACGCTCGGGTCGTTGCGCATCCGCCAGGACGTGATGATCGCCGAGGGTTTGGTGCCGCAATTCGATGAGATGCACGACCGTGCACTCTCCGCGCTCGATCCGGCGACGTCGCCGGCGATGATGGCGCTGGCGCGCATCCGCCAGCTCGCCGCGCATGAGACCGGCCATACGCTCGGCCTCGATCACAACATGGCCGCTTCGAGCTACGGCCGGGCATCGGTCATGGACTATCCGTCACCGTACGTGAAGATCACCGACGGAAAGCTCGACCTGTCGGAGGCGTACGCCACCGGCATCGGTTCGTACGACAAGTGGGTGATCCGCTACGCGTACGCGCAGTTCGCCCCGGGGACAGAAGAGCGCGAGCTCGACCGCATCGTCCGCGAAGCGCCGCTCTTCATCACCGATCCGGAGTCGCGCCCGGTCAGTGCCGCCCATCCCTCGGCATCGGTGTGGGATTCGCCCGGCGACAACGTGGCCATGCTGCGCCATGAGATCGAGGTGCGGCGCATCGCGCTGTCGCAATTCGGGCTGCGCAACATTCCGGTGGGAACGCCGCTGACTGAGCTGGAAGAGATGCTCGTGCCGCTTTACCTTCACCACCGCTACCAGCTCGAAGCGGCGGCCAAGTCGATCGGTGGTCTCGATTACACCTACAGCGTGAAGGAGGAAGGAGGGCTCGTTCCGACGCCGACACGCCGCATTCTCTCCGCCGCCGCGCAGCGCGAGGCCCTCACCGCCGTTCTATCGACGCTGGATCCTGAATTTCTCGAAATCCCGCTTCGTATCATCAGTCTGATCCCTCCGCGCGGCAACGTCGACGTCACCAGCAATACGGAGCTGTTCGAGCATCGCACGACGCCGGCCTTCGATCCTGTCAGCGCGGCGATGTCGTCGGCCGACATCACGCTGGCCGCGCTCCTCGATGCGCGCCGTGCCGCCCGGCTGGTGCAGTTCCACGCCGAAGATGCCGCCAATCCCGATTTCAACGAGGTCGTCGACGGTGTCATCGCCGCGGTCACGCGCCGCGAGGGCGGTTACCGAGGTGCGATCACGCGAGCGGCGGCTCGTCTTACCGCGACGCGCCTCATGGATCTCGCCGCAAATCGCGATGCCGATTCGCAGGTGCGCGCCGAAGCGAGCGAAGGGTTGCGGCGGTTCGCCGCGAAGCTGGGCGACGCCGGCATTCAAGACAACGCCGAGCTCGCGCACCGGCACGCCCTTCGTGACGACATCGAACGGTTCCTGGCCCGTCCCGATCAGCCGCGGACGCAACCGAAGTTGCCGGAAGTTCCGCCGGGGCCGCCGATTGGTGGGGAGTGAGGGGAGGGGGTTGCGGGGTTGCGGGGTCTCGCGGTCTCGGGGTGCTTCGCTCGGCGATCAATCGCAGGGCGTTTCGCACCGCGAGACCGCGCTACCCCGAGACCCGCCGTTACGACTCTCCAGACTGTAGACCGACCCTCAAACGTGACTTCGGTAAATTGTCTCCTATTCGCGTCTTCGTTCGCTACGTCGTAGTGTCTACGCGGCGTAGCGAAACGTGCAGGATTCCGCACCGGTTTGCGGCCTAGCGCTCCTCTTCTTCCAGATCGAACAGTTCGTTGGCCCGTACCGGCTCATGTGCCAGACGCCGGCAGGCCGCGACGATTGCGGCGATGCAGCGGCGTGTCGGTTCCATCCGTCCCATTCGGATCCGCAAGAGGTGCTGGCGGCTGTACCCCGATTCGCGTGCGAGGTGTGCCGGTTTGATCCCGCGGCTTTTCAAGTACTGCTCGAGTCGTGTCGGCATGTGCAATATATAGATCTTATCAAGATGCAGTATAGGTGTCAATGCGTACGGGCGGACGGCGGGAGCAGAAACCGGTCAATTCTGGCATTCAAAGCGCAAAATCCTGCCTTCGTGCCTTCGTTCCTGAGCAATCATCTCCCGATGTTCCTTTTTCCCGGTCAAACTATTTGTGGTCCACGAGGGGTGGAAATCCCCGGTTTCGTCACCCCTTATGCGAGTCTGTGTCGGCAGCGGCGGCTTCGCAACCGCCCGGGCCGGCGATTTGAGGGTGTGCAAACCCTCCGAGGTCTCGGGCGGTAGCAACCGTCGTTAGTTGCTTACATTGCCGGAATCTAGTAACTTATACGTTACTAATTCGATCATGCTCGGAGAAATCGTACGCTCCACCAGAATCAAGCGAGGCCTCACACAGGCCCGCCTGGCTCGGCTCGCCGATGTGAGCCGCAGGCACCTCGCCGCGCTCGAAAAGGGGGCCAATGTCTCCATCAATGTCCTGCAAAAGGTTGCCGCTGTCCTCGAGCTTTCCGAGATCAACCTCGGCGAACTGACGGTCCGGACGTCTCACTCCTCATCCAACGCGGTCAACATGCCCCTTCTGGCCGACACCATCCGCGAGGCGCACGCCGATGCCTTCCGCACCCAGTCTCTTCTGGCCCGCGCCGAGACCCTCCTGGACAACGACGGCGACGGTCATGGACTTGTGGCTCACTTTCCGAAGATGCCTACGGTGCGCATCGATCTCCGCCGCCGGCGCGGCGCGGCGGGCGCCGTTGCCGATCATGGCGGCTCACCGGGAATCCCGATCTCCGGAGAGATCCGTCAGGGCGAAGCTGTGGTCGAGCTCTCAGGCGAGACCGCTCCGCTGCCCCCCGCCCTCCTCGAAAAGGGCGAAGTGGTCTTCCGCGCCCGCGGCGACAAGATGCGCGAACAAGGCATCGATGACGGCGACCTCCTCGTGGTCGAGCTCCGCCAGACCGGCCGCGCTTCCTCCGGCGAGCTGGTGATCGGCAAAGTCGGCGAGTTGCTCTACATCGGCCGCTGGTGGCAGAAGCATGGCCAGAAAGCGATCATGACCGACGGTCCGTCCCAGCTCACCACCGGCGGGCCGTCGAAGCGCGCGCTGAAGGTTCTCGCGGCGATCAACGCCGTCGTGCGGGGGAAGTAGCGCGGTTACGGGGTCTCGCGGTCGCGGGGTCTCGCGGTGGGGTTGCAAAGTTGCAGAGTTGCTTGGTGTATCACTCCCAGCAACCCAGCAACCCAGCAACCCAGCAACCCAGCAACCCAGCAACCGCCCACCGCGAAACCGCGAAACCGCGAGACCGCGAGACCGCGAAACCGCGAAACCGCGAAACCGCGTACTATCCCGCCGCAACTTCGGACCCCTTGGGAGGAAACATGCGCCGTACTCTCGCCTTCGCGGTCATCGTCCTGACCGTATTCGTGATCGGATGTGGATCATCGCAGACCGCCGCTCCCGCTCCGGCTGCAACAGCCGTCGCCGGCGCTCCGGCCTTCTTCGCCCCGCACGGCTTCGACCTCTCGGCGATGGATACCAGCGTCAAGGCGTGCGACGATTTTTATCGTTTCGCCGTCGGCAAATGGCGGGAGACGCATCCGCTGCCCGCGCAGTACTCGCGCTACGGACGTTTCGAAGAGCTGGCCGACCGCAACCGCGATGTCCTGCACACGATCCTCGATCAGGATGCGGCCATGACCAATGCCAGGCCCGGAAGCGCCGAGCAGAAAGTCGGCGATTTCTACGCCGCCTGCATGAACGAGGCGGGAGTCGAAGCGGCGGGCATCACCCCGATCGAGCCGGAGCTGGCGCGCATCAACGGCATCAGCGACAGGGCCTCGCTGATCACCGAGCTCAATCGCCTCCACACGGAAGGCTTCGCGCCCCTCTTTCGGGTCGGCGGCCAGAACGATCAGAAGAACAGCAAAATGATCATTGCCTCGCTCGGCACCGGCTCGCTCGGCCTGCCGGACCGCGGTTACTACCTCCGCGATGACCCGCGTTTCAAGACCATCCGGGAGCAGTACGTCGAGCACGTCACGAAGATGCTGGCGCTTTCGGGCGAGAGCACCGATCAGGCCAGCACGGATGCGCAGAAGATTCTTGCGCTGGAGACCAAACTGGCCAGCGCGCAACTGCCGCGCGTCGAGCTTCGCCTCCCCGAGAACACGTACCATCCGACGCCCGTTACCGAGCTGGCGTCGATGGCGCCGGCGGTCGACTGGTCATCGTATCTTCACGACCTCGGCGTCAACGCCACCATGCTCAACGTCTCGCAGCCGAAGTACATCAAGACCGTGAGCCAGCTTCTCACCGAAGTGCCGATGGACGATTGGAAAGCGCTCCTGCGCTGGCAGGTCGTCGAAGGCGCCGCCCCGACGATGACGAAGGCGTTCGTCGATGAAGACTTCAACTTCAGTGGCCGCATCCTGTCGGGAACCAAGGAGCCGCTGGAGCGTTGGAAGCGCTGCGTCCGCGCCGCCGACTTCAGCATCGGCCAGCTTCTCGGGCAGGAGTACGTCCGCCGCAACTTCACGCCGGAAGCGAAAGCGAAAATGAGCTCGCTGATCGACAATCTCGTCTCGGCGCTGCGGGAGGACATTCCGACGCTGACCTGGATGGGACCGGAGACGAAGGCCGCGGCGCTCGGCAAGCTGGCCGCGTTCCGGCGGCGCATCGGCTATCCGGACAAGTGGCGCGACTACTCGGCGCTCACGATCAGCCGGGCCTCGTATGCCGCCAACGCGCAGGCAGCGCGGGCGTGGGCCTATCACCACAATATCGAGCGGATCGGCCATCCGGACGATCCGAATGAATGGGGCGGCTTCACGCCGCCGACGGTCAACGCCAGCTACAACCCGCCGCAGAACAACATCACCTTCCCCGCCGGAATCCTGCAGCCGCCGTTCTTCGATCCGAACGCGGACGACGCCTACAACTACGGGGGCATCGGCACGGTCATCGGTCACGAGATGACCCACGGCTTCGACGATCAGGGAGCGAAGTACGACGCCGAGGGAAATCTCCGTAACTGGTTCACTCCCGAGGATCTGAAGAGCTTTCAGGCCCGAACGGATTGTGTAGCCAAGGAGTACGACGAGTTCAACGTGGCCCCGGGGATCAACATCCAGGGCAAGCTCGTGAACGGCGAATCGGTGGCCGACCTCGGCGGCGCCACGATCGCTCTCCGCGCCTACGAGAAGTCGCTCGAAGGCAAAGAGCGCAAGACGATCGACGGCTTCTCCCCCGAGCAGCGATTCTTCCTCGGTTTCGCGCAGGTGTGGGGCGAGAACATGTCCCCACAGGAAGCGACGCGCCGCGCCCTGACCGACCCGCACGCGCAAGGCCCCTTCCGCGTCAACGGCACGGTGCAGAACATGCCCGAGTTCTGGAAGGCGTATGACTGCAAGGACAGCGACAAAATGGTGCGCGAGGCGTCGAAGAGGTGCTCGATCTGGTGATTCCGCGCGCTGGGATACTTGACTCCGTTCCTTACCGAATCTACCATTTTGGTAAGGAGTATCTCCCGTGACCAAATCGACGATCACCGTGAAGAATCAGACCACCGTGCCGAGGGAGATTCGCAAGAAACTCGCGGTAGGACCAAGCGACGTCCTGCAATGGGAGGTCGTTGGAGACCGGGTCCTGGTCAGTGCGGCCAGCCCTGCGTTTCTCAGCCGGGAAGGAAGGATCAAGGTGGGTCCCGGTGACTCCGTTGAAGACGTTCGCAAGGTCAGAAGGCTCATGGGCATCAAGGGGCGATGAAGCAGATCCTCGTCGATGCCAACGTGCTCATTTCCTTTCTGACCGATCGGAATGCACGCCAGCGCGAAGAGGCGGCTGACCTGTTTCGGGGGGCTGTTGCGCAGGAGCACATTCTGGTGCTTCACAGCATGACCATCGTGGAGATGATCTATGTGCTCACGCAGCTCTACCACGAGGACCCGCCGGACGTAGCAGAAGACGTGGCCGATCTCCTGGCGATGCCGGGCGTAGTTTCAACGGACCAGGTGGCCTGGAGTCAGGTTCTGGAGCGCTGGCCCCGCCCAATACCCGCGCTGGGAGACGCGATACTCGCTGCGGCGGCCGGTGAAGGTTCGTTCGATGCCGTGGCGACCTTCGATCGCGACCTGGCGAAGAATCTGGTGCGGCAGGGCACACCTTTGTTCTGGCCCGTCGCACAAGGAAGCTGATCTGAGCGTCTTCTCCGTTCATTGAATGAAAACGCGGCGAAGCCACAGATAACCGACAACGCGCGCGTCAGCGTGCAGACAACGCGCGCCGTCAGGCGCGCAGTTCATCCACCGCCGCGCGAATATCCTCCAGACACATCTCCATCCGATCCCGATGCGTGCGATGGGAAACGACGCAGATGCGGATCACGAAGCGTCCATCGACTATCGCGCCAGTCAGCATCACTCGTTGCCGGGTGTTGATGCGGGCGATGAGATCGCGATTGAGGGTGTCGGGATCGGTGCCCGGTTTCACCAGGCGAAAGGCGACGATCGAAAGCTGCGGCTCGGCGTCTACCTCGACACCCTCGATCTTGTGCAGCTCCGCCGCTGCCCAGGCGGCCAGGTCGAGCTTTTCGTCGAGCTGCTGGCGAAACGGCTCGATGCCGAACAGCTTCAGCGGGAGCCAGACGCGCAGGCCGCGGAAATCGCGCGAGAGCTCTGGGGAGAGCTCGCAGAAATCGATCAGATCGTCGCCTTGCTGAAACCGGGGAAGGTAGTCGGCGTGCATGCTGTAGGTTCTCCTGAGCACGGCCGCATCACGTACCAGGAGCGCTCCCGTGCCGAAAGGGAGGAACAGCGTCTTGTGCGGATCGAGGATGATCGAGTCGGCCTCGCTGATGCCTTGCATGGCCGCGCGGCCGCGCTCGGTCAGCATGAAAAACGCGCCGTAAGCGCCGTCGACGTGAAACCAAAGGGATTCCTGGCGTGCCAGCCTGCTGAGGGCGGCCAGATCGTCGACGGCACCGGTGGGCGTAGTGCCGGCGCTACCGCAGAGCATGAACGGTGTGTAACCGTTGGCGCGGTCCTGGACGATGGCGTCGGCGAGCAGATCGAGGCGGACGCGGAACATGGCATCGCTGGGAATCTCGCGGATGTTCGCCGCCGGAAAGCCGGCCAGGATGGCCGCTTTCTGAAAGGCATGATGGGTCTGGTCGCCGCAGTAGAGAGTGGCGCGGGAGAAATCGTCGCCGAGGATCGAGCGGCGCGCCGCGATGATCGCGGTGAGATTCGCCAGCGAGCCGCCGCTGGTCAGGACCCCGCCGCTCCCTTCGCCATATCCGACGATCTCGCAGAACCAGCGGACGACATTCGTCTCGAGCTGAACCAGCGCGGGCGCCGCAGCGCAGACACCGACGTAACGGTTGACCGCATCGGCGATCAGGTCGGCCACCGCCGCATGAAAAACCCCACCTCCCGGGATGAAGGCGAGGTAGCCGGGGCCGGCCGCATTGAACGAGCGAGGAATGGCCTCGTCAAACAGAAAGTCGAGGAGCCGCTCGAAAGGAACGCCTTCCCGCGGGAGGGGCTCGATCAAGGTACGGGCGAAATCGGTGGCGCCGTCAACGTTTGAGGCCGGTTGGAAGGGAAGTGATTCGATGTGGGCGACGATTCGGCGCATCGCCTCATCGACGAGGCGGTGCATGCCGGCGGCGTCAGGTTCGAGAGGATAGGCAGTCATGGCCGGATTCTACCGGCTGCACGGCAGCCATTTTTCCGAACAGGCAATTCGGCGCACTGGATGGGAAGTCACGGCGGACAACGCTTTGCGCGGACCGCCGAGTGCGAGAACACTTTCGTTACGACCGTGTCGCGGCCTCACTTTTGCAACATGAGCCATGTAAAATCGATCAGATTTTGGAGGTTTCATGCGTTTACGTCTTCTCACCCTCATCGCCTTTTCACTCTTTGCCACGATGGCCTCGGCGAAGGAGATCTGGCTGAGCATCGGGGGTACGACAGCCGGCGGTACCTTCCGGACCGATGCACGCATCTTCAATCCGTCGACCACGAAAGACATTCAGATCCAGGCCTGGTACCTGCCGATCGGCAACGTTGACAACTCAGCCGTGCAGGCGCTGGCGCCGATCACGGTGCTGAAGCGGCAACAACTGGTCTACAACGACGTTGTCACGTCGCTTTTTCACAGCAGCGGTCTCGGCGCAATCCGGCTCAAGTCTGATGATGACTTCGTGGCCACACAGAAGATCTACGCCGTCACGAGCGGTGGAACCCTGGGTCAGTTCGTCGCCGGAGTCGATGCGACGACCGCGAAGGCCAAGGGCGTGATGATCCAACTCCAGAATAGCGGCGGCAACGGACAGACCGGAACGTTCCGGACGAACGTTGGCGCCGCAAACCCGAACCCCACTGCGGCGACGGTGACGTGGCGGCTGTACGACAAGAACAATGCTCAGGTCGGGAATGACCACGTGGTCGTCATGCTGCCGTTCGGGGTCATTGCCCCCGGTGGATTGAGCGGCTACGCCGATAACGTGCCGCTGACCGCCGATCTGAGCGACTCGTGGCTCAGCTACTCCTCCGACAAGCCGATCGTCGCCTACGGTTCCGTCATCGACAACGGCACCACCGATCCGACCTACATCCCGGCGGCAGAAGACACCGGCGTGCCGGTCTCGCAGACGCCGGCCGGCAAAGTGTTCGTGGTCACGGAGCGCGGCGGACCAACAAGCAGCCCATCGAGCATCACCATTTCGCCGCAGATTCCGCAAGGACTTCTCAAGCCCGGCGATACGATCTCGTTCCAAGTCAGTGCGCTCGACAGCAATCACGGGTTTCGTCTACTCGATCCGGACGGCGTCATAATGGCCGATCTCATGCTCACTCCGGGCGCGGCTGCCGTTACCGTTACGTTCTCCGCGAATACCCAGGGAACGTACTCGTACTACTGCACCAACACGACGTGCAGTCCCGGCCACAACAGCATGCAGGGGACGTTCGTAGTTGGGAACCCGACGCCGTATCAGCCGCCGGGTTATTGATGATGAGGTCTCGCGGTTGCTGAGTTGCCTGGTTGCTCGTCGCGGACGCGCGACTTAGTACCCGGTAGCCCGGCAACCCTGTAACCCTGCAACCTGGCAATCTCACGCCGCGGGACCTCGAAACCGCGCAACCCCGCCACTCCTTTTTCTGCTACTCTTCACAATTGCAGATAACGTGTAGGGTGTGAGATGGAACTTCTGCAATTTGCCAGGAGCAGACGGGGAGGGGAGCTGATCGGGATTGTCATCCTGGCGGCGGGTATTTGTCTCGCCCTCGCGCTTCTCACCTACCACCCCGACGACTCCTCGGCGTTCTATACGTCAACCAACAGCGTCGTCGCCAACTGGATCGGCTACTACGGGGCCACGATTGCCTGGCTCTTCGTCGGCTTTTTCGGCTTTGCCTCGCTCCTTTTTCCCGGTTCGCTGCTCATCGTCGGTTGGAACCGCATCGCGGCCAGGGAGATCGAGTATCTGCAGACGAAGGCCATCGGCTTCGTCATCCTGGTCATCGCCGCTCCCCCGCTCTGTGACCTGGCCCTTGGCAAAGTGTGGCTGCGTGGGGCGTTGATCCCATCCGGCGGCTATCTCGGGCAGGAGCTCAATCACGCCGCCTCGGCAAACCTGAACGGCATCGGCGCCACCATCGTCCTCGTCACGACGATGCTGATCGGGCTGCTGCTGGCGACGCGCATCAGTCTCGCCGCAATCTTCGTCGCCCTTCATCACAAGTTGGTCGACATCGGCCGCGCTTTCTCGCTGCAATGGGCCCGATTCACCGAGCGCCGCCGCAAAGAGAAGATGAAGACGGCCATCGTCCGCAAGCATCTCGACAAAGACGGCCCGGCCCTGCGACTCGTGGCAAAGCAGAACGATGCGCCGCTGCCGGCTGCCGGTCCGATCGTGAGGGAAGTCCGGGGAGCGGGGAGGTTTCAAATCCGCAAAGTGACGAAGGCAGACCTGCGAAAAGCAGCCGAGGAGCTGTCGAAGCAGGAGACACCCGACCCGTTTGCATTGTGGGCCGCGGCGAACGCCGACACGGTCGAGGCGGCGCAATTCTCGCGGCCGGTCGCGGTCGCAGACGATGGCGAATTCGAAGATCCGCTCTATCTCGACGACCCCCCATCCATCCGGGCGCCGCGGCCGAAAGCACAGATGCCGCGTCCTGTGCCGCGCAAAACGAGAGAAGCGTCACCCAAGCGCGAGACGCGGCTTACGCACGATCTCCTTCCCCCGGTCGACCTGCTCACGGCCGGGCCGAAAGTGGATACCGTCAATGACGATGTCCACAAGAAGTTCCTCGACATCGGCCGTCTCATCGAAGAGCGCTGCCGCGAATTCTCCGTCGACGGTGAGGTGACGGCCTACCATCCTGGTCCGGTCGTCACGACCTTCGAGTTCAAACCCTCGGCCGGTGTGAAGTACGCGAAAGTCGTCAATCTCGGCGACGATCTGGCGTTGGCGCTGAAGGCGGAATCGATCCGCATCGAGCGCATCAGCGGCTCGTCGACGGTCGGCATCGAAGTGCCGAACAAGCGCCGCGAGCTGATCACGCTGCGCGACATCATTGACACCGACGCCTTCACCCAGCAGCAGTCTCTGCTGACCGTGGCGCTCGGAAAGGACATTCACGGCGACGCCATCGTTACCGACCTCGCGCGCATGCCGCATCTGCTCGTTGCGGGCGCCACCGGCGCGGGAAAGTCGGTCGGTCTCAATTCGATGATCGTTTCGCTGCTCTACAAAGCTCTGCCGAAGCAGCTTCGGATGCTGATGATCGATCCGAAGATGGTCGAGCTGAAGATGTACGAGGACATCCCACACCTGCTCCATCCGATCGTCACCGACCCGAAGCTCGCCTCCAACGCGCTGATCTGGGCGGTGAACGAGATGGAGAACCGCTACCGCTGCCTGGCCGAGTGCGGCGTCCGCAACATCGATCAGTACAACGTCCTGCTCAAGGACGTCGACGGCTACCGCCGGGCCATGAAGCTGCCGGAAGGGCAGCCGGTCAAGGTTCCCGAGCCGCTGGTGTACATCGTCATCATCATCGACGAATTCGCCGATCTGATGATGGTGGCGTCGAAGGACGTGGAGGACTCGGTGACGCGCCTGGCGCAGAAGGCGCGTGCGGTCGGCATCCATCTCATCATCGCTACGCAGCGGCCGTCGGTGGACGTGATCACCGGCGTGATCAAGGCGAACTTTCCATCGCGCATCAGTTACCAGGTGGCGTCGAAGATCGATTCGCGCACCATCCTCGACACGCAGGGGGCGGAGAAGCTGCTCGGCAACGGCGACATGCTCTTTCTCCCTCCGGGCACGGCGCGCATCCGCCGCATCCACGGCGCCTACGTGTCGGAGAAAGAGATCGTGCAGATCGTCGACTTCGTGAAGGCGAATCAGGGCGAGCCGAAGTTTCTCGAGGAGATCACCAAGGTCGGCGAAGAGAAGAACGGGGCCGACGGCATCGAGTACCTCGACGATCCGAAGTACGACGACGCCGTGCGCGTGGTGCTGTCGACGGGACAGGCAAGCGCGTCGTACCTGCAGCGCCGCCTGAAGCTCGGCTACTCCCGCGCCGCGCGCCTGGTCGAGATCATGGAGGCAAACGGGATCGTCGGCCCGTCGCAAGGATCGAAACCGCGCGAGATCCTGGTTCGCGCGGATGATTACCCACCGGCGAGCGGGCAGACGATTTGAAGCTCAAAGCGAATGTTGAATGCGGAATGTTGAATGTTCAATGTTTAATGTTGAATGAAAGGCCGGTCCCTCCTTCATTCAACACTCCACATTGAACATTCAACATTGAACATTCAACACAAACGGGGAAGCTCCTCATGACGTCTGAGCCCCCTCCCTCTCGCGGCCGCGGCCGTCCTCGTCGCGCTGAGGCCGATGCGGAGATTCTCGATGCCGCGCTGGCGATGCTCCGTGACGGTGGTTATCGGGAGCTGAGCCTCGATGAGGTGGCGCGGCGTGCCGGGACCGCGAAATCTTCGATCTACCGGCGATGGCCTTCAAAGGCAGCGCTGGTGGCGGAGATCGTCCGGCGCGAATCGCCGCCGCAACACGATGCTTCTGATCGTGACGCCGCGGTGCGTGCATTCGAAATCCTGATGAACGGCGCGCTCGGCGGAGTAGTGGCTTCGCTGATCGGCGAAGCGCAGGAAAGCGGCGAGACGCGCGCCATCGTCATCGAACTGCTGGCGCCTTACCGCGACGCGGACGATGCCGCGCTTGGCGCGATTCTCTTCCGCCGGCTGCTGGGAACGTAAGTTCTCCGCCCTGTCGTCATTCAGACGGGTCCGCCGCCTTCCGTGCGCAAAATATTTCCCATCCATGGGGTAGCACGAACAGCACTTTCGTCACGCTAGGAGAGAGGGCGCCTTCCCGAAAAACATCGCCCGGCGCGTAGCCGGGCATTCGCCGGAGGGCTTATGCGTCGTGTCTCCAAGGCTGTAGCTGTTGCTTCGCTTCTCATCGCGCTCACCACTTCGAACATCTACGCGATGCCTTCGAGAGATGGCTCGGAGCCATCGCTCGGAAAGAAAATCGTTCGGCTCATCAAGCATGTCATCGGGCTCGACACCGGCGACATGTCGTGGCCACATCCGTAAGAGCGGCTCAATTCGCAGGGTCGTGAAAGCCTTCTCGCAGGCTCTCAACAAGGGCGTGGACGGTGTACACGGTTTCGGCCGTCGCATCGTCCACGTCCAGGGCATCACGAAGACTGATGACGGCGGCGATCGCGCTCTCGTTCATTCGCGCGGCGGTGAATTCATCGATGACGTTCTGCGCGAGTGCGCGAGCTTCCATGCGTTCGCCGCGCTCGACCAGTACCGCCGCGATGTTGAGAGCGCACAGACCAGCGTCCTCGATCATCCCGGCTTCGCTGAAGGCACTGCGTGCCTCACGCAGGTGCGCAAGGCCGCTCGTGACCTGGCCGCGCGCCACGAGAACGAGGCCGGCTCCACGCTCCGTGCGGGCCACCTCAGCGGTGAATCCGAGGTCCGTGAACTTTGCAACCGCCTCCGAAAAGCGGATGTTTGCCGAGGCATAGTCTTCGAGACGAATCGCGCAGTAGCCGAGATTGTTGTAAAGACGTGCTTGAGACTCCATGTCTCCCGCGGCAATTGCATCCTTGAGAAGGTCGAGACAAAGCTGGTGCGCTACGTCGAATCGTTTCGCCTCGTATAGAGAGCTAGCCTCTGCCAGCCCCGCCTGTACATACCGCTTGATGTCATCGTGGTCGCGGAACACGCTTCTGCATTCGGACAAAACCGCATGGGCCTCGTCGAATCGCTCCAGTTGTGCCAGAGCCATGCCTTTCACAAGGCGCACGATGGCCCGATCGTGCTCGAGGCTGGCAAACGACGACAGGGATTCTTCGCCGCGCTCCGCGGCTTCGATTGCTTCGTCATAGCGCGCCAGATAGCGCAGTGTGCTTGCGCGGTCCTTCCAGGCATTGGCGCGGAGCTGGGCGAGGACGACGGGCGGGTACTGACTCGGAGGCAGCGATTCCGCGATCGACGCCGACAGATTGGCAATTGCCAGTGCCTCGCGGGGTGTGCGGTGCAGCCGTCTCCGCACCTCTTCGCTCATCTGTTCCAATGCCGCGTTGTTCCGCAGCTCCGGCATCTCGGCGAGACGTGCCCATTCATCGGCGGGCGTATCGCGGAGATAACGCGCCACGATATCCGTCGAAGCATCGCGCTCGCGTTCTAGCCGGGCTGCCGTTGCGGTGAATTCGTCCTCGCGGTTTCGGCGTGCGGCGGCAGCGGAATCAAACGTTACTACATTGCCGGTGAACCGCTGGCGGCAGGCGGTGCATTCGGCGAGGTGCGCAAGATCGTCCGAGTGCTTCATGTTTTCTTCCTCGGTTCCGAGGCATTGAAAACCTCCTCGGCGCGGCGCAGGCATTTCGTTACGAGCTTCTGTGTGTATTTCGCCGTCACGCCGAGGTGATCGGCGATCTCATTGATGCTGTAGCCCTCGAAATAGCGAAGGCAAGGATGTGCT
>Ga0210402_10000241_pt1 | contig 62582 bp, 70 predicted proteins | sample IncBWC7MmetaG_FD_161055 | JGI IMG/M metagenome (GOLD analysis project Ga0210402, IMG submission 161055) | Forest soil microbial communities from Barre Woods Harvard Forest LTER site, Petersham, Massachusetts, United States - Inc-BW-C-7-M | ecosystem: Environmental > Terrestrial > Soil >... | reverse complement strand
CGCGAAGATCGCGATCCGTGTCGAAGCGAAAGGCGTAGAGACCTTCGTCGCGGAAGGTGTCTGGCGCGCCGACGCCGGCGTTCGGATTCACGGTCAAAGCCATGACCGTTGTGCCCGGGCGGCCGCGAAACAAGTAGAAGTCGCAGATGTTGATGCGGGGGTCTTCTTTTGCGGTAGGCGTATCGAAATGATGCGACATGGCGAATCTTCTCCTCGAGGGTTAGACGCGAGGCCAAAAGGTCGATCGCTCGTATGCGGGGCCTATGGGGCGATCATCCTTGACATCCTCAACCTCATCGGAAGATTTTTCAAGCTTGGAATGGAAACGAAGCAATTCCCAAGTCCTGGTAAGTTTGAATGTATAGGTCAAGGGAGGAGCGTTTGGTGTAGAAAAGCTGAACTCAGCTGCACGCTGATTCAGAACACCAAGGAGGCTCCCCCATGGAACCTATGTATTACATCGGACTGGATGTTCACAAGCGGAAGATCAGTTACTGCGTGAAGGACAGCAGTGGCCAGGTCTGCGCCGAAGGATCACTCCCCGCGACACGTTTTGACCTGGACCGCTGGATGAAAGCGCTGCCACAGCCGTGGAGTGCGGCGATGGAAGCGACGATGTTCACCGGGTGGATCTACGATCACCTCAAGCCACATGCAGCCTCTCTGAAGGTGGCGCATCCGCTGATGCTGCGGGCCATTGCAGCAGCGAAACGGAAGAATGACCGCATCGACGCCAACAAGATTTGTGACTGCCTGCGTTGCGATTTCCTGCCGGAGTGCTACATGGCCCCGACGGCGATTCGCGAGCGGCGGCGCACGCTGCGGTACCGCAACCTACTGGTTCGCCAGATGGTACAGATGAAAATCAAGATCAGCTCGCTGCTGATGGAAGCAGGCGTGAGCTACAACAAGCAGCGACTGCACAGCGCCGGCTATTTCCGCGAACTGCTAGCGACGAACCCGGACATCGACGAAGGATTGCGCTCCCTGCTGCGCCAGTGCCGAGAGACAGTGGTGCGGCTGGGCAAAACCGAAAGCGCACTGATTCGTTCGCTGGAGGACGATCGGCTGCTGGCGGAACGTGTCGAGCGGCTGATGAGCATTCCCGCGATTGGCCCGATCACCGCGCTGACCTGGGCGCTGGAAATCGGCGAGGTACAGCGGTTCTCTTCGATCAAGAAAGCGATCAGCTACTGCGGCCTGTGTGGAGCAGAAATGAGTTCCGGCAACACGGTACAACGCACGCCGCTGTCGAAGCAGCGCAACAAACATCTGCAGACGACGCTGATCGAAGCGGCGAAGATGGCACCACGTTACAGTCCAACGCTGGCGTTGCTGTTCGACCGCGAGAAGCAGAAAGGCAATGCCAATCGAGCAACGCTGGCGGTGGCGCGCAAGCTCGTCGCCTACTTGGTTGCCGTGGATCGCCGTCAAAAAGAGTTCCAGACAGTAGAAAGAGAGAACCGTACCGCCGCATAGCAGGACGGCGGGAAACAGAAGGAGGATTTCTTCGGCGCGTGGCCTGCCAGGTCTTGCCGTAAGCCGACTGGGCGAAGGAGCGCAAGCTCCGGATGCTCCCGTTGATAAGTTTCGAGACTGGCAGGAGATCACAAACTCAATCTTCTGTTCAAGACCACTCGCTGGCCTGAGACAGCAAATGGAAGTCTGGTTCTCTCTGAGAGGAACCACGGCTGAGAAGCCAACACACGCGGCGAAGAGTCAGAAAAGATTTACACCCGCGCTCCTCCGAAGCGCGTCGGGAGAGCTTTTGCCCCCTTGACAAAGACCTATCATGGAAGTCGGCTAACCGGACAAGCGGGTTCTGGTACCGATACGATCGCAATTCTGGCCCACGTCGGAGAAGCCGTGTGGCTCGGGCGCAAATGTCGCAGCCGAAGAGGAGGCGCGCGTCGAGTTGGTTTTCTCTGCCGTCGCCGCCTTCACGATCCGCAACTAGCCTTTGAACAATTCGGTTGCAGTCTTTGCCATCAAATCAAGAATGAAATCTCTGACCTGGGGTGTGACGTTCGCCATCTTAATCTCAAGGAGCTTCTTTTTTGCAGGGAGGAGGTCACTCATTGGGTTCGACATCACGTATTGGAGAATCCCAAAAAGTTCCTTCCGGTCATCCTGCGTGAGTTTCTCTTCATGCCGGAGCAATTCCTTGGCGGTCTGGAAACGTTCGGCCATCCACGGATAAGGCTCGCCGCAAGCGTGACAATGAAGCGGGAGACGATACTGGTCCACGGGCCTATTGAGTTCACCGCCGCGAATCAATTCTCCGCAGCCACGACAGGCATCAATACACACAGCACCGCACTGGGTGCAGTGGAGGCCCGTCAGTGAGGCTCCATCGCAGGTTTGGACATGACCAGCTAGACATAGCTGAGCTACATAGTGAAGTCCACCCGGGTGCACCCCGGTCGCTCTCGCCGTATCACGCTTGTCTTCTTGAAGTTTCTCCTTTACGAGCTTCCGAACAAGAACGCCTATGACACCTTCGATTAGGACTTCTGCTCCCCATTCATCGAGTTGTGTTATGTAAAATTGGTCCACCCATTCCGAGGCGTTTCCATCTGCACCGCCTGGAGCCGAAACACGATATTCTCTGCCATTGATGTAGACATTAGCCACTCTCTGCGTGAGTACTGAGTCGTTCAGCGGATGTAGCGTCGCCTGTTTGAGTACGACTTTGGTGTTCAATTCTTCGGTCATAATTCCACAAAAACTTAGCCCCTAAGATAATTGCGAAGTAAGTTCAAAGGGTCACGCGGGCTGTTTCGACAACTCCCAGCCTTAGAGCCTGTAGTTGGAGAGATGCCGTATGAGTCGCCACAACTCATCGGGCGACTTGTCTGCGAGTATGCTTGGCTCCCACTCCCCGGAAGTGGCGAGCAGCACGGTGCCGGTGGCAAGGTCTTTCACCAGAAAGCTAATCATTCCGGCTCTCTCTCCGAATCTTATTTTCTTCCCGGGCGCGCGTTCCTTCACCAGTTCCGTGATTCGGTTCTCCTGAAACTCGACGTGATCTTTTTCCAATCGTGGGGCGACCATGTGCAGCCCTCCTTTCGGTCCCAGTACGGGCCAATGTTTACTGTTTGTCAAGAATATTCGCATGCGTTACTGGAATGCAAACAGTCCCCCGCGCGGACTGAGCGCAAGTCTTTGTGCAAGTTTTCCCCAGAAAGTCCGACTTCAACGGAGGGAGTCAGATTCTTTCCACGAAGAACTTCCCGTGATTTACTAGGGCAGTAGAATCATCAGGCGTCGCCCTTCGCTTTTCGCGCCTGCCATTGGCCCTGTTTTCCGGTCAAGGCTTCGAGTTCCGCAGCATAGATTTCCGCGCGCTCGTAGAGGCGCGCGTTTTGGATGGCGACGGCGGCGGAGATCGCGAGCGACTGGGCGACCCGGAAGTGTTCCGTCGTAAAGGCTCCGGGACGCGTATGGCCGATCGAGAGCAGGCCCAAGACCCGTTCCGATGATGGACGCTCAGTTGAGGCGATGAGCGGCACACAGATCCAGGAACGCACACCTTGGAGGACGCCTGCATCTTCCCAATCCTTTTCTTCCACCGTATCGAGAACTAAGACACTTTTGCGCGCCACCCGGACGCGTTCGAGGAAGGTATTCCGCTGGCCCTCGAGCATTTGCACGGTCTTCGCCGATGTGCGGGCCACGTAGAGGCTGTCGTCTTCGGTCAGGATCACGCTGGCGGCATCGTAAGGGACAACATCGAGCAAGGAAGCCAGGAGCGTATCGAGGACGGTGTCCATGCTGAGGTTTTTCGTGAGCGTAAGGGTCGAGAGTCGCAACGCTTCGGCTTCGGAGCGGGCCGCCTCGGCCGCCGCGAGGTGCTTGGCGATATCCATCTCCGCTTGTTTGCGTTCAGTAATATCCTGCGCGATGCCGACAAGGCGCGGAGGGACTTCGCCGGAGTGACCGGCCGCGGTCCCCTTACACCAGATCCAGCGCATAACTCCGTCCGCGCGCACGATGCGGAACTCTTCATCGAACTTTCCGGTGGTGCGGGCCTCTGCGAGCTTCACGAGGAAGCGGGGGCGGTCGTCCCGGTGGACTAAATCTTTGTAGGACGAAGGATTCTCGCGGATCTCCCGGAGAGAGTGCCCGGTGACGGCCTCATAGGCATTACTGACGAAGATGACTTCGTGGGTGTCCGCTCTTAGCATCCAAACTACGTCTTGCACATGGTCCGTGACTTCTTGGAGGAGTTCCTGGCTTTGCCGCAGCGAGGCCTCGGTCACATTGCGTTCCCTGCCAGTATGGAGCAGGTGGTAGGCATGCAGTGCGAGAGTACAGACGAGAATAAATGGAATGACGGCAAGAAACAGCCGGGATTGGTGGTCGGGTACAACCAGAGATAAGGCGAAGAAGACGATCCCGAGGATGAGAAGGGAGAGGGAGGTGATCCAGAACCACCGGGGAGGAGGTTCCGTGGGCAGAAGCGTCTTCGGAAGAAACGAAGCCATAGGCATGCGAGAAAAGCTGAGCGAGGAGCCGGGCACGATTCCTCTTTAGTTCCGTGGACGTTTGGTAGCCATGCTACGCGCCGCCTTTCCACGGAGTCAAGGCGAGACTACAGAATTTGAGGCATTGCCTAGGGAATCAATCTTTCGGCGGCCAGCGCTGCGCGCCATGAATTACGTTGGCTATTTCAACCGCATGTTCCAGCACTCTGTAGACGACTACGAACGGGAGTGAAGGTAGAGGGAGTTCGCGCGTGCCCTCCACACGGCCAGCTTTTCCCCGATTGGGAAAGGATGCTAGAGAGCCAGCGCTTTCGTAAATTGTTCTCACTACGCGTTCTGCGGCTGATGGGTTTTCTTGGCGAATGTACTGAAATATGCGGGATAGGTCCTCGGCGGCGGTAGGCGACCAGCGAACTTGCATTTAGGAGCGGAACATCTGCTCGATTCGAGCTCCCATCTCTTCGTGGGTCAGGAACTCGCCGCGATCGAGTTGGTCCAGGCCTTTCTTTACTTGCTCCCTGAACCAAACATCATGGTCAACGTAGTGTTCGACTAGTTGCTGGACGTATTCCGCAGGGCCGCTGTTGTTCTCTTTCGCAGCCCGGTCAACGCGGGCTTGCAGCTCCGGCTTTAGGCGGACTTCCATGTTTGTCAGTATGGCTACGGTAGCACGGAGTGTCAATCCGATTCAGTGTCTAGCTTGCACGGAAAAAGGGCGCGTCTTATGTTCAGCGACTACGTGAACATGGTTGTCACTAAAGAGATGGAGTATCAGTGTAGGAAGTAGGAGCTCCTCGGCGCAGGCTCGGGAAAGAAGGCCAGTTCTCAAGGCGTACTAAATATCCGCAGCTTCGTGATCCTTACCTTCGAGGCGTTTAAACCGTGGCATGAAGGAACGTACGTCGTTCACTATCTTTCCCGGGTCCTGTTCCAGACCAACTGAAATCATGATGGCCGCAGTCAAAGACGGTGTGTTCTTTCTCAACTCCAGGAAACCTATGTACTTCTCACTGTAGCCGCTTCGTTCGGCTACCTCCTTTTGTGTGAGCTTCAGCTTTCGACGAAGCTGCCGAAGTATGGTTGCGAACGCAGCCCGGACCACGGGGTTTTGGGGATGCGGTTTCTTGGCCGTTTTGCCCGTCTTCTTCGCCATAACCGGGCCAATAATGAGATGTTGTAGAGCATAGTTCCAGGAAGTATACTATCCATCATGCAATGTTATTGGAACTCAACTTGCTATGGCCCAGGGCGGGGAAGAGTCATTTGTATTGGCTCGCGCGGCGTCTGCGATTGGCAGGCAAGAGGCTTTCGACGCGGCGGACGAGATCGGCACCGGTGATGTTAAGAGCTCTCGCAATCTCAAGGATAGCGGTGAGCGAAGGGCTATATTTGCCTCTTTCGAGAAGGCTAATGTATTTCGGATGGTATCCGCTGTCGAAAGCGAGCGTTTCTTGCGTGATTCCCCGTTCTGCTCGTAGAGTGATTAAGACGCGGGCGAATGCCCTTTTTTCGAGGTACGCGCGGTCGTCAGAGCTGCCAAGGCGAGCCATCTATGGCGAAATCTTGGCTCAGCTCAATATATGGTTCCACAAACTATACTATCCATCGACTTGGCCGGGTAAATGTTGGCGCCCTTCGTCGGGGGTGGGGTAGTAGGCATGTCGAGCTCATTTCCTGCAGCCCGCTATCCGGCACTTCAGCTTCGCAAAGACAGAGCGACCACGGATGCCGTCTCTCAAGACGCGTTTTCGCCGGTCGACGAGCCTTCCGACGAGGGGCTCCTTGCCCGGATGCGCACAGATGATAAGGAGGCCCTGGGCCTTCTGTTCCGGCGGTATGCTCAGCTGGTCCACAGCATCGGCAAGAGAATTCTCCATGACTCCGCCGAAGCCGAGGACTTTGTGCAGGAACTCTTCCTGCACCTTTTTCGGAAGGCGCACTTGTACGATTCTTCTAAAGGACCGGCGCGTGGCTGGATCGTGCAAACGAGTTACTACCAAGCGCTGCGCCGAAGGGTTCACCTCAGCACCCGTCCGCACTATGGGTCGAAGGCACTTGACGAGTTGGCAGTGAGCAGCATCGCAGCACCAGTGATGGCCGGATACGACCGGTCAGGCGAGGGGCTGTTCGGCAGAGTTCGCTGGCGGGAGCTAATCGAGTGCTTGACCCCCGAACAGTGGGAGATCTTCCGACTGCATTTTTATGAAGGCTATACCTTCGCCGAGATTAGCCAGATGAAGAACCAGACGGTAGCCAGCGTGGTGCACCATTTCTACCGGGGCCTCGACCGCTTGAGAAAGCATATCTTCGCAAGTGAATTGCACGATAGCTAAACAATGTGGTAAAGATGGAGGCGTCAATAGAAAGCCAAGGTGCGGTGTCGTATGAATCCGCATGAAGAGTTTCTGGAATTATGCGCGGCTTCGACCGCCGGTGAATTGACCCAGGAAGAGCGTCGCAAGCTCGACGAGCACCTGCGGGGCTGTGCCTCCTGCCGTGAGGTTCACAAGCAACTCCAGGAAACAGTGAAAACAGCGGTCCCGGCTATCGCCGCTGGCCTCCCTCAGAATGACCCCGAGCCGGATAAGTCCTGGTCCCAGGACAAGGCGGAGGCGGCGCTGTTTGAGCGCTTGTCTAAAGAGGATAGCCAAGCTGGTTCCCGACATACTCCAAAAAATGTACTCGACGGTTCGGAGCCTTCCCATCATCGTGCCTATTTCCCCTCCCGGTTCGGCTGGGGGCAGCTATGGATGACCTACGCCGCCGCTATTTTGTTGTTCCTGGCGCTTGCGATTTCAGCGTACCGCGTCGGCATCCGTAGAGGCGCCGATATCGCGACGAATGTGCCGGCAACCCAGGGGCCGGGAAAGGACTCCCTAGAAGCTCAGCTGAGTGATCTCAGTCACGACCGCGATACTCTCCGTGCGCAGCTTGCCGCGCGCGATAAAGCGATTGACGATCTGAAACAGCAGGTGGAGCGGCTCAAGGCTGCGGAGAACGAACGCGTGGGGGAGTCGGCTGCCTCACAAAAGGAGAAAGAGAACCATCTTGCGGAACAAGAGGCCAGCGCAAACGCTCATCTCGCGGACCTACAAAAGAAACTTGATGCCGAGGGAAGAGCGCGTTCAGAAGAGTCCTCCCGTGCGGCGACGCTCGAAGCCAAGCTGGGAGAACTAACGCAGCAATTGCGCGAACGTGACCAGGTTGTTGTAGCTCAGACCCAGCAACTGCAAAGCCGAGAAGGGACCGTCGAGCAACAGCAGACTCAGCTTGCCGAACAGAAAGAACTGCTGGATCACGACCGGGACATTAGGGAATTGATGGGAGCGCGGGAGCTGTACGTTGCCGAGGTTATCGACGTCGGAAAGGACGCGGCAACCAAGAAATCCTACGGGCGCATTTTCTTCACAAAAGGGAAGTCTCTGATTTTTTACGCTTACGATCTCGACCGGCAGCCAGGTGTCAAGAACGCAAGCACATTCCAGGTTTGGGGCCAGCGCGGGCCCGACCGAGAGCAGGCTTTGAAACTGGGTGTTCTCTACGAAGACAGCGTTTCGAAGAAGCGGTGGATCCTGAAATTCGACGACCCACAGAAGCTCGCGCAGATCGACGCCGTTTTCGTGACCGTGGAACCGAATGGCGGCAGCCCCAAGCCCAGCAGTAAGCCATTCCTCTATGCGTATCTGAAGGTCAATCCCAATCATCCTTGAGCGAGAACGCTCCGGCCCTCCTTGCAGAATCCTATCCATCGAAAGACAGTCGGCGGCAAGAAAATTCCTTTTCGCATGAAAACACCAACAAGGGCGTGTAATCAGGCGCCGGGAGGATTTTCGTGCGAGTGAACCGGGGCGTGGGGCTTTTGGTGTGTCTATTTCTTGCAGGTAGTTTGAGCGTTGCGCAATCACCGAATGGGACGATCAGCGGAATCGTCCTTGATCCTTCAGGTGGCCTAATTGTCGGCGCTGACGTGTTGATCATTAACAATGCCACGGGAGTTCAGTACCCGGGCAGGGCGAACAGCGAAGGGTATTACGTGGTGCCCAATATTCCCCCTGGCACCTATCGCATTCAGGTCTCCAACAGCGGTTTCAAAACTATCATCAAACCGGACATTGTCGTCCACGTTGAGGATGCACTCGCCATCAACTTCACGTTGCCTATCGGCGCCGCATCAGAAATCGTTACCGTGGAAGGTGGTGCGCCGCTGATCAACACAGAAAGCGCAGCAGTGAGTACTGTTGTTGATCGGCAATTTGCGGAAAATATACCGCTGAACGGCAGGAGCTTTCAGACTTTGATTCAGCTTACGCCGGGTGTGGTCACTATCCCAAGCAATGCAGGCGACGGCGGGCAATTTAGCGTTAACGGGCAGCGTGGCGAATCTAACTACTGGACGGTGGACGGAGTGAGCGGCAACATTGGCGTGAGTTCAAGCGTTCAAGGGGGAAATGGGTTTGGAGGTGCGCTTGGCTCTTTTAGTGTTTTGGGTGGAACGAATAGCTTGGTGTCGGTCGATGCTCTTCAGGAGTTCCGCATCCAGACGTCGACGTATGCCCCCGAATTCGGCCGCACGCCAGGGGGACAGATTTCCATTATTACTCGCTCGGGAACGAATCAGTTTCATGGCACGGCTTTCGATTATCTGCGCAATGACGTCTTAGACGCGAACGATTGGTTTGCCGACAGCAAAGGCTTGACTAAGCCGAGAGAGCGCCAGAATGATTTTGGTGGTACGGTCAGCGGGCCAATTATCAAGGATCGTACATTTTTCTTTTTTTCCTATGAAGGTCTTCGCCTTCGGCTGCCACAGACTGCGCTAACGACAGTTCCTGACGCGAGTTTCACGCCTAGCACCACAAACTCCCGGCAGAATCCCAACTACCCGGCGTTGCAGCCGTTCTTGAATGCCTTTCCGCTACCGAACCGAAATAGCCCGGAAATTCTCTGTGATCCTAATACAGATTTTCTTTGCCCGTCCTCAGGTGAGACCGGTTCCGCTGCGTTCAACGCTACCTATTCGAATCCTGCAACACTCGACGCATATAGCTTACGAATCGACCACAGACTGAATGAGAAGCTCAGTTTGTTTGCGCGATACAACTATTCACCTTCGGAACTGGACCAGCGGGGGGTGGGGTTTACGCTAAGCACGATCACCACATCTCGTGTTACCACTCAAACGGCAACGTTCGGTGGAACATCGAACTTTTCTCATGCAGCTACCAATGATTTGCGATTTAATTACAGCCGAGTGAATGCGTCGAGTTCCTTCGATCTCGACAATTTTGGCGGAGCCGTTCCCCTAAGCTCCCTGCCGTTTCCAAGTCCCTTTACAAGTGGGAATGCCAGGTTGAGTTTTTTTATTCTTTCGCTAACTAACAACGCCAATTTCTTAGAACTAGGCCCTACCGCAAAGAATCTTCAGAGACAGATTAACATCGTTGACAATCTGTCCTGGCAGAGGGGCATGCACAGCCTTAAGTTTGGAGTAGACTTTCGTCGCTTGTCACCTATTATTGACGTCAGCAGCTACTCCCAGGCGGCGGGCTTCCTGAATGTGCCGTCGGCGGAGGCCGGAAATCTGTTCTTGTCTGAGGTAGTGTCTGTGCGCCCTGCAGCACTCCTCTTCAAGAATCTCGGCATTTTCGGGCAGGATACCTGGCGGATTTGGCCCCGTCTGACGATCACCTATGGCCTCCGCTGGGATGTGGACTTTGCGCCTTCGTCCACCAGTGGCCCCAATCTCCCGGGGGTGACGGGTTATAACCTGAAAGATCTCTCAAACCTGGCACTGGCGCCAGGTGGAACGCCTCCTTTCAATACCAAGTACGACAACATAGCTCCTCGCCTGGGGTTGGCATACCAAATTTCTCAAAGTCAAGAGTGGCAAACTGTGCTTCGCGGAGGGTTTGGTGTCTTTTATGATCTGGTGAGCTCGCAGGCGGGTAACGCCACTACTTACGGTTCTTACCCCTTTGGCTCGGTAAACGTGTCGCGCGGCGGGTCGTTCCCATTAAGCCCTGCCGCAGCTGCGCCTCCTCCAATCGTCCCGCCGACTGCTAGTAACGGGCAGGGCCTGTACGCTTTCGATCCCCACCTTCGACTTCCCTACACACTGGAGTGGAACGTCGCGGTCGAACAAGCCTTGGGCAAACAGCAATCGCTATCCGCCTCCTACATCGGCGCCGCAGGGAGGCGGCTCGTGCAGGGGGCGGACATACATCAGCCGAATCTACCTGAGGCGTTTTTGTTCGGCAACACGGCAACTTCGGATTACAGCGCGCTTCAGTTGCAATTTAATCGCCGACTGTCCCGCGGCCTACAGGTTCTTGCTTCCTACACGTGGTCGCATTCTATTGACGACGGGTCCGCCGGCTCCTTCTCCAGCAATTCCAATCTCTTTCCGGGGAGTCTCAACAGCAACGCAAACCGGGGGCCTTCCGACTTTGACATACGGCACACATTCTCCGCGGGTGTGACCTATGACCTTCCGGCGCGCAAGATCAATGCATTCATAAGCCCGATTCTGCATGGGTGGTCCCTTCAAAGCTTCATTCTGGCTCGTTCCGCCCCGCCAGTTGATGTTTCTGACAGCTCTTTTAGCCAACTCTCTTCGAGCGTCGCTCAAGTCACTATTCGGCCCGATGTAGTTCCTGGCCAATCCCTTTATTTGTTGGGTTCGCAATGCACTACCGTATTTGGATCGCCATGCCCGGGTGGAAAGGGATTCAATCCAGCCGCGTTCCAGGATCCGCCGATTGACCCCGTAACGATGTTACCGACTAGGCAGGGAAATTTTGGGCGCAATGCGCTTCGAGGCTTCGGAGCCACGCAGTGGGACTTCGGGGTCCACCGCGATTTTCCTTTACGTGAATCGCTGAAATTGCAGTTCCGCGCTGAAATGTTCAACGTCCTGAACCACCCTAACTTCGGACCGCCGAGCGGATCTTTCGGCTCGGGAGGTTTCGGCGTGTCAACGCAGATGCTGGGGCAGAGCCTGAATGCGGGATACGGAGGAAACTTGGGTGGGGGAGCGTTTAATCCGCTTTACCAACTTGGTGGCCCCCGATCCATTCAAATCGTATTGAAAGTAATGTTCTAAATGGCTACTGAAAAATACGGAAGTCCAGTGAAAACCAATCACTTGATGTCGGGGCACTTCGAGGCTCAGGGCGAATTAAAGCTCCGACGCCCTAAAAGATACGCTTTTCATCAAGCTACTAAAGGCGGTCGGCAGAGGTGTGCTTTGCTCGTTGTGGCGACATGCGTATTTGGGTTGGCTGTCTTGGGCAGTTCGGCACCGGCGCAGGAAGCGCGACCACTATCCGTGGAGGACGCGCTCAAGGTGCGCTACTTTGGAGAGTACTCGCCCTTTCGCTTTTCTCCTGATGGAGAGCGGCTCGCTTATGTGGTAAGGGACAATCAAAAAACCAATCCTAACTTTCGGGAGATTCAGGCCCGCACCGGTGTCCCGTGGCACGCGGCCCGGGCGGACATCTACATTGTTGGGAGAAAAACAGGTGAGAGCATAAACCTCACGGGAAGCCGGGCAAACAACTGGTCGCCCACTTGGTCACCAGATGGTCGGTTTCTCGCTTTTTTCTCCGATCGGGATGACAGCGGCCAGGCAAGAGTTTGGATCTGGGATGCCTTGAAAAACGCGTTGCGAAAAGTATCCGACGTGGATGTGCGAGGGGAGGAGATCGAGTGGAGCCCCGATGGAAAGGTGCTTTTCGTGACAACGGTGCCCCGCGGCCTTTCCCCCGAAGACTTCGCCAAAATCCTTTCGTCTGGGAAGACTAGCCCCGTTGAGCCCCATCAGGATAACACTCGCAAAACGCCGGGTTCCACTGTGATTCTTTATCGTACCGCCGCTGTTCCTTCCAACAATCAAGCGACTCCGATGTCTGATCCCTGGAGCCTTGACTTATACTTGCGGGATCTGGTGTCAATCGAGGTGAGTTCCGGCAGAATGGCATGGATTGTGCATGGCCAAAGAATCGCAAAATTCCTGCTTTCGCCAGAGGGTTCGCGCCTTGCTTACTCACGGCCTAACCGTTTTGAAAAACCCGGCTCGCAACAGATCCTCTTTGACATCTTAAGCGTCGATATTCCCGGGAAGGAAGAGAGAACCCTTGCAAGTAACATTCGGCTCGATTATGACGGAGCAGCTCTCAGTTGGTCACCCAGTGGTTCGCACCTGAGCTTCCATGCGGGCGGGGTGGGGGATAAGGCTCATGATTGTTACGTCGTTGATCTGAAGAGCGGGAAGCTGGAAAACCTCACTCACCTTCAGCCACAACGCCCTTCGCATCGAAAGGCGGAGACGCCGCTTTGGGATGCGAAAGGGGAACATATGTATTTTATCAATGACGGGGCACTGTGGCGAGCATCCCTGGAGCATGACAGCGCAAGGAAGGTTGCAGAGATACCGAATCACGAGATTAGGCTAATGGTGCCATACTCGCACGGCCGATTGTGGACCATAGAGAACGGAGACGCAACCGTCGCCATCACTCACGATGATGTCGGCGAGCAAGACGGGTTCTATAGGATAGATCTCGATACCGGCCAGAATGCCAAGCTCCTTGAAAAGGGACAATGTTATACGTGTACCGGTGAGAATTATATTGCAGCAGCAGGTGAGAATGGCCGGCAATTGGCGTACGTTACAGAGGAAGCTGGCGGCAGCCCGGACATTTCGATTAGTTCACCCGATTTTCAGAATCCGCAGCGCCTGACGCATATCAACCCGCAATTTGATAAGTATCACTTTGGCGCCGTGCGGTTGATTGCCTGGTCGAGCGTCGACGGAGAGGAGTTACACGGCGCGCTGCTGTTGCCGTCAGACTACGTCAAGGGAAAGCGATACCCACTGATTGTCTGGGTTTACGGCGGGGATACTCTCGCAGACCAACTTGATCATTTCGGTCTCGCTGGTCCCGGGCCGTTCAATTTACAACTGTTTGCGACGCGGGGCTACGCGGTCCTCTTGCCGGACGCGCCGCAGCATCTGGGGACACCCATGCTCGACTTGGCAAAGACCATTCTGCCAGGCGTGGACAAGGTTATAAGCATGGGTATCGCCGACCCCGATCGGCTCGGTGTCATGGGCCATAGCTATGGTGGCTATAGCGTTCTTTCCTTAATTGTGCAGACTAAGCGTTTTAAGGCGGCTACAGAGGCCGACGGAATGGGAGATCTGATCAGTGCCTACGGACAAATGCGGAGGGACGGCACGGCCTTTCAGACGTCAATTACCGAACAGGGCCAAGGCCTGATGGGGGGGAGTCCGTGGCAGTTTCGAGAAAGATACATTGAGAATTCACCGCTTTTTTATTTCGACAGGGTGGAGACACCGCTGCTGATTGTCCATGGAGCTGAGGACAGGGCCGTCGCGCCGTCTCTTGGGGATGAGGTTTTTGTAGCATTACGCCGGCTGGGCAAGGAAGTCGAGTATGCGAAGTATGACGGCGAAGACCATTCGCCACTATATTGGAGCTACATAAACCAGATCGACATTTGCAACCGAATGATTGATTGGTTCGACCGCCATCTAGGGGCGAGACACTGACCAGCACAAGTTAGGGCAAACTCCACGGCGCAACTGGTAGTTTGAGATGTGGGCCGGAGCGCCGCGGCGCTCCGGCGTTTTTTGCTCATTCCCGCCGGGCCTTACTCATCGGCTTGATACGCACTAGGGGTGTCGAATCCCAGGGCGTCTACGATGGGAGTATCGTTCTTGTTCTGGCTCTTGACCGCCTCGACTGCAGAAGCGACCAAAGCGACGTTTGGTTTTTCGTAGTTCATGTGTTTTCACCTCCTTTCCCGTTTGGACTGTCTCAGCTGAGATCATGCTCGTAATTTAGGGGTGAGCCGGAGCGCCGCAACGCTCCGTGCTGTCTCTGCTCGTTCTTGCTTGGCCTTACTCATCGGATTGATACGCACTGAGCGTATGGCCAACGAGGGTCATGTCCAAGTTCACAGAATCATCCTTGCTCTGGTTCTTGACCGCCTCGACTGCGGAAGCAGCCAAAGCGATTTCTGGTTTTTCGTATTTCATGTTCTTTCACCTCCTTTCTCGTTTGTATTGTCTCGGCTGAGGTCAAGCTTGTCTTATCGGATGCCCGCCGTTGCTACTCGTCGGCTTCATAAGCGTTCGGGGACGTCACATACAGGAACGGTGGGCCTCCTTCAAGGAACGTGCATACGCATTTCTCCGCCGCCTGAATGTTGGCGAGAGTTGAGGTCACGAAATTCGGTTTCTCGTACTTCATTTTCCATCTCCTTCCCAGACAGAACTCTTCGGCTTAGCCCCCAAGTATTGGACCTCAGGGGGCGTTTGGAACGTCGAGGATTTCTTTTCTTGCCTTTGCGTCAGTAGGTGCAAGGCCAGGGGGACTCCCAGCTTGGCACCAGGCAGGACGCTGCAAGCCTGGAGCTTTCTAAGCCACGATTCGGTAAGCAGAGTACGCAGCAGGGGGACCAAGGCAACCTCACGTCGCTCGTGCGCTTCGCGCAAAGCACTTGTGAAACGCACGGAATCCACAATTCCCAACTCACTCGCAAGCATTTGTTGAGTTAATTCCATTAGGTCCGTCCATTGGGCCCCGATACTCGCCATCGGGCCGCGCACGACAAAGGCCTTTCGCTTTCTGTTTAGGAGTTCGTCGGGGACGATCCCAACGAGGGCGCGGCGCATTAGGGAGCGGCGGTGGCCAGGGCGGACGAGTTGCTCGCGGGGAATGGCGTACGTGAATTCGAGAAGGCTGCGGTCGAGATAGGGATAGCGCTTTTCGCGCGGCGGGTCGGAGGACAGGGCATCGCAAGCCAGTTGTCGTTGCAGGACTTGCAATGTGGAGAGGTTCTCCTGAAATGTCGGCAAGGGGCCGAAGAGGCTGAGCCTTGTTTCGTAGCCATGCAAGGCCGAGCGATTGCGCTTGACGAAGCCAGCGTTGAGCCAAGGCGCTGGGCGCTTGTGTTTCGGGACGCCGACTAGAGCTGGAGGGAAGAATCCTCGGGCGGCTTCAAAGAACAGATGGAACCAGGGTTTTCTCTTGTTTAGCGCCCAAGCTTTCAGTTGGTGAGCGAGCGTCCGGAAATGACCTCTTGCGAGGAGATCTTCGAGTTCAGGTGTGGGCGTTGGCACGCCGCCGGTGACCTCGTCGCCGCCGACGCCAGAAAGCACGACGCGGTTTCCTTGGGAGGTCATGCACGCCGCGAATTGGCGTCTGGCTTCGTCGGGACGACCACCGCTGCCGGAGCCAGGAGTCGACGTGAATCGCTCGCTATCGAACTCAAATTTGAAGGGTTCTTGCTTGCTGACGTCGATGTGGGCGCCGGTGCGCCCACGCTTTTCTTCGACCTGGGTGAAGTAGGGGCGCTCATTCCAATTGGGTTCGGAATCATCGTAGTAGGAGATCGTGTCGAGGCGCCGGGTTTCGGCAGCGCCCCGGGCGATTATGGTGTCGGCCATGCACACGATGGAGGACGAGTCCATGCCCCCGCTCAGCTCCGCAAGGATCGGGCTGTCGGAGCGGAGCGTGCGACGGACCGCTTCGGCGAACACTGAGCGGAAGTGCTCTTCGTATTCGGCGTCGGTGCGGTAGCGGATTCTTTTGTCGGGATCAAAATCCCAGTATTTGCAAACGGTATGTTTTCCTGCTCGTATGAGCACCGACGAGGAAGGCGGAACGGAATGAATCCCGACGTAGGGCGTCAAGTGAGCAGCGGGGAAGGACGAGAACCACCCGGCGATGTACTCTTCGCAAAGCGCGAAGGATTTTCCGGCGAAGAGAACGAGGGGGTCAAGGACAGTGCTCCACGTGACCTGGTTATGCTCGAACGAGTAGTAAAGATGGCGCGTACCGATGGGGTCCTTGGCAAGGATCAGCGTGCGCGTGTGCGGATTCCAGATCGAGAGGGCCCAGTCGCCGATCAGCAGGGCGAAACAGTCCTCCCACCAATATTCATAAGCTGCAGAGACGATCTCAATGTCGGTGGAGGCAATGGTCACGACATCGCTCAACTGCCGGATGAGTTGGGCGCGATTGTCCAAGCGACCATCCCAGGTGAGGACGGCGCCGGATGAGGTAACGTGAGGCTGCGTTTCGCGGCGCGATTCCTTGGTGGTATGGAAGGCGCGGTACAGGATGCTGACGTGTCCCTTGGAATAGGAGCCGGCATCGTCTGGGGCGTAAGGAGTGAGAAGAGTGCTGGCCTTTTCGAGGTAGTCCTGGTCTACCGGCTTGCCATCGAAATTCCATTTTCCAAACTGGACGCTCACGGTTGATCACCTTTCGTTGCAGAGATTTTCAGCACCGATCGAGCACAGCATACATTTCCGGCGCGTATGGTTTGTCGTTGACCACGCGGCCGTCCACTTCGACCCATGCGTGGGCCTTGAAGGGTATGTGTTGGGCGCCAATCACCATTTGCGCGAGGATGCCATATTGTTTTAGGAGACAAGCCGTGGCAGCGGACCGTTGCAGGCACAGCGCTTCCTTCCAATACCAGATGCAGGCCATATCGACAGCAGAGCAGATTTGCTTGACAACGTCCGGAGCCGGTACCTGATTGCCGACCGGGTACTTGCGCACCTTGTCGTAAAGCGCGGCGAAATTGCCGCGGGCCAAGTAAAGATCGAAATGAATCAGTTTCCAATACGCTTTTAGAACAAGAAATGACATATCCAAGGCCTCTCCTTTCACACCGGCAATTGGAACTGGTCGCACAGAAAAGCCATGCGATCCGTCAGGGCTTCAATTCGTTCGCCCAGGGGAAGCACGGGCGAGTGCCCGCGAAACTTGCTGTAATCGAGAAAAATCGGCTGTTCGGAAGCGTTTGCCGCCTGCAGACGGGCGGTCATCTTACGGGCATGGAGCGGATTGCAGTTCCGGTCCGCGTCACCGGAGACGACCATCGTGGCGGGGTAGGCCACGCCATCCCGAACCTGATGGTATGGAGAATATTTCGCGAGAGCGGCGAAGTCCTCCGGGTCGTCCACGGTGCCAAATTCATCCTTCCAGACGTGCGCATTGTCGAAGAGGTGATAGCGAAGCATGTCGAGCATCGGGACCATGCAAACCACAGCGCCGAACAGGTCGGGCCGTTGTGTGAGGGCCGCTCCCACAAGCAGGCCGGAATTAGAGCCGCCAAAGATACCTAGCCTTCCAGGAGCGGCTCGCCCAGTTTTGAGGAGCCATTCCGCAGCGCACAGGAAGTCGTCGAAAGCTGTTTGGCGGTTACGCCGTTTGGCTGCCTTGTGCCACTCGACACCGAACTCCGATCCGCCTCGGATGTTGGGTAAAGCAAACAAACAGCCGCGCTCCATCAAGAAGGCGACGAAGATGCTGAACTGCGGTGTCATAGAGACGCCATACCCGCCGTAAGAGGTCATGATCGTCGGATTGCCGCTTCGCTTCAGGACGTCCCGGCGGCCCACCAGATACATGGGAACCCTTGTGCCATCCTTGGACGGGAACCATATCTGGGAATAACTGAAATCAGCGGAATCAAACGGGATGCTTCTCTTGGCCCAAAGTGTGCGTTCATTGCTGCTTACGGAGTAACGGAATACTCCGATAGGCTCCGTGAAGGATTCTGTTTCGATAAGCAGTTCATCGCTGTTCGGCGAAGCACCGATGATGCGCAGCGTCTCGCCGTTTTGAATGGGCATCTCGCCGGTTTTTTTGCCGGATAAATCGAAGATGAAGATGCGATGCCGCATTTCCTTCATGTAGGAGACGAAGACCGAGCCTCCAGCGACGAGCCAATTGCTGATGGGAGTGTCGTTTTCCGGAACAATAGTGATCCACTCGTGTTCCCCGTTCTCCCGGAGGCGGATTTCGACGATGAGCCGATTTGGTGCATCGCGGTCTGTGATGGCGAGAATCTTTTCGCCCATCAGCCGCAAGCCGAGCAAATAGTCGATGCGGCTGAATATCGGCTGCGGAGGGACGCTTCCATCGAGTGGCTGCAGATAGATGTCCGTGAGCGTTTTGTCGAGGAAGTGATAGACGAAGAAAATCACGTGATTCTTGTCTGAAAACAATGTCAGCCGAAGCTTCTCGCCTTCGCCAGCAGAGAAAATCTCCAGGTCTTCGCTGGGAGGTGTTCCCAGAATGTGCTGGTACGCGGCACGATAGAACGGCTTCTTTGGTTTTGGTGCTTCGTGAACATAGTAGAAACTCTTGCCATCCGGTGCGAAGGCAAATCCCCTCAAATAACCGCGAGGGAGAAAATCGGATAGACGTTTCCGAGTTCCAATCTCGAGCAACTCAAATGTTCCCGTTCTTTCTCCCCCTTCCTTCACTTCATAGAGAAGCAACCGACCGTCGGGGGATACCCGAAGTGGCTTTACGGCTGTAAATTCGCCAGTGCCTCTTTCGAGCGGGTCAATCAAAAGCTGATCGTCGCCGTCGGCACGGTCGCGCATATAAATGCAAGGCTGTTCCTGTTCGGGGAGACGCTTGCGGAAAAAATAGCGATCTCCGGCCTTCTGTAGAGAGTCATAGTTTTCCACAGCGAGGAACTCCCGGATGTGGCGGCGGATGAGGTCGCGTCCCGGAATCGCATCCAGGTAACTGCGTGCGTAGCGCGTTTGTTCTGCGATCCAAGCGCGCGTGCGGGGAGAGTCCTGGTCTTCAAGCCACCGGTACGGATCTGGCACAGCAACGCCGTGCAGAAAATCCGTAACCACCTCGACGGGAGACTGAGGGGGTTCCATCAGCTTGGGCATGGTACGCTCCGTTCAAGGAGTCCACGGGCTTCGCGCTCCATGCGTCGCGTGAGACTGCGCAGATAGCCCGCAGCGCGCGGTTCCTCAAGTGTGTGTGGGTCCTTCCACAAATGGTTTCCTGCTGCGCACGCGAATACGGCCACGAGAGGCGCAACTTCGAGAGCACGGCGGATGTCACTTTCCGAAGCAAACGCGCGCCACGGCGAGGTATAGCGAGCGACAAACTGCGGCTCCTGTGAGTGGTCCTGTCCGAAGGTTCGCCGGAAATGTTCCAGCAGATATTCGAACGTGAGGAAGGGATGTCCTACGAAGGCCTCCGCCCAATCGAGAAACACGCAGCCGGTGGGCGAGCAAATAATGTTCCCGGGATTCATATCCAGGTGTCCAAAGGTAGTGGGAATACTTGTCTCTTCCAGGACCGTGAGGGCGTCGTGGACTCTTGCGGAGAGAGAACGAAGCCGTTCGCGGGAGAGCACCGCGGGCGGAGTCTTGGTCTGATGTTCCATCAATTCGCCCATGGCTCGAAAAAAAGGGTCCGTAAGGTCCGCTAGCGCCCAGGTACGCAAGTCGCGGGCGCCAGGGTCGAGAAGGTGCAAACTCCTGCCGAGTGAATGGATCTGCAATTCCGCAAGGTCTGCGGCTGCTGTCTCCCAAGGGGCAAGCTCGGAGCATTCGTGGAGAAGTGGTCCCTCCGCCTCTCGGGCAAGCCAGCCGTTCGAATCCGGTTGCGTAGCAATGACTTGTGGCACGAAGCGGGAGAAAGAACGAGCGAGGGCGAGCGTGAGAGGGTATTCCCGCTGGTTCGGGGCGCCCACGGCCTTGAACCAAACCGCCGGCCCATCGGTTTCAAAGCGAATCAGGCTGAACGTGGGGCAGGCATTTAGCTGGCGGAACCTGCCGGTGAGGCGAAGCCCACGTGTTGCGATTTTCTCTTGCACCCATTGCTGAAGATCGGGAAACCAGCCAAGCCTTCCAAAGGGTCCGCGTAATGTGTCTTCCGCGTAGGCGGTGCACTGAGCGACGGCCTGGTGCAGCGCTTGAAAGTCACCAGGATCGCGGAACGCACTCTCAACCAGGCAATCGACAGCCACCCATTCCTTTTCGAGTGGAGCTTCCGCATTTGGAGCACAGGGTTCCATGATTTCGTAGCGGTTTTGCGGGGAGTCTGAGTCTGCAGGGGAAGCCTCAAGCGAAGACACCGATACGGCGTCAATGCCACAGATTTCGCGGAGAGCAGAGGCGAGGTGTTCCGCAACTCTTTGCCAACGCGGAATCTCGACGTGAGGAAGTGTGCGATGCGTTCCATCAAAACCTACAAGGACCTCCGGATTCTTTCCCTTTAGGAGAATGATGCGGCGAGTGTCGCGTTCTTCGTGTGGATCCATGCGCACAGTGTTGCTCCAGATCAGGTAAGGGAATTTCCGTCGCCCACCGTCAGCAGGTGGTGCTTCTCGAGCGTTTCGACAAACTCACGCACGTCCGTTTCTGCCGTAGCGCGGTCGATCCCAAACTCACGCGCTAGTTGTTCCGCGATCTGTGGCTCCGCAGAGCCTTGCTTCAGGAGTTCGAGGATTCTCGATCCGACAAAATTGAGGCGGAACATCTGTCCGTGGAGGACGTCCAGGACGATGCCGCCATCCTGGCTGTGCGTGGACCGGACGTTTTCAGCAACTCGCACGATTGTGAATCCTTTCCGCAGTTTGTGCTTCATTCGGATTCCACGCACATTGCCACTCGCGGCGTCCGATAGCCAGAAACATCGCAAACTGTTCGAGATTCGGTCATGTCTAGCGAATTCCCTAGGCAGGACAACAAGATACGGATAGCAGGAGACGAAACGAGTTTTGGGGGAGTGCGCGGATTCCGGGCCTAATCAGCACAAGCCAGTGAACCCGAGCCCGCCGCCCGCAGGAAAGGGCTCTGGATTTCTGGGCAGTTACGCCTCAGAGCTGTCGTCGCTTCCTGGAGTTGCCTTGACGTTTTCGTCGCGAACAATTTTTCCCGCTTCGAGGACGATCACGCGGTCCGCCCAAGCAACGGAAGAAAGGCGGTGGGACAGCAAGACAACGGTTGAGAACGGAAGAAGGAGACGGGTAGAGAAACACGCAACTGTTCGGGTTTCGGTCATCCTCCTCAGAAATACTGGGAAAACACACGAAAGAAATGCTCAGGAGCTTCGGAGGATCGCGCAGAAAACGGTCATTGAAGCCGGCGGAAGATCGCCGTGACCTTGCCAATGACTTCCGCATCCGCGTCATTCCGAAGCATCTGCGGACGAGAAAAGCCGTCCGCAAACGGGTGCACGATGAGAGTGCTGCCCTCAATGCTGCAGCCCGCCAAGAGGTAGGTTCCATCCCGCAGTAGGAGGATGTAGAGGGGCTGCTCCCACAGGAACTTTCGTTTCAAGAAAACGGGAATCTTGAGGCGCCTGTTCACGGACACAAAAACGGCGTCCTGCAGATACGGATGGAGCGAACCAGTTCTGCCCCCTGTCCAGAACACATCGCGCAGAGAGAGAGCAGGAAGACCCGTTACCGTGGACAACGAATGCCGTAGAAAGACCGGAATCTTCTGGAACTCAGCGATCAGAGACGAAAGAAAACCCGGCTGCTTTCTGTTTCTGGCCGTAGCATCGCTCGCGGTCGGTGGAGTATCCGTTGTATCGCGGCCAACGAGCTTATCCGGAATTGGTTCGCGACCGGAATCGTCGGTGTCGAGGCCCGCAGCCGCGAGAAGTTCCCGAAAGCCAAGCGAGTAGAGAACGCATACCGAGAGGATCTTGTGAATTTGCAGGGGCAATCGAGGCCCCGTCTCATAATCTCTGAGCGATGTAGGAGAGCAGGAGTATCTCTGATCCCCAAGGGCCTCGGCGATCAAGCGGCTCCTTGCGGAGGCGTTGCGGATGGAAAGTCCGCTGCGCAACCGGGCACGTTCGAGAAGTTCGCGGAGGCCTAGCTGCGTCCGGGCCGCAGGGAGAGTTCGGGGCTTTAGAAACTTCATGGAAGCCATCGGAACATCGGGCCGCGAACTCTTAAAAGGACGGAGTTCCCAGTCTAGGACTCCGAGGATACGAGCTTCCGAGCCCAGCCGCAGCTCGGTTTGCGCAAACGGCAGTGTCGATGCGCGGAGCGTGACCCTGCTTTTCGTTCTCGCATGCAACCGGCAACAGACGAGCCCTTGGGCGTGCTCCACGAGAAAGAGTCGCTCGGAGTTTTTGCTCTGCATACTTCGGAGCAGTTCGCCGACGCCGCGGGTGTCCGCTCTCACGATGCTCCCCGGCAATAAATCGGGAAACGCGAACGCGTCCTGCCGCCCGATCTTGGCATAGAGAAACGGCGAAGGTTCGGGAGCAAGAAGAGAATCCACGCGGCTCAGGTTACCAGGAATGAGAAGCTGGCCGAGTGGGGCAACAGCGGGCGGGTCGGCAGCACGGGGTGCGTCGCGAAACCAATCGATCCAAGCTGCCCGGTCATAGGTGGTGGGGTCAAGGAGGGAGGTCCGCGCCACGGGAAAGTCGGCCCGAAGGCGCGGCACGTCATCGAGGTGAAGGCCGAAGACGGTCAGCCAGTCGGCAAGCCGGTATTTGGAAATACGGCTGAGCGCGAGGACCTGTTCGATCCTGGGGCTGTAGCTGGGATGGCCGAGATCGTAATAGAAATCATGGGGCACAAGGTAGTGCGGCATCCGCGCATAGCGCAGGCGGAGCTCGCGTGTGACCTCGGATAGCGACAGATTCCGGGTCGCAAGGATCCGCTCGACTCGCTCGGCGACGCCGAAACCGGGGACGGTGTCCGAGAGAGAGCGGGAGCGAGACGCCCGGCTGCCTTTCATGTCGGGAATCCTTTTCTTGCCCGGAGCAGAGAGGCATCCGGGTTCGCTGCAGGTCAAACGTCGGCGAATTGCGCTCAACTGTGGCGCGGAATATTGCTTTGGCCGGGATACCGGCCAAAGCGGGCGGCAACGGGGCGAGAAAGCGGGAGAAACCGGATGAACGGATTAAGTTTCCGGCCGAGATTATTTGCTAGACAATTCTTTCAGAGGGCACGTATTATGCGAGGCAATGGAGCCCAGCGATTCGACGCGCTCTGCGGGCGCGAAGCTTAAGGAGTTGCGTAGCCGTCTCGGCCTCACGATCCGCGAGGTTCAGGACCGCAGCATGGCCATCGCCGCCAAAGAGAACAACCTGGAGTACGTAATCTCGCATAGTTGGCTGACTGGCGTCGAAAACGGGGATGGTGTGCCCAGCATTTTCAAATTTTATAGCCTTGGATCCGCCTACGGCCGGTCCGTCAGGGAACTGGTGGGCTATTACAACGTGCGCATCGGGGAACTCGGGCGGCAGCACGCCGAATTCTCCGCCCCGAGGACGCACCTCCTCGGGAGTGCGCATCTAACGGATTCCGAGACAGTGACCCTTCCGCTTCGTTTTCGCAATGACGGTGCACTCGACAACACCAACCTGCTCTCGAAGCTTGTTGCCATCTGGGGTGACATCCCGGTGGGTCTGGTCGACCGCCTGAGTCCAGAGCGCGCGCTCTACGGCTACGTAGGTCTTAAAGATTTCACTCTCTACCCGCTGATCCGGCCGGGAACGTTCGTGCAGATCGACGTGAACCAGAGAAAAGTCCTCGCTGGTCCCCACCATACGATGGAGGACCGCCCGGTCTATTTTGTAGAATTGCGCCAGGGGTATGCCTGCAGCTGGTGCGAGAAGAAGGAAAACCTGCTGGTGCTCGTGCCCCATCCGCTCTCTCCTGTGAAGACGCGGCAGTTAATTCACCCACGGGAGGGAGAAATCGTGGGCCGCGTCACCGGCGTGGCCATGCGCCTGGCCGAGATGGCCCGGGTGCACGCCGCTTCGGTGAATCCTTGAATGACAGGGAAGAAGGCTGGTCAGTCGCGGGAGCGTCCTGCCCTCAGAACCGATGGCTTGGAGTACGACGCATGACTGATGATGAGTAAAGAGAACAGGGCCGTCCGGTGAAGGACGGCCCCGTTTGGTTTTGCGATTGTCCTACTTGCGACCTATTTTCGCTTTCGGCGCGGTTTTTTCCTTCCTGCTTGCCGCCTTGTTCTTTTTCTCGGCTTTCTCCTTTTCGGCTTTAGCAACGGCAGCGCGCAACGCCTTCGTATCCACTTTGTAAAGGTCGGCTGCGTCCGCTAGCGGGTCGTCGTCTTTGTTTGCGGACGCGTTTCCGGCAGGGCTGAGGAGCATAGCTTCGAAGATGAGAACGGCCAGCGCCGCCGCGTCTGCCTTTTTGTAAAGCGTCCGCGCTTTCTCGGCCACTTGCCAATCATTGGCGTCTTTCGGGTTTTGCAACCCATGGCGCTTGGCAAGACGGCACGTGAGATCGTGGGACAGCGAGCGCAAGACAAACTGCGCCACCATGCGTAATTCTTCCGTTCCAAAGTGCGGCTTTACCCGCTTGAGCACGTCGGCTAGAAGGCGGTGCCGGAAGGCGAGCGTTTCTTTCGCCTTCCGGTTGGCAGCGGCCTTTTCCACCTTCCATTGGAGCCGCTGTTTTTCTTCCTGCTCCCGGCCTCCAAAATGAATCTTGCAGGTCGTGTCCGCACAGACTTTCACGAGATGCCCCTTGTTCATACCATCCGCGTGAATGGCCGGGGTCAAATGGTCACAGAGCTTCTCTTCGGGCCTTGCTTCCTTGCCCTTCTTGCTTTTCCGGGTCACCACTTCGACGTAGTTGCGGCGGGCGAGAAGGGGTGTTTCGTCCGTCGTGTTGTAGTTCTCCGAAATCTGAACGAGATTCGGCATTTTCGAAACGCGCTGTGCGATGTGCGCGTCCAGCTTGCGATTGAAACACGCGGCATCGGCGCACGAATCTTCCCTAACTTCGGAAAAGAGTAGCGTGTTGAACCCCGTGCGCTTCGGGCAGTTGGCGCAACTGCCCGCTTCCGGCACGAGGGTTTCGTCGTCTTTCGAGAACGGGACGGATTTCAGACTGAGGTAGATGTTTTGCGTAATCCATGCTTGCAGGCGGCTGGCGGGGACAACACTGCGCTCGTCGTCCTTCGCAGCGTGGTAGCCGTCAAAGCAGTGTGCGAATGCCTTCTCTTGCCCATCCGCCGCGAGCTTGGCGATGAGCAGGGCGTGTTCGATGCCGATGTGTCCAGCGGTGAACGCCTCGGCCACAGGTGGAATCAAGTCCAAGAGACGAAGGCGCTTGGCGATAAAAGAGGCATTTTTGCCCGTCTTGGCGGCGAGCTCCTCAACGGTGTACGCTCCTTGCTCGCGGTCGAGCAAGGCACGAAAACCTTGCGCTTCCTCAAACGGGTGCAAATCCATTCGGAGCAAGTTTTCGATCAGTTGGATTTCAAGACACTCTCCGTCGCTGAGTTCCCGAACAATCGCGGGGACGCTGCCACGCCCGGCCAGCTTCGAGGCCCGGTAGCGGCGCTCCCCGGTAACGATTTCATAGTGTCCGTTGACGGGCCGCACAAGGAGCGGCAAGAGCACACCTTTGCTGCGGATGCTTTCGGCGAGTTCTTGCAGCCCTTTCTCGTCAAACGTCTTGCGTGGATTGGTTGTGGACTCCACCAACTCCGCAAGAGGAACGTTGACGTACTGCTGCAACGATTTCACTGCTTCATTCGTATTCATCTCTTTTCCTCCTTTTTTGATTTCTCGAAATGTTTAGTACTCTTCCGGCAAAAGAATCGTGGTCACGCTGCGGTCGGCTTCGGTGATGACGTAGAGTTTTGCGTCACCTGCATTGGTGCGGTAGCTGCTCAACAGCCGGAACCCGCGTTCCAAGCTGAGTTGGTTTTCCTTGCGGTCTTCCTCGCACAACTCGCCCCAATCGCCGCGAACGTGGCGCGTCAGGAACTCCGTCGGGGTCTGTCCTGCTTTTTCGAGAGCGGTCAACGCGCCGGGTGTGGCGACAATTTGGCCGAGTGGAAACAACGGTTGTTGTTTGGTTTGCTGCATGAGTCGAACTCCTTTGAAGGGTTTGATTTTTGCTTTCGAGGCAACGCGAAGCGGTGCATTAGAAGCAAATGCCCTTCCTGAGAGGTCCCCGGCGCCTAGCCGTCCGCGCTGTCAAGGGCGCGTGGGGTTCGCGTTCATCGGAGCGCAGCGTAGACCCTTGACAGAAGAAGCGGGCGGTCTAGGCGCAGTCTTCTCGCAGGAAGGGCAGAGGGGGAAAAAAGACAGCTCGGTTGGGTACTTACAGAAGACAGTTGCGGTTTTGTGAATCAGTGAAGACGGGTGGGGAGGAAGCGCTACAAGAGAAAGTGTTGTATCAAGAGCGGAGGAGCGCAAGAGGCGCAAAAAGAGGAAAGCGTTTCAATTCTTCTTCGGAGAATGGCTCGTTCAAGCATTTGATGTCAACGGCCTTTGGCGCGCATTGCACAAACGGTTCAAACGCTTCGCGCAACATAGCCGAGTACTTCTTCCGGTCGTAGCCGAACCATCCTTCCCAGAGCGCGAAGGCCCGAACCCGATCGTTCGGTACGGCAGATTTGCTATCGGTGATTATGTACTCGATGTTCTGACCGGGCCGTAGCTTGACGCCACTGCGGAGCGTCGCAGAATGGGATGGGGCCGATCGGCTTGGCTCGTTCCGCGAAAAAGAGTTTGAACTTTCCCTGTTCGCCGTAGGGCTCAATGCGTGCTACCGGAGCGTAGTGCGTCACTTGACCTGGAAGCGCCAGAGCGTCAAGCGGATTTCTGGTAGATTCGTCGCAGAGGTCTTACGCTTGTGTCCAAGTTGAGGCCGGGCGTTCTACAGCCCATTCGTCACACAAATATGGTGCCAGGCTTATCGGCCCTCCGCTATTGGGCGTTTGAAAAGGGAGTCGATTTACTCCTCGGCGAAGACCCAGCATTAATTGAGCGGTGGGAGTTGGGGCTTCAGATTCAGTTGGCTGTCTTTCAGGATTTCGATAGACCTTTCCCAATCTTTTCTGCCATCGGCCTTCAACTTAATGTTGTGTGGGCCAACGGAGAGCTTGAGTGTTTCGGGCGTATTTCCAACGAACTTGTCATCAACAAAGACTTCTGCCCCGTCCGGGACCGAGCCGATGGTGACGGAGCCAACACCATCTGCGGGTTGAGCCGACATAGGAGCCGGAGTTTGGCTTGATCCTGAAACGGTTGGATAAAAGCGGTGTAAAAGTACAATTAGGTCTGTGGAACTCAGTGCGAATCCGAGACTCTGATTGCTTTTGTCCACGATTTTCCAAGTATTCATTCCAACGACATCACCATATGCATTGAGGAGTGGTCCACCACTGTTTCCGGGATTGATTGCTGCATCGGTCTGAATCCAGGTTCCATGTGGTGCGCTTGCTGACCCGCCAACTGCACTGACGACGCCTTTCGTCACTGAAAAAGGCATTCCTAACCCAGGGTTTCCGATGGCAACCACGGTTTGTCCTTGTCGAACATTGGTTACGTCCGTCAGGCCGAGGTGTTGGAAACCGCTTCCTTCAACCTTCACCAGAGCCATATCCACATCAGGATCGATGTATACAACTTTGGCTTCCAGTTTTTGACCAGTGGAGAGAATCGCAACCAGCGTTTGTACGCCACGAGCAACATGAGCGTTTGTAGCAATTACTCCCGTATCGCTGACAAAGAAGCCAGTTCCCTGCCCATCGGGCCGACTCAGTAAAACGACAGCCGGTTTAGATTTCGCCACAAGTTCCTCGACCGGCATTTCCGGACGCATCTCAACCTTGGAATTTCCACCGACCGTGGCAACCACTGTTCCTGTGAAAGAGTTGGATAAAAGTTCAAGGTCAACGTCAAACCGGTCCGTCTTCAACAGCCAGTAGTCCCCGTGGTCTGTTCCGTTAAGGGCTCTCCAACGCATCGGACCTTCCGTCATCGTGATTTCTTTGGAGGTGTAGCCATCAAGACTCACGCGGAGGAGCATGGCATGTTCGAGCCGGGCACCGAAGACGCTGTGGGTTTTGTGGAAGTATCCGCCAGGCACTTTCACTTCGTAGGGTGTCGTGCCTACCACAACTCCATCGAGTTCGACTTTTGCCCCGCTCGGCTTGCTTGTTATCTTAAGGGTTTGACCCGCAGCAGGCGGAACGTGGATCAGGATCGCAAACGACAAAAGGAAAAAATAAAAGAAGCGTGTGTATTTCATCGGCTGGATTCTCCTTGGGCAGAGGAGCGACTATGCTTGGACTTTACCACATTTCTTATTGTCCAGAAGTAGACCGCCAGAATTCTTGTGCTCGGGGAGGCGTGTTGATCCCCACCGCCCCTAACAATAAACCTATAAAACTTAAGGGCTTCCAGCCAATCGACTGGAAGCCCTTCTTTGTTGAGCGTGGACTGTAGTGAGGAATGTAGGTACGTCACTCCCTCAATCGGATCCGTTGATGGAGGTCATCGACATAAGCCTGGACGACGACGAGTTCGGGTTGTCGCTGCCGGGCCCATTCGCGGATCTGATTTTGATTTGTCGGGGACATGTTCCTCCCGAGAATGACTCGAGTCAGCCACTGCGGCTCGATCTTTGCTTTGGATCCTGAACCGCGCGCGCAAATCAGGCGTATTTCTTCTTCGTTACTCCACTCCGGCCGCTTGTATACGAGGAATTGAACATCTCTCGCTTCCCAGTCGACAAGATTAAAAGGAGCGTACTCGCCATAGGTCACCTCGAACGTGTGTTCACCGAATAGAGCTCCTTCATTCGCAAACTCTAAGCAGTAACCGGTGTGTTCGGCCGCGTATTTTGCCCAGAGACTTGGATTGTCGAATCGTTTCGATAGAGAATAAATCCTGAACGTCTCCATCTGGGCGTATAGACTCTTTGCGCTTTCGCGCATCCACCACTCCAAACCATGTTTCTGAACGTTAGCGCGGACAACTGCCTCTTGCGCTGCGAGTGCATCAAGCGGTTCTCGGGGATGGCCTAGGACATAGCCCTGATGCAGGAACGCCACCATTTCTTCTTGGCTGAGTTGAGCCAGCTTGGGCCGGCAATCAAAAGGATCGTTCAACTGCCCGACGGTTGGGAGGTAGATCTCGTTTTCCAGGATGATGGGCTTAAGCCGCTCAAGGTTAGGGCTCTGATACCGATAAAAATGCGAATCCGTCACCTTCTTTGGTGTGAAGACAGTCATGGTTTAACCGTATCTCGCTGCCCTTACTTCGCGATTCGGGTCACTCCCACCGCAACTTCCCGCCGTTCCCGCTCCGGGAGTTTCAAACGCGCTTCTCTCCAGTATAATCGCGGAAAGGAGGGGTTAATGGCGCTCGACGAGGTAGTCCAAACTCACCTTCAAAAAATCAATAACGCAAGACAGCATGTGGAGAACAACGGGCAGGCTAGATAGGATAGGATCACTGGGTGGGCACTACTAAGTGTTGCGGAGAGTCTCGTTAAGATTCACGCGGTACTCGTCGGCATTCTCAATAAGCAGCAAAGAGCCGGCGTCTCGAAAAAGTAGGAATTATGACAATCGCCGCTGGCTTTCGCTGTAAGGATGGAGTGCTACTCGCCGCGGATACAGAGATAAGTTTTTCAGGTGGGGCGGGAAAAACCTACGGATCGAAATTATTCCAACTAGATACTAAACTAGGCTGCCATCTGACGTACTCAGGGTCTGCCGATTATGCAAAGGAGTTGGTATACGACCTGAAGCAGTCAGTTAAAGGCAACGACTGGGAAATTGCAGTCGAAGGCCTCAAAACAACCTATCAAACTCATTGGGATGCGAATTTCTCGCACGACCCGGATGGCGCTTCGATACTGGTGACTCTCCGGGCTGGCAAGAAAGTGCAGCTTTGGGTCGGGCGGAATAGGCACTTCCACCAGGCCCGGCAGTATGAAACCCTTGGAATCGGAAACGAGCAGGCTGAGGCAATCTTCAATCCGCTCCATGCTACGTGGATGACCGTCGCTCAAGCTAGGTATATGGCGATCTATGCGTTGCAAAAGGTTAAAGGCTTTGTGCAAGGATGCGGAGGAAAGACAGAAATCATTGAGATTGACGATGACCCTGACGTCATCTCCCTGGCGACTTTGGAAGTGCAGGATGTTAAAGAGATAGAAGCTGATTTTCAGTTCTTCGACCAACAATTACGCCCACTGTTATTGGCTTTCTCCGATTTGTCGGTCAACAGAACCGCCTTTCAGGCCCACTTGACAAAGTTTGGCAGTGCAATAAAGAAGAGGCGCGCCAAGAATCTAAAAGTGCACGAAAAAGAGCTTGAGGAGTGGGCAACTGCAGTTCGAGAGGTCAAAGGAACCTAAGTGTTGCAAGCGGGGTTTGTTGGCAGAGGTAGGAGATTTGATCTTACTTCTTTTCCCACAATTCCCGAAACTGCCTCACTGTCCGGCTCGCCTATGGACGGATTCACAGCGGCTCGGTTTACGTGAGGGCTCGGAGTTTGACCCAAATGACTGCGCCAGAAGGGTGCCGATATTGCCGGGGCTGCCTGAATTTCTTTGCGTCCTTGAGAACCCAAGCGTAAGTATTTTCGTAGGGGAGCCACCTCGCTTCAGACGGCCTCAGCCCGGCTTTGCGTCGGTTCCTTTGGAACTCCTTGCGCGTGATGGGTCCCACGACATTGACGAGATCGCAGGTGCCCACAACCAAACCACTCCCGCCCCGAATGAGAGCGATCTTCCCACGAATATGCGTGTACGTGCCACGCATTTCCCATGTCTTCTTGCCGTCCAGAATCATCTCGACCGACGGGACGGGCTCCTGATAATCAGGCCATTCACGATCCGCCTCCATGCACTCGGCGGCTCATCACCGTGGACCTGGCGTTCCCTGAGTCACTTTGAACCTCACTTCGCATCCGACGAACACGCGAACGACGACCACGATGCAACCACCAAGTGGAAGGCATCATAGTGCCGTTTCTCAGGATTGTCCTTCAGGTATTTGACTGCCATGTCGATGAGTTGCTTCAGCGTGACGCCTGATGGAAGACATACTTTCAGACTGCTGTTCTTGAGAACCCAGTCAGATTGTGAAGCGGACGCAGCGGCAGAGATGTACCCGGCGCACCACATGACATCCGCAGAGTCCTCACTCTGGCAAAACTGAAGCAACTTGTTTCCGTCAGCAAATGAAAAACCTTTAGGCTGACCTTGGGATGGTACCTGTTGTTGAGCCGCACAGATGTTCGGCAAGAGCAAAACCAAAAGAAACAATGCAATGTGCTTCACGGTGTTCTCCTGTCAGAAGTGCAAGGTCGGCAAAGCAGGGTCCGGGCACGAAGGGGAAGCGGGTTTGCACACTGCGGTTCTCTGAACATTGCCACCTTAAGGGTGTCCCCGCTAGACTGAATTACTTTTTGACCCGAATCACACCCACCGCAACTCCACGCCGCTCCCGTTCCGGTAGTTTCAAACGCGCCTTCTCCGCTGCTGCTTTTGTCTTGAAAGGCTTCGATAGCGGCGTGAACTGGCCTTCGACGTATTTGAACAAGAGCCACTGCTCGATCATCTTCATCAGAAATTTATAGCATGGGCGTTGTCTCAGTTCTACTCGCTTGCGTAGGAATGGGCTTCGGCGTAGCCTGTAGTTCAACGTGGCTACGCCAAATCGTAGTGAAACACAAAGTCAGTGGTCCGCGACTAATCCGCTTTGCTAAACAGTCGGGTCTAGTAATCGACGCCTACGCGCACTTGGCTGTACGAATTTTTGCGTTCCTCGCCTTGTTGGTGGAACTCTTCCGTGCACTGATGCGATAGTCGGCTATTGCCCTGCTTACGTGCCGTGATAGTATCCGCCTAGAACTTGGAGTAACCCATGCCCCCAATTCGGCGAGTCTCTGTCGTCCTGTTGCTCGCTTTGACTGGCGGCTGTGATGAGGTTCCTGACCATACCCACTTCGCGCCAAAGACCGTCGTAGTCGACAAACAGGAGTATTTGGCGTGCGAGGGATATATCAGGATTTACCATCCTCCTCGTGACGTTGCCAGTTCCTCGTCGAGCCATTATGAAATCGTGTTCACGGACGATTATGGCCAACCGATGGACTTGAAGGACGTAGCCTCATACACGGTCAAAGACGCACCTAAAGACGCCAGCTACGCAATGGCGGGTGTAGCGAATTCGTTGAACCTCTCAACCACATACTCCAACGGGCAGCCACTGGTTCCCGGCAGCGTCGTCTATTTTGGTAAAGACGGGAGCGACGGGCGAGCGAGATGGAACGGGAAGGGGCAGTGGGCACCCGTCCTTTGCAAAGGACCGTTTTGAATAGAGCGGAGGCTTTGAACATGAAGGCATACATTTGTATAGCGGCATTGCTATTAACGGTGCCTGCCGAGGCACAGCAGGCGGCTCAACCAGCGCAGCCAGCAATACAGCAACTGACCGGACACATCCTGAGTGCCGAGACACACAGATCGCACCACACGACTTCCGTCTACAATTCGACTACGGGTCAGTACAGCCACGGTGGCGGCACCTCGGTGGAGAGTGACACAGAAATTCAAGTGGGTAATCTGGTTTACGAAAGTCCCCGAGTTCACAAAGAAGTTCAAGTGGGCAAGGACTACCCTGTGAACATCGAAACCGACAAACACGGCGTTGCAAAGAAGCTAGATGTGGTTGTCGGCGAGAAGAAGTACACGTATAAGATCACAGGCACTCGGGAAGCCAAGCCCAACTGATTTCAAGCAAGCTGGTTCACTTCTCGGTGCGGTCAGAAATGCGCTTGACACGCTTCGAATAGCGGGTGGTAGGATTTGCAGAGGAGGGTAAGAAAATGTCATACGGACCCGCCCGAAGCCAGCGTGACGAATACAAGAGATCGATCCTTCGCGTTGCCGACGTGATACGTAAGTGGACGAGTGAAAATATGGGCAGCACAGAAGGTCGTCGCTTTGAGCTAACCCACGACGGGTTAGTCCTTAAAGTATTCATTCGATCTATTCGAGCTAAAGAACTTCTTCTGCGTTTGCAACAAGAGGCTCTGCCATCGGGATTGGGACGGTCGATACCGTGGCTAGAAGATAGTGGTGAATGGTCGATTTGGTTTGGCTACTCGGAACCCGTGGAATCTCCGAACTACGTTCGAATCCATCCAAATTGGAATTTTCCAAATCCCGTAAGGTGAAAACATGAGCGACAATCCCGGTTATGGATTCGTACCATCCCCAAACTCGCCAAAGAAAGAATTGCCAGAGGTGCCGAGGGTAGAAACCCCGGTCGTGAATAACTACTCCACGGTAGTCAATGATTACTCTACGGTCGTAAACAACGACTCCACGATAGCCATTGACCCGCAGGCCATTCTGTTCATGCTGCTGTTTGCCATCCTCTTATACTTGGCTGTCCGGCTCGTTTCTACCGGACTACAGGCCTGAATAGACCGCTCGTCATTTCGTCGGGTGGTACGTGGCTCTGTATCTCGCATATCGGTTTGTCCAAATCTTTCGCATGTAGTTACTTACGGCGTCACAGTCCGGATTCGGGTCACGAGGAGAAATAGATAACACTTCAACTGACGGAATGCCGGGCATTGGTGCGCTTCTGATTTTGTCGATAATGAACCCATACACCTCGTTGACTTCGCCGCAGCTAGGACACTTCATCGTGATTTTGCTGTTCAGAGGATGGTAGTGGCTCGGAAGAGGTTCGGGCCAGATTACACGGAGACTTTGCTCGCAATTCGGGCACGTAAACGAATCGTATGGCATTGGGAACTCCTGCACTGGATTGAAATGCAGGTAGGAGAGACGAGAGCTACAGTCTACTTCCTTTCCCATAAATCCCAAAACAACTTAATTCCCGCAGGACCGTGGCCCGAATAATGGTTGTTCATAAACGCGAACAACTTCCGAATCTGTTTGTTCAGGACCATTGCTCTCAACACATCGACCCAGTTCATCAAATCGCTTTTCCGATCAACGACTGTCTTATCCCAGACCTGCGTAATTTTCTCTATGCCGTGCCGATCACCAAGCCAGCGGACATAGAGAAAATCGGTCGTGACCAGGTCGACCTTTTCCTTCATTTCCCAGGGTCTCGGCATGAAGGATGTGTCAGTTAATGCCAGGGCAACGTTGTACTCGCGGAGCAGATCAGTGAACCGCTCATCGAGCCACGCCTTATTCCGAATCTCCACCGCGAATCGAACGGTCGGCAAGTCCTTCACCCGATTCAGAAGGAAGCGCAGGCGCCGGGAGAACTCCTCGGCATTAATTTGGTATTTGGTGAATTTGGGGAATTGGAAAAGTAGCGGTCCTAACTTCTCGTCCAGGATGTCCATCCGATCAACGAATTCCTCGAACTCTCCTTCGCAGTTCACCAATATCTTTTCGTGAGTGATGATTTGGGGAACCTTGGCAGCGAACACAAAATCCGCTGGAGTTTTCTCGTACCAACTCGCGACCGTTGAGGCAGAGGGAGTGCGGTAATAAGTGCTGTCGATCTCAACCGTCTGGAACCGCGTGGCGTAGTAGGTCAGATAATCAGCGGGTTTCATTCCAGCGGGGTAGAAACTCCCCGGCCACCCGTTTGCGGTAAAAGCGGAAGTGCCGAGAAAAAGTCCGGGTTCGGAATACGGGCGCTCGACATTGAGTGAATTTGCGAGTCGGCCCGCATCTTCCAGCTTGCCCATTTCGAAAAGCGTCGGGTCCCGAATAGGCTCCACTTTTGGGCGTTTGGGCGTCACGCCGGGAGACTAACACTCGCATGGGTTCTGTTGCAATTAGGCCGAAAGTCGGGACCGGCGCATGAGTGTAGGCAACGTCGCTGGAATTCGGTTATCCTTCTGCTGTGGACCCGATCATCAAAGACGCAATACCCGTCCTTCCTGCCGCCGGCACCACGGAATCCTGATGTCGATGCGTATCGGTGCAGCAACTATTCGGGCTTCTTTTCCCCCGCCTCGCTTGGGGGTGCGAGAGCAATCGGCTCGGCAGGTATATCTAGCGTTAACTGGCCGGGCATTTTCTCGGAATGCTCTTTTCGGCTGAGCGTTAGCACCGCAGCTTTGCAGAGAATCTCACGAACTATCATTTCGCCGAGCATGCGATCAGTGTTGGACGCTTGCGCCAGAATTGCTGTATCAGACGTTAAAGCGATCACATGTTCACCACTCTCAACCTCTCCGGCATCGCAAGCCATTGTGATTGCTTGCACACACAAGGCCATGCTTCCACCGAATATCCCAAGAGCCTCACTTACGAGACTCAAGTCTTGGCCCAACATTCCGTGACTCTTGTGGAACGGCGTAATTGGGTCGAACGGGAGATGTGCCCGAACAATCGGAACACTGTGCTCACGGAAAAACGCAACATCTTCGGGCGGAATCCTCGCTTCGATTTTGTTCCCCTCTTTATCGGTGAAAATCTTCCCATTGGCAAAAGAAACTGCAACTAGTTTTATGTTTGAAAAAGTAGGCTGTGATAAAAAGGACTCCAAAGCAATTCGGACACCCTCTCCGTATGCCGTGAAGATGATGATTTTGGATACATTTTGCTGCTTGGCGGATGTGAAGGCGACTTGGAGGCAGTTTCGGAGATTGTCGCGGCCTTCCTGCAAAAAGTAAACAGTCGGTGACGTAAATTGCGTCTGCATGGTTCACCTAATCTTAAACTTGAAAAGTGCATCAAAGGCTTTTTTCGTTGATCGGTGCTTGAAAATACCATTCACGAACTGGAACATGTCCATGTCGTCTAGTTGTAGTCCCTCGACCTTTTCCTTTGGGTAGTGTGGATTTTGAGCTTTGTAGTGAAGGTGGATGGGGCCACAACTATCATCGATACGAATGTCTACGGGGTCGGACCCTAGATAACCGGGCAAGCCGTCGCTGTCCCGGTTGACAATGTCACCGTAGTGATAAGCGACGTAGACTCGCCTGCATGTCCCAAGCATCTTGGCGAATTTCTCGTACCGTTCAGCGACACGGATGTACTTATTGTCAGTAAATTCCAAGAACCAGCGAAGGTGCCACGACTCCATCGTGGCTACCTTGATGTCGAGAGGAAGGGTTTCCTTGCAATCGTCGGGAAGAACCAATGCCTTGTATTGCGCGTCAACGAAGTCCCGAAATTTCGGATACTCCGTTGGGAGACGCACCATCTACTAAGCCGCGAGTGCCAGATTGTTGTTCGCCGCGCGGGACTCTTCGCCGGATTTTTTCAGATGCCTGAGATAATCACTTCGCACTTCCTCGGCTGCTCGTTCGAGTTCATCTCGGTGCGCATTGAACGCTTCCCACTGAAAAACTTCGTCCTCGAACATTTTGGCTCGCAGCGCCGTGTTGGTCAGGAACTCGGTGGTCGAAACTCCATACTTCTCTTCAAATTTGTGGATTAGCTCCTCAACTTCTAACAGGGTGAGAACTTGTTCACGAATTGGCGACATGTTGCCTCCGAAACGCGAGCTTGCCATCCTAGGCAGGCTCTATGCTGCTGTCAAGCAGTCTGTCCTATATTCACTGCTATTATGATGCCACGGGGTCGGTTTTGTTACTGATTTGTGCTCAGGCAAGTGCCTTATTCCTAATGATCTAGCCGTCGCTTCCATATGACCCCGTCTCTATATAGGATAATCGGCGGGATTGGGAAAATCTTGACACTTTGGCTCAAGAAGTATTCTACCCTGTTCGTCCTCCGAGAGGCAATCGAGAGACACTGATTGGGCGATTCAGACGGTCAAGTGGGGCTTGAGAGCCTTCAGATGTCTTGGTGGGGAACCCGCCATACTCGTGGTCAATGCCGACACGAGGATAAGGACCGCCCTCATGGGACTTTCTCTGACGAAGCAACTGACTCGAACGGAAGAAAGCCCTCATTCCAGAAGACGCAGCGAGGCCAGTAGAGAGGACTCATCTTAATCGAAATCAATTGGCGTAAAGTCCTCCAGACAGTCCCGTATATGAATCGAAAACGTGTTGGTACACCTGCTCGCACTTCTCCTCATAAATCTGCGGCGTGTATAACGGACCTCGGGCAGAATGCCAAGCCAATTGTGCGGGGAAGTGCCACAATCTGCGCGTTAAAAAGCAGTTCACCGATTTGTACGAGGATCGCTTCCGGAACGAAGGATTCGAATCCATCACCAAATTCTTTGAACACTCACTTGACGAGCTTGTTCGGCGAAACCCTGACCTGCATCAGACGTTCCGACAAATCGACGCAAATCGCTTTACCGCTGCGGTGTATCGGGATGGGGAAAAAGTGTGCAGAGGATCGGTCTCGATCGGCGATGGCCCAATGGGTGCGGGGAGCATCCAGTACTACATGACGGACGAGCCGCGTCACGGCGGGATGAATGAAGCCGTCTACGTCAAAGCTCAGGACGAAAATATTCATTGCGCGACAGCGCGTGGCATCAAGAGTTGATGCTGATACAACCCTGCGTAAATCCCTCCCTGTTCCAACAGTTCAGCATGCGTCCCGCGCTGCACTATAGCCCCGTTCTGGACCACCAGAATCTTATCAGCCTTCAGGATTGTCGAAAGCCGGTGCGCGATGATGATCGAGGTTCTCGCGGCTAGAGCCGTTTCCAGCGCCTGCTGCATTGCTGCTTCGGATTCGGAGTCCAAATGGGCGGTGGCCTCGTCGAGGATCACAATGTCAGGAGCCTTAAGAAGCAGGCGTGCGATAGCGATGCGTTGCTTCTCACCTCCAGAGAAACGATACCCTCTCTCGCCGACGATAGTATCTAGCTTGTCGGGCAGGGATTCAACAAGGTCCAAAACCTGAGCATCGCGCAATGCACTTCTGATTTGTTCATCCGTTGCATTCGGCTTGGCGTAGAGCAGGTTCGCTCGAATAGTGTCGTGAAATAGGTGAGCGTCTTGCGTGACGACTCCAATCCGTTCGCTCAGCGAGTCGAGTCTGGCATCTCGAACATCTATTCCGTTGATTCGGATAGCCCCGTTCTGCACGTCATACAGACGCGGCACTAGATGGATAATGGTCGTCTTTCCCGCGCCGGAGGGCCCCACGAGTGCCACAAGCTGCCCCGGCTCAACCTCGAAGGTGATATTCTGCAGCACGGTGTTATGCGTCTGCTTTTCAGGAACGGCGATGGATTCTAGTGAGGCGAGCGAAACGTCCGCTGCCGACGGATAGCGGAACGAAACATGGTCGAATGAAATCCGCGCCGGTCCGGGAGGAATTGCCACTGCATCCGGCTTTTGTCGAATCATTGGTGGAAGATCGAGCACTTCGAATACTCTTTCAAAAGAGACCAGCGCGGTCATGACGCTGACTTGTACGTTCGAAAGCCCCAACAGCGGACCGTAGAGCCGAGTCAGATACGAGACCAATGCAACCACGGTGCCCACATCTAACAGATGCCGAACCGCCAGTACTCCTCCCCATCCATAGGCGAGTGCGCTCGCGCACGTTGCCATTACAACCAGAGCGGTGAAGAACAGGGTGCCATAAAGCGCCTGCTTCACTCCGATATCGGAGATTCGCACAGCCTTCTCGTCGAAAGATTTGTCCTCCTCCTGGCGGCGACCAAAAAGCTTGACCAGAAGCGCTCCAGCAACGTTGAAGCGTTCAACCATCAGGTTGTTCATGGTTGCGGTCAGATCGAAGCTCTAACGGGTGAGCGTTTGCAGTTTGCGTCCCGAGAAATGGGCAGGCAGCAAAAACAACGGAAGTAGGACGAGGGCCCCAAGCGTGATGCGCCAGGAGAGCACGAACATCGCAGCGAGTATAAGAGCAACCGTGATCAGATTGCCCACGACATTTGAGAGAATGTCTGTAAAGGCGGTTCGCGCACCGCCGACATCAGTATTCAGACGGCTGACGAGAGCACCGGTCTGCGTGCGGGTGAAGAACGCCAACGGCATCCGCTGGATATGCTCAAACAATCGCGTACGAAGCGACAGAACGATCCCTGCCCCGATCTTTGAAGCAAGATAGGTTTGTGTCATGCCCAGAGCCCCATCGAAGATTCCTAAAATCGCTACGATGATGGCGAGATGTATTATCAGCTCTGAGTTCCCCTTAAGAATGCCATTATTGATGATTTGCCGATAGAGTAGTGGGTTCGCCATACCTATCGTAGCGTCGACAATCACCACAAGAAGGAACAACACCATTAGTCTTGTGTACGGCAGGGCAAACAGCAGAGTCTTCTTTACGGTGCCTGGTTTTACCCTCTGCTTTAATACTGATGGATCTTTTCCGAGGGACCGCCAGGCTCCTATAACGCTCGACATCGAATTGCCCTCCACGTATTTGCGGACTCAAATCGCAATCAAGTTAGTGTAGCTGGCGAACCACATTTCCATTCTTATTATTGCGAATCTTGGTGCGCCACTCTAACCTCGAACTCAGTCTGGCACGTCGTAGCCCCTGCGAGACCACAACGCGGCTGTGCTGGAAATGAACCTTGCGAAGCCAAACACAGCGGTTAGTCGCGAACGTTTTCTCGCGGGACCGAAAGCTGAACCGAGGACGGTCAACTCGAGGAGGCACCTACCGTCAAACGGGGCGTTGCTGTCAGGAATAGCCAGGAACGTTATGCTTCTCACGTCCGATCTACACAGATGGTATCGCTGTTCCGAGATGGCTGGAGTTCGAGCTGTTAAAAGAAGGATTAGACGCTGTGTGTGTTGAGACCTTCCATAATTACCCGTGAACTGAACGACCGGGATTTCTGATCTCACTCAACGATTATCCGGACCGTATATATCGACGCCGATTCGGCGCACGATGGCTGACACGAGCAGCGCCGGAAGGCCATCTTTGCTCTCTCTTTGATGAGATAGTAAAATATAAGGTGCATGATTATGCATGAGTTCCGTGAAGAAGATCCCCTCGAAAACAACGATCGTGATCGCTCCAACTTCGTCCGGGAGTTACTCCAACGTCCCAGTGAGCCGGCCCTGGTGCCCGCGGCGCACTTAGCCCCACCTCCCAGACGCATAGTGCAGTTTTGGGACGATCTTGGCCGATTGCCCGAGGATGTTAGGGAGTGCATGGAGTCGTGGAAGAAACTCGAACGGTTCGGATTCGAGCTTCAGGTTTTCGACGAGAGGTCTGCGAGGGAGTTTATCCGGATCCACTTGGGTTCGAGATATGAGAAAGCCTTTGACAAGTGCTATCACCCTTCAATGAAGTCAGACTACTTCCGTTACTCCTACATCTTCGTGGAGGGAGGATTTTATGTTGACGCTGACGATGTCTATCACGGAACGACAATCGATCACCTCTTTACAGATGGGCGATTGAAGCTTCAACCTTTCTGCTACGACATTGCGACAGCTCAGATGGTTCCGCCCTCAGTTTTCGTCAATCCGGGGGCAAACCAGTTAAGTTGGATTTTCTACTTCAACACTACGCCTTTGATCGCAGTTCGCAATCATCCTATTATAGAGCGTGCACTGCTGAACGCTACGACATCGCTTGAGCAAGAATCGAAAGGCGGGTTGCCCGAAGTCCAAGCAACCACTGGCCCCGGCAACCTCACCAGATCCGTATTTGAAGTGGTTACTAATGAAAGCCGCCCGGAGGAAGTGCTGCTCGTTGTGCACGATTGGGAGAAGACTTCCACCAGCAAGTGGCCACTCAGTTACCGGAGTGATAAGAGAAACTGGAGGCTTTCGAATCAGCAAGCGTATCGGGCCTCATGGCGCGCGGAGGAGCTATGAATTTGGCGCGCCCTCCACTAGCAGCTGTCAGTCAAGCTTTCCGATTCTGGCTGGCTCTTCGGAGGCTCCTTCCGAGGCGGAGTTGTCGAGCATTCGGTGTCCACGGAGCGGAGAAAAGCCCTGGGGTTGAGAAGATCTATGTCATCAACCTCGATCGTGAACCGGGCCGCTGGTCCAAGATGGAGCAAGAGCTCAGGCACATATTGGACTCGTCGGGATCTGGCCTCTTGAGCCTGACTGAGCGGCATGTTGCCTTCGATGCTAGTGCATTCTCGCAGGAGCCACCCAAGGATGCCGACATTGATCCGCATTATACACTTGGAGATCAGCTCTTTGTAGAACCCCAACCTTTAGTTCTTCCCACGCAGCTCGAACTAAATGCTCCAATTCGAATGAGTCGAGCTGAGATCGCAGTCGCTCGATCGCACATCAACGTTTGGAGGCAGGTCGCGTCAAGTGATCATGCGTATGCACTCATCCTTGAGGACGACGTATGGTTTCATTCCGGGTTTGCACGATACTTTGACCAGGCGTGGGACGAAGTCGTGACCGGATGTGACAAGGATGGAAGATTCGACGTTCTTTATGTGTCGTATCTCGAAGTGAAGCACGGTGCGCCAAAAACATTTTTGTCAAATAACGTATTCCGCCCAGTGCGCGGGCTCTGGCATCTGTCCGGATATGTTCTTTCGCGCGAGGGTGCTCAGAAACTCCTTCGACTCCTTCCTTGTCGCGGCCCCATTGACCTCTGGATAAATCACCAATTCAAAGTCCTAGATATACGCGCGACTAAACGGCCTATTATTAGCCAACGACGCGACGCTAAATCCACCAACTCATATTCAATACTTCCCACTCTCACTACAATTGGCGCGATCACTAGTGAAGGAGCATCCCTATTTAACATCCGCCCAACTGAGCATCCAGTGTTTGCTTTTGGGCCTGAAGGCTCCGGCCATTCATCGCTTGCAATGGCTTTGTCCATGCTCGGATACAGATGCTGCAGTGATCTCCAAACATTACCAGCTCCTGAACTAGAACGGCTTCTTGAGGGAAGTGGCGATCGGGTTTTTGACGCATATGTAAACATCGGATCTTTGGACGCGAACGTGAGGGGACTCCGAAGCCGCTACCCGAAGGCAAAGTTTATTCTTACCTCAGCCAAGGGCATCATTGCAGATGACACTTTCCTCAGTGTTGAGAACGACCTCAATGGTGCCGACATCGCTGTGCTTCATTCAGAGGACCCGAATAGATGGCAAGTCGTTTGCGAACACCTCAGATGTGCACCGCCCGCTTGCTCCTTCCCTACGCTGAAGGACCTTGGTAAAAGACCAGTTCTCGACGTAGCCATTGAAGCCGACCAAGGCGCAAAATGCAAAAGGCCTAGGCGTGATAGGTCGCCATGGGTCATTGAGCCGCATAAGTGGTGGCAAGGCATTCGCTCCGTCCCGACTGAGGATGGTCAGACGGACACTGGAACGTTCGTTAGAATCAACGACTGTTTGGAATACCTCGACACGAGACGCTGGGTTTTACGAAATGACACTTTCACGGACAATTTGGCGTTGTTTCGCCGCTCAAACGTCGAGTTCAGTTCTGGAATTGGGGCTGCGCTTTCCGTCAGAAGGGAGCCCCTAGGCGTTCGAGACTATACCGCCGCTTCGTTATGCAGTCGGGACCAATACTCGTTCGGAAAATTCGAAGCGATCATCAAGGCTTCAAATGTACCCGGGGTAGTCACCGGATTCTTTCTCCACCGTAACTCACCACGACAGGAAATAGATATCGAGATCGCGGGGAATCGACCAGACCGCCTCTTGGTAAATGTCTTCTACAACCCAGGTGGCGAAGGAGCACACTTTGACTATGGCTATAGAGGTGCTCCAAGTTATATTGAACTCGGGTTTGACGCATCCAAAGCAAGCCACCGCTTCGCAATTGAATGGAATCCGTGCGAGATCCGCTGGTTGGTTGACGATCATCTGGTCCATAGACGCGCGATCTGGGATCCGACGCCAATCCCGCACCTTCCAATGGCGCTGCATGTCAATATTTGGCCGTCTCGTTCTACCCAACTTGCCGGGCGAATCAACAATCGACGGCTCCCAGCAACCACAATAGTAGGATCGATCGCTCTCGAGGCGAATGCCGTTATTTCCTCGCCCGGTGTGATGATCTACGCCGGTCAAGTTAGGCTGGGTAGTTGAACTACCTAACACAATGAAAATTCTATCATTCAATCCGAGCCACGATGGCGCATTCGCTTATCTTGAGGACGAACATTTAGTAGCCTCAATTGAGGCTGAGAAAAACTCCCGTTATCGACACTCACCACTGTCCGTTCCGGATGTGTTCAGCGTTCTCGGCGAACTCAATGAAGTTCCCGACGTTCTTTGTAAAGGTGGCTGGTGGCCTAGCGACGCGCGGATGTCTGAGCAGCACGTTCTTGCTGGATACCATGGCGTCAGTGACAGCGACATTATAGTTGGTCAAAAACGCCTATTGGGGAAGACGGTTGAATACTTCTCATCTTCCCACGAACGTTCCCATCTTCTCTGTGCCTTTGGTATGTCGAATCTGCCCAAGGGCACTCCGTGCTATGCGTTACTTTGGGAAGGAGTGATCGGCTCATTCTACAAAATCGATTCCGAGTTGAACTTGACAAAGCTCGCAGATGTCATGCCTGAACCTGGACATCGTTATGCCCTGCTCTACGGTTTGGCGGATCCGACCTTTGATAAGAGTGTTGAAGAATTCTCCCGATTTTCTGACGCGGGAAAGCTCATGGCGTTGGCTTCATTTTCGAAGCGAACCAAGCCTTTGGATGATGAGGAGAAAATAATCGCGTTTCTAATGCAGGATTGCCTGCATCTCAAGCCGAAGGAGTGTGAGGTTTTACGGCATTTCCGACACTACAACGTAGGGCTGGATGATTCGGAGTTTCGTAACTTTGCAGGTATTTTCAGCAACAGAATATTCGATCGTTTTTACCAATTTGCCAAGTCGAATATGAAGAGAGGCATGCCGTTGCTGATCACTGGGGGGTGCGGACTAAATTGTGATTGGAACACGAAGTGGAGGGAGACCAATCTCTTTTCAGAGGTATTTGTGCCTCCTGTTGCCAACGATTCAGGCTCGGCGATCGGCACGGCGATTGACGCGCAGTTCTATTTTACAGGGAACCCAAAGATAGATTGGAACGTCTACTCGGGTCTTGAGTTTATAGCCAATAACGCATTCGATGCATCTTTATTTGATGAGGACAAAACGAACTACGCAGTGGTTGCCAGTATGCTGGCTAGCAACCTGATCATCGGATGGGTAAATGGAAAATGCGAAATCGGACCACGCGCGTTGGGAAACCGTTCTATTCTTGCTTCGCCGTTCCATGGTAGCACAAGGGTTCGGCTGAATGAGATTAAGCAGCGCGAACAGTTTCGTCCGATTGCGCCCGTTTCCCTCGAAGAAGATGCTGCAAGGTGGTTTGGCTGCGATCACCCGAGCCCATTCATGCTTTACACGAAACTTGTTTCTACGGAAGCGCTAGCTGCGGTGACCCATGTTAATGGGACGGCGCGCATTCAAACGGTGTCCTCCGTGACTAACAGCCATTTGCATAAGCTGCTTATGGCGTTCAAGGCACATACCGGTTACGGTGTCTTGTGCAATACTTCCCTGAATTTCAAAGAAAGAGGATTCATAAATAACATAGCCGATCTCTCGGCCTTTACGATAGAGCACAATTTGGATGGCTTTGTGATTGGAGGGAGAAGCTACATGCTGAAGTCGTCGAAGAACTATCAAGCGTATTTGAGATCGTCAAACTCTGGCGCTGGTCTGACCTGACCGGGGTTTTTTGTACCAGCGGGAGTGAGAGAACCACTCCGCATTCCTCAAGATTTTCGAAGCAAACAGGATCAGCGGTATTTTCTCCAATTCACTGTCGATGGTCTGTCTAGCTGGCCGACCTGTGGCGCCGCACGTATCTCGAGCCCTGAAAAAAAACATCGGGAATCTCGCTTTGTCCAAGGTGTTTCGTATTGGTAGTCGCAGAGCCATGCCATCTTCCTCGAAAACTTCTCCGACGAACTGGGACGCAAGGCTCCAATCGGTAAATAACTGCAACCGCGCTTAGCCGACTGCGCTGTCCAGTGCAAAGTTGCTAGAATTAAAAGATGCCGCCAACTGTGAAGGTCAGAGCGTCTGATTCAGCGGTTGAGAAGCAACGGGAAGACGAAGCTCAACGCGTCCTAGCCGAATTTGGGGATTCACTCCCCGAGTGCCGACTGGTGTGCTTCTTTGATGACGAAGATTGTCAAGAATTTAAGCGCATCATGGGTGAGGGCAACCGTGGTTTCCACAGACCAATCAGCGACAGCACTGCTTTCGCGGGATGGCCTGAATACATAACGGAGTCCATTTGCGTTGATGACCCAACGGAATTTTGGTTCAAGCGTGTTTTTGACCGCGTGATTTATCTGCACGGGAGTACGTGTTCCGACCGCGTTGGCATGACCATGACCTTCGCCCATGAGTTGCAGCACGTCATTCAGCGTAGCCAAGTGCCGGAACTTCTGAGCGCAAACGGTCTTTTTAGGCACCTGCCCGAGACGTTGCTACAGAGCATCGGGCTTCAATGGTCAGACATTCCAACTGAAAGAGAAGCTAGGGCCGTCGCAAAGAGGATCGCAGTAGCACTGCACGGTGATGACGCTGTTAAACAGTTTCTTGTGCAAAGGGCTTTGACCACCACTGACCCGATTGAACTTGCCGACGTGCATTTTATTCAAGCATTGGATACTTCGACTCCGTATGTTCTGAAAGATGAGACGCTTGCTTTATTTGGACGGTTCAAGAATTACCGCGCTGAATTTGAGACGGTGATTGAACGTTTCAAATCTGACCCAGAGTTTGAACCCGTGAACTTAGATTCGTTCATGCCGTCTGTGGCCGTTTGAATCGAAGCAAAGAAAAAGCCCAGCCATCCCGAAGACAGCCGCGCCGTTTTTGTTAGTGTTCGTTCCTTCGCTGGCCGCGTTTTACGGGATGGATCGTTATGCCGTGGCCGCATCTGGCACACGCTTTCTTGTTGTGTCTGCCTGGCTGGGATCGACTGTCAATTTTCATGCTAGTCTGAATTTAGTATGTCAAACTCGCCCGACCTCGGTCTTGTGTTGAGCTTCATGCGTCCTTCCTTACGCCAAAAGGCCCAAATAAACTACTACGATGTTGTCGAGGAAACGTTGGGGCGTATGGCCGACGCCGACATAATTTCGGTCCCGGAGAACCAAAGGACGTTTGGGCTTCACCAAGCAATCAGGGACAACGACCCGCTTTACTCGCTCATGGTCGAGGCGTACCACTACTTACTGCACACTGGCCTGATTACCAGGGCACCATCCAAGCCAAACTTTCCCGGCCAGTCAAACCAATTCATAGTCACGCAACGCGGGACTGTTTGGGCAGCCGGGCACGAGCCTATTCCAGAAGACGCCACGCGATACATTGAAGTGCTTGGCTCCCTCGTCCCAAACCTTGACTCAATAATTCGGCAGTACATTGAAGAATCTCTGATTGCTTACCAGCGACAAGCATATTTCGCAGCCGCCGTTATGATTGGGGCGGCCTGTGAAAAAGCGGTTTATCTTTTGGCCGATTCGTTTCTACGTTCGATACAAGATGCCAATGAGAAGAAGAAACTGAACGAGGCCATGCGAATGCGTTCAATCTCGCGCCTGTTTGACGCAATTCAAGAAATCTTGAAGACGAAGAGCAAGACGATTCCGTACGACGTGACCGAGGGCGCAGAACAGCACCTTCTTTCATTCTTTGATTCTGTCAGGGTTCAACGAAATGAAGCCGTTCATCCTAATGCAGCACTGGTAACTCCCAGCAAGGTGCACCTTTCACTCGCCGCCTTTCCTCACGCTTGTGAAAAGGTCTATGAACTTATCGGCTGGCTTGATGCCAATCCAATCTGACAATCGAGTTACGGTGTTAGAATGGCGCAAGGCTGGCGAAGATGGCGCGACCCAAAGAAAACGTTCTGGCGAAGTTGAAGGAGCAGATGCAATTCCTGCGGAATTCTCTGCGCACCTTTTACGATGACGGGCAGTTCGCGGAAAGCGTGCGAATTGCCACAATCATAAGGGTTCTCGTACACGAGACCGGCAAGAGCAAGCCTTTGCTCAGGCAAGCACAGCCTAACGGCTTTGACCTACCAATTCTCGATCATGCGTGGGAACGGCCAGACGACAAAGCAATCATCCGGTTTGCGGTAAGCGCCAGATTAGGAGCCACCATTGCTCCTGCCGTGGACCTTGATTCCACTCATCACGTCTTGAGTACCGTTGGCGCATGGTGGAATGCCGAGGTTTTCACTTTTCAGTCATTAGTTGGCACGCAATTGGTCTACACCAGGAAAAAGGTCATTCTCATTCTTGCCAATACAGAAGGCGGAGCGCATGTTGACACGGATGAAGACCTTGATTACGCAAGGCTGCTCACTGATGCGCCAATATCTTTTTCCGATTACGGAATCCAGGTCAAGACGCCCGATCTGGCCAGATTTCTGACTGCCCAGTCTGGGGTCCAAATGCTTGACTGCCTAAAACGCAATTTCTTTCCCGAGGAGGATGTGCCACCAAAGTGGGAGTTTGGCGTGGCACCTTTGGTTGCACAATACCTGGACGAAGTATCCCTGACACCCAGACTCGTTATGCCTCCTTTCCCCGAGGGCGAAATTAAAATCACAAAGAGGTAGAGGCAGATGTCTTCCACGAACGAAAAACCAAAAGACTATTACCGCGTGCTTGCTCCCGACGTGTCCGATTGGGTCAGCATCCCGAATGATGTGGAGGGTATAGAGAATCGGGAAATCTTTGCGCTAGCAGGTTCAGCGTTATATCAAGCACAGTGCCTAGAACATGAAATCGTGAACTCATTGGGTTTATCGGCTATCCTGCCCCATTGGACGACCGCGAAGAAGCCCGTACCCCGCACAGAATACTTTGCACGAGTTGACCAGGTTTGGGGTGAAAATTACGAATTAACTCTCGGTCAATTACTGAATTCACTGCGCCAGTCCGGCATCACGGTCCCAGCGAATCTTGATTCACTGTTGCGCGAGAGCCTCAAACAACGAAATTGCCTGGTCCACAGATATTTTCGGGAACGTGCCAACGATTGGTTTACTCCCGAAGGACGACGTGCAATGGCCGAGGAATTGAAGACCATGGAAGAGCTTTTCAGAACAGCGGATCGTGAGCTGCACAATGTCACATCCTCAATGAGCAACAGCATTGGCCTAACAGATGAAAAAATCGAAGCGATAGCAGAGCTGATGGCGGCGAACGCAAACGACGAAGAAATAAATAAAGTGCTAGCGAAAAAGTGAGTTTCGTAGGCGAAGGAAATACCTTCGCTCGCTGAACCGAAGAGGCGCAAATGATCGATAAGCCAAAAGACTTCTACCGCGTTTTCGCGCCGGGTGTCCCCAATGTCCGCGATATTTCCGAGCGATTGACCGAAGCCGAGGCGCGAAGCCGGAAGCGGGAAATATTGATGGCGTATCCTGCGGCGACCGTGCGGATCGAAAAGACGGATGAATCGGGAAGGGCGAAGTAGAACGGGGTCATCATGTCATTACCCATTCTGAATGCTGGCCAGGTGCAGGGGATTGTTCAACAGGTCGCGGAATACATCGGGGCACAACGCTCGGCGTATCGTCCGGCTGCTGAACCGCTGAGTCCAACTCAAAGGGCGAAGGTGAGTCCGTTTTTCCCGCAGTCTGCTCTGGATTCGACGAGACTCCTTGCCGGACAGTTTGCGAACCCGCCATTTTATGCAGAACTGATGAAGATGGGGTTTCAACCGAGTTTACTTCCGAATTTCGCAGACATGGCTGCGATCACGTATGTGGATACGGTAGTTTCTCGTGTCCCGTTTGCCGATAGGTTGCTCTTCCATGAGTTGGTTCACGTTGTTCAATACCAGAAATTAGGTCCGGCCAGCTTCGCGGCCAAGTACGTCACGGGGTTCCTGACTGGCGGCTCCTATGAAACGATTCCGCTCGAAAGAAATGCCTATGAGCTGGAAGATCGATTTGTGGCCGCTCCGACGCACTCCTTTTCCGTTGCCTCTGAAGTTCAGGCGTGGATTGACGCAGGCAGGTTCTAGGGCCTCCGCATCTTATTCAAGTTCAAGGGGGGTACCGGTTCGATCCCGGTCACGTCCACCAACTTAATTCCCGCTCTCTCCTCAACCTACGCTGCAACTTCGACTGATTTTTGTTTCCAGTTTTTCGGGACAATCGGGACAACAGCGGCTGTGGGGTTGTCCAGCAAATCGAATCCGTAGGCTTCCGCAACTAGGGCGGTTTCAAATCGAGTCAGCTTTATCCACCTGCCCCCTAGCTACGCTGATTTGTCTACAGCTTGGACGAATCCTACTTCTTGCGAATGCCTACCCCTTTGCACGTAGGAAATAAATCCCCACGGTATCAGGCAAGTTTTGGGTCTCACAGTAAAGGTTTTCATTAGCCCACTGTCGGGAATAGACCTTTCCTGAACTTCGTCGATCTCCACCCAGACACCGAACCCCGCAGGAGCTTCTTCCTTCATCTTGCCCATGACGCAGTAGCGACTAGTCTCATTATTCCGCGAGGAACTTAAACCTAGGAAAGCTTCTCCCGCATCTCGTGAGAGCCAGACAATCCAATCTTTTTCTTTTGCTTCTTTTGCCATTTCTCCTCCTTTGATAACACGGCTGAGGGTATACTCTTCTCAACTGAATGAACAAGCAACACATCCTGTAAGATCAAAAGGACCGCCAAAGAAAACGGCGGGGGTGACGCTGTGGCCGGTGAAGACGCTGAGTCAGCACTCACAATTGAACAACAGGTGCGGTTAGAAAGGATTTTCATGCCCGAAGCCATGAGGCAGCGGGCGAAAGCAGGGTTCACCGACGAGAACTCGGTGCCGATGAGATTCGTGCATTACACATCTGCTGAGGCCGCCATAAAGATCATTCAGAGCAGGCGGATGTGGATGCGAAATACCATGTGTATGGCGGACTACAGCGAGGTCCTTCACGGATTCGCCCAAATGAACTCTTTCTTCCTGAACTCGGACAACAACAAGACTTTCACAGCCGCCCTAGATAAGTGCCATTCAGATATCTCTAGAGACGCACTCTTTGCCTTTTCCCATTGGTGGGACCGTCAGCGAACTGAAACCTACATCACATCAATCTCGGAACATGACGACCGAGAAGACGAGCACGGACGGCTTTCGATGTGGCGTGCGTTTGGAGGGAGCGCGGCCCGAGTTGCGTTGGTCTTCCGGCTTCCATATGCGACGAAGGGGTCTATAAACTTGAACCTCCTATTCAGCCCTGTGGCTTACCTTACGCAGGCCGAAACCCACGAGGTCATTCGAGAAGTCATCAAGAATCTCAACGACAACATGGAGTTTCTGAAATCAATTGATCGACAAGCAGTCGTGAATATGGCGTTCTACATGCTTCTCGCGGGCGTGGTGTGCTTGAAACACGAAGGCTTCCGGGAAGAGCGCGAGTGGCGGGCCATCTATGTCCCGATGATACGCTCCTCCCCTCTAATGAAGTCGTCGGTCGAAATCGTTGGAGGCGTTCCACAAACGGTTTACCACATTCCGCTAGATGCTTCCTTCGATCTGGCTGTTGAGGACTTGGATTTTGCGAAGATATTGGACCGCGTGATTATTGGCCCGACGCAGTATCCATTGGCGATGCAAAGGGCGTTTCAGACCAAACTAGGGGAAGCAGGGAGTTTGGCACCTGTGGTGATGTCGCAGATTCCGCTCCGCACCTGATTCATATCAACGTTAGCGTGAACGGTCAGAGAGGGTCTGATTCATCTATGCCGAACAGGAATCTCACCCCGGACGAGCTAAAGCGTGCCAATGAGTTGCTGAGGGTGAATGCGACGCTCAGCAAAGCATGTAGAGGTTTTGCCTTATTTTTGGAAGGTAGAAACTTTGCGCTGAGCGATGGGGATCACGGGTTCACCCCACGACTTTCGGTCCAACTTCAGTCCAATTCGAGAGGGTGGTTGCACCGCATGTTTCCGTGTAAGCGACACCAGATGCGGCACTTGTGTGATTTAGCCTGCTTACTTGCAAAGCAGGTGCTTCCGAGGACTTTTTGGTACAGCGGTGTTTGAAACCGTTGCCACGAATCGGGCCTTAGATCGGCAAGGGCCGGGCACCATTCGGTTCTGAGCCGAATGGTCGGAGAGTGCTTGGGAGGATCGCCGCAACTAAACCACCGGCTTCCAAAACAGACGTTTCGGAGAGTACTTGCCTGGTGGGCAGGTGCTCGGGACTTGGACTAGAGGCGGAAATCGGTAAGTCGAAGGGCGCGATTCATTCGTGCTTCGGCTCGGCCGTTGTCAGATTGGTCTCGGGCATCCCACAAAAGTTTCAGCTTGGCCTGGATCGTCTTGTCAGAGAGATTTGCGTACACCTTGGGAGGGGTACCCCTCTGTATCCAATTCTGAACATCTTCGGAACAGGCCAGCACAACATCGCGAATCACTTCATCGACCTTCACTTCTAGGGGTGAACCGAATGCAGAATGTAGGTCCGCGGTTGATTCACCAGGACGAAGTATGAACAATGAAACGAAAGGTTCGGTCCATGGCAGGCCGTGCGATTCGAGCAGATCTTTCACTGGACCAAACATCTGATCGTGTGACGTGTAACCTTCTAGTGTTTCTGGTAATTGTCCGGATTGAACGAGAAACTCCTCGTCTAATGACAGCGTGATGCAGGCGAACAGCCTGATTGGGATCGTCATTGGCGGGGCAGCGTTTCTATCAGTCCAAAGATATGCAGCCTATTCCGGTCGAGAGCATTGTTGGGATCTCCACTCGAAACAGTAAGACCATTGGGTGGCTGAATGGAGGTCCAGAACGAATAGAGCTTGCCAGCTATGGCCGCGCCTCCATTGTAATCTCCATACTTGGGTAGGCCTCTTCCGGTCACGCATTGGCGTCCGCCCGGGCAGGGTATATTGAAGTCGCACAGTGTATTGGTTCCATAGCAGCGACCCGCAGTCTGCGCCGGAGTGGAGCACAATAGGGCATCCTGCTCGCTACGCGGCGCAATGGGCCAGAGGTTCGAACATTGCGGGTCATCAACATGAGACAGGTCGACTTCGTTCGCGGCAACGAGGTTGCCGGCGGTGACGGAGGCGCTAGCGCCCATGTAGCGAGTTAGATCGTTGCTGGCGGCACCGGGGGCGAAGGAATAGCGGCGATCGTACCAGTCCACATATGCAGAGCCGCGGTAGGTCGTCATCCAGGGCATGAAACGACGAGCACGAACCGGTGCATTCAGACGAGCGGAACGCGGGAAAGTCCGTCCCCCGTCCACTGAGTCAGCGACTAGGATGTCCTCGTTCTTACCCGGCACAGTCGCGGTCGCCCATGCGACATAGACGTGATTTGAGTCGAGATCGTCTTCAGCTACGGTAGGGCTGCTAAGAATATTTCCGTTGTTACAACGGTCGAGCCCCGGGACTGGACAGCTCACGTTGGTAAACGAAGTGACGGTAACAGGGAATCCGTCCGCGATCTGCAAACCGTTCTCACAGCTGCTGTACTTGTTAAGGAGAATCGCCTGGGCTGTGGCGAAGATCACGAACACTGCTCCGTCTGATCCGACAGAAATGCGCGGGAAGATATCGCTGGCGGTGCCATAGACCGTCTTGACCGTGGGCCAAGTCTGGCCGCCGTCTGCCGAGCAGCTGATCTTGGGGCTTTTCAAATTGCCGCTCATATCCCTCCAGACAACATACAGTCGGTCAAATCCCTTCGCAGAATAGCTGGAACGGTCGGCAGCAATGTGCGGCTGGTCCACACAGGTTTGGTCCTTCGGGCATTTTTCTGGGGGAGCGGCGGCGTTGCTGGAGAAACGAAAATGCTCTCCATGGTCAGTTGACACTGAGACACTGGCTACATTTCGGCTCTGCCCAATCCAGGAGTAATAGAAGTTTCCGCTCTTGCCGACGGTAACCGAGGGATCGTCGGTAGGTTCTGGAATGGTGGCGCGACTGAAAGTCTGGCCAGCATCGTGCGAGAAAGAGACACCACTGTTGGCTACGACCACGACGTGCTGGCCATCGCTTGAGACGGCCACTTCAAGTTCGCCCGCTCCATCCTGGACGTGGCTATACTGTCTTGCTGCGGTCACCATCATCTCTGCAGTCGGCGGTGCGCTGCGTTGCAGCGAAGCCGTGGCGTACTTGGTGGAGTTTAGAGATTGCGTTTTCCTGTAGGCCAACAGTCGCTTGGTCGCCGCCTCAAGGTCAGCTTGAAGATCGTGCAGACGGGCGCGGAGTGTTTCCGGAGCGGGCCCGTTGTCGATTTGGACGTGGCTGACGATTCCCATAGCTTCGGTGAAGAGTTTTGTATCCGAACCGGGTGGCTGGACGACCGTGAAGTGAATCACTCTTTTCTCGACGGCGAGAACGACCACGCCGAAGCGAGCTGAAACCAGTGTCGTGCCTTCACGATCGGAATCGCCAGACTGGGGTAACGGAGCGTCGTACACTTTGGCGATACATGGAGACCCGGCGAGCGATTTGACTTCGGGTTTACCCGGGGTTTCCGATGCAATTTCAACCAAGCGAGAGAGGGTTTCTTTGACGGTCATCCGCTGTTCGGTAAAGACCATGATTTGCGCTTTGGGAGCTGCGACGTTCGCCGATTTCAGTTCGATTGTGACGGCTGGGGAAACGGCGAAATCGATCTCGACGGTATCGGCACTTTGATGGGCGATGGCCCAAGTCGAAGGAATGGTCAAATGAACCCCCGGGGACACCTCGACTCGTTTTTGGCCGTTTTCTTGTGCTTGTACGAATGGGGGCTGCAAGGTAAGAAGCAATATGAGAATGGCGCACCAGTGTGCAGTGCGACAAAAGTTGGCCAATAGTAGGTCGAAGCGAGTCAGATGAGCTTCGCGGGTGGTGGATGTTCGAGTTGACATGCTTTTATTGACAGGTTTCCCCGACGAGAAAGACGGAATTTTTGAGTTTGGAGCACTGGCTTTTGGTAATGTTGTCAACGCAGTCGAGTTGGCCCGCGCTGTTGGTAAATTGGCAGGCGCCGATCGGATCATCGGGCGCCGCGGCGACCCTGCGAACGGTCAAACTCAAATCCCTGAGTTTTGCTTTTTCTTTTCGTTTTGTTTTGAGCTTTGGCTTTCGTCTTGTTTTAGGTGTCGTTTTGGCTTTGCTGCTCTTTTTCTTAGTGGTCGTTCTTTTTTTCGGGCTCATGGTGTCTCCTTGGACTACTGGCTGCAGACCTGCCCTGGATTGGGGCCGCCGATGATTTTGAGCGTCGCGGTGCTGCTCAAATAATTCTTTCGATTTCCATGGGGAGCATTTTCGAGATATGTATCGTCGGCAGGCGTGAAGTCGAGGCAAACGTGCTTCCCAAACGGAACCGAGAGGGTTAGATTGGCATAGCCCTGCCAAGCGCCTTCGTTGTTCCACATCGGATTGATCCAGGTAATCGCCGAAATGAACCACTTGCGATCAGAGGGTGTGTAAATTGCTTGCGCCCGGAATCGGGATCCGACCAAGTCGAGAGCGGGGTGCGCGCTATACAGACGCTCGTTGAAATAACGCAAGTCGGCCCCTGCCTTGAGCGAGAACTTCTCTGATTTTGACCTCCACGTGGGAAAGACAAGACCGGCACCGACGCTGCGTTGTGCCGCCAAACCCAGAGAAGTGTTGAAGAACCATTCTCCGACCTGATAGAACGTGTACTTCGTGCCTGGGGTATTCCCAAACGTGTGACCAAACTGAACAATTGAATCGAAAATGTCGGTCTTTATCGATTTTCCGGGGCTGTAGTTGTGTTGGTGCGTGCCGGCAGCGGAGATGATGAGATGATTCGGGTCGCCGAAGTAGAGATTGGTGAAGAGGGACCCGCCTAGATTTTGGGAACTTTGTGTTGCATTGACAGCGGACTCCGGGGCATTGAGACCGACGCTCCACATGCTGACTAAACTTTTCTCCTGCGCCGGCAGTGGCGATGTTGCCAACGCTGCTACGGGGCCGGGCGTACCCGTGGTCGTTGCCGGAGTTACGATTGGTGTGGGGCTGAGCAGGGTGACCTTCGACAACGTCTGTCCATCTTCGGTTGTGATCGAAACGGTGTTGTCGCCAGATGGTCGAATAACGGCATTCTGGAAGCAAACGTTTGAGGGCTGATCTTTAGGACTCTTCTGGTAGAGACAGCCCGGCCCTGCGCGGAGTTCAGCGAGTGAATCCTGCTGCCAGTCAAAATTGATGGAGTTCCCGAGCCCGTGAACGGCCTGCGGCCTGAAGCGGATCTGGCCGCCATCCAAGCCTTCGAGTGTTCCGGTCAGTCGGTCTCCATTGGTGAAGAGAACTGTTACAGGAATTTCGTCAGCTTTTGACGCGCTAGGGAAACAAAAAGCCAGAACCAGCAGGGCAAGGATCGCTTGCGGGCAGTGCCGAGGGAAGACTGTTCGCAAGAAGGCACGCCAGGAAAACGCTGGGTCGTTCGCCATGTCCTGAACTCCTCGATGAAATCGGCTGCTCGATTCCTTGATCGTCGCACTTTCGCAGGAACCGTGCGTGGCACAGGTTCTTACATAAATATTCTGTAAAAGTCAATTCCATGGACATTTATTAATAGCTTGTTACAGTAAGATTCTTTGATCTGCATTTGATTTCTGTCCCAGGACAATGAGTCACGAGCGGCCGCTCACGGAACTGCCAAGAGCAGATGCTTCGCTGGGGCAGAACGATGGGTCCAAGTGAGTCCAACATCGTGGTTTTGCGAACTGCCTTGTCTAGAACGAATAAATCGACTGTTTGATTTTTCAAGGGCTTAGATTTGGAACGCGTGAACGGTTGAAGGACCATTCGGTTCATTACCGAATGCTCGCGATGACCACGCAAGGGTAGGACGGATGCCCCTGCCTCGTGAGCAGGTGCTCTAGGCGATTTCAGGTGTCGCCGGTTCAAATCAGGCCGCCGCAGCCAAAGCTTCTTCTCTGTCAATCGCTTCCGCAAACCCTGCAACCATCCGAATTTGCGATTTTCATTGTTAAGGATATCGAGAATTCTTCTCCAACTCCGAGGTCAACGCCGATCCGCGGGCAGATAATCTCTGGTTTGCGCCGTGATTCGGGCAGAACCCGGATGAGGGCCATCCTGTTCGCGAGCGAAGTGGAAGTTCTTCTGGTGTCATGCTCAGTTCTAGGTTCAATTCCGATTCCTGTTGTCCGCTGTCGGTTATGGCCAGTATTCTCACGAAGGTAATGAGCAGCGGTGCATACCGTCCACAGCTCAGGTTGCCCGACGAGCTTCTCGCTCCTGCTGAATCGAAGGGACCAGGGAGTCCATACTTGTTAATGAAAAAAAATGTTTGGAGGGCGGTGATCGAGGTAGGTTTTATCATCTTCCTGTTTTATTCGAATCTTTTAATGGGAGAATTTGAACGCTCCGGCATGGGGCAGAAGAGGGGTGTAGCTTGGGCAATCGGAGATGTCTTTACCGCTGCCAATTTTGTAATTGCCACGATGGCCGCGCTCATCGGCTACATCCTTTTTGAATTTCTCCGAAAGAGATTCTAGGCAAACGCGGCTCTGACTTTTGGCTGCAAAAGAAACAGCAATAATGTACCGGCGATGATGACGCCAGTTCCGCCGCGCAGGAAGTCGCCTCTGATGCAGTTAACGACATCCCCTAGAACCTGTGTGGCGATGATTACGACGGCCAGTCTCCATCCCCAAAGACGGCGTCGGAACCATCCGAGTCCTGTCGCGGCGAGGGCAGCGCCCAGCAGCAGGAAGAGAATACCAACCGCACCGCCTAACGGCGCGAGCTGCTTGTACGCTATCGGATTGAGATCCCAGATACGATCGAGAGCCGTACCTCGCCAAAGCAAAGTAGTTGCGGCGAGACTCGCCATAATGGCACCAAAGAAAAAGAAAATGCCAACCGCAGTGAATCCTGGCGTCTTAGGCGCAACAGTGCAATCGAGACCTGTATGATCGTTGTCCCCCATCCATTGAATATAAGCCAACACCGAAACCAATCATCGGATTGTTGACGAAAGATCGCGATGACATTGATAGCTACAGAATCGGCCGGTCGGTTGGCGAGCAGTCGGCCACTCGGAGGTTTGCCAGAAAGGGGGTCCTAGGAGGTGGGCGAGCCCTCTCGGAGCTAAACTAACTCCTGATCAACGCTATCGTCGGGCATGTTCGGCACCCATCTTTTGATACGCTCTTTCAGCTGACAATTGAAATCAACGATTACCCCAATGTCTGGTTTGCCCGTATGGTGATCGCAGGATTCGCGCAACATGACTTGGCTCGAATATCATGAATTGACGAAGCACAGTGCAGAGTCGCTGCGACGAACTCAGCACTACCTCGATTGGGCCAATATGCCCAATCCGTTTCGGCATTATGAAGGCGTTCCGGTCGTGGACTTGCCGGCCGACCCGCCGGTTCCACAGATTTCGGCTCTCGAAGTACTCGAGGGCAAAACAGGAAATACTCTGGCGAGGGACGGTGCGGAATTCATTTCGCAGTTGATGTTCTATTCAGCCTCGATTAGCGCGTCCAAGCGAGTCCCCTCCAGCGGAGCTATCTACTCTCTGCGCGTCAATCCTTCTTCCGGCAATCTACATCCGACTGAATTTCACTTCTGCACGCGAGGTCTGGTCGATTGGTCCGATGGCCTCTATCATTACCGTCCCTCATCTCACATGGCAGAACGACGTGCTACCGGAGATTGTGGCGCGAAGCTTGTCAACAACTCTGCCCCACTCATTTTCGTTCTGACCAGTATTGCTTGGCGCGAAGCCTGGAAATACAGGGACCGGGCCTATCGGTATTGCTTACACGACATCGGACATGCCTGGCAGGCTCTCACGCTTGCGGCTCGATCTCTCGGAAGCGAGAGCTTTGCTATTGGACATTTTTTGGATGACAGAGTGGCGGAATCGTGTCTTCTCAGTCCGGATGAGTGGCCCATGTTAATCGTCGTGCTTCACGGCCCATCCATTCCGGTGAACAAGCTGAATGCAGACGAGGCGGTTGTGTTTGGCGGCCAGCCCAACCGACTGTCAGAGGAGCAAAACACCTACCCTCTGATCGAACGCATTCACACTGCCACGAAGCTCAGCACAGAATCCACCATCCCCTCTCTTGGCAAGCCGAAGGTATGCGGGCGCGGGGAAGTCAGCCTGCCGCCTCCTGTCTCCACAAACCACGGTTTCGCTGACGTCGTTCGTACACGGCGTTCTGCGCTTGACTTCAAGGGTGGGCGCGAGTCGATCTCCTTCCCGCAACTTGCAACTCTCCTGTCCACCACAAGGGAACGTCTGTTCGCCGATTTCGCTACACATCGTTACGTCCATCTCTATCTTTACGTCCATCGCGTCGAAGGCTTGGATCCCGGTGTTTATCGCTTCTGGCCGGAGCATGCAGAGTTGGAAAGAATCAAAGCAGGGGACCAACGCCTGGTGGCGGCAGCCCTCAGTTTGGGACAAGACCTGGCGGGTAATGCCTGCGTGGCATTTTCCATGATCGGCGATTTTGAGAATGCTACCAGCAGGTACGGAGATCGCGGCTATCGATACGTGCATTTCGAGGCGGGAGCAATTGGCCAACGAATGTATCTCGCCGCCGAGGCTCTTAGACTGGGAGCAACAGGCATCGGAGCGTTTTTTGATGAACAAGTGAACCGATATCTGAGCCTCTCACCTGAACTAGGACAAGTCGTCTACCATTTCGCAATCGGTTACCCGGTTGCTGACCCGCGCCTGGAGGCTTGAGAACCTATGGTCGGCATCCTGGTACACGGGAACAACCACTTCATACTGTCCGGACCGTTACCTGACGAGGCAGCCGCGTTGGCGCTGGTGCGGCACTGGTCCATCGTCCAAATTGGCGAGGTGAAGTCGTCGTCTTTCGGGCAGTGGCAGATTAGGTCGAAAGAGTTTCGAGAGAACCTGGAATGGGCAGTCATTGTCCCGGGAGACCGAGAGACCTCTCCAGGAGTAGCGCAACTACTTGGAGAACTTTCAGCGCGCGGGGTAGCCATCCGGAGATTGTGTAATGGGTGCTGATAGGAAAGAGCAGCGCCCCTCAATCGACAGCGCGTAAAGACTCTTACCATAACGGGGTTCGAGGAGATGAGAACGCAGGCGGACTTCCATGAAATCTCCCCTTCGACAACGGGACTCGCTGGGAGTTAGCCTGCTGACTAGGAAGTCAATATTGCGACCGGCGAAGGACAGGTCTTCCAAATTCCAAACAAAACCAAAGCAGTTGTCCGTGTTGTCCGCGAAATGAAATAGAACTCGTAGTCGAAAATGTAGCGTAACGCATTGATCTGAGAGGGGAAAGAATCGTCGCCACTAATCAATTCGAACCACCAACCTCCTGGCCATGCACTGTACAGCCGCTGACACTAAAAAGGTGGTCGGGGCGAATGGATTTGAACCATCAACCTCCTGGTCCCGAACCAGGAAAGCCAATCACCTAAGTCGCTGTCCTGGCGTCACTTGTGGGATTTCGGACCGCTCTCAGATGGACAAGTTGGACAAGTTTCGGGATCACAAAGCAATTTCACCGCGGCACTGGTAGCCACTTGATGTCCGGTTAGGGCTAATCAGGAGCTATCGCGGTCCAGTCTTCTTTTCCAGAGATTGTTTGGCTTTCTGACGCTGCTCCTCCTGCACCGCGATTAATTTATAAGCGACGTAATACTTGTAAATGTTGGACACGTAGTTGACCGTTTCGGCGCCGACACGCGCTGCGGCGATTACTTCAACATTGTTGATCCAAACGTTCGGGTCAAGTCCCTTTTGAGCAGCTTCGGCACGGAGCTGTCTCACGCGGGCGGGACCACAGTTGTAGGAGGCAAAGGAGAAGAGGATTTTGTTCAAGTCGTCCATGGGTTCTTTGCCGTAGTACTTCTCCATCATGAGGTTGGAGTATTTGATCCCCCCTTGAATATTGGGCTCTTCCTTGGTGATGTCGCCGACATTCATCTCTTTACCAGTTGCGGGCATGAGTTGCATGACGCCTATCGCGCCGACAGGGCTTTTGGCGTTTTGGTTCAGCCCCGACTCCTGATAGCCCTTGGCCATCATCAGGAGATAGTCAACGTTGTACTTCGCGCCATACTTGCGGAAGATCGCAGCGGACTCTTCGAAACGCTTCATGCTCTCCGGCGACGTGGCTTGTCTGAGCATGTAGGTGGAGCCGGTGTAGCGGGCGAGAATCTCATCGCCGAACTTGGTGCCTTGGCGGTTCTTTTTGACAAAGTCGTTGATGTCAGCGAGGAATTTGGGCGAGTCCTTGCGTACGGCCCAGCCGAGCGATCCACCGGTGGCCACCGTGATGTTCGAGTGCACTTGGATCTTGGTGAGAAGTCTGTCCCAGAGCTTGGCGGTCCAATCGTTGACCACGATGGTAGGAAGGAGGCCCGCATTGACCATCTGGAGCAGGTCTTCATCGCCGAGATCTTCGGGAACGGCGGTCAGCTTTACGATCGGCTTGTTTTCCTTTTTGAAGCGCTCGTTGAGCGCCTCCAGATGTTCCCAGTAGCTGGAGGTCTTCCTGACAAAAACTTCCTTGTCGGCCAGGTCCTCTAGAGAGGAAAGTTGCGGGCCGGTGGGGCCGGTCACAACGACTTCATTGACATTGCTGACGGTGGGATCGGAGAAGGCGACGAGTTTCTGACGATCGGGAGTGATGGTAAGTCCGGCGATGACCAGGTCGACGATACCGTCGTTCAGATTCTGAATAACTTTGTCACGCGGAGTCACGAAGAACATCACGTGAATCTTGATGTTCTTGTTCTGCTGTGGGTATTTTCGATTCAAATACGATTCAAGTGCCTTGCCGCCTTCGTAAGCGACGCCCCACTGTGCGCCTTTGACGGTGTAATAGAACGTTTTCGAATAAGGGACAGCGACTCGAATGAAACGGTGCTTGAGGAGCACGTCGAGGTCGCCGGTCCAGTTCTTGGTTTGCGTGGGAGCGGCGATCGGAGCGGCCTGAGCGGGGGGAGGCGCCGGTTGGCCGAGGGACGCCGCACAGAAAACACAGGCTATAGACAAAACAATGGACAAACGCATGGGTGGGCGCATAACGGTTGCACTATAGCGCGCCGGTTGCTTGGACAGCTATGACGAATATCACAGGGGTGTTAGTGGCTCGTAAGTCGGGTAACCGGACATCAAGTTGATCCAAGTACCCACTTCTTCGGTAAGCGTTAATCAGGGGTTGGGTCAAGCTCGTTGAAATCAAGAAAATTTCCGATTCTCCTTGACACACGCGCTCTCGAAGAACAGTATCAGCTTGAGGTTTCGCTGTTGAGGGCGAGACTCCCGCTTCTCAGTCCATTCGCAGTTTCTTAAAGGGACAGACTCCGAATCGAGCGCCAACAGGGAAGAACCTATTAGGTTCTTTTTTATTCCCTCGCGCGGGGCCCTACCTCCTGTTCGACGTACAGGTTTGCACACCCAAGACGCCAGCGGTTTCAGGCCAAACAATCGTTAGACCAGCGAACATCACACGCTGGTAAGGAGAAAGTTTATGATCGTAAAAAACCAAAAGGAACTTTTCGTAATGCTGCTCAGTGACGCGCGGCAGGGCACGGAGCGGTCGGCCAAGCTCTATCATGAGATCAGCCAGGCAGCCCAGGATCCAGACATAAAACAAGCACTGGAGTCTCGAGCCTGGATCTCGGAAAAGGACTTGAGCACGATCGATCGGTGTTTTGAACTGATCGGGGAAAAGCCTGTGCAACTCAGCGGCCGTCTCCAAGAAGTTTTTGCTGAGGACTTCCGCAGAGAACTGGCGGAGATACAGAACCCGATCGCAAAGCACATCTTCGTCTTAGCCAAGGTGAGCCGCGTGGTCCATTTTCGGATTGCCGAGTTATCAGCGCTGGTAGCAGCGGCCGACCTGACCGGACACTATGCCGTTGGTGTTCTGCTAGAGAGCTGTCTGGCAGACAAGCTCGCGTTTGTGGAACGAACGCGACGTCTCATCAGGAACTTCGTCGCGACCAAGTTGGCCGCAAAGACGGCTGCCGCCTAAGTGTGTCCCATCCGCCCGTGAAATGGGTGGATGAAGACTTGCTAGAAACGCAGACTGCGTGGTCGCGAAAAAAGGCTGCGCGGGTTGTGTGAGGTAAAAACGGCTCTCCCTGGCGACGGGGAGGGCCGTACTCATTAACGTATGCTAGGTCGTGACTGACGGGGTTTTTCAACGAACTGCTAGGACTTTACATGGACGATTTCGGCGTTTACCAGGAACTGACCAAACATCTTCTCCGCTGACCGGAGAGGATGAACGAACTAGGGATTCCCCTAGTGGAGAGAGCTCCCCCCAGTAGGTATAGGTGAGGCTGTCCAGTTAGCAACGCAAGAACCAATGGTCCACGTTCTTTTGAATCGTTACTCCGGCCGACGCTAGGGAGCACCTGGTAAACGATGCACGGCTGGATGTCGAATTTAGGTCTGATCTAAAAATTAAAAGGAGGAATGGAGGTATGCAAAACAAGCGAATAAGAATCATCGTGGGCCTGTTGACAGTCTGCTTTGTGGCGCTGATGTCGGCCTATGCACAGGATGACAAGACTAAGGTTAAGGGGCTGATCACCGCCCGCACGGGCGATACGATCATCCTGAAGACCACCGATGGAAGTAGCGTGACAGTTACACTTAATG
>Ga0210402_10000239_pt1 | contig 62848 bp, 42 predicted proteins | sample IncBWC7MmetaG_FD_161055 | JGI IMG/M metagenome (GOLD analysis project Ga0210402, IMG submission 161055) | Forest soil microbial communities from Barre Woods Harvard Forest LTER site, Petersham, Massachusetts, United States - Inc-BW-C-7-M | ecosystem: Environmental > Terrestrial > Soil >... | reverse complement strand
ATTCAGGCGATCTATCATGCGCGGTTCATCAAGTATCTGGAAAATCGCGGATTGAAAACCTCGACCGGCGGCAAAGTCTGGGCGTTTCTGGGCGATGGCGAAATGGACGAACCGGAGTCGCTCGGCTCGATTACGCTCGGTTCGCGCGAGCGGCTCGACAACCTGATTTTCGTCGTCAACTGCAACTTGCAGCGCCTCGACGGACCGGTACGCGGAAACGGCAAGATCATCCAGGAACTGGAAGCGATTTTCCGTGGCGCGGGATGGAACGTCATCAAGGTGATCTGGGGCGGCGATTGGGACGAACTCGCTCAGGCGGATCGCGATGGCCTGCTGCTGCGGCGCATGGGCGAGATCACCGACGGCCAGTATCAGAAATACTTCGTCGAGAGCGGCGCGTATTTCCGGCAGAATTTCTTCGGCACCGACCCCCGGCTGCTGAAGATGGTGGAACATCTTTCGGACGAGCAGCTCGCCCGCATGCGGCTCGGCGGTCACGATCCGATCAAGGTGCACGCCGCGTACAAGGCGGCGGTTGATCACACCGGATCTCCAACCATCATTCTCGCCAAGACCATCAAGGGCTATGGACTCGGGGAAGCGGGCGAAGGCAAGAACATCACGCACCAGCAGAAAAAGCTGAATGACGATGAGCTGCAAATTTTCCGCTCGCGTTTCGGCATTCCAATTCCAGACGCCGAACTGCACAATGCCCCCTTCTATCGCCCCTCCGATGACAGCGCGGAAATCAAGTACATGCAGGAGCGCCGGAAGCAACTGGGCGGCTATATGCCGGTGCGGAAAGTGCGCGCCACGCCGCTGAAGCCGGTTTCGGAAGCGCTCTTCGAGGAATTCTATAAGGGCACTGAGGGCCGCGAAGCTTCCACCACCATGGTCTTCGTGCGCCTGCTCTCGAAGCTGCTGCGCGATCCTGAAGTTGGCCCCTTCATAGTGCCCGTGGTTCCCGACGAGGCCCGCACGTTCGGCATGGAGGCGCTGTTCCGCCAGGTTGGTATTTATTCGAGCGTCGGCCAGCTCTATGAGCCGGTCGATATGGCTACGCTCCTCTATTATAAGGAGGCGAAAAACGGACAGATTCTGGAAGAAGGCATCACCGAGGCGGGATCGATGTGCTCTTTCATCGCCGCCGGTACCGCGTATGCCAATCACGGCATCAACACGATTCCCTTCTTTATTTATTACTCGATGTTCGGATTTCAACGAATCGGCGACCTGATCTGGGCCGCTGCGGATATGCGCTGCCGAGGTTTCCTGATCGGCGGGACGGCGGGAAGAACGACGCTGGCGGGCGAAGGCCTCCAGCATCAGGATGGACACAGTCATGTGCTGGCTCTCCCGGTGCCGAACCTGCTTGCTTATGATCCGGCGTTCGCCTATGAGATCGCCATCATTGTCCAGGATGGCATCAAGCGCATGTACGTCGATGGCGAATCGATCTTCTATTACTTGACGGTCACCAACGAGCCGCTGCCGATGCCCGAGATGCCCGACCAGCCGGGCATCCGCGAGGGCATCCTCAAAGGCTTGTACCGCTACCGGACATCTGAAAAGAAAGATGCGAAGCTTCGCGCGCAGTTACTTGGCAGCGGCACCATCATGTTTGAGGTACTCAAGGCGCAGGCGATTCTGGAAAAGGACTACGGCGTCGCGGTGGATGTGTGGAGCGTGACTAGTTACAAGGAGCTCTATCGCGAAGCGAACGATTGCGCGCGCTGGAATATGCTGCACCCGACGCAGAAAGCAAAAGTGCCGTACGTCACTCAGACGCTTAAGGGTGCGAGCGGCCCCTTCATCGCGGCATCGGATTACATGAAGGTCCTGCCGGAAAGTCTCGCTCAATGGGTTCCGGGCAAGCTGGTGTCGCTCGGCACGGACGGTTTCGGGCGCAGCGAGAATCGGGCGTCTCTGCGAGATTTCTTCGAAGTGGACGCAAAGCATATTGTGCTTGCCGCGCTGCATGCGCTGGCGGTCGAGAAGCCTGCCGATAAGAAGGACGGCGGCGAAGGCGTCGGCGCGAAACTCCTGGAGAAGGCAATCCGCGATCTTGGCATCGATCCGGAGAAACGCAATCCGGCTATCAGCTAGTGGCGCGACGGGCATCTCGCCCGTCCCGAGGGCATTGGATCTCCCGTAGAGACGCGGCTTGCCGCGTCTTCGGTAGCAAATGAGTCGACGCCAGCGAGACGGGGCAAGCCCCGTCTCTACCAGAGCACGGACGCGAGGGAAAAAGGAAGAATGGCAACGGAATTTAAACTGCCCGAGCTGGGCGAGAATATCGAGAGCGGAGACCTGGTCCGCTTGATGATCAAGCCCGGCGCCAGCATCACCGAAGGCGACCCGGTGATGGAGCTCGAGACCGACAAAGCCGTTGTGGAAGTGCCTTCATCGGTGACTGGCACGATCGGTGAAGTCCGCGTAAAAGAAGGAGACAAGCTGCGAGTTGGGCAGGTCATCTTCACCGTCGAAAACGGAGCTGGAGCTGGAACAACTTCCCCTTCGAAAGCGGAGAAAACAACCGCGCAGCCCAGCCCAGCTCCCGCAGTACCACCTACCGCAGCATCCGCTCCCGCCGCACAAGCTCCTCGAAGCCCAGCTCCCGCGATCCCAGTTTCCGAAACCCCAGCGAAGGGAGCCCCGGCGGCCGCACCTCCACGGGAGCGGCGAGCAACGACTAAAGCTTCGGTCGCGACGGCCAGCGAGTTCAGGCTCCCGGAACTCGGAGAGAACATCGAGTCCGGGGATCTCGTGCGGCTGATGATCTCGCCGGGCGCGAGCGTTGCCGAGGGCCAGCCGGTGATGGAGCTCGAGACCGACAAAGCCGTTGTCGAAGTTCCTTCCACGGTCAGCGGCGTCGTGCGCGAAGTGAAGGTCAAAGAGGGTCAGAAGGTCAAGGTTGGCGAGGTCATCTTTACGCTGGAGGGTGGTGTCGTTGCTCCGGCGGAACCTGCTCGCAAGCACGAACCGGTGGAACACGTCTCCGGACAGCAAGCGGCACGGCTCGCCTTCCAGTTGGCAATGCGCGCCGAGGGCAAAACTGAAGAACAGGCGCTGCCACCGGATCAACCACAGGCCGCGACGCCAGATTTCAGCATGCCCGTGCAACTGGCGAAAGTTGCAGGCACCGAACACCGCGATCCAGCGCCGGCGGCTCCGCATGTGCGTCGTCTGGCGCGCGAAATCGGTGTGGATATTCACAGCGTGCCGGGCAGCGGTCCGGGCGGGCGCATCAGTGAAGACGACGTGAAACTGTGCGCCAAGAATGCTCTGGCGGTGGCAGCCGCTGCGGCGCAGGCTCCAGGCGGAGGCTTCGCCGAACCCGAACTTCCAGACTTCGCCAAGTGGGGCAAAACGGAGCGGGTTTCGATGCGCGGGGTGCGACGCAAAACCGCTCAGCACCTCCGTCAGGCATGGAACACGATTCCGCATGTCACGCAGCAGGATCGCGCCGACATCACCGAACTCGAACAGTTGCGGGCCCGCTTCGCGCCGCGAGCGGAAGAAGCTGGCGGCAAGATGACCGTGACCGCGATCGCGCTGAAAGTCTGCGCCTCGGCGCTGAAAGTCTTTCCGCAGTTCAATGCATCTATTGATATGGCGAAGGAAGAGATCATCTACAAGCAGTACATCAGCATCGGCGTTGCCGTGGACACCGATCGCGGATTGCTGGTGCCGGTCATTCGCGACGTGGACAAGAAAAATATTGTCGAGCTGGCGGCGGAGATGACGCAGCTCTCGAACAAAGCGCGTGACCGCAAGCTCACTGCTGAGGAGATGGCAGGCGGCACATTTACCATCACGAATCTTGGCGGAATCGGCGGCACGGGATTCTCTCCGATCGTGAATCATCCTGAAGTCGCGATTCTGGGGCTTTCGCGTTCGCGGATGGAGCCGGAGTGGGTGAATAACAAATTCGAGCCGCGCTTGATTCTGCCGCTCTCGCTCTCGTACGATCACCGGTTGATCGATGGCGCCGATGCCGCGCGTTTTCTGCGCTGGATCGCGGAAGCGTTTGAGCAGCCGTTCCTGCTTTCGGTTCAGGGATAGACAAAAATCTAAGGATAAAAACGCAATGGCGAACAATTCGAATCTCCGTGTGGCTATAATCGGCGGGGGTCCCGGCGGATATGCCGCCGCATTTCTTGCCGCCGACCTGGGCATCAAAGTTACCCTGATCGATCCGGAAGTGAATCCTGGCGGCGTCTGCCTATATCGCGGCTGCATCCCGTCCAAGGCCCTGCTGCACGTAGCCAAGCTGCTCGAAGAAGCCGAACAGGCAAAGAACTGGGGGATCGAGTTCGGCGAGCCCAAAGTTGACCTGAACAAGCTCCGGGGATGGAAAGAGAGTGTCGTCAAGAAGCTGACCGGTGGACTTGGGCAGTTATCCAAGCAACGCTCGGTTCAGTTCGTGCAAGGTAAAGCGGCGTTCGTGAATTCCACCACGGTGAAAGTGACGAAGGCTGCCGGCGGCGAAGAAAACCTGACCTTCGACCGCATCATCATTGCCACCGGATCGCGTCCGACCGTCGTCCCGAGCCTCAAGCTCGACAGCCCGCGCCTCATGGATTCGAGCAGCGCTCTCGACCTGCCCGATGTTCCAAAAACGCTGCTCGTCATTGGCGGCGGCTACATCGGATTGGAACTGGGATCGGTCTATGCCACGCTCGGCACCAAGGTGACCTGTGTCGAAATGATGCCCGGCTTGCTGCCCGGCGCCGACCGCGACCTGGTGCTCCCTCTGCACAAGCGCCTGGAAAAACTTTTCGCCGCGATCCTGCTGAACACCACGGTCAAGTCGCTGAAGGACGAGAAGACCGGCATCCGCGTCACCCTCGACGGTCCAAATGTAAAAGAAAAAGAGCAAGTCTTCGACCGCGTGCTGATGTCTGTGGGACGCAGGCCGAACTCCGAGATCCCCGGCCTCGATAAGACGAAAGTGAAAATCAACCAGAAGGGATTCATCGAAATCAACGAACAACGCCAGACGGCGGATCCCACGATCTACGCCATCGGCGACGTCGCCGGTGAACCGATGCTGGCGCACAAGGCGATGCATGAGGGCCGCACTGCCGTTGAAGCCATCGCCGGCCACAAAGTTGCTTTCGAACCGAACGCAATTCCTGCGGTCGTATTCACCGATCCTGAAATCGCCTGGGCTGGCCTGACCGAGACGCAAGCCAAAGAGCAGGGGCGCGAGATCACCATCGCCAAGTTCCCGTGGGCGGCTTCGGGTCGTGCCGTCACGCTTGACCGGCCCGACGGTCTCACCAAGCTGCTCATTGATCCGAAGACGGAACGTGTGCTCGGTGTCGGCATCGTGGGCGCGGGCGCGGGCGAACTGATCGCTGAAGGCGTGCTCGCCATCGAAATGTGCGCGCTCGCGGCCGACGTGGGCATGACGATCCATCCGCACCCAACGCTATCGGAGACGATGATGGAATCCGCGGAGGTCTTCTACGGACAAGCCACCGATATCTATCGCCCGAAGAGGTAGCGCGTGATGCGGCATACGGTGGAGCGACGGGCGTCTCGCTCGTCCGAAGGGATTAGGCCGTAGCTGTGAGCGTCCTTAGCTGCGAGCATCGTGGCCGGGCGGGGACGCCCGGCTCTCCACTTCATGGAACGACGATGAAAAAATTGGCGCGATTGGTTCTTGTCGTTGCTTTTTCTCTTCCCGGACTCATGGCCCAGTCCTTAACCACCCTGCCAAAGGCTGGGGGACAGACGCAGGAACCAACTCCCGTGCCCTCCGATGCGCTGGGACGTGAGACGCCTTCGGGAACCGTGCTTGGTTTCCTGCAAGCCGCGCAAGCCGGAAACTACAAGGCCGCCGCCGATTACCTCCAGATGGCTGCCGCCCGCCGCCAATCGCAGGGCGCCGACCTGGCCGAGAAGCTGAAATATCTGATGGACCGCTCCTTCGTAGGAGGTCTGCGCCGGCTCAGCACCCGTCCCGATGGCAGTCCGGAATACGGTACGCCCAACGATCAAACCATCGGCATTTTTTCCTATGGCGATGGGGAGGTTCCCGTCGTCCTCGTCCGGGTTGGGGATCCGAACTCCGGGAAAATCTGGCTCTTCTCTTCCGAGACGCTTAGCAAGGTCCCCGAGTTGTATGACAACGTTCAAGCTCACCGGGTCGAAAAAAAACTTCCTCAAAGCCTGGTTCGAAACGTGTTTCTGGGGATGCCGCTTTGGCAATGGCTGGCGCTTTTGGCCGCAATTCCCTTTGCCTTCGCGATCGGTTGGATCGTGGTTCTGCTGCTGGCGATTCCGCGGCGGCTTTGGCTCAAGCTCAGAAATCGCCCCAACCTGCACTCCTACACCCGCATGTCCACGCCCCTGCTGATCTCCTTCAGCGCGCTTGCTCACCGGATCATTGCCGCCTATCTCGGCCTGCCGCTGCTGCAGCGTCTTTATTACTACCGGATCATCGGTGTTCTGATTAGCATCGGCTTCTTCTGGTTTCTGCTCCGCGCCAGCAGTCTCACGATGCAGCGCCTGCGTATCAGCGCTATCAGCGCGGGACGCGTCGGCACGGGAACCCTCATCGTGTTGGGTGAGCGGCTGCTAACGGCGCTGGTGGTGATCGTCGCGGTCCTGGCGACGCTCGGCATACTGGGCTTCAACCTGACCACCGTGCTCGCCGGCCTCGGCATCGGCGGCATCGCCATCGCCTTTGCCGCACAGAAGACGCTCGAAAATCTTTTCGGCGGAGTTTCCGTGCTGGCCGACGAAGTCATCCTGGTCGGCGACTACTGCCGTTTCGGCGACCGCACTGGAACCGTGGAAGACATCAGCCTGCGCTCCACCCGCGTTCGCACCGACGCGCGTTCCCAGCTTTCGATTCCGAATGGCGCCCTCGCCAGCATGAACATCGAGAACTTCACCCGTCGCGACAAAATTCAGTTCAATCCGGTGCTCGCGATCAGGTACGAGACCACCGCGGACCAGTTACGTTACCTGCTGGCCGAAATTCGCCGCATGTTATACGAACACCCGAAAGTCGAAAGTGACAGCGCAAGCATCCGCTTCGCCAATTTCGATAACAGCGCCCTGCGCCTTGAGATCGCCAGCTATGTGCTCACCCGCGACGCCAACGAATTCAATGCGATTCGCGAAGACCTCTTATTCCGCATCATGGATATCGTCGAGAAATCGGGCAGCAGCTTCGCCTTCCCGTCGCAGACCGTATATTTCTCGCGCGATTCCGGCATCGACAAGGAGAAGGCCAGCGCCGCCGAGCAGCAGGTCCAGCAATGGCGGGATCAACACCAGTTGCCTTTCCCCGATTTTGCGCCCGAGGACAAATCGGCCTTTCGCGGATCGATTGTCTATCCCCAGCCAGAGTCGGCGATCAAAAACCAGCGCCTTTCCTAAACTATAGGGAGCGGCCCACTTACCGCGGTAACTTGCGGCTTTCGACGGCGGTTCCTAGCATGGGAGAGCTATGCCCCATGCTCTGCTGTTGTCGCCGGATGACCAGGCGGTCAGCGCAATTACTGGCGTTTTAGAAGAAATGTCAGTAACTTGCGAGCGTCCCCTGGACGGAGTATCCGCTGCCCAAAAACTCAATTCGCAAACCTTCGACCTGGTGTTGGTCGATTGCGAAAATCTGCCCGCAGCCAAGCTGATCTTTGACGTTTGCCGCCGCGGAAAAAACGGCAACAACCCTGTCCCGATCGCCATTGTCGATGGCCGCGCCGGACTGCCAACAGCTTTTCGCCTGGGCGCAGAACTGATTCTGACCAAGCCGGTCGCGAAAGATCAAGCTCGCACTACCATCCGCACCGCGGTCAGCCGTGTACGGAAAGACGCTCAGACAAATGAGAGTGTTCCGGCGCAACCTGCGAGCGCGGACGTCCACAGCCCGGTCATGCCCGGCGCGGCCAAGAGCGAAGAACGCGCGCAGGCAGCGGCCGCCGGATCCGTTTCTTCGCAACTCACAAGCTTTGCGGAGCCTGCTCCAAGCTTCGTTCCAACCTCCGTTCCCGCCACCGGCGCAACCGCGCCGCTCTCGGCTCCTGCGGCCACGACGGAAATGCATTCCGCCACAGACGAAGTCCATGCCACACCACCTGTTCTAAAGTTGAATCCGCAGTCTGGATCACTTTCCGCATCCTCTTCGTCGGAATCATCTTTGTCAGAGTCATCTCCAGATCGAGCTGTTTCGGTAGAGTTGAGGCCCGCGCGCCCACTAAAACCTTCCGACGATCCAGTGCTTGCGGAACTGGAGAGAACGGAACTGGAACAATCGCAGCGGGAAAGCTCGATACCCGAAAATTCGAGGCCGAGCAAAGCCGCGCCGCTTCAATCGGCAGCCAAATCAGGCGCCCCGGCGTTTCCGTCCAACCGGCAAGGCCGGAAGAAAAGACGCGGCCCGCTGGTCGCTTTGCTACTGCTCGTGCTCGCCGGCGGCGGTTTCTACGCCGTGTGGACGTATCAGCCTGGATTCCGAGACCTCGCCCAACCGCAAATTGTTCGCGTGCTGGCGCTCGCCGGAATGGCGCTGCCGCCGACTTCGGCGCCAAATCCCGTGAAACCTTCAACTCAACCGGCTCCGGCCACAACCTCGGCGCCTGCGCCGGAATCGCCAGCAGGTCCGAATCCAACACATTCAAAGGCGCCGGATTCCGCAATGAGTTCAGCAACACGCTCGGCAACTGGTTCACCGACTCCACCTGTCCCGCCGACAGCGACTCCGAGCACGGCAGTTGCGCCGCTGGCTTCTGCAGCGACAGCCCCAACCGCTCCGGTCGCCACGAAGCCTGGGGCTAACAAGACCAGCGACAAGCCCGCCGACAGCAAGAAAAACGCGGCCGCTGCAACTCCGTCCGACACTCAACAGCCCGGTGAAAACAGCGCGATCATTCTCTCTTCCAAGGGTGCGGAAAAACGGCTGGTCCAGAGCGTTCCGCCGAAATACCCCGTCGAAGCGCGCTTGGCCCAAGGGACGGTCGTCCTCAAGGCAGTGGTTGATGCGAGCGGCAAGGTCGAGGGTCTACGACTGGTCGAAGGAAACGCTACTCTGGCCGCCGCCGCCATCCAAGCTGTAAAGCAGTGGCGCTATCGGCCGTACCTCCGTGACGGAAAAGCTCAGGCCTTCCAGACGATCGTGATCGTAGACTTTCAGCGACCTTAAACGCAGACGAGTCAGAAATCGCAGGTCGTTAATCGTTTCGCTCGCCGGTGCCCAACTATCCAGGTAATCCCGCAAGCTGCGAACGACCAACGATAAAACGAACCATCGACCCCTACGGCAATTACCCCCGTAACTTGCTGGTACCCACTCCATTACCTAGGATGACCTCATTATGGGTTACCAAGCTTTACTCTTCTGTCCCGACGAAAAACTGGCCCGCGTCGTCAGTCAGGTGTTCAGTGAACTGGACTTCACCGTAGAGCCGGTTCATGAACCGTTTGCCGCGGTCAAGAAGTTGATGTCGCAGCGTTACGACGCCATCGTCGTGGACTGCGAGAACGAACAGAACGCTTCCCTGCTCTTCAAGAGCGCCAGAAATTCCAGCTCCAATCAGAGCTCGCTGGCGATCGCTTTGGTCGAGGGGCAAGCGGGCGTGGCCAAGGCTTACCGCATCGGCGCCAACCTTGTGCTCACCAAGCCGATCAACGTTGAGCAGGCAAAGGGAACGCTTCGAGTCGCGCGAGGACTACTGCGCAAAACCTCTGATGCGGCCAGCGCAAGCGCCGCCAGCGCCGCAACTCTCGCCATGCCCGCGAAAACAGCTCCTGTATCCGCCGGCAATTCATTTCAGCCGCCGAGTCGAGGCGCGGCAGCGAGTACTCCACCTTTAAGCGGTCAAGAGCTTCCTGAATTCGAGGCGCCGCTTCGAGAGATGATTCCGGAGACGCGTCCAGCAGCGATTCCCGCAATTTTAGCGTCGGCAAAAGTTGAGGACAAACCAGCGGCCGTTCCTGGGTCCGCGCCGCAAGCCAAGATCAGGATGACGATGGCGGACGAGCCAGCCGGGCAAGCGTCGCAGCCCCCTTCGCTGTGGGCAGTCAGCAACGACACCGTCAAGAATGACGTAGTCAAAAACGAAGCAACAAAAATCGCCGCCGCGTCCGTACCAGCCCAAAATCCGAGTTCCCCCTTCGCGTCGCCCCCGGGATCAGCCGCAGCACCTGCTCCAGCCAAAGAAGTAGCGGCTCCGCCAGCGCCAGCGAAAGAGCACCAGACGGTTGAATCGGAGCCCGCCAGTCCATCTCACGCCAATTCATCTCACGCCAATCCGTCGCACGACGCCGATCCTGTTCCCGCTCCGGCTCCAACGTTCAGTATGGTGAGCGCTATCGATGCCCCGTCCTTTGCCGGATTGGGCGAAGAAGATTCCGGCGGATCGCGCGTTAGCAAAAAAATCCTCATCGCAGCTGTGGCTGTAGTGGCTCTGGCCGCGCTCGGCTACCTTGGTTATGGGAAGCTCGGCAAGTCCAGCGCGCAGCCCCTAAGCACTCCCCAGGACTCCGGGCGGCCGGCTGCGGCTCCGGCACCCACGTTCTCCCCGGTCGCGGCACCTTCCACCGGCACGCCCGGCCGTGCAAGTTCCGTAACGCAGACCTCGGCTCCCAAAACGGCCACAGTAGCGCCGCCCGACAAGCCGTCGGCCGGCGTTGCCGATTCACCGGTGATACGGATCGCCGCGAACATCGCCGCAAGCCCCGCGCCGGAAACGAAGGAACCCAATTCAGCGCCCATCCACGTAAAGACTACGCGAGCAAAAACAACGGCCCAAGGAGAGGAGTCGGCGCCGCCGCTTCCGAGCCCGCTCGCCGTTGCCTCCGCAAACGACCACAACTTGAGCGGCTTGATGGCTACGGCTTCTTCAAGTGTTCCCAGACCTTCGCTGGCAACCGTAAGAATTTCTCAGGGTGTGTCCCAGGGACTGCTGATCAAGCGGGTACAACCAAAGTATCCGCCAGCCGCGCTTGCGGTTCGTGCCCAAGGCGCAGTGCAAATCGAAGCGACCATCAACAAAGAGGGTAGCGTCACCAATCTGAAAGTGCTTAGTGGGGACCCCGTTCTCGCGCGCGCCGCGCTGGAAGCAGTCCGCCAATGGAGATATAAGCCGTACTACCTCGATGGCGATCCAGTCGAAATCCAGACCCAGATCACGGTCAACTTCAAAGCAAACTAGGAAAGGCAGGTGTCAGGTGTCAGGTGTCAGATCCAGGTCTCCGGTCCGAGCGCACTTGGATTTCCTGAAACCTAAAACCTGAGACCTGATTTAATTTAGCGGCTCGTCCAGAGGCCGGTTCCGCGGATACCCGGATGAGCGCTGATGCTGCGGAATTTGTGGTAAAGCGCGCGCAAGTCTGCGCTCAAGAGCCGCACCACCTCCATGCAGAAATCGCCATGTTCGCGCAGAAACTCCAGGAACTGCTCGCGCGGAACGAAGGCCGCCATCGTTTGCTCGCCCGCTTCAGCGGTGATCCGATACCTTTCGCCGCTCATGCTTTCGCTCAGTCCGAGCATCGTTCCAGGACCAACAACCTCCAGAAGCTGCTTTTGGCTCTGACCGGTCGGTAGCAGGACCCGCACTTCGCCGCTCTCCACCAGGTAAACGCCCGTCGCCACGACGCCCTGCTGAAACAGCTTGGCGCCTTTGCGGAACAGCCGAACCGATTTGATCCCGTGAAGAGCCTGCAAGAGATCGGGACTCAACTTGCCTGGCGTAGGCTGCGACGACAAAAGGGTCCTCCCCCTTGCCATAGCCCATCCTGCAGACACCAAGAACCGCAGGCAGTGATATGGATCGCAGCCAAGTAACGGGCGACTGCGGGGCGCTGGCTCGAGATTACACCAATGAGGGCCGGCTGGCGGCTCATTCCTGATGCGAATCCTTCGATTTATCGGCTTTGCAGCGCTCTCGATTTGAGGTTTTCGCAAAGGAGAACCGAAGGGATTGTCCGAGCCGCTTCAGAAGTGTGACAAGAAGCTCGCCGAATCGCTGCTTATTGCCGCTCAAGGATTTCGTCGATTGCGGCCCTGCCGCCTCTGTCGACGTTGACAACTTTGTGGACCGGCTTGAAGCCGGTCATCGTGAGATCCACGATGTAGTTCCCCGGTCCCAGCATGACGTCGACCGGCGAAATCTTGTCAAGCACGCGCTGATTGATCGAGACCTGCGCGCCTTTCGGCTGGGTGCGAATGCTGATCGCGCCCATGCCCGCCGTGCTCTCTCCGCCGTGTTGTCCAAACAGCTTGTTGAACTTGCCGACAGTCCGCATGTCCTCCGCATTGCCCAGCGCTCTGAGCACAGGCGAGTACTGGAAATTCCGAGCAGGACCAAGATCGGCAGTAACGGTCTCGTCGAGGTATCCCGGTTTGCGCAATAGAATTGTATGGCTTCCTTCTTCCACGGCGAACTGCGCCGGAGTCACTCGCCCGCTAGGCTTGCCGTCTAACAGGACAGTAGCGCCGGGCGGCGTGCTGTTCACGACCATCAGCGCGTTGACCGGCGACAAATGAAGCACGAGAGATGTTTTGCTGCCGGCAGCCACATCGACTGACCGTATCTCGGACGAATAGCCGGACTTGCTCGCAGATATGATGTGCTTGCCCGGCCCCAGGGCAGTCACAGTAAACGGGGTAACCCACGACGGATCGCTTTTTCCATCGACCTGAAACTGCGCACCTTGCGGATTGGAATCGATCAGCGCCTGGCCCGGGATGACGACCGGCACCGGGGCATGCGCCCGTCGACTCCCGTTCGTGCTGCGCTTTTCGACCTGGCGGACTGTCAGGCTTGGTTGGGCTTCGGTAATCGGCGGAGCCGGCTTCTCGATCTGTGGCGGCGCCGCAGCCGGCGGAAGGGGCTGGGTTGGGGACGAGCTCGGCTTTGCCGCTCTCGTCGGCCGTGGAGCCGCCGTGGAACCATCGTCTTCCGAACGGACGTGAAAAAAGATCGCGATCGCAACCACAAGGATCAGTCCAACCGCGCCCAGGATCGAATAAATCATCAGCCGCGGCGGAACGGTGGCCATTTCGTGGATTGCCTTTTGCGCGACCTCGCGCGGCTGAATCTTTGGCTTCTCGTCTTTCCGCGGGTAGATCTGCGCCACCGCCCGCGACGGCTCAGCCGGTTCGGGAACTGGAGGCACGAAAACAGGTTCCTTAAGCGGAGGCATCTCTGCCAGGTCAGAGAAACTCGTGCCGGACGAACCCGCCACCGGCTCGGACATCATTGGATCCACCGCCACACGGGGCGACTGCTGCTCCAATTCTCCCTCCGCCGCAGCCGCAGATAAAACCGGGCCGTGCGCCGCCTGGGATTCGGAAGCACTTACTTCAAATTCGCCTGGAACCTGGTCGATAAGTCGCGCGCCAGAGTTCGCAGTGGATACGCGCGCAGTACCCCCTCCGGTCATCGCGCCCGCTCGGGCCGCAGCGGCTTTGCTTCCCGCTGCCGGCGGAGCGGTTTGCGAACGCACCGGCGCTTCCAGTTTGGCCGCGCTTGAGCCTGCCGAGACAAACTTGCTGGCCGCCGCCGCTCGCGCTGCGGAATTCACCGCAACATTCGGCGCCGGGGTCGTCTTTTTGGGATCAGTCGCCGTTTTCTTGCCATTTTCCTTGCACTTCTCCAGGTCATCCACCAGTTCGCGCGCGCTCTGATAACGACCCGCCGGATCCTTCGCGAGCGCTTTCATAATCAGCGCACTCACCGCTGGTTGAATCTTGGAATTAACCGCGGACGGGTTCGCCGGAATCTGACTCTCAATCTGGCTTACCAGCGTAACCGGATCTGCGGCGTCGAAGGCCTTCCGGCCAACCACCATCTCGTAGAGAATCGCCCCTAAGGTAAACACGTTCGAACGCAGATCGATGGCTTCTCCGCGGATTTGTTCGGGAGAACAGTAGGGCATCAGCCGGCCCAGGCCTTTTCCCGCGTCCGCTCCAATCAGGCTCATGTTGGAGATGCCATAGCCGAGGATTTTGACCATCCCGTCCCACTGCACCATGATCTTGGCGGGCTCCAGCGAATGGTGAGCCACACCCTTCGAGGCGGCCTGTTCCAGGCCGGAGCAAACCTGGCGTGTTATGTCCAGCAGATCCCAGATGGAGAAGCCTTCTTTCCGCGCCAGCATGGTGGCAACGCTGTTGCCCTGGATGTACTCCATCGCGGCGCAGAATTGGCCGTCGATCTCGCCGGCGCCGTAGAGAAGGACAATATTCTGGCTGGCGAGATCACGCGTGCTCTCGCCCTCGGCGATCAGCGTGCCCACAAACGCGTCCGCGCGGTCGCCCAGCGGCTCCAGACTCTGCGTCTTGAGCGCCACGACCTGGTTGGTTTCCGCGTCGACCGCCTTGTAAATCACGGCTGTATCTGACTGGGAAAGTTCACTCTGGATATCGAAGCGGCCAAACATCATTGCCATTACAGTTGTCCTCGCGGTGACAAGCCGCACTACACCCTGAATTATGGAGTGACTAAGAACAGGGGAGAATCGAACCTAGAATACCGCCTTCAAGTGTCCGGCTGAGAGTTACGAAAGTACTTTTCCTGGGTCCAAGCGTCTTCTGCAGATTACAGATTCAACACACCCGGAAAATCGCAGGAGTGCTCGACTTCCCGCAATTTCGGGACAATTTGGGACACAGGGTTGGGGGCATGAAGCCACTTCTAGTCGCATGCGGCGGTGCGCGGTTCAGTTCACCCTCGCCCCGCCGCAGCACCGCTTGCGCGGGTGGGGCGATCCTTAAAGCACTATTACAGCTTCGCGTACTCGGCTTTGGCTTCCTTCAGGATGGGGATGTCGGATCGGCGTCTCTCAGAGGCCACCAACCATCCCCTCCCCATCGAACGGGCTGCTAAATTCTTGTCTCCTTGCTCATCCTCTTCTCTTTTGTCCTCGATGCGTAGGAACCCGTGCCCCTGATTGGCCACCCCAACAATTGTTCCCGCAGAGTTGATTCCGTAGGGGATGGTATCTGTGGAGCCCGGAGGATCGAAGGTCGTAAATGTGCCATCGCGAGAGCGCAGGAAGCCGTGGTTCGCGAAATTCGCGTCATTGTACACCCCTGTGATAACCCCCTTCGAGTTGATGCTGGTTGGGACGGTCAAGATCGCCCCCGGAAAATCGACCACCACGAGAGTGCCGTCCGGAGAGCGCAGGAACCCGTGCGACGCACTGCTGCTGTCCATGTAAAATCCGGTGATCTCCCCCGATTGATTAATGCCTCGGGGGTTAGTGTTGTTCGAGCCGGAAGCGTCGAATGTTGTGAAGGTGCCGTCGCCGGCCCGCAGGAAACCGTGAATCACACTATTCGCGTCGGTGTCGGAGCCTGTAATCTCCCCCGCCTCGTTGATGCCGGTGGGATCGGTCTCGTTGGAGCCCGGAGGATCGAAGGTCGTAAATGTGCCATCGCGAGAGCGCCGGAAACCATGAACGAGAGTCCCGTCACTATAGGATCCCGTAATCTCCCCCCTCCCGTTAATGGCCAAAGCCGAGGCGCCCAACGAGCCCGAAGGATCGAAGGCGGTGAAGCTGCCGTCGCGAGCACGAAGGAAGCCGTGGATCACACCGCTGGCGTCGGTGTAGGTCCCCGTGATGGCTCCCTCCCTGTTGATGCCTGCGGGTTGGGTGTTGTTCGAGCCCGGAGGGTCGAAGCTCGTGATAGTCCCGTCGCGATCACGCAGGAAGCCGTGATTCACGAACTGCGCGTCACGGTAGCTTCCGGTGATGGCTCCTTTCCGATTGATACTGTTCGGTTGGGTGTAGGTTGAGCCCGGAGGATCGAAGATAATGTAGGTAACTTCTTTCGCATTTGCGGGATGGATCATCCCCAGCGTGCTGAGGGCGAGAAAAGAGAGGGCGAGCATTGCTTTCTGTCGAGCGGTTGGGACAATTTGGGCTGCGGAAAGTGGCGGCGTGGTCATTGGTTCAGCTCCTTTGCAGAGCCTTCGGAGCATACTAAGTATGAGGAAGCCCCGAGTTCGGCTTTATTCGTTGCCGTTGTGCCTGCGAAGGTTGCGCGCATAATTAGGTGGCGATCAAGCGGAAAACTGTTCAATTCAAGAGTCAACAGTCTCCAAGGGTGGGTTAGGTTCTCGACTTATCGTTGGCGTTAATTCCCCATTACCGCTCGCTGACCACGTGGGCCACAACGAGAGTCTTTAGTGAAGTTTAATAGCGATGACTTGGGGACGGCGGTTAACTATCCTTGCGGTAGAGGAGGTCACGCATCGCCTGTCTGCGAGCTTCGTTCGTTTCCGTCGTGGTCCTGCGTTCGGTGGCGTCCACGCTCTGCTTCGTTATTGAGTCAACGTGTTCGGGTTGGCTGCACTCCGGGCAGCGATTGGCAAAACCGGGTTTATCCGGCTTCAGTTCGAACTCTTCCGAGCAAACGACGCACACCTTGATAGGAAATGCCATTCAGGCAATATGATACCAACCCGCATGCTGGAGCTGCAAAAAACACAGATTCGGTCAATCGGTCGCGCAAGGGTCCATTTTTGACGTTACAGTTCGTAATCTGCCATGCCCAGGGAGCGACCCACCTCTTGACTAGGCGCTTTTCAAGAGACTGGTTTGGGGACTGCCGTAAGCCCCGATCTGCTTCAACATTCCTAACTGATCCCAATTGTCCCACCCTTCGATAATTTGTTGGCCGCGAATGCGAGCGATGGTAATCCCTGTCATTTGCACACGCTTGCCGCTGGCGGGCATTCCCAGATGATCTCCGCGATGCGTCATCGTAGCCGACCAGCGCAAGACGACCTTATCCTCTGCCCCGAAGGCATCCTCCACCACAACGTTGATGTCGGGAAAGGCACCGCGAATGCGCTCGACAAATGGCACGAACTCCGATGGTCCACGGAGCGGCCTGCCATCCTCATGTTCGCCGATTCCGACGCCATCCGGAGCCAAGAGATCGTGAATGGTCTGCGTTCTACCTTCATTCCAAACTTCTTTGAACCAGCGCCGCATTAACGCCACATTTTCTTCGACTGACATAAACGTCTCGCTCCTTACATAAGAATGGTGTCTTGAGAACCTCTGAAGCACGCCAAACATTATCTACTCGGTCCGACATACTGCAAGGCCTAATTTGTAATTGGTGGCGCGGCACGATCCCGCATGAAGAGCCGTATTAAGCTGGGGCACTCTGCCACCGCGCGTTATTTATGAATGGTGTTGCCGTTGTGACATGGACTTCACGCATCTCAGGCCATAGCCGATTGAAAACAATCGAAGAGCAGCATCGAAAGTACTGAGGAAACGCTGCCGATGGGCTGTCGCTCGGACCCGGACAAACTGACACTTCAAAAAAAGATACCGAGCCCGTCGATTTCCCGCCTGCTCATTCGTCGTCTAAGTAGAGCTGGGGTTTGGCGGGTCGAGACCGGCCAGGTCATAACAATAGACACGTTGAGCGTGTCTGGCCGGATCTTGGGAGATCAACTGCTCCTGGCTCGTCGCGGTCGAGCGCGTGTGAGAAATTTCCGAACAAGCGGCGAGGGGCCTGCGGTGATAGCAGCGGTCAGTTGGCGCGCCCGATGGGAAGAACGATGCATGAAATCGAGGATCGTCTCCAATTGCTCGTCGTCGTAGTTCTCCAGTACCTGTCGAAACCCTTCACGAACAGGGCCGAACACGTTCTGGCAGTCGGCGATGCGTTCGAGGACGGGTTGGACGATAACGCGGCGCCGATCTCGCGGATCTCGTGCCCGGCGGACCAGGTCCTTTTTCTCGAGCCGGTCGATCAGACTGGTTACCGAGGCCGTCGCGAGCCCCGTGTATCCTGCGAGTTCTCCGGCAGTCACCGGACCGAGACGAATCAGGGTGTCGATGGTTTTTGTATCGGTCGCGGTCAGGCCGGAGCGCTCGGCAATCGCCGTGTGCAGCATCACCGTGGCCGCGCTGCTCTCCCGTCCGGCCGCGAGGATGCCCTCGACCAGTTTCCGCCGCCGGACGACCGGAGCGTTCTTTTTTCTGGATTCGCTTGACACGGAATTCGCCTCTTGCTATTATCTCGACGCATCGAGATATTCGGTAGACAATAATACATCAGGCGGCGGATGCGCGCAAATAGACGGGATTCGGGAGCCATCCAAGAGATGCGGTTCCATCGCTCAGCCGCCATCGGGACTGTCCGGTTGTCGCGAGTTGCTTTATGCTTGAGGTTCCGATGATATGCGGTTGCAGTTTATCCTCCGCCGTAGGGCCCCCCGGAGTTCCATGCTATGACCTTGACTCGTTTCGTTAGCAAGAGTGCCTTCCGCAACAAGCGGCGCAGCATCCTGACCGTGTTGAGCATTACGTTCTCGCTCTTGCTGCTGACGGTCATGATGACCGTCTGGCACCGCTTCTACCTCGACAAGGGCGACGCGCAGTCGGCCCAGCGGCTGATTACCCGCCATCGCGTTTCCTTGACCCAGAATATGCCGGTCTATTACCGGGAAAAAATGCGCACCGTGCGCGGAGTCGTTGCGGTAGCTCCGACGCAGTGGTTTGGCGGCTTGTACAAGGACGAAAAGCCCGAGAACTTCTTCGCCCAGTTTGGAACTGACCCCGCGGAAATCTTTACGGTGATGACGGACTTCAAGATCCCCGACGACCAACTGGCCGCCTGGCAGCATGATCAGGCCGGGTGCGTTGTGGACAGTGAACTGGCCAAGAAGTTTGGCTGGAAAATCGGAGATCGCATCATTCTCAAAGGCACCATCTTCCCGGTGAATTTGGAACTCACGATTCGCGGAATCTTCGTCGCGCCACAACCCAGCATTACGGTCTACTTCAACCAGAAGTATGTCGAGGAGGCAGTTTCGTTTGCCAAGGGCCGCTCTGGGACTTTTAACATTCTCGCCGACTCTCCCGAGGACGTTCCCAAGGTAGCGGCCGACGTGGACGCCATGTTCCGCAACTCTCCCGAGCCCACGAAAACGGAAAGCGAGAAGGCCTTTCAGCTCAGCTTTATCAACAGCATGGGCAATGTGAAAGCTTTCATCCTGAGTATTTGTTTCGCCGTCGTGTTTGCGACTCTTCTCGTTTCCGCTAACACCATGGCCATGTCGATTCGCGAACGTACCCGCGAAGTGGCGGTGCTGAAGACGCTCGGATTCACCCAGCAGTCGATCTTGAAGCTATATATTGGTGAAGCCGTGTTGGTGGCCTTGACCGGCGGGGCTCTGGGCTGCCTGCTGGCGGCCGGACTGGTGGTCGTTCTGGCGAATGCACCCGGTATGGGATTCTTCTTTCTGGGAATGAAAGTGACCACACCCACTTTTCTGCTCGCCATTTTCGTATCTGCTATGGTGGGATTGTTGAGCGCGATCGTGCCTGCCTACCACGCGGCAAAATTGGATATTGTGGAGGGCTTGCGCTACATCGGGTAGCCCCGACACACCAGGAGTAGCACTAGCGAGAGTAAAGACACTACTATGGCGATTCCGATCAGCTATAACATTCGCAATCTGAAGCTGCGCAAGGGCCTCACCATCATGACCGCTCTGGGCATTGCGCTCACCGTGACCACGGCGGTTTTCCTGATGGCGCTGCTCGCCGGCCTGAAGAAGGCCTTCATGTCCAGCGGCGATCCGGTGAACGTTCTCGTTATGCGCACGGGTTCCGTGGCAGAACTTTCTGGAGGCTTCGACGCCAGTCTTTTTCCGACATTGAAGACGTTGCCCGGCATCGCCAAGGACGGCCAGGGAGAACCGCTCGCCTCCGGTGAATGGGTGGTTGTCGTGGTTCTGCCGCGCAAGGATGGGACCGGCGAAGTGAACGTGTCGGTTCGCGGCCTGATGCCGGCGGGCCTCACGCTGCGTCCCGGCGCAAAGCTGGTCGAAGGCCGGTGGTTTACGCCCGGACAACGCGAAGTTGTCGTTGGGCAGTCCATTCACAATCGTTTTTCGGGAGCCAACGTCGGCGACAATCTCGATTTTGCCAAAGGACAATGGAAGGTCGTTGGCGTCTTCGATTCTGGCGGCACGGCTTATGATTCGGAACTCTGGGGCGACGTCAATCAAATCGCCGCGGATTTCGACCGCCAGGGGGCCTTTGCGTCGGTTTACTTGCGAGCCACCGACCCGGTTGCAGCAGATGCGCTCAAACACCGCGTCGCCGACGATCAGCGGCTGAAATTGGAGGGCACGCTCGAAACCGATTATTACGAGAAGCAAACCAGTTCTGGTGGAGTAATCAGATTCATCGGCACGGTGGTGGCGGTCATCATGGCCATCGGTTCCAGCTTCGCCGCCATGAACACGATGTATGCCGCCGTCGCATATCGCTCGAAGGAAATCGCAACCCTGCGGATCATTGGATTTTCTCGCCCCAGCATCCTCACCTCGTTCGTGATCGAGGCGTTGCTCCTTTCATTGCTGGGAGCAGTCGTCGGGATTGTCTTGATATTGCCGTTCAACGGCATGAGCACCGGGATCGGCAACCAGCTCACGTTCAGCGAAACGGTTTTCAGTCTGCACCTGACTTGGGGAGTGGCGATGACGGCGGTTATCTTTGCCTTGATCATGGGCTTGCTGGGAGGCTTCGCACCTGCGTGGCATGCGGCGCGGCAGGATATTCTGACGTCGCTGCGGGCCTAAAGGGTCTGTCCTAGAGAGCGGAGCTTGCCCCGTCTCGCTCTCGGCGGAGATGCGGCAAGCCGCGTGTCTACGGGAAATCAGACACTGCCTTGGCGGGCGTGTCAGAACGTACAATGGTTCGGACCTTTGATTTTGAACTGGTAAACGACTGACAACGTATTTTCAACCAATGCCTACGGAAACCGAACACACGGATAGCAAGCACGAAGACCTGCGGAGTCTGCGCATCGATCACTCGCTGCGCGACGGCGGCGGAGAACCGCCCGCGTGGTCGCGCCGCTTCATTCTGGGTGGCATCGCCGTAGTCGTCCTGCTGGGATTAGCCGCGCTGGCGTACCGTGTTCTCGCTTCCGAGACCGCGGAAGTGGAAGTCGCGCGGGCAACCGCGGAAGGCGGTGAGGTCGCTGGCAGCACGGTGCTTTCGGCGAGCGGGTACATTGTCGCTCATCACAAAATCAGCGTGAATTCTAAGGTCACGGGCCGCGTGGCGTGGATTGGCGTGGAAAAAGGCGACAAGGTAAAAGAAGGGCAAGTTCTGGTGCGCCTGGAAGACCAGGAATTCCGCGCCCAGTACGAACAGGCCCGAGGCGCGGTTGAGAGTTACAAAGCACGCCTGTTGCAACTGGAGAATGGCTCGCGCCCGGAGGAGGTCCAGCAGGCGGATCACAACCTGTCTGAGGCGCGGGCGACAGCGATGAATGACAAAATCAATCTGGATCGCGCGCGTGATTTATTTGCGCAGGGAGTTAGCTCCAAGCAGAGTCTGGACGATGCCGGCGCCAAGTACGAGGCTTCGCAGCAACGAATGAATTCCCTCGAACGCGCCTTCCGGCTGATGCAGCTCGGGCCGCGCTCGGAAGAAATTCAGCGTGCCAAGGGCGACCTGCGGCAGGCCGAAGGCCAGATGGCATATGCCAAGTCTCAACTCGACGCGACGATGATCCGTGCCCCGGTGAGCGGCACCATTCTGGAACGCACCGCTGAAAAAGGCGAACTGGTCACCTCCCAGTTCGCCAGTGGCGCCGAAGGGGGCCCGCGCGGCGCGGTCGTGGACCTCGCGGATCTGGAAGATATTCAGGTCGAACTTGATATCGCGCAGGATGACTTTGCCAAACTGTCTCCCAAGCAGGAAGGCATCGTCACTCTGGATGCGTTCCGGGATCGCTCCTACAAAGGCGAGATCGCCGAAATGTCGCCAGAAGCCAATCGGCAGAAAGCGACTGTCCAGGTCAAGGTTCAGATTCTGAAACCTGATTCCTACCTGCGGCCGGAAATGAATGCGACCGTGCAATTCAAGGCGAAGGAAAACGAAGTGTCGAGTAACGACAAGACCGCGGCCGCGAAGCAGACGTATGTGTTCGTCCCAACCGCCGCCTTGCGCGACAAGGACGGGACGAAGTTCGTGCTGCTCGCTTTCAACGGGAAGGCTCTCCGCCGGGTTGTTCATGTTCAAGGCCAGCGTTCGGGAGGCTATCTGGTGGACTCGCTGGTGGGCGGCGAAAGCGTAATCACGGCAGGGCCAGCGGATTTGCAGGATGGGCAAAAGATTCGTATCAAGGGGCAATCATGAGCGCAATGACGACGACGACACCAACGACGCAACCGGCAGTGGGCAGCAAGGTCGTGCAGGCCCGTGCGGTGAACAAGATATTCAAGCGCGACGCTTTTCAGGTAACCGCGCTGGACAACGTATCCCTCGACATCGCGGGCGGCGAGTTTCTGGCGCTGATGGGGCCTTCAGGGTCGGGGAAGACGACCCTGCTCAACATGATCGCAGCCATTGACCGCCCCACATCCGGCGAACTGCTGGTGATGGGCGAAAATATTTTTCGCCTGAGCGACGGGCAATCCGCCAAGTGGCGCAATACTCACGTCGGCTATGTTTTTCAGACCTTCAATCTGATTCCGGTGCTGACGGCGTTTGAGAATGTCGAGTTGCCTCTGCTGCTGACCAAGATGACGACGCAGCAGCGCCGCGATCACGTGATGACTGCGCTTAAGCTCGTCGGACTGGAGGATCGCGTCCATCACCTGCCCAAGCAGCTATCGGGTGGACAAGAGCAACGCGTGGCCATCGCTCGAGCCATCGTCAGCGATCCTACGCTGATTCTCGCCGACGAACCGACCGGCGACCTCGACAGCAACTCGGCAACAGAAATCCTGGAGATTCTGAAGCGGCTGAATGAAAGCTTCAATAAGACGATCGTAATGGTGACGCACGATCCGCACGCGGCCCAGTATGCGCACGTGACCCGGCATCTGGAAAAAGGGCGGCTGCTGCCGGCGTAGGACTCCTGAAAACCCCGCTGATTTTGGGTGGCGCAACGCTAACCGCATCGTTTCGGTCTCGGCTTCGGCCGCTGAGGGGCGCGAATCAGGCCGGTATCCTGGAAGCCATCGCATCCGCCGGCACCTCGGCGTCGCTGATCCACTCCCAGACGCGCCGCCCGCGGTCGTTGCTCAGGCTGCGAGCCTCGCCGTAGTCCACCAGACGATTCAAAACGGTTGTGACCGAGGCCAGCGGGTCCTTGTGCCGCGCCATGATTGCCGGAGCACAGCGCTCCAACTCCACGCAAACCTCTCGCGCGCCCAACGGACGCCGCACTTCCATGAGCACCCTCCGGCACGCCTTGGTAAAGCCCGGCTGACGGCCATTCGGCTTGCGGTCGATCAGTTCCAGCAAGTCGTCGCCCAGCACCTGCTCGCCGAAAAGATTGGCCAATCCGGATATCGTCTGCTTCACCGTGCCAATGCGTTTCATGACCTCGGCACGCTGCCGCATCAACTGGAGAAGCTCTTCGTGCGCCGCCTTGACGACCTGCTGCGCCGAAATGCTATTGGCTTGAGCATCGATCGCGCGCAAACCATCGAAATTATTTTTCCCAACTTCCATAAATGCCTCCTCCAGCAAACGGGCCATGACCGGGATCCCTCGACTCTCGTCTTCTAATACGGAAAGGGTTCCCCCAAAGTTCCGTCATGAGTTGGACTCGTTTGGAGAAGAAAGGTTATCGGAGAAAAGAAGGGGGCGATTATGTTGGCAGGGACATTCTTGCCCCCGTGCGGCGGAGAGAAGACTCTCCCGGCAACCGGTTCCAACCGCTCGCGGGCGAGGGCGCCCGCGCCACACAGGCGTTATTCTAGCCCATCACGGTAGTATGTTCCGCCCTGATTTTGTACATCACCCGAACCTCTCCCGCCTTCGCGTACGGATATTTGTCGACTCCCAGGTACTTCTTCGCCAGTTTGTCGATGTTTTGGTCCGCGCCGTCCTCGGTAATCTCAACCACAGTGCCGCGTATCTCCAGATAGCGATAGGGATTGTCGGGATCGATGATGGCCAGCGCCACCCTCGGATCGCGGCGCACGTTGCGGTCCTTCTGACGGCCACGCGCAGAATTAAAAATCACATGTTGGCCGTCGAACTCGCACCACACCGGAGTGACCTGCGGCCGTCCGTCGGGCATCAGCGTGCCAAGACTGGCGAAAGCGGGCTTCTGGAAAAGGTCGAGGTATTTTTCAGGAATCACGTTGGACATCGCTAGCTCTCTCCTGGATTGTTTTTGTTTCCGACTGATTTCTTGCCGCCCCGATTATAGATGCCGGAAGCGAGCTTTGGGTTCTGGCTCTTGAGCGGGTAAAATCATTGGCTTCACGGAGCAGGCGACGGCGTTCCGCGGTAAGGGGTGCTCGTTCTCTCGGAGGGGTCGACTTTATGCGAATGGCATTGACTTCGGCAGCAAAATTGGCGCGAACCCCCGTGTTGTGGTTCGCCGCTTTACTTCTTGTCGCGAGCTCTCTTCTGGCACAGCCGCCTGCCGTGCAAGCACCGCCAACCGTCGTCTTCATGACCGATTTCGGCATCCTTGACGATTCTGTGACTCTCTGCAAGGGCGTCATGTACGGCATCACTCCTAATCTCCGGATTGTCGATCTCACGCATCAGGTGAACGCCTATTCGATTCGAGACGGCGCTCGCTTCCTGTTCGGTGCCTCACCCTACTTCCCTGCCGGAACAGTTTTTGTGGTGGTTGTCGATCCCGGCGTGGGGAGTTCGCGCAAGGCCGTGGTCGTGAAATCCAAGCGCGGACAATTCTTCGTGCTGCCCGACAACGGCCTGATGACCATGGTCGAGGACCGCGATGGCATTGAAGCCATTCGCGAGATCACTAATCCAGACTGGATGATGGGCGCCAAAGTTTCCTCCACCTTCCATGGCCGGGATATTTTTTCTCCCGTCGGCGCGCACATCGCGCGCGGCGACGATTGGACCCAGGTCGGACCCGCAGTCAAGAAGTTGGTCCGTCTCGACCTGAAGCCCGCAACCGTGGATGACAAGGGCCTGACCGGCGAAGTGATCGCGCTCGATGGTCCATACGGCAACCTGATTACGAACATCGGCGCCGACGATTTTCTCAAGCTCGGCTATCAGCTCGGCGATCAGTTGAAGGTCACTATCGCGGGACGCAACGTCGATATGCCGTTCGTAAGGACGTTCAGCGATGTGCCGCTCAAACAGCCATTGCTGTTCATCGATTCTCGCGGACGAGCCAGCTTCGCGGTCAACCAGGCAAATTTCGCGGCGATGTACAAAATAGGTCCGCCACAACCGGTGTTCATACCCCGCAAGGGGCACTGAGGTCGATACCGAAGTTCGAAACCAGCGTTTGAAGCAAGACGGTGAGACGATTTCGAAACACGTGCAAAGGCAGACTTCACCCGAGGAAGCGATCATGCATAGACGCAGCGCAAGTCAACGGACACTGGCAATCTTGAACCTGAAAATCGGCGTGGCAGCGCTGTTGCTGATCGCCACATCCGCATGGGCGCAGAGCTTCCGCGGATCCATCCGCGGCACGGTCACCGACCCGAACGGCAGCGTAATCGCCGGAGCGAAGGTGACCGCGAAAAACATCGGCACGGGTCTGCAACGCGAAGCCACCACCGGCCAAGACGGAGCCTACGTCCTCGCCGAATTACCCGCCGGAGAATATACCGTAACGGCAGAATCCGTTGGACTCTCTCCAAGCGCGCAGAATGTGCAGGTCAACGTCGGTCTGGACACGTCCGCAAATTTCGATTTGACCAAAGTGCAGAAGCGGCAGGAGGAGTTGACGGTAACCGAAGAGGCGCCGCTAGTCGAAGCGAGCCGCGACGTCCTGGGTGAAGTCGTGGACCAGCGCCTGGTGACTGATCTTCCGCTGAACGGTCGCGATTTCGGAAAACTCGTCGCCCTCGTTCCGGGTGCAACCGTCGAGCCTTCCGGCGTGGCCGCCATTCAAAGCGGATTCGGCCAGTTCGCCATCAATGGCAACCGCGATCGCTCCAACAACTACACCGTCGACGGCACAGACAACAACGATCCGTTCTTCAATAACTCCGCATTCAACCAGACCGGAATCGGCGGCGCACCGGCATCCCTGCTGCCCATCGATGCGATTCAGGAATTCAACTTGCAAGCGAATTTCGCTCCAGAGTACGGTCGTAACAGCGGATCGGTGATCAACATCCTGACCCGGTCCGGCAGCAATCATCTTCACGGTTCTGCTTTCGAATTCCTGCGCAACGACGCGATGGACGCCCGCAACTACTTCAATCGCTCTCCCGCCACGAAGAGCCCATTCCACAACAATAACTTTGGGGTCTCATTCGGCGGCCCAATCATCAAGGACCGGACTTTCTTCTTCGGCGCCTATGAAGGCCAGCGCGAGCGTGTGGGCTCGGACTTCGCCTTCCAGGTACCCGGAAATGACCCTGCGCTCCCGGCCAGCGGCAATTCCCTTCCCAACCAGATCACCGCCGCTCAGACCCTGGTGGAAGGAAATGGAATAACCCCCAGCCCCGCGCTGACCAACGTTCTCACCACGATTTTCCCGGCGGCGACCGGGTTCAACGGAAGCGTAGGCACCCTCTCCGGTAGCGTCCGTGACAAAAATGATGTTGACAGCTTCATCGCGAAGATCGATCAGCAAGTCGGTTCTAATGAATCTCTGACCGGCCGCTACGCCTTCGCCCGTAGCCAGCAGGTTTTTCCACTCGGGGGATTGGGATTCGGTGCAGGCTCTCGGCTTCCCCAATTTGCGCAGTCCTCGCCGACGCGCGTGCAGCTCGTCTCGGCTAGCCTGCTCTCCACGCTGAGCTCGGCAAAGATCAACGAAGTACGCTTCGGCTATAGCCGCTACCGCACCTCTTTCAGTTCGCTGGATAACGTCGACCCAGCCACCTTTGGCACCACGGCCGTGCCCTTCAATCTGGGGACTGGAAAACTGGGTCTTCCCGAGATCGATTTCGGAGGCACCTTCGACAACCTAGGCTCCAGTGCCTTCAGCATCCCGCGCGGACGCACCAGCCAGAGCTTCCAGATCCTCGACAACTTCACGTGGCTCAAGGGACGCCATACTATCAAGTTCGGCGGCGAATTCCGCCGCGCCTCCATTTCCAGCTTCAACGACAACCTGGAGCGCGGTTTGTTCTCGTTCGGGCCGGAGAGCACAGCGAACCTAGCTCTCTGCCAGCAGCCAACCCCTCCCGCGGCTTGCACGCTGAATGACGGGGCGGGAGAAACCGGCGCATTAACGCTGGCCGCATACTATCTGGGAGACACGTTCCCTTCGATCGACGCCGGCAATACGCAGCGCGACACGTTCAACAACGGCTTTAGCGTTTTCGCGCAGGATGATTTCCGCGTCTCTCCGACCTTGACCCTAAACTTCGGCATGCGCTGGGAATATTTCAGCCCGCTCGGAGAAAAGCACAACTTGCTCTCGAATCTTGGTCGGGACGGCAATCTTGCGATGGTTGGCACCGACGGGCTGAATGGGGCCTACGAGCGCGACCTGAACAACTTCGCCCCGCGGGTTGGCTTCGCCTGGAATGCGCTCGCCAAAACTGTAATTCGTGGAGCCTACGGTATCTACCACGACTACATCCCGCAAGACCTGCTGATCGCCAACTTCACCAACTCTGCCGGCCTCGCGACCAATCCGATTGGTCCGCAACCGGTGCTCTCGCTCAGTAACTCCTACGACTCCACGGCTTGGGACGGCGAGAACCCCACAGGGCAAGTTGTCAGCCCGATTCCGCCCCCGTATCCGCCGTCTGGCGCTGATATCTTCTTCACGCCCCGCAATCTCGTTACGCCTTACGCGCAGAATTGGAATCTGAACATCGAGCAACAATTGACCCATGCTCTCGCCCTCCAGCTAGGCTATGTGGGAAGCAAGGGGACAAAACTGGTACGTTTGCGCGATGCTAATCAGCCGGACGTCAACGGCAATCGCCCCAACACGAACTACGGATTCATGGATGAGTTCGCCACCATCAGCGCGTCGACCTATCACGCATTCCAGGGTACGCTGCGTACGCGGAATTGGCGCGGGCTTTCTGGATTCGCAGGCTACACGTTCTCCAAATCGCTCGACGATGCTTCCGACGGAATCGACTTTAACTTTGCCACGGTTGCTATTCCGCAGGATTCCAATAACCTCGCCGCCGAGCATGGGCCTTCCAACTTCGACACTCGCCACCGTTTCACCGCAGCTTTCTCGTACCAGTTGCCGCGATTCGGCGGATCCAAGCGCCTGGCCGAAGGTTGGGAACTTAACTCCATCGTCACGGTGCAGAGCGGCCGCCCCGTGCCGATCGTCAACGCAAACGACACCAGCGGTCTTCAATTCGATCAGTTTCCGAGCCCGTCAAATTTCCACCAGCGTCCAAATCTTGTCCCCGGCCAACCCATCGTCAATTCGAATTGGGAGTCGGGTCCCGACTCCGTTGGTTATCTCAATGGCAACGCCTTTGCCGATCCCCCGCTCGGAACCTTCGGCGCTCTCGGCCGCAACGCCATCTACGGGCCCCGTTTCTGGAACGTTGATTTCGCCGTCGCCAAGAGCGTGTCCCTCACCGAGAAACTGGCGCTGCAATTGCGGGCAGAGATGTTCAACATTTTCAACCATCCCAACTTTGCGCTGCCGAATTTTTTCGTAAGCCCAGGATCTGCGCAGCAAGGCCTGATCACTCAAACCCCCGACCAGGCCCAAACTAACCCCGGTCTCGGTGGCGGCGGGCCCCGTGTGGTTCAGGTTGGTTTGAAGCTGGTTTTCTAGGGCTTAAAAAAACACGACGTGTTGAGTGGCGGCTTGCGCGTCCTGTTTACCTGCCAAACCAATCTAGCCCGCCTTCTGCAACTCCGCTGCAATCCGCGGCAGCACGGCCCGCAGCAGCCCGATGAACTGTCCCATCACTCGCCTTCCCACTTCGAGCACTTCTTCGTGGTCGAGCGCCCGATCGAGAATGCCGGCGGCCATATTGGTCACACATGAGATCGCCAGGACGTTCATCCCCATATGCCGCGCCGCGATTGCTTCCGGGACGGTGGACATGCCCACCAGATCCGCGCCGATAGTACGGAGATATCGAATCTCTGCCGGGGTTTCGTAACTCGGGCCAGCAAGCGCCGCGTACACGCCCTCGCGCGGAGGAATCGAAAGCTTCTTCGTTTCCTCAAGCGCTATCTCGCGATAGCGCTTGGCGTAGGTATAAGTCATGTCAGGAAAGCGCGGGCCCAAGCGTTCGTCATTCGCGCCCGTCAGCGGATTCTGTCCCTGAAGATTGATGTGATCTTTAAGGATAACCAGCGCGCCCTGTCCGTACTCGACGTTAATGCCACCGGCGGCATTGGTGAGAATCAAAGCGTGTATGCCCATTCGCCCGAGCACGCGCGTCGGAAACGCGACCTCGGCAGCCGAATAGCCTTCATAAAGATGCACCCGTCCTTGCATCACGGCGACGGGAACGTCGCCGGACTTGCCCACCAAGAGCCGTCCGGCATGCCCCATTGCCGTCGAACGCGGGAATCCCGAGATGTCGGCATAGGGAATGCGGACTGTTTCGGTAAGGTCGTCGGCAAACGCTCCGAGACCCGAGCCGAGGACGAGTCCGATCTGCGGCCGCAGGGCGGTTTGTGAAAGCACAAATGCCGCGGCGGATTCGGTGCGAGTAAACAGATCTGGGTTCATAGACAAAAGTTATAGGCAAAGACATAGAGGCGGGTACCTTCACCCGCCCCTATGCTCTCTGGTTCGCGATTTCCGTTACTTCACGCCGCTGCTTGAAAGGGCTCGTCGTAACTGCCGCCATAGATCGAGGGCACCTTCGATCCCATGGGACGCAGATATGTGGCCAATTCGCCCCGATGATGGATGCTGTGATTATTCAGGAATCCTAAATAGAACGCCGCCGGTAAGTTGAAGACGCCGAGAAAATCGATCGGTGTCAGCAACTGTGCGGCCGACAGAGCGCGAACCCGATCCGCGCCGCGCTTGATATTTCTGTCGTACCAATCCACCACCTCGGCGATAGTCTTAGGCTTGTCTTCCGCCGCCGGATTCGCCATTGTGAACTTCAAATTCGCGATCCCGTCCAGAAACTGGACGTCGGTGTTCGCGAGATGCCAGGCCAGTTCCCAAGCCGTGCGCGCGCAGGGATCCGGCCGATAGTCCTTTTTACCGTCGGGGACGGCAGCCAAAACTCTTTTGGTAGTTTCAACTTCTCGGACAAAGCCATCGAGCATCATGTCGCGATAGGTCAGAGCAAAATCGGGCGTGGGAGCGGACATAGCAGTCCTCCTTATAGGCTGGGGTTAATGGAAACAAAACAAGATAGCCTGTGACCAGGCGGCCTTCACTATAGCTCAAGAAAACAAAAAAGAGCAAACGCCCTCCTGGCAGCCCGTAGTCGATTCGTATCCGGGCCCGCCTTTACGGATCGCTGAAAAAACTCGACGTTGAGTTTGATTTTGGTTGGGGCAGCGGTTCACCGCTGCGATAACTGGCTTAGTTTTCAGAGCCGGCTGTAGCCGCTGAGGGCGACTGCGCCGCTCAAGCCGAGTTTTTCAGCGACTCTTCAGGCGCCCGCCAAAACAAGTTAGACGCCCACCGGTTGCTTCGCTCCCACCGCAACCGGTGTCAGCCAGTCGTAGCGGTCGGCCTTCTCGCCGTGAACGATGCCGTAAAACTCTGCCTGCAGAGACTTAGTCACGGGGCCAAGCTTGCCCTTGCCCACGGTGATTTTGTCGACCGAGCGAATGGGCGTGATTTCGGCGGCGGTGCCGGTAAAGAAAACTTCGTCGGCAATGTAGAGCGACTCCCGCGGAATCTGCTGCTCGACAATTTTGATGCCGAGGTCGCGCGCGATCTGCAACACCGAATCGCGCGTGATGCCCGGAAGCACGGAGTTCCCGAGCGGAGCCGTGTGGAGCACGCCGTTGCGGACGACGAACAGATTCTCGCCCGAGCCTTCGCTGACGTAGCCGTTCACATCGAGCGCGATGCCTTCGGCGTAGCCGTTGACGATGGCTTCCATCTTGATAAGCTGCGAGTTCATGTAGTTCGCCCCAGACTTGGCCATGGCGGGCAACGTGTTGGGCGCGATGCGCGTCCATGAGGAAACGCAAACATCCACTCCCTCTGTGGCATCCGTCCCCAGATATTTTCCCCAGGGGTAGTTGCAAATGTAGACTTCGGTGGGCGAGTTGAAGGGGTTGACGCCGGCTTCGCCGTACCCGCGTAGCACTATGGGGCGGATATAGCAGGGCCACACGCCATTATGTTTCACCAGTTCGACCATAGCGCGCACGATCTCGTCGCGGGTGAACGGAACGTCGATGCGGTAAATGCGCGCCGAGTCGACGAGGCGTTGCATGTGTTCGGTGGCGCGGAAAATCGCGGGGCCGGCGGGCAGCGAGTAGCAGCGAATACCTTCAAACACCGAGGAGCCATAGTGCACAACGTGAGACATCACGTGGAGCGTAGCGTCGTCCCAAGCGATGAACTTGCCGTTGTGCCAGATTTTGTCCGTCTTCTGAATGGCCATGCAGACTCCTTCGGTATAAAGATTCGCGGAAGCGCGCCGGGGATTCTCCGAATGGTCGAATGATCGAAGAAACTTCGTCTTCCACAATGGATTATAGCGTGGAAGCAGGCTTGCTCCCAGCGCTCGAAAGCGGATTCATGCGAGATAGCTGTCGGCACGCATGCAGGCGATGCCTTGATAGGAATCCCACTGCACCACCCGCGGTCACCGAATCGCAATGATGTTGTTGGCGACGAACCCAGCTTCACCAACAACGATCAGCCGCATCGTGACGCGCTCCGCGTTGTAGTGGTGGCTTCGATGCAACAGGTACACGATTCCAACTCCCGCGCCAAAACCTAGAGCGGTCCCGGCAGCCTGTCCAACTGCTCCACGCGTCACGAAGGGGCGCATGACCGGATTGACTTCTCGAAGACCCTGGTTCAGACCGCGCTGAGTGGTGAAGGCATCGGCGGCGACCAGTCCGGCTAAGATGCTGACGTTTACCCTGTTCTCGATTGTCCAGAAAGGACGCTGGCTGGGCGCATCGGGAAGCGCGGAACGGCTGGGTGCCACGAGACTCTGCGCCGCCAAGCCAGTACTCAGCAAAACAATCGAGAGAAAGAGCTTCATCTGATTTCCCACAATTAGTTGGGTGGTGTTGCGGTACCTAAGATGAGAGTAAGTGCGGGAAGCACTGTATCACATGGCCCGTCCCGGGGGATGGGTGGCCCGTTGGTAAGAGTTATTGTACGGTCCAGGCAGGTTACTTTGCGATGGCTCCCAGCCCCCGGAACGGGCCGACAGCGGGGCGGTTTCGGCAAAGCGATGGCCCAGCAGAACACGTCCGCCCAAGCAGAGCTTGGACGGGGCGCACTCGAGAGTAAGGACGGAACGTGCGAACCCGATTCACCCACCCAACAAAAGTTTTTACATCGTTGTGACATTTGCAGCCTCAAAATTTGCGGGAATCGCTTGACAATCCGAATCCGGAAGTAGCAAGATTCCCGGCGTTACCCGGCCGAAGTTTCCAGGAGGAACCAGATGATCGTCCCCGCCGTACGCACTCTCCTTCTTGCAGCGTTGCTGGCGCTCCCTGTAGCGGCAGCAAATGATGCCACGCGAAACATCGATTCACCCGACGTCCCAACGGGACACAACGAAGCCACCGTAGCCCAACTCCAGGCCGAGATGGCCTCCGGCAAACTCACCTCGGAGGAGTTGACCAACGAATACATCAAACGCATCATCGCGATGGATCAGAATGGTCCGGGGGTTAACTCGGTGATCGAGCTGAACCCCGAAGCGTTGGATATGGCGCGCCATGCTGACCAGTTGCGTCGGCACGGCATCGTGCTCGGGCCGTTGCACGGCATCCCGGTGCTGCTGAAGGACAATGTTGACACCGGCGACATGATGCAGACCACGGCGGGCTCATTCGCGCTGCTCGGAAAGCCGGCGCTTACGGACTCCACCGTTGCCGCCAACCTGCGCGGGGGCGGCGCGGTCATTCTAGGAAAGACGAACCTGTCGGAGTGGGCCAACTTCCGCTCCTTCGAATCCGTTAGCGGATGGTCGGGCCGGGGCGGGCAAACGAATAATCCCTATGGCATCAATCGCAATCCCTGCGGCTCCAGCGCCGGTTCAGCCGCCGCGGTGTCGTCGAACTTCACAGCAGTATCGTTCGGGACGGAGACTGACGGCAGCATTGTGTGCCCCGCCAATGCGAGCGGCGTAGTCGGCATTAAGCCGACAGTGGGCCTCACCAGCCGTGCAGGCATCGTGCCGATCTCCCATATTCAGGACACTTTCGGTCCGCACGGCCGCACCGTGGCCGACGCGGCGGTAGCGCTGGGCGTGGTGCAGAGCCGCACCTACGACGGCCGCGATCCTGCGACCGGCGGCGTCCCCCTGGGATGGCAGGGCCGGTTCACGCGACCCACGAATATTCCCACCGACTACACTAAGTTCCTTGATCCTAATGGCCTGAAGGGCGCAAGGCTGGGTCTGACGCGGCTCGGATTATCTGGCTTTGATCCACTCGTCCCCACGCCACAGCCGGTGGTGACCGCGTTCGAGGCCGCCTTCGAGGCGCTCACTGATGCGGGCGCGACCGTCATTGACCTGGATGCCGCTGGCTTTACGTTTCCCAACGGCGGCTCGAGCCCCGGTGAATTCCTGGTGCTGTGCTTCGATTTCAGGAATGACGTGCAAGCTTACTTCCACACGCGCATTGGAGTGCCCGTGGCCGGCAAGACTCTGAACGACGCCATCGCGTTCAATAACGCCCACGCGAACGCCGAGATGCCATTCTTTAATCAGGACATCTGGGACCTGATTGCCACCATGCCAACCGGACCGGACGATCCGCAGCCCGCTTTCGGCGGCATGACTTACAACCAGGCGCTTGCCGCTGACCAAGCCTTTGGGGTAAACGGCATCGACGCCGCGCTGAGCCAGTTCAATCTCGACGCAGTGGTCACCGCTACCGACAACCCGGCCTGGTCCACCGACTTGATCTTTGGAGACCACTTTATTTTCGGTACGTCGGGCCTGGCGGCGCCGGAAGGTTATCCGATCGTCCAAGTGCCTGCGGCCATGGTGTTCGGAGCGCCGATGGGAATCAGCTTCTTCGGGACGGCTTTTAGCGAGCCTACACTGATCAAGCTCGCGTCCGGCTTCGAAGCCGCGACCAAGGTGCGGGCGCACAATCTGCCCACGTTCGCTCGGACGGTTCCGTTCAACAACATCGCGGGAACGACATTGAAGCCGCCGGATCAGCGTAACAAGCTGCCGAAGGTCAGCCGAAGCCAATCCTCGTCGCCCTCAAGTACAACGAAGGAGCCAGGGAAGGATCTCAGGCGACCGCACCACTTGTGATTCTGTTTGGAGTTTGTCGACGATCCCGGGGGGTGTAACTTTGCGGTGCGCCCTCCTACCCCGTCCGATCACAGAAGGGATAGGAGGGCGCTGTAGCGGACCAAGGAATCCGGGGCGGTTGCACTTGCTCACTTTTCAGCTCTTATTGCAGACGCGCAATCTTCGCGAAACTCACCATCACAATCTGTTCAATTTCGTCTTTGGAGTGGCGTCAGCATCGGCGCAGACCTTCGTGGAATACACCGCGAAGTTCATGTGTGGAACGGCCACGGCGACCTCCACACCGATGGTCCAACCAGGTACCTACTCGACCTCGGTCAACATTCACAACCCTCACGACACCGTGTTTTCAAAGCAAACGTCCAACACATTTGCGAAGAACGCAGGCCCTGACATCGAAAGCTGAGCCAGTTCGACTATTGCAAGGTCGACCAGCCAACGACTTGTCCAAGATCGTTAACACCCTGCGCGACGGCATAGTTGCCGCCAAGAGTTCCCAGATCTTGAATCTGGTTCGGCGGGGTCCACAGGGCCGCGTGGGTCACTGTCTGGCTCAAGTCGGAAAAACCGACGATCTGGCTCTTGCCGTTTATGGCTAGCCCGCTGCTATTTTGGCCGCCCAGTGTTCCAAGGTCCTGCATGCCAGTGCCCTGCGTCCACAGGAAAGCGTGGAAGGGCAGGAATCCGTTGAGCGAAGCCCACCCGACAACCTGTTCCGACTGACTGATTCCGAAGGCCGCACTGTTGTCGCCACCGAGAGTACCCAAGTCCACCATATGGGAACCCTTCCGGCGAATGAAAGCATGGCTTGGGTTGAGATTTTTGTTCAGCGGAGATGCTCCGACGACCGTCGCTGCGGCGTTGATGCCATATCCATAACTGTATCGGTAGCCGAGCGTACCCAGTCCATACATCTTCTCGGGCGGGGTTTGTCGAAATGCCACAACACGGATATCTCCCGCTTGTGACGCGCTGCCAGTGACATCGCCCAGATCATTGATGGCAACTGCGCTGCTGGACGCGCCGCCCAATGTCCCCAAATCCTGCATGCCGGATGCCGCCGTCCACAGGAAAGCGTGGACCTCACCAGACGCGGTGTTGGCGGCGCCCACAACCTGGCCTGTGGAATTGATCCCCGAGGCGATCGCGAAATCTCCGCCGAGAGTGCCAAGATCCTGCATCCCGGACGTCGACGACCACAGAAAAGCGTGTGTGTTGGCGTTTTGCGCATTTGCATGAACCGTTAGGGTTGCCGCAACTACAAACAGCCATAGCCACGTGCGAGCCAGTCTCAGCATTAGTGCCCTTTGCGAATCCAAGGGTGAGTTGGGGGGATGTGAAAACTTAGTCGCGAGACTAAGCATCAGTGGGTGCATCTTACTACCGATTGCGCTAGAAGGCTGCGGAAAAAAATCGATGCGCGGCCCCATAGAGAGGGCATCTGATTTTTAGGGTTTACGGCACCGATGCCCTGATACGAACCTACTTTTCCCGCAGAGTTCTAGTGCCGCCAGATTTTCTGAGCGGCGTGGGCACTGTCGGCGGAGGGGCTTTCCGGTTGCGCGGGCGGAACACTCTTGTTGACGCTGACGGGCCCAACCGTGGCCGCGATCGGCGTGGAGGTTGCTGGTTCCGGCTTAGCGCCTACTTCGTCGCCGCGGAAGTAGCGGCCTTTCGCGGCGCGCATTTCCGGCATGGCCGTATACGGCTTTGAGTAGTCGTTGTTGGCGTTCCAGAAAAGAAAGCCGACGCCGCCTTTTTGTTTCGCTACCTCGATCTGAACTTCAACATATTTAGGAGAGTAAGTCTTAGTGCGCCAGGCGAAGGCTTGCAGCCAGGGCCGAATCACCACGCCGCTGTCCTTGGTGATGAGCTTGAAACGAGCCATGGACTCACCAATGAAATGCTCGGGCGCGTCGCCGGGGTGCGCGATGCCGTCCATGCCGAAGAAGTGGGAGGGATAAATCATGGGCGAGAGCACGTCACAGTGCTTAGCCATGGCTACGATGTCCTGCCCGGTGTGCGAAAGGTCGACGGGACGCTGCCAAGCCATGACTCCAAACACGTCGAGCGAGAGCAGGACGCCGGTGGGATGAATCTGCGTATAGGCGCGATCGAGGAAATTAGCAATCACGTCCGAGCGCTGCATCTTGGTTGGAGGGTCAGGATGCTCGGTCTGGTAGTGGAAAGCGGCATCTTTCTGGTCGCCCTCGGCGGGAAAGCGGACATAGTCAAATTGCACTTCATCGACTCCGGCCTGGGCTACAAACTTGGCCAGGGCGATGTCATAGTCCTGGACTTTGGGATTCGAGGGGTCAGTCCAGACAAGCTTCCCGTTTTCGCGCCAGCTCTCACCGGTGCGGCGCGACTTTACGGCCAGTTCGGGATGGCTGGTGACCAGATGCTCGTCGCGGAAAATGGCGATGCGAGCGATGGCATGCATGTTTTCGGAATGCAGGAAGCGAATGAGCTTGGGCAGGTCGGAAATGTAATGGCGCTGTCCGGTGGCTAGCGGGTGGTCGAAGGCGATGTTGACGATGCCGTCGCTATCCTTGATGTCGAAAACGACCGCGTTGCCGCCGACTTCGCGCCAATGGCGGATGATGCGCATTCCATGATCGCTGCCAGCCATCATCCCGGTCAGATAAATGGCGCGCACTTCGAAATCCCTTGCAACTGGGACAGTCTTCTCTACAATAGGCCCTTCGAGAATTCCGGGGATGATGATCTGCTCTCCGGATTTGAGGAAGACACCCTGGCGGTTGTGATTCGCTTCGCGGATGGCTCCCGTCAGTTCGGTTGAGGTCAGGTACTTGGTTCGCTTCAAATATTTGCGGGCGACCGACGGGATGCTGTCTCCGCGCTGGGCGACGTAAAGATCAGAGCCCGGGGGCACGATAACTGCCGCCGGGGACTCGGGCTTTTTGGTGGGATCGGCTTTCACCTGGACCAACTGCACGCCGTGCGGGTTTTGTACGGCAGCCGCCGGCGGAGAAAAGAGGCCGAAGCCGGTCAGGGCTAGTCGGAATAGGAAGGCGGCAACGCTCGCGATCGAGAGTCCGGGCTTCGAGAGTCGGAATTTGGACAAGCGCATTCTCCAGAGAGGAAATCTGCTTCTATTGTGCACCGGAAGTAACCCGGGCGGCCAGTTACGTCGGGCCAAGTTCGTGAAGGCTTACCGGACATGGGCGCAGGGGTGGCAGGGAGCTAGGGGAAGTTCCCCCAGTCTGCAAACAATTGCTCCTGAGGAAGCTGTGGACAACGTGACCTTCCGACATTAGGTGCGCTGGCCGCATCTAAAACGATGGGAAGTGGGAAAATGCAGTGCTTCGGGAGGATGGCGAGCGGCTTGCACAAGCAGGGGAGGCTGAGGAATGCAACCTTCATCCGGAGTGGCAGGCGACCGACAAGAAAGTGATAAAAATGAGCAGTTTGGCAGCAAATAGTTTCCCAGAAGACAAGCAGTTCCCGGAAAGGAAACAAGGGCCCGAAGCGATGAGAACGAACCTGGCAACCGTGCTTGACCCAAGCCGCCGCAGCAACGACGCCCGTGACTTTGAGACCGCCCTGCGCCGGAAGATTGTAGGCCAGGATCAGGCGATCGAGAAGGTCGCGGAAATCTACCAGATGTTTCTAGCCGGGCTGAATGCGCCCGGCCGACCAGTCGGCAATCTGCTCTTCCTGGGGCCAACCGGCTCCGGCAAGACACGGGTGGTGGAAGCGGTGGCCGAGTCGCTGTTTGGCGACGCACGAGCCTGCATCAAGATCGATTGCGCCGAGTTCCAGCACTCGCACGAGATTGCGAAGTTGATCGGCTCGCCTCCGGGATACCTGGGACACCGGGAGACGCATCCGCTGCTGACGCAGGAGGCGCTGAACCAGTGGCATACGGAGAAGCTGAAGCTCTCGATCCTGCTGTTCGACGAAATCGAGAAGGCATCCGACTCGCTGTGGCAACTGTTGCTCGGAATTCTGGACAAAGCGACGCTGACCCTGGGCGATAACCGCCGCGTGGATCTTTCGAACTGCATCATCATCATGACCTCCAACCTGGGCGCCGCGGAGATGAATGGATTGGTCGATGGCGGCTTGGGCTTCGCGCCGAAAGCGGTGCAGGTGGATAACGCGCTCGACGATAAAATTAACCGCTCGGCGGTGGATGCGGCGCGGCGCAAGTTTGCGCCGGAGTTCATGAACCGCATCGACAAAGTCGTCGTGTTCAAGACGCTGCGTTCCGAGCACCTCCAGCAGATCCTGGAAATTGAACTGGGGATGGTGCAGCAGCGCGTGCTGATGGCGGCGGGCGCGCATCAATTTGTGTTCAACTGCACGCCGCAGGTGAAGAGCTTCCTATTGGCGGAGGGCACCGATCCGAAGTACGGGGCGCGGCACCTGAAGCGGGCGATTGAACGGCATCTGGTGTTTCCGCTGGCGAACCTGGTGGCAACGGGGCAGGTAAAACTGGGGGATTTCGTCCGCGTTGATCTGCTGGGCGAGAGCAAGCTCACCTTTGTTAAGGAAGCCGAAGGCGCAATGGTGCCCGTACTGCTCGAGCGTTACGGAGCGGCGGCCGCAATGCCGGCGGCAGCGGCAGCCAGAGCGGCGCGTCCGGTGGCACAGCGCAAGGAGTTTGGCGCCGGATCACTCAACGAGAATAAATAAATCAAGTTGCTGGTAGGTAGGGACACCGCGTGAGCGATGTCCCTTTTTTTGTTTGAACTACATGCAGGCCAATTGACCGACACGTTCGTGGCAGTTACCCTTCTGTACGAAACTGAAACTCGCCGTGCTGATGGCCGTGTCAAAAGCAACTTTCCTAATGAGGGAGGAAAGCCCGTTGAAGCGATGGATCGTGTGTGCACTTCTCACACTCATAGCAGCCAGGTTAGTCTCCGCGCAGCAACCATCTCCGAGTGACCAAACAATTGATCCCTATCGCCCGACTGTCGATCGCCTGCAATCGCTTACGGACCTGCCACTGTCAGATTGGCGGTTTCACACCGACGTGCCACATCCTGAGGATTCGTCCTTAGATGACTCGGGCTGGGGAACAATAAAAGTCGGGGAGAAATTGTCAACCGGATCTCGCGTGTTGCGCTGTCGGATCGAGATTCCGGAAAAGATCAACGGTTATGCCGTGCTGGGCGCCCGCGCAACATTGGACCTCAGGTTCGACTTTATATGGAACAACAAAGGCCCAGTCATGATTTCCGTGTTCTCGAACGGATCGCTCGTGTCGCGAGGAGACGACGACATGCAGCAGCCGATTCCTCTCACGAACAACGCGCAGCCCGGGCAGAAATTTCTGATTGCCGTGCGCATCGATGCTCCGGAGATTGAAACGCGGCTTCATCACGCTCAGTTGAGTATGGAACCTGCCCGTAGCCGGCCGGACCCGGCGATGATCCGAACGGAGATCCTGGCGGCGCGTCCGATGATTGCGGCGTATGAGGAAGGTCGGGCGGAACGCCAGCAGCAGCTCGGCGCGGCGGTCAAAGCCATTGATTTTTCGCCGCTCGACAAGGACGACCAGGCGGGCTTCGACGCATCGCTGCGCCAGGCGCAAAGCAAACTGCAATTGTTGAATCCATGGTTGAAACAGTTCACGGTTCGTGCCGTCGGGAACTCGCATATTGATATGGCATGGTTGTGGCCGTGGACGGAAACGGTCGAGGTCGTGCGCAATACATTTCAGAGCGTCCTGGATTTGATGCGCGAGTATCCGGATTTCAGGTTCACCATGTCCTCGGCGAGAACCTACGAATGGATGCAGGAGAAGTACCCGGATATGTTCGAGCAGATCAAGCAGCGGGTCAAGGAGGGCCGCTGGGAGGTCATCGGCGGGATGTGGGTTGAGCCCGATCTGAATATGCCGGACGGCGAGTCGCTGGTGCGCCAGATTCTTGTCGGTAAGAAATATTTTCAAAAGAACTTTGGCACTGACATCAAGATCGGATGGAATCCTGATTCGTTTGGATACAACTGGCAACTTCCGCAAATCTATAAGAAGTCCGGCATTGATTATTTCGTGACCAGCAAGCTGCTCTGGGCCACCGACTACACCAGGTTTCCCTACCGGCTGTTCTGGTGGGAAGCACCCGATGGCAGCCGCCTTCTGACCTACTTTCCCCACGAATACGCTAATGAATTTGATCCGCAGCAGATCACGCAAGACCTGTCGTTCTATGCTCCGTCAGTTTATGGCAGCAAAGTCGCCGATTCGCCGCAGATGCTTTACTTGTACGGAATCGGCGACCATGGCGGCGGCCCGACTCGGACGATGCTGGATCGGGCGAATCGCCTTCGGGATCCGGATACCGTGTTCCCCAAGATTGAGTTCAGCACCACCCAAGAATTCTTCGCCGACCTGACGCAGGGACTTCCCAATCTCAAAGTCCCCACCTGGAAGGACGAACTCTATTTCGAATATCACCGTGGCGTGCTGACTACGCAAGCGGACACGAAACAGCGCATCCGGCGTGATGAGGAACTGATGCTCGATGCGGAGAAGTATGCGTCGCTGGCTTCGCTGTTCGGCCGCTCGTATCCCCAAGATCAGTTCGAACTCGCCTGGAAGAATCTGCTCTTCGACCATTTCCACGACGTCATGCCGGGCTCTGGAATTGCCGTGAACTATCTCGACGCTAAGCGAAACTTGGAAGAGGTTGCCCGCTCCGCAAAACAGATCACGGACGGCGCGCTCGACGAACTACTGGCTCACGTCAACACCCAAGGTGCAAATGCGCGAGGGGACGGTGCGCCGGTTGTGGTTTTCAATTCGCTTTCCTGGCCGCGAACCGAAGTGATTGAGGCGCAGGTACAACTTTCCGGCCCGGCACAAGAGGTTCAAGTACTCGATGGCGCGGGCCAACCGGTTGAACACCAACTGCTGGCCCTGGACTCGTCCACGAATCGGGCGCGGCTCCTCATGCTTGCGGATGCGCCAGGGCTCGGCTACAGAACTTATTTCGCGCGGGCATATTCTGGGCATTCCACGGCGAAGCCAGGCATCTCTCCAAACGTGAGGAATGGCAACGTGCGCGTTGTCCAGGCCTCCAGGGAGACGCTGAGGAATGCGTACATCCAGATCAAAGTCGATCCGAAAACCGGATGCATCACCAGCCTTTTCGATCTGCGCAATCAGACGGAAATGCTTGCTCCCTCCGAAACTGATACGGGCGGCCCCAGGTCGTTCGCTTGCGGGAATCTCTTGCAGGCTTTCCACGACAAACCCAAGCAATGGGACGCCTGGAACATCGATTCCGATTTCGAGCGAGAACATTGGGATCTGGATCAGGCTGACGAGGTGAAGCTCGTTGAGCGTGGGCCGCTGCGCGCCGTGATCCGCGTGAAGAAACATTTTCAGGATTCCACATTCGTGCAGGACATCACCATGTACGCCGGGGTACCGCGGGTCGACGTGAAGATGCAGGCGGACTGGCACGAGAAACACATTTTGCTGAAAGTGGCATTCCCTTTGAGCGCACACAGCGACAAGGCTACGTTTGAAATTCCCTATGGTTCGATAGAACGTCCAACCACTCGGAACACAGCGGCCGAACAGGCCAAATTCGAAGTCCCGGCGCAGCGCTGGGCCGATCTCTCCGACACCAAACACGGCCTCAGCCTGCTGAACGACAGCAAGTACGGATACGATGTGAAGGGCAATGTGCTCCGTCTGTCGTTGCTGCGTTCGCCGGAATGGCCCGATCCGCATGCCGACGAAGGTCATCACGAATTCACGTACTCCTTGTATCCGCATGGTGGAAATTGGCGGGACGCTCAGACCGTACGGCGCGGCTACGAGCTCAATTACAAGCTAATCGCGATGCAGTCGCAGAAACACGAGGGGACATTGCCGGGCGACCATTCGTTCGTGCGAGTTGAGCCGGACAACGTGGTGCTCACCGCGGTCAAGAAATCAGAGGGCGATGACTCTCTGGTGCTGCGTTTCTATGAATGGGCAGGGAGAGAAGCTGATGTGAAACTCCAGCTTCCGGCAGGAGCGCAGTCCGCGTCAGAGACCGATCTGATGGAGAGATCGACGACTTCTCTTGCCGTGCACCATGATGCCGTCACGGTGCATACCAAACCCTATGAGATCAAGACGCTGAAAGTCCGATTTGCGCCTCACGCTCCGAAAGGAGTTCCATAGCGTTCAATCGTGACCAATCCACTCGGTCTTCAGACTCGGCGGCCGCATTAAGGTCTGCATCACCACGCAATACTGTTCTGTCTTCTCTCGCAATCCGCGCAGTTGCTCCGGTGTTGCGTTAGGCGCAACAACATCAAAATGAAGATGAATGCTCTCAAAGCCGACGGAGACGTCTTTCGATATGCCCAGGGTACCTCGGAGATCCAAATCTCCTTCGACTGTGACCTCAATGCGTTCGGTTGGAATGCCCATCGCCGCCGCCACCATCTGACAGGTGATCTGGGCGCAAGCCGCCAGAGCTCCAAGCAAAAGGTCGCCGGAACAGGCTCCGGCACCGGCGCCTCCGACTCCCTTGTGGGCCTCGGCTTGGTAAATGGCGCGTCCGAGATCGACCGAGCAGGTCACCGGAACATCCGTCTGCCCGCCTTTCGCCCGCAGCGTGATGTGCGAGGCATTTGGGTCATTGCGGTATTGCTCTTTCAGCGGCTTCTGAAGCGATCGAAGATCCATGGCACCCTCGTTCTTTTATTCTTGGCCGTTTTGCGCCGACTGGGACAGCTTCGGCCAAGCCTTCTTGAAGCTGCTCCATCTGCATGCTAGCATCTGTGCACATCAGGGGACGTCCATGCCCAAATTCGTCATCGAACGCGAAATTCCGGGAGCCGGGAATCTAACCGACGCCCAATTGCGGGAAGTCTCCCAAAAGTCGGTCAATGTTCTGAAGGGAATGGGTCCCGAGATCCAGTGGCTCCATAGCTACGTAACCGGGGACAAGGTGTACTGCGTCTATCTTGCCCCGGACGAGGCGACCATCCAGGAACACGCCAGGCGCGTAGGCCTTCCTGCCAATCGCGTCTCCGCCGTGCGCCGGCTTCTCGACGCGGCGAGTGCAGAGTAAGCGGACTGGCTGAAGCCTTCCGAGAAGCGTGCGGATTTAACACGAGGGAGACGCAGCATCGGGCATCAGCACCTCTTCAACAACTTTCTCAACCGGCAAAGTCCAGCCTTCCAACCAGGCTGCTACGCCCGCCGTGTTGCTCAATGCCTGCCGCGCCATGTGCAGACTTGCTTCCAGTTTGGCCTGTTCCGCCGACGTGAGCGGAGCGCCAATATTTTGGCGCAACGCGGCCGCCGCGCCCGCCAGCCGCAGCGAACGCTCGGCATGGGATTGAGCAGCCGCTGAGCAGGCGAAACACTCCAGCAGGCGGGCAATTCCGCGTTTATGTTCCAGTTCCCGGAAGATTTTTATGCTTTCCTGGTACAGCGAGTTGCCTCTCGGATAATTTCGCTGTTCCCTCGCCAAGCTTCCCAGATCAGCCAGCGTACCGGCAATGCCCCAGCGGTCACCGAGCTCCCGAAAGATTGCCAAGCCCTGTTCATACAATGCCTGCGCCCCAGCGGAATCCCCTTGATCGCGTGCCACATCCCCCTGGTAATTCAGCGACCATGCAACACCCGTGCGGTCTCCCAGTCCTCGGAAGATCGCACGGCACTCTTCGTATAGCGAGCGAGCGCGCTCATAGTCTCCCTGCAACTTGAGGACATTCGCCAGGTTACTGAGAGCCCGAGCGACAGCCTTCTGGTCGCCCAGTTCCCTCCACAACCCCAGACTTGTTTCGAACAGCATTTGCGCCGTCGCGACATCTCCCCGGTCGCGGGCAAGGACTGCCAGCGCATTCAGAGAGACGGCGATACCCGTTTTGTCGCCCAACTGATGCGCGATGTCTTGACTTTCGTTGATGAGCGCTTCCGCCGAAGCGTAATCTCCCTGTTCGCCGGCGAGGACGCCCGCGGCAAAGAGCGCTCGCATCCGTAGCTTCGTGGGAGCTGAAGCTCCTTCAAGCTTCAGCAATCTACCCAGCCGGTCCCTGCCTTCGGCGAGATACTCGCGAATCTCCCAATAGCGAAACAGTGCGGTACCGAGACGCAGGCCCCACTCCGCATCTCCGGTTTCTGTCAGCCACTCAAGGGCCGCGCGAAAATTATCATGTTCGGACGCGAAGCGTTCCAGCCATTCTGCCCCTTCCGCCCCGCTCTGCTCCGTAGCCTCTTCTTCTACCAGTACGAGGCAGTAGGCGGCGTGAGCGCGCTTCGTCAATGCCCCCTCCTTACTCGCTTCTAGCTTTTCCAGAGCATACTCACGAATCGTCTCCAGCATGGCGAACCGAGATTCTCCCTTCGCTTGTTCAACCTGCTGCGCCAGGCTTTTATCCACCATGGATGCCATGGCGTCGAGCAGGTCCAAATCGATGTCGCCCCTGGTGTTGCACACAGCTTCCGCGCCTTCCAGCGTGCATCCGCCCGCGAACACCGATAATCTTCGGAAAAGCTTCTGCTCGGCGGCGTCCAGCAAATCGTAGCTCCAATCGATGGCAGCACGAAGTGTCTGCTGCCTCTGTGGCAGGTCCCGCGCACCCCCCGTTAATAGCTGCAGCCGGCTCGCCAGGCGTATCAGCAGGGAAGAGGGCGAAAGAACTTTAACGCGGGCGGCCGCGAGCTCAATCGCGAGAGGCAGACCATCCAATCGGGCGCAAATCTCTGCGACGGCGGGTGCGTTTTCCCGGTTCAGTTCAAAATCCGGTTTGGCGGCGACGGCGCGTTGCAAAAACAGGGCGACGGCGGGGCACTGTAACAGGACCTGCAGAGATGGCACCGACCGCGAATCGGGGAGCGCAAGCGGCGGCACCGGAAATTCGTGTTCGCCATACACGTGCAGCGCGGCTCGACTGGTCACCATGATTTTAAGATTTGGACCCGTCGCCAGGAGCTCTGCCACGGTCGGCGCAGCCTGAACCAGGTGCTCGAAATTGTCCAGCAGGAGCAGCATGGGCGCGCGCGATGAATCTTGCAAATTTTTCGTGAGTATTTCGAGCGGCGACTGACCTCCCGCCTCCCGGATGCCCAATGCCTGAACGATCACGGAAGCGATCAAACCCGGGTCGCTTAGCGATGAGAGCGAAACAAAATGAGTGCCACCTGGAAAACTCTCAACCAAGCCATTCGCCACTTCCACCGCGAGACGCGTTTTGCCGATCCCACCAGGACCCGTGACCGTGACCAGGCGCACGTCCCGACGCAGCAGGAGTTCTTTAACGGCTGCAACTTCTTTCTCCCGACCCACAAACCCGGTTCGCTGCACCGGAAGATTCGCCTCCACCTGTTGAAGAGGTTTCTCCGAGAAGCGATCGCGAATGGTGGCAAGTTCCCGTGCCAGATCTCGGGTAGAGACGTAGCGCTTATCGGGTTCTTTCGCCAGGCACCGCTCGATCGCCCAACACAGGGGAGCGGGCGCGTCACGGTTTTGCCTTGTGATCGGTTCCGGCGGTTCTCGAAGAATGGCCACCATGGTCTCGGCTGCGGTGCTTCTCTGAAAGGGGCGTTTCCCGGTCACCATCTCGTAGAGCACCAGGCCGAACGAGAACTGGTCTGACCGGAAATCCAGCCGATCGCCGCTGGCCTGCTCCGGCGACATGTATCCCACCGTTCCCATAACCAGACCGGGCATCGTCGACGTGGTGCAAATATCCGACCCGCTGGGCGACACAAGCTTCGCCAGGCCAAAGTCGAGGATTTTGACGAATCCATCGTCAGAGACCATCAGGTTCTCGGGCTTTAAGTCCCTGTGCGCGATGCCCGCCTCATGCGCCTTGGTCAGACCTTCCGCAACCTGAGCCGCGATCTCAATCGCTTGGCGCAATGGCAGCGAGCCCGAGGCAAGCAGCTCGCGCAACGTCTTCCCCTCCACCAGCTCCATCGCGATAAAGGCACGGCCATTGGCCTCGTCAACCTCGTAAACCGTGCAGATATTTGGATGGTTCAGGGCGGAGGCAGAGCGCGCCTCGCGGCCAAAACGCTGGAGCGACTGCGGGTCTTCGGCGAGGTCTTCGGGAAGAAACTTAAGCGCAACATGCCGGCCGAGCTTCAGGTCTTCGGCTTCGTACACCACGCCCATGCCTCCACCCCCGATCTTGCCCAGAATGCGGTAGTGGCCGATCACAGTTTCGGCCAAGCCAGATTTTGGATTTAATGGTGGATTTAAAGATCGAGAGCTACGGGGTAGCAAAGGAGGCGCGCCCCGGTCAGCAAATGCCGGCGTTTCGATGAAGCTCCCGGATTCACTGTGATGCGCCAGCAGCGATTCCACCTCGCGGCGGAGGTCCTCATCCCCGGCACACGATTGCCTGACGAGTTCGCTTCGTCGGCTTTCTTCCACTTGCAGGGCAGAGTGAAAGATTTGTTCGACTTGTCCCCAGCGCTCACGCTCCATCGGGTTTCTCTCCGCTCAGCTCGCGTAGCAGCCAGGCCTTGGCCAACCTCCAATCCCGCATCACGGTTTCGGGTGAAACCTTCAACACCTCCGCGGTTTCCTCTACGCTCAGTCCTCCAAAAAAGCGCATCTCGACAACCTGGCTCTTGCGCACGTCCACTTTCGCGAGTTGATTCAGAGCGTCATCCACGGCGACCAAATCGGCACCTGCCTCAGGGGCGACCACCAAAGCCACATCCAGCAGGACCGGTTGCGCCCCGCTACCGCGCTTATGCGACTGCCGGGCGCGGGCCTGGTCGGTAAGAATGCGCCGCATCTGCCGCGCACACAGGGCAAAGAAATGCCCACGGTTCTGCCAGTCAATCAGCTTCAGATCGGAGAGGCGCAGGTAAAGCTCATTAATTAACGCCGTGGTTTGCAGAGTATGGCCGTCAGGTTCCCGTGCCATGCAACGCTTCGCCGCCCGATGCAGCTCGCGGTAAACCTGAGGAGTTAGCTTCTCCAGAGCACCTTCATCGCCCTGGCGCCATGCCTGAAGCAGTTCTGTAATCTCGTGTCCGAGGGCCTCATCCATCCCAAAGCCTCTGCACCGCAGGGGGAAGTCCAGGGGCGGTCACAGGAAACATTAGCACACCGATCAGCAGTTTCGGCCCCGTGAGCCCGCGGGCGGGAATACTTTCTTCCTCGGTTACAGGTTTTCACCACGGTTCTCGCTATAGGAAGTGACAGGCAAGAAAAACAGGCGCGGTCGGCACTAAGGCCGTGGCCACAATTCATAAGGAGAATCAAAGATGAGAATCCTGACAATACGCCTCCTCGCAGCGTTTTTTGTCGCCGCAGGAACACTCGGTTTTGTGCCCGCAGCGCTTGCGCAAGCCAAAACGCCAAGTGCAGCTCAGGTCGTGGCCTTGGATGAATGCGATCCGGTCAGCTTCAATGCCGTGCTTGGCCCTGACTTCTGCAAGAACGTCGCGCTGGCCGCGCTTGGATACGCCACGACGTTGTCCGAGTTATTTGGAGAAGCAGGCAATGGAACTCCGGATCCGGGATGGGACTTCGAACCGGACACGGTCAAGATCAAAGAAGGAACTATTCTTACCGTAGTCGACCAGGGCGGCGAACCTCACACCTTCACCGAGGTGGCGAAGTTCGGCGGCGGCTTCATACCGGGGCTCAATAACGGAGAGGCTACGGTTCCCGAATGTGCCGGCGGCTTCAAGAACGTCGCCGTCGCCAAAACTCGAATCCTTCAAGGCAGCCAAACCCAGGTCACGAATCTGTCTAAGGGCGAACATCTTTTTGAATGCTGCATCCATCCTTGGATGCGGGTGAAAGTCGAAGTGAAAGGTGGAGATGAGAGTGAAACGACCCTTGGCACCCGATAGAACACGAGCCGGGTGCTGGAGTCGAAACGGAGGCGAAGCATCTCACCTTGATTGGTCTGGCAAGAGTGCTTCCCGAACGTGCTCTTCCGCAGATTCCTGCCCGGCTCGTCGATGTCCGCTACTCAGCAGATGCTCGCGCGGTAATGCCAGGCCAGTCATCCGTCCGAAATGGCGACACGGGCAATCCAGCCTCATTAGCCAAATTGCAACGCGGGCTATCGCCCCAAGCATAGCGGACTGCCACCGGCACCGGCACCTCGGGACTGGATACTACGACCGAGACTGCATCGATCGTTGCTTCCGCCCAGTGGAACTTTCGGTCCGCACCGGCGATGGCGAAACCAACCAACTGGCCGCTACCGCGTGCTTCCATGCGATTACCACTATTTGTAAATCGAATCCTGATTTTGTTTCCTTCGACTGTCATCGACTGATAAAGCGGTCCGGAATAGACAATCGGCTTCTTGTAGGTTGTGCCCAGAGCCAACAGAGCAAGTCGCTGCCCAACCTCGGCCTTGCGGTGCGGATGAACATCGTTCGGATCTCCGATATCGATCGTCACCGCGATTCCGGTATTTGGAACCTGCCGGCTCGTGAGCAATTGCGCCTCCCGCAACTCCGACCAGGCAGACTCGGAGGGCTCGTCGGGGATGGCACCGTGATTCGGCAGTTGCACGATCAGAAAGGAGAAGTCTCGATCGTTCCACGATGCGCGCCAGCTCTGAATTAATGCCGGTAGCAATTTTCGGTATTGATAGGCTTTCAGCGCGTTGCTTTCGCCTTGATACCAAATCGCCCCGCGCAATGGGTATGGCGCCAGAGGAGTGATCATGCCTTCATAAAGTCCAGAAGATGGACGAGGCGGATAGCCCGACGCTGGAAAACTCTCAACGGCAAAACCGGCGAGCGCCTGCGGAGTGAAATCCTTAGTTATACCCCAGCCCTCCTGGCGAAGATCGCGGAACAGGACGACAACCGGCTTCCAATCGGGAGCAGCTTGCAACAAAGATGTGCCGTAATCGTCCCAGTCGGTGATGGTGGGCTGCACTGTCTTCACGCGAAACGAGCCGTCTCCTCGCACCCAGAAACGGATCCCTATATAAGAGCTCAAATCCGCGGCAGAGTTATCCGCTCGGAAGCGCGTGGTCAGACGGGAATCATCCGAGCCATCCATCTTTCCCGCGACCCGAGCGGCAAAGCCCGCTCCGCCATGTCCCGGTGCGACCAGCTCAAAAAAAGTCTCCGGTCCATCCTGCCAGCTATACGACCATTCCCCTCCCATCGAATTCCGGGGGGTACCGTCATCGAAGTTGCTGAATGCGGCGCCTCGGCCGGACGGATCCCGGATCAATTCGAAATCATCGAACTGCAAATGGAAGGACGTGCGTCCGCTTGCCGATGAATTCCCCGCCCCGAACGAACTGCCCTCGTGGTCGGCATCGAGTTTTCGCTCTTGACTCGCCCGCAGTGTTTTGGAGTCGATCCATTCTTCAATCGTCGTCCCCGGCCATGCGCTTTCGATGATCCCTATCGGAACGTTGAGCTTGTGGTGGAGATCCCGCACAAAGTAATACGCTACCGCGGAGAATTCCTTGGCAGTTCCGGGAGAGCAGATCTGCCATGCAGCCATAAGAGTGTCGGATTGCGGGTCCATCGCAATCTTTCTGGGTACCGTGAACAGCCGGATTTGCGGGTAATCCGCTTTGGGTATCTCCTCTGCCGCACCCACTGAATCGCTCAAGGCAAAGGTCATATTCGATTGCCCGGATGCGACCCAGACCTCCCCAATCATCACATCTTTGAGCAGGATGGTTTTCTTGCCCCGAACCACAACTGTGAATGGTCCTCCCGCCGGCATGGCAGGAAGACGGACGCTCCAACTCCCGTTAGCATCCGGCTGCGCTGAACTCGCTTTTTCTCCCAGCGTGACTGTGATCTTTTCGCCGGGATCAGCTTTGCCCCAGACGTGAATCTCGCGACCTTGTTGCAGAACCATGTGGTCGGAGAGCAGGTGAGGGAGAACAGGATCTGCCCATGATGGCGCAGGCAACCAGCACAACACGGCTAGTGTGAGCAGCCGCAGCGCCGGATTTGGAGAAAGGGACAAGCGCATGTCCGTCATTCTGTTTTGCTGCACGGGACTTAGCGGCTTAACGTAAATAAGCCTTCCAACTCGATCTTAACGGACGAACTGCCTACCAAAATCGCAAAGTCGCCGGGCTCGGCATTCCAGTCCTTCTTATTCACGTCGTAATACGAGAATGCTCTGCGATCGAGTGTCAGCGAGACACGCTTTGTCTCCCCGGGCTTCAGCCGGACTTTGGCGAACCCCTTCAACTCCTTGACTGGCCGAGGAACGCTGGAGTGGGCATCGCCGACATACAATTGTGGGATTTCAGCTCCAGGGAAACGGCCTAGATTCTTCACGTCGAAAGAAACGGTGACAGGCCGACTCAGATTCCCGTTGCGAGGTGTGATCGACAACTTGCTGTACCCAAAGGTTGTGTAGGAAAGACCATAGCCGAAGGGAAACAACGGCTTAATGTTGGAGCGATCAAAGTGCCGGTAGCCAACGAAAACCCCCTCCGAGTACTTCACGCTCTTCTCGTTATCTTGCGGGTAATAACTGCGAAAGGTGGCGTTGTCTTCCCAACGACGTTCGAAAGAGGCCGGAAGTTTGCCCGAAGGACTGTAATCACCGAACAGAATCTGAGCCAGCGCCCTGCCGCCCTCTTGCCCTGGATACCACGCGTGAAGAATGACGGGCGCGGCGTCGATCCATTGCGTCATGTCCACATTACCGCCTGCGGTAATCACTACGATGGTGTTCTTGTTAACGCTGCTGACCTGACGAATAAGTTCATCTTGACCGCCGGGAAGAGCGAAAGAGCGGTCAGCCCCTTCCGTTTCTAATGAAGGATTGAACCCGACACAAACGATGGCAACGTCGGCTTTAGCCGCTAGCGTTTTGGTTTCCCGGCCGATGGATGCTTCGGCCGAGACCACTCCGAAACCGGCGGTCGCGGTACCCACTGCTTCAAAGTATTCGAGCCGCATCTTATAGGCACGCCCGGATTCCAGATGGGCTGTATAAGTATCCAGCGTTTCGCTATGGCGCACCCAATCATCAATCACTTTTCGATCGTTGAAATAGAGGCGCACGCCGTCATCTGCTGAAGAATAAAAGTTATAGTCCCCCGTCTTCTTGGGGATGAAATAGCCGGTCCATCGAACCGAAAAGTGATCCACCGGCCCATCTGCGGAATAGCTGCCTTCTCCCCACTTGAAGTCAATATGCCTGTCAGTTCGAGTCAGGGATGGACTTCCTTCCAGTTCCTGATTGCTAAAGTATTCTCCCTTCAGGCCGGGCTCTCCATTGGGCTCCGTTACGAATTCGGAATTGTCAAAGACCTCTTCCAAGGGAGGATGGTTAACCTCATACAACACTTTAACTTTCGTTTCCAGATAGTTACTGATGCCTTCCAGATCACTGACCGCGTTGAATGGCTTGGTCAGAGAACTGCCGCCGCCCCCGACCACGGCAGGATAAGCGTCTGGCCCGAAGACAGCCACAGTTTTCAGTTTCGTTTGATCAAGCGGAAGCAGAGCCCCGGAATTTTTGAGCAGGACGATGCTGTCGCGGGCCGCCTCCAGCGCAGTCTCCCGGCTCTCCTGGCTATAGAAAGGAATGTTCAGGTCAGCTTGTGGGCGGTCGAGAAACCCAAACTCGATAACTTTTCGCAGAATCCGTCGAACCTTGTCATCGACAACTCCTATCGATACGGTGCCTTCCCGGATCAACGGGACCAGCGTCTTCCGGTTCATGAACTTGCCCCACGGCATCTCCAAATCGAGCCCGCCGTTTGCGGCAGCCATACCATCATGAGTAGCGTCCCAATCGGACATCAGGATTCCATCAAACGCCCACTCTTTCTTGAGAATCTGATTGTTGAGATAATCGTTCTGCGTCATGTGAACGCCATTCACCAGGTTGTAGGCGTCCATCACGGCCCCGACTTTGGCTTCCTTCACGCCAGCTTCGAACGCAGGCAGGTAAATCTCGCGAAGTGTCCGTTCGTCGATGTCAGAACTGACATCGTAGCGATCGTACTCCTGGTTATTTCCAGCGAAGTGCTTTGCCGTGGCGATTACGCCCTGACCCTGCACGCCTTCGATGAGCGCCACAGCCATGCGCGAGGCCAGATACGGATCTTCGCCGTAGTACTCGAAATTGCGTCCACACATCGGGGCGCGGTAGATATTCATCCCCGGACCTAGAACAAAGTGGACACCGCGGGCTCGGGCGTCTCTCCCCAGGCTCTCGCCAACGCGGCTCACGAGTTCCGGATCCCATGTTGCCGCCAGCGCAATGCCAGCTGGGTAAGCAGTCGAAACGCCGTAGTTATGGACGCCGAGGGGTCCGTCAGACATTTTCAGTTCCGGCAATCCCAGCCGCGGGATCGCCCGGAGGTCGTAATCGTTAATTCCTCCGAGATAGTCGATCTTTTCCTCAAGCGTCATTTGGCTGAGGATTGAATCCACTCGCTTCTCTAAGTCGGCCGCAGGAGGCCGAGCCGCCTGCCCGCCAGCCAGCGAAACAAAGAGAGTCAGGAGGCATGCGATCGCACACCCATGACCATATCTTCCCTTCAATCTAAAGAATTTCCTCATGATAAGACGTCACTCACCCATCAAGAGTGCGTTACAGGTGCCACTGGTTAGGCCGCTTTCCCGCATTACTTCTCTTCCACAACCACAAGATCCCATGGCTTCAGAGTAACTGGTTGCTTACGCGATACTGCAGTTTCTGTCAACAGATCGGACCCCGCGCCCCAAGAATAAATGAATGTTTGCGGACCGCTCGAGTAATTGAAATAATAGTGAATCATTTTACCGTTACGATTTATCCCATGCTTGACGCGCACCGTTGCCGGAAGTTGCTGATCCGAGCCGACGAGTCCAGCCGTCTCCAGTACGTCCAGCAACACTCTCTCCTGCAACTTATCGCTGAGAACCGTCCCTTCGTAAGTCAGTGTTCCCTTTCCGAAGTGATTTCTTGTAACGGCCGCGTACTTTCCAAAAAACGCGTGGTCGTAGTAGGCAAGGGGCTGGGCCGTGTCAACGACGAGCATTTCCGCCCACTCCGAAACTTTGTTCTCAGCGCCGGCACGGAAAGGGTCGCCCCTGAGCGCCAATGGGGCGCGTAAACTGGAAAACTCCTGATAATGAAAACCTGCCGCCTCGCGAAGCGGCCCGGGAGCCATGCTCCAGCGCACGGTGTCGTACTGGTCGGTGAATCCGCTTTTGAAGCACATCACCAAGTTGCCTCCGCCGCGCGCATACTCCACCAGTTTGTTCAAGACACCATCGCTGGCAACATACAGCGGGGGAACCACCACGACCTTGTAACCCGCTAAGTTCAGGCTCTCCGGAAAGACGAAATCAACGCCCACATTCTCGCGGTACAGTGTGTTGTACATCTGCTGCATCACCGAACGGTAATTTGCGTGGTCGCTGAACTTCATGAACTCGATTCCGTAATAGGAATCGTTGCTGTAAAGAATCGCAACTTTGTTGTTGCGCTTGAGATCAACAATGTGTGGTCCCACGCGCCGGAGCTCGTGTGCTGTCCGGCTCACCTCCGCGTAGGCGCGGTTCGGCTCCAGGTCGTGCGAGAGCACGCCTTTCCAGTAGGTCTCCTGACCGTAGTGTATCGAGTGCCAATGCCAGTACTCGACCATGTTAGCTCCCGACGAAAGGTGGGTGTAGACGTCGAGACGGATCTGGCCATCGTAAGGCGGGAATTGTTCCTTGGAGTCCCAGCCAATTGTCTGCGCATTGGTTTCCGTGACCAGGTAATTCGCCTGCTTCAGCGAGCGAGTATAGTCACCCTGCATGCTGGAACCAATGCCGTCAAACTCATCTTGTGTACCGTGATAGGGATTGACAGCGACGATATCCACCGAACGGCTGATCTCACGCTCGTTCACTTCGGGGCGGGGCGGTCCGGCAAGATCGTGCGTGATGAACTGGTCTGGACGCTTGTATTCATTGACCAGCGCTGCCTGCCAGGCAAGAAAATCCGTAGTCAGCCACTGCGAATAGCGTTGCCACTCGAGCTTCCAGCCAGGATTGATGATGCCTTCCTGCGGAGGAATCTCGCTCCAGTCATTCAACCGCTGCCCCCAGTAGTTTAGTCCCCAGACTTTATTCAGCTCATCGACTGTCTTGAATTTCTTCTGAAGATATTGCACAAACCCGGCCTGCACGTCAGCGTTAGAAGCGCCACCAGACGAGGTTTCGTTGTCGATCTGCCAGCCGATCACCGTTGGATTGTTCTTATAGTGCTCAAGAAGTTTGCGGATGATTCGCTCGCAATAGAAACGGTAGGTCGCATTTGCGAGATCCGTGTTCTGGCGATATCCATAGGTGATCGTCTGCCCGCCAAATCGAGTTATAAACATCTCGGGATGTTCTTTGTACATCCATGCTGGTACGGAGTAGGTCGGGGTGCCCATGATCACCTTGATCCCCGCCTTCTGCATGCGATCAACCACCCGGTCCATCCAGGCATACTCGAAACGGCCGTCCTGCGGCTCCCACAGTCCCCAACTGGATTCGCCGAGGCGAACCACGTTGATGCCCGCCTGCTGCATGAGTTGAACATCCTTCTCCAACCGCTCATAGGGCATATATTCCGAGTAGTACGCGGCGCCGTACAGAACGGTGTCCATCTTATCGGGGGCAAACGGCGGCACCGATTGGGAGAGTGCCGATCCACTAACTAAGAACAGAACGGCGCTCCCAACGAACAGGAACAGCCGCGATGTGAGACCACACAGCATAGACAACCATCCTTTAACAAAGAAAACTTATCCGGTCGAACTGGAGGCTGCATGTTAGCAATTTTACGGAGTTCGAGAGAGTCCGAGCGGCTCCCGACTCTTCTCCTTATTCTTGCATGCGTCAGACTGAAACGCACCCCGGTCCACGCCGCCACAGGATGGCACGGGGTTCCCGAGAAAATCCCTCCCACCGCCGGGCTCGATTCTTCTTCCCGAATCGATCGCAGGTGAACTCGTTCGCAACGCGTATCCCGAGACTGTAAGCCGGCCTATGCCGCCGCGGCCCGGCTGGATCATCTGCGGGTTCGATATCAGAGCGTGCGGATCGTCGGCAGCCGGCACCCCGTAGTACAGGTTGTAGTCGTAAATGTTGTTGGCGCTCTTGCCCGGACCCGCCCCGGTCACATAAGACCCATCCGCGTTGCCCGACACGCCGTACGAGAATCGCGCTGTGCCTTCCACATAGAAGATATTGTTGTAGAAGTAAGTATCCGTCGCCCATCCGGTCCAATCGGTATGGAGAACCACATCCACATTCTCACCCTTTCCGACGTAGATGGTGTTGTTGTAGATGAGTGTGTTCTTCACCGGACCAGAGAGCTTAATCGCTCGATGATGGTCGTTCTGACTGATGTTGTAGCGAACAATCGTCCCGGTATTCCCCACGCTGACCTGCGGACTTTGGGAACCTTCGTTGCAAATCAGGAGAAATCCGCCCTCGTTGTCGTGACTGTAGTTGTACTGAATGATCGTATTCCGGCTGTTCCAGTCGGAATCGAAGCCTTCCGCATCGTGCTGGCCGCGAGTGCCGTAGACTTCGTTGAACTGCACGACCGTGTTATCGGCGCTCCACGGCCAAATACCCACGTTGTAGTCCTGCGAGCGCTGGCTGGCATGGGCGACCACGTTGAATTCGACCACGGCGCCGTCCGTCGCAACGTTCACAATTCCGTCACCGCCAATATCGTCGAGTAGGTTGTTCCGGATCACCACTCCCAGGCTCGGATACCAGTTCGAGCGCACCCAATGCGTGGACGAACCAAAAATACCGCTGCGATCGACGTGATGGATGCGATTGTTCTCGATCCGAAGATCAACAAACCGGCTCGGTTTGGAATCGCCGGCACAATTGTAGGTGATCCCGCCGTTCTCCTTTATCTGTTCGCTGCCGTTGACGTCGTGCACGTTCAGTCCGCGCAGGTAGATGTGATGCACGTCGCCGTAATTGTCGGCCACAAGCCGCACCCCGCGCCGCGTTCCCGGAGTTGAGCCGGTGTTGGTCACTTCGAGATTGTTGATTTCCCAATACTCCTGGTTCTTCAGCAGGACCGCATCCTCCGCCGCGCCGTCACCGTTGATGATCGGCTTCGCCTCGCCGCCGTATATATCAATCACAATGGGATGCTGCTCGATTCCGGAGCCCTTGGGGAAGAGCTGACCGGTCCAGGTTCCGCCGGACTTGAAGAGAATTCTGTCTCCGCCAGAAAACGTGGTTGCGTTGACTCGGCTGAGGGACTTCCAAGGCGATGCTGCTGTCGTACCCCCATTTTTGTCATCGCCGGCCAGAGAGTCTACGAAATAGGTCCTCTGTCGGTACGTATGATCTTCCGGTTGCGCGACATGAGCATCGGCGCTTAACAGGCAAAAACTTGCCCCAACCCACCAAAATAGAAAACGCGAATAGACGGCACTCATTTGTTGCGCAACGCTAGAAAATGATTTTTGCTGCGAGTTGAACGATGCGCATATTGTCCCTCGTCCGGGTAATCTGTCCAAACCCTAACGAGCCCTGGTCCCCGCTCGGGTTCTGGAAGTGCGGCGTGTTAAGAGTGTTGAACGTCTCAAATCTGGTTTGCAGCTTGGCGCGCTCGGTAAGCGCAAATTCCTTAAACAGGGAGAAGTTCAAATTGACGTATCCGGGGCCAGTTATGAGATTCCGCCCTGCTGTTCCCGGCAGAAAGTCACAGCCTGGGTTCTTGTTTGTATCGCAAGTGGAGAACCGTTTTGAATCGAATGCGGCGGTGTTGAAGTAGTGATCCAGTGTCCGCTGGCTTTTGGGTAAAGTAGGATCTCCGACCAGGTCAGGACGGACGCCCGTGTAGAACTTGTCGCCGCTCGAGCGTACGACGTTCACAGGCGTGCCGGTTTGCGCATTGAAGATTGAGTTGATTTGCCATCCGCCTAGAATCAGATCTGCCGCTTTTCCCGCGTTTCCAAGAAAAGCCTGGCCTCGCCCCACCGGTAGCCGATACAAGCCACTAAAAATGAAGTTATGGCGGACATCGTTGTCCGAAGAAGCGAACTCAGCCCTCAAATTGCGTGGGTCTTGCGGATTATCGTTGTTAATGTGTCCAAGATTAAACGGCGCGGGCCCATTGTCGATGCTGTGACCATAGGTGTAACTGGCCTGGAAATTCAAATTGTGCGAGACCCGTTTGGTCAACTTGGCCTGCAAGGAATTGTAGGCCCCCTGTCCGCCGTCATTGATCGCGATGATCTGGCCCAGGTTGGGCGTAACGAAGTTGTTTCCGGTGACGTGGTTGATGCGGTTGATGTTTCCAACTTGGTAGGAGAGATCATGACTGACCGAACCGACATAGGCCAGTTCCAGGGCAAAGTCTGAACCCAGTTCCTGCTGAACAGCGAAATTGTAATTTTGCGTATATCCGGTTTTCAGGTTCGGAGTTACGTAATAGCTGGTTAGTAGATTTCCGATCGGGTTTCCGACAGGGTCTTTGATGGATGAGGTCGGAATACTCGATGCGCCCGAGGGAATCTGGATAGTGGTGGAGCGCGGAAACCCTGAATCAATCTGGTGTACCACAAATTGGAAGGGAATCCCGCTGGCGACGCGCTCTCGCACGGCGGCTGGGGGTTGCCGGTGACTGCAGAATAGCTGTAGCACGGTCCGTTGTACATTGTGCCTGTGCCGCCCGTGTTCAAAGTTTGTTGGACAGCAAACGGAAAGTTCTTGGTGAGAATATCTTCTCGCCCATCGTTCTCTGGAGAGTAGAAAAATCCGTAGCCGGCGCGGACTACGAGCTTTGGGTTGGGTTGATAGGCCACGCCGAAGCGCGGCTCGAAGTTGGCCGTTCGCGAATTAATCAGCCCGGCCGGGTTGGATCCACGTCCGGCAAGCAAAAGGCTGTCGGTCTTGGGATCGTAATTGGATTGGTTGTTGTTGGCTTCCGTGTAGGGCGCTTGAAATTCATAGCGCAGGCCGTAATTCAAGGTCAGGCGCGGATTCACCTTGAATGTATCCTGGGCAAAGAAGGCCGTTTCCCAACTTTGCGTGTGGGGCTTAGTCAGTTGCAATCCCATTTGAACATCTAAGGGGAGGCCCAATAGCATATCGGCAATGTCGGTTCCACCGGTGCCGTAATAGGCACTGAAATTGTCGAGCGGGCTGGTGAAACTCCAATCACTGGTCATGGCAGCGTACGGGCCAGCGAAATACATAAAGCTGGTCGGAAAAAGCGAGAAATTCGGGTGCGAATTCAGGCGGCGAAACTCACCGCCAAATTTGAATTCGTGCCTTCCAATCTGGCTCAAGATCATGTTGTCGGTTACTTGATAGTTGTTGTCCTGAATCAGGAACGGCTTAAATGTTGAACCTCCAAAGAAGTTGAATTCGCCGCCCATGAAAATCCAAGGGAAACCATCAGTCGCCGGAAACCCGGGAATAGCAATATTTCCTATCCCGGATTTGGTGGACCAATCTGAGCCGTTTAACAGGCTGTATTGATTCTGAGAATAACGGGTGTAGCCAAAGCGAGCCTCATTGATGAGTCGAGAAGAGAAAAAGTGATCCTCAGTGACCGAATATTCCTGAGTGCCAAAGGTTTCGTTTTGACCCTGGTCGCCATCGCCCGCGCCCGGAACAACCGTGTGACCCCAATAAGGATCCGCGACAAAGTCCGTTCCGTCGGTGTAATGGAACACCACCGACAGTCTGTCCTTATCGGAGAAATTTTGATCTAAACGCGCATCAGCGTTGCGTGCGTTGACTCTAACCGGGGAATGTACCTGAAAATTGTTGAACCAGCCGTTGGCCGTGCCGGGGAGGTTGGGGGAGGGCAAGAAGTTGTTGTATATGGCCACCCCGGCGGGACTAAGGCGGTTCGCGGGAATAATATTCCCGGGAAATTGCTGCGGGCAGAATCCGAAGCAGTTGAGCATCACTGCGGGGTCGTAAATTGGAATCTGGGTGCCGGTAAAGGGGTCAACGAGTCCGGAAAGATCTGCAGATCCATCGGGAAGAAACGTAACCTGATTTTTGGGTTGGGTGGTGTAAACGTAATCAAACGCCTGGGTCTGGTGTTTCTGCTCATATGAGACGAAGAAGAACGTTTTGTTCTTAAAAATGGGACCGCCAAATGTGCCGCCGTAGTTGTGTTGCTTCAGGATCGAAGGCGGGATGTGACCGCCGTTAAAGCTGTAGTCTTTCGCCGTCGTAAAATTCGGACGAAAAAATTCATAGGCTGTGCCATGAAATGAATTTGTTCCTGCTTTTGTCTGGATGGAGATTGCCCCGCCAGCGGAGCTTCCAAATTCAGCCGAGTATGCTGAAGTTGAAACCTTGAACTCCTCGACGGAATCGACACTTGGCGTGACCGTGATGTCCTGGGTCCGATTGGTTGTCGCCTCAACGCCGTCGATCTGAATCGAGTTTGCATACTCCCGCCCGCCGTTTATCCCGAAATTGAAAGTGTTGAGGCTCCCTCCCACCGCGCTCACTCCAGGAGTCAACTGGGTGAGATCCAGAAAATTTCGGCTCAGGAGCGGTAGATCCAACACGTCTTGAGTGTGGACCACATTTCCCGTCTCGACACTTTCCGTTTGCAACAAGGTCGGCGCCGTCGTCACCGTGACCACGGTGGCCGTGGCACCGACCTTCAATGCGAAATTCAGGAGCTGCTTCTGGTCGACGTCAATCCGCACGTTATTCGCCCTGGATGCTTCAAATCCCTCCTTTTTGACGACGACAATGTAGGGTCCCGGAGGCAAGCCAAAAACGCTGAAGTTCCCGAGATTGTCTGAACTACCTCGGTAGCTGATTCCAGTACGTTCATTTTCAGCGGCCACTCCCGCTCCCTGGATTACCGCTTGGGAAGCGTCCGTGATGCGACCGTATATGGAACCGGTAGTGGCCTGCGCCCACACGCTTTGGTTCGCGAGCGAGAACATCGCTGCCATGATGAGGAGAGGAAGTAACCAGCCCAACCGGGGAATCTGACGCATAGCGCCTCCTGCATTTTGATCGAGTAAACGTATACTCAAAAGCCTAAAATGTCTTGCCCACGAACATAAACGTGCCTAGGGACCGTCCGAAACATTAATCCCGTACCGAGCAATTGTCAAGCCTCTTTGCGGGTACTGCCTGTGATGGAAATCACACTGGACCGCCGCCGCGTAAACCTTTGCTGCAATACTTTAGTATTCCACTTGGTACACATGCCCTTCGAGTTGGACGGGACTCTCCTCGGCCGACGAACACTCGATTGCGATCGGTGCTCCCGGTCTAAGCGCTGCATGCCCGATTTCTCCCGCCGCCCACGAAAGACCGCTCCAGATTATCTTGTCGTAGTTAATCTCGATCGGCAGCGGCTTGCCGTCCTGCGTTGCGCTCAAAACGAAAAATTTCCCCATGTTCATCCCATTCGGAGGCCCGCCTTTCCAACTGCGCATGACGGTTCCGTCTTTGGACGAGCGCTGTTGCATGATGATCCTCAGATTGCCGTTCTTTGGAGCGCTGACCGTCGCCGCGATTGCATTCTTCCCGTGTGGCGAGAACACCGCGTCTACCGGCTGAATCGAGCGCGGGATCACCACGTCCTCCTGTACGCCGAAGTCGTATTCCGGACGCGCGTATTTACCGAGACCTACGAGTGCCATCTGCCCCGGTCCCAGCTTGATTTTGTCGCCCGCCAGCACTGGCTGAAATCCCGCGTCCCGGAAAATCACGCGCCCATCTTTAACGGCATTCTGCTCTCGGGAAATACGCGGCATCTGGATTTCTTCCACGCTCTGCGCCGGATTCACCACCGCATACACTTCGCCGCCGGCGTCGAGCGAACCGAAGCCATAGGGCTGCACTTCCCCCGGAATTCCTCCGAACGTTTTGGTGCGCCCCATCGACTGCAGGCGGAGATAGAGAGATTGCGCCTTCGCAAACCAGCGCGCGTCGTCATCGCTCAGAAACTCCAGATTGCCATGGACTGTGTTCACCCAGCCGCCGCGGGCCATCATCAAAATCAGCGCGCCTTTCCAGGCATGTGTCTTGCGGTAATAAATCGTGCCCGTGTTTCCCAGCATGAAACCGGTGGAGTCGATGCGCTCCAGAGGCAGAAAGCTTTGCTCGTAGCGCCGCACCATGTGGTCGCTGTAGATGTCCATCGAGCGCCAGAAATTCATCTCGGGCACATCGGACGGCCGCGGGTCCCCGGAGTAGAGGGAATCAAACACCTCGAGCCAGCGCAGATCGACCGGGCTGTGAAATGGAAAAGCCCCGGCGGTGGATTCGACGTCCCCGCCGAAACCGTTGAAAGCCACCAGTACGACGTCGGGGTTCCGCTGGCGAAAGTTCTTGAGCGCTTCGCGAAAGGCGTCGATGTTGCGAGACCGGATCTCCTCCGGAGTCTTGGTTTTTTCTGCCTCGGGAGTAGCCGCGCCGAAATCCACGAAATCGAATTTGAACATCCGGATGCCGTGGTCATACCAGTACTGCATTGCATCCATGAAGTTCGGCAAGAAGCCGCCTTCAGAAAAAGACATCTCTCCCTTTTTCGCAGTGAGCGAACTCTGCCACTCGGGTATTGCGCTGATTTTCACCAGCTCATTCGTGCCGAACCACAGCCCGGGCATGATCCCGTTGTCCCGGCATTTCTTGATCCAGGCATCCGGACCATTCGGCCAGTTCGGTTTGCGCCAAGCGCGATATCCGCCGTCCGGCGCGAACCAAAAGGCATCCATCATGTAGTAGTCGATGCGAACTCCGAAGCGGCGCAAGCGCAGGATTTCGTCCAGCTCCCTCATCGCGAGTTGTTCAGTCAAGGGGATGTTGTCGGACAGTTCGTCGTACGCAGACCAGTCGTTGTAGACAAAAACAGGATCGCGAGTCAGCGGCGCTCCTAGTTTTTCAGCGGCCCATCTTGCGGAATATTGAGAGCTAGTATTGGCCGACTCCTTATTCTGCTGCCCCGCTGCGAGAATCGGATGTCCGCAGAGAAGAAAACTAAAAAGGAGCGGCAGCAAGCGAGAACATTTGACCATTCGCGTCATTACGGAATCCTACGTAGATTTTGTTCGCTAAGTCTTGTTCACCGCCTCGGCGGTCCGAATCAACGCAGGCAACACGTCTGCGAGTGCGCCTTTTGCTGGTTCCCCAAAAGCAAAATACAGTTTGCGATAGAGCGGGTACAGGTCCTCATAAGTTCGCTGCTCCGAGGCCCGAGGCTGAAACACTTTGTGGGAGGGACAGATCGCTTTCTGGGCTGCTTCCACGCTGGAAAACGTCTTGGCCGCCAGGAATGCGAAAATCGCGGAGCCGAGGCCGACCACATTGCTGCTGGGCACAAGGACCGGCCGACCCAAGACGTTGGCATACACCTGATTCAACACATCATTCTTCTGCGGAATGCCGCCGGCGTTAATCACGCGCTTAATGGTGACGCCATGTTCCGCCATACGATCAAGTATGATGCGGGTGTGAAACGCCGTCCCTTCAATTGCAGCAAACAGCTCGTCTTCCGCGGTACTCTGTAAATTCCAGCCGAGCGTGATGCCGCGCAGATTCGGATTGACCAATACGGTGCGGTCGCCGTTGTCCCAAGTCAGGCGCAAAAGTCCGGTTTGTCCAGCGCGATAGTTCGTCAGCCCGCGGC